>Ga0105107_10003459_pt1 | contig 10501 bp, 7 predicted proteins | sample PPLLaktember2015_6_FD_79335 | JGI IMG/M metagenome (GOLD analysis project Ga0105107, IMG submission 79335) | Freshwater sediment microbial communities from Prairie Pothole Lake near Jamestown, North Dakota, USA - PPLs Lake P8 Core (1) Depth... | ecosystem: Environmental > Aquatic > Freshwater >... | reverse complement strand
TCCATCGCCTTCGGCATCGCGCGCGCGCTCACACGCGAGGGTGCCGAGCTAGCATTCACCTATCAGGGCGAGGGCGTCCGGGACCGCGTCGCATCGCTTGCCAAGGACTTCGGCTCGGAGCTGACCTTTGCCTGCGACGTCTCCAAGGACGAAGAGATCGAAGCGCTTTTCGCGCAATGCGCCCGGCATTGGGAGGGACTCGACGGAATCGTACATTCGATTGCGTTCGCGCCCCGCGAAGCGCTCAATGGCGACCTGCTCGCGGGCTTATCGCGCGAAGCATTTCGGATTTCGCATGAAGTGAGCGCCTATAGCTTTCCCGCGCTCGCGAAAGCCGCCTTGCCGATGATGCGCGGGCGCAACGCGGCGCTCTTGACACTGAGCTACCTCGGAGCGGTACGCACGGTGCCCCATTACAACGTCATGGGAATGGCCAAGGCAAGTCTCGAGGCCTCGGTGCGCTACCTGTGCAGCGCGCTCGGCCCGCAGGGCATTCGCGTCAATGCCATCTCGGCCGGACCGATCAAGACGCTTGCGGCAGCCGGCATTGGAGGCCTCAACAAGATATTGAGCTTCGTCGGCGAGCATGCCCCGCTTCGACGGAACATCACGATCGACGACGTGGGCAATGCAGCCGCCTTCCTGATGAGCGACCTCGCGAGCGGCATTACGGGCGAGATCATGTACGTCGACGGCGGATTCAACGTCGTCGTCGCCGGCATGGAGTAACCTATTTCTTCTCTATCAAGCCGGGCTTGATCCTGACCTCGACTCGGCGTTTCATCCCGTCGACGTAATCGGTCAGCTGCTCCTGAGCGATCAAACGCTTCATCTGCTCTGCGGTTTGCTTCCGAACGTCCGGATCGATCGCCTCCGCGTGTTTTACAGCAGCGATGCGGATGAGCTGGTAGCCGAGTTTCGGATCCTCCGCGCCGCTATAGGCCGGCAACTTGCTGCCGTCGGCGCGAAGCGCTTCACGCAGGACTGCCTCGGGCAGCCCCTGCGGTTCGATGCGGCTGACGGTCAACGTCTTGCCCCACGTAACGCCCACGTCCTCGCCCTTACGGAGCTTCTCGAGCCGCTCTCGCCCCTCTGTGATGGCGCGCTTTCGCGCTTCCTCATTCACCAGCTGTTTGTGTATCTGGGCGCGGACATCCTCGAACGGACGAGTCGCTGTGGGCTTGTGCTCGAGCAGGCGACCCACGATCAACGTACCGGGAGAAACCTCGACCGCTTCGCTGTTGCGCCTGTTCTTGATTACGTCTTCAGAAAAAATCGCTTTTAGAAACTTGTCGCTGCCCAGGGGTGACCCCGGAGCGGGTGTCCGACTGATCCACGGACTTTCCTGTATCGGCGCCTTCACGGCTTCGGCGGCCGGCTTGAGGCTGTCGGACTGCTCGTAGGCGATGTTGCTCACCTGCTCGGCCAGCTCGGCGTAGCGCTTCTGAGCGCGCGCGCGCTTCAACTCGGATTCGACGCCGGCGCGCACCTCTTCGAAAGGCTTGGTGGATCCGCCGCGAACCGCCTTGAGCCTTATGATGTGATAGCCGAACTCGGTCGCCACCGGCCCCTTTATCTCGCCGACCTTCATGCCGAAGAGCGCGTCGTCGAATGATTTTTGCGTTGCGCCGCGCTCCAGAAATCCGAGCTCGCCACCGCTCTTCGCCGATCCCGGATCCTGCGAATGTTCCCGCGCAAGCTCGGCAAATCGGTCGGGTTTTTCCTGCAGCTGCTTGAGGAGCTCTCCGGCCTTGCGCTGCGCCTCGGCTTTCGCCTGCTCGGTTGCGTCGGCGGGTACCTGGATCAGGATATGACTAGCGTCGCGCTCCTCGGGTGCGGAAAAGCGGGCCGTATTCTGCTCGTACGCCTGGCGCACCTCTTCAGCCGGAATCTCCGTCTGTGAGGCGAGATTGTCCAGCGAAAGTACCAGGTATTCCACGCGCACCTGCTCCGGCACCTCGAACTCGCGCATGTGCCCGTCGTAGTACGCCTTGACCGCGGCGTCCTCCACCTTGACCTGCGAAACGAACGAGGCTGGGGGTACGCTCGCCAGGGCGATCTCCCGCTTTTCCTCGGACAGGCGGACGATGCGTTCGATCACCGCTTTCGGAACGAACGCACTCTCCCCGAATGCGTCCAATATCGGCTGCTGCAGCATATCGCGGCGAAGCCGAGCCTCGAACGCGGCCGCGGGCATGTTCTGTCCCCGCAGGAACGACTCGTACAGATCGTGTGAAAACTTCCCGTCCTGGCGAAAAATCTCTTGCGAGGTGATTGCGTCGCGCAGCTGCGCATCGCTGACCCTGATCCCACTGCGCAATGCGCGTGACAGCAGGAGCCGCTCACGAACGAGCTGGTCGAGGGCGGCGAAGCGCATCTCTGGCGAGTCCAGAATCGAAGGATCGAGCGGAGCATTGTTCAGCATCCTTCGCATCGCATCCTGGCGCTCGCGCAGCGCCTGCTGGAATTCCTGCTGCGTAACGCGATAGTCGCCGACCCGAGCGACTTCTGCGCCAAGCTCATTGCTCTGGAAATAGCTCTCGATGCCGAAGAAGGCGAACGGCAGGAAGATCACCGCCAAAACGACCTGAATGAACCGCCGGTTGTTGTGTACCCAATCGAACATAGGACGAAGAAAAGCGAGCTTACGCTCGCCCCTGTATGAGTGGAGACCCTAATCCTAGACCACGTCGACTCAACGACACCCGTCGCGGCGGATTCGAACGGCTTGCGGTCCAGGAAAGATCCGCGGAAAACTCGACCGATCACGCCGAGTGCTTGATCGAAAAACATTATACGGAAACGGCGCCCCTCCTTCTACCGCGCCGACTGCGAACCCGGATCACAGGGATCGAGTGCGCGGTGCAGATTGCCTCTGCCCCATGGCAACGGCATAGCGGCGGCAAATATCGACGCGCCGCGGACGTCGAGCCTCCGGACTCCCAAAACAAAAACGCCTGGCTGCACAGGCGTTCCGAATGTTGGCGGAGTGGACGGGACTCGAACCCGCGACCCCCGGCGTGACAGGCCGGTATTCTAACCAACTGAACTACCACTCCATGCTGGATGCGACGGATCGGCTGGTGGGTGCTGAGAGGGTCGAACTCCCGACATTCGCCTTGTAAGGGCGACGCTCTACCACTGAGCTAAGCACCCGACCCCGGAATCGACGCCTCGATCACACCGTAACCGAGCCGATTAGTTTACCGCGCCCTTGAGTTCCTTGCCAGCCCGGAACTTCGGAACCTTGCTTGCGCGGATCTTGATGGCCGCGCCCGTGCGTGGGTTGCGACCGGTGCGGGCCGCACGGCGCCCGACCGAAAACGTCCCGAATCCGACCAGCGTCACACTCTGTCCTTTTCGCAAGGAGACCGTGATGGCGTTCAAGGCACCGTTCACCGCTCGCTCGGCAGCGGCCTTGGAAATGTCTGCGGACTTCGCGACCGCTTCGACCAGTTCGGCCTTGTTCACGTGGGTCCCCTTTCGTGGTTCGTGATCGTTGTCGCCAGCTGGGATGCCGGCAAGATGGCAGAAGGCGATTTATAGCAAGCTGAAAAAGTCGGTGTCAAGCCGACGTGGCGCACTCGACCAACGCCCGAGTGCGCCACTGGCGACGCTCGCGCCAGCTGCCTCAGTGCTTCAGGACTGCGCTGTCCGGATCCGTCGCAGGCGGAAGCGGCGCGACTTCCTTGCCCTCGGCCGGAGCCGACAACTCGTCGGGCAAGCGCTCCAGCGCCAACTCCAAGACACGATCGATCCAGCGCACCGGATGTATGTCCAAGCGGTTCTTGATGTTGTCGGGGATCTCGGCAAGATCCTTAGTGTTTTCTTCCGAAATGAGAACCGTCCTGATGCCGCCCCGATGCGCGGCCAGGAGCTTCTCCTTCAGGCCGCCGATCGGCAGAACCTCGCCGCGCAAAGTGATCTCGCCCGTCATTGCCACATCGGCGCGCACGGGGATTCCGGTGAACACCGATACCAAGGCAGTGCATATTGCGATCCCGGCGCTCGGGCCATCCTTGGGGGTTGCCCCCTCTGGAAGGTGTATATGTATGTCATTCTTCTGATAGAAGTCGGGCTCGATGCCGAGCTTGCGCGAACGGTTGCGAACGACACTGAGCGCCGCCTGCACCGACTCCTGCATGACTTCGCCGAGCTTGCCAGTGGTGATCGTCTTTCCCTTGCCGGGCATGACCACGGTTTCTATGGTGAGCAACTCACCGCCCACCTCGGTCCACGCGAGACCCGTCACCTGCCCCACCTGGTTGTTCTTCTCTGCTTGACCGTACGTGTATCGGCGAACACCGAGGTGTTTCTCCAAGTTACGCGAGGTCACATTGGCCTTTCCGCCGCGCTCCTGCTTGAGCAGCAGCGACTTCACGACCTTGCGGCAGATCTTCGATATCTCACGCTCCATCGCGCGCACTCCCGCCTCACGCGTGTAGTAGCGCACGATATCGCGAATCGCGCTCTCCGATACGGTGAGCTCGTCGGCCTTCAGGCCATGGTTCTTCATCTGTTTGGGCAGCAAATAGCGCTGCGCGATGTTCACCTTTTCGTCCTCGGTGTAGCCCGAGAGGCGAATGACCTCCATCCGGTCGAGCAAAGCCGGCGGGATATTGAGTGTATTCGCGGTCGCAACGAACATCACATCCGAGAGGTCGTATTCGACTTCGACGTAATGATCGACGAAGGTATGGTTCTGCTCAGGATCGAGCACTTCGAGCAGCGCCGAAGCCGGATCGCCGCGGAAATCCATCCCCATCTTGTCGACCTCATCGAGCAGGAAGAGCGGGTTGCGCACGCCAACCTTCGACATGTTCTGCAGTATCTTGCCTGGCATCGAGCCGATGTAGGTGCGACGATGACCGCGAATCTCGGCCTCATCTCGTACTCCGCCGAGCGACATGCGAACAAACTTCCGATTCGTCGCCCGCGCGATGGATTGCCCCAGGGAGGTCTTGCCCACTCCGGGTGCGCCCACCAGGCAAAGAATCGGCGCCTTGACCTTCTCGACCCGCTGCTGGACGGCGAGGTATTCGAGGATTCGCTCCTTCACCTTCTCCAGGCCATAGTGGTCCTTCTCGAGAACGCCTTCGGCGATCTTGAGATCCTTGCTGATCTTGCTCTTCTTGCGCCACGGCAGCGACACGAGCGCGTCGATGTAGTTGCGCACCACGGTCGCTTCTGCGGACATGGGGGACATCAAGCGGAGCTTGCGCAGCTCCGCCTCGGCCTTCACGCGCGCATCCTTCGGCATGCCCGCTTTCTTGATTTTCTTGGCGACCTCATCAAGGTCCGCGCCTTCCTCCAGCTCGCCGAGTTCCTTCTGAATCGCCTTCACTTGCTCGTTCAGATAGTACTCGCGCTGGCTCTTTTCCATCTGACGCTTGACGCGCCCCCGGATGCGCTTTTCCACCTGCAGAATATCGAGCTCTCCCTCGATCAGACCGAGCAGATGCTCCAGACGCTTGCGGACGTCGAATATCTCGAGGGCCTCCTGCTTCTGTTCCAGCTTGAGCGGAAGGTGAGCGACGATCGTGTCCGCCAGCCGGCCGGCATCGTCGATGCCTGATAGCGAAGTCAGGATCTCTGGCGGAATCTTCTTGTTCAGTTTGACGTACTGGTCGAACTGGGCAAGCATCGCGCGCCGCATCGCCTCGACCTCGGTGCTTTGCACGGGCTCGGGGGGAACGGGAACCACGGCCGCGGTGAAATGCGTCCGGACATCGGCAACCTCGAGCACTCGGGCACGTTGCGCCCCTTCGACCAGGACCTTGACCGTCCCGTCGGGCAGCTTGAGCATCTGAAGAATATTGGCGACGCTGCCCGTCCCATACAGATCCTCGGGGCCGGGCTCGTCCTTGGCTGCCGATTTCTGGGCGATCAGCATGATGCTCTTTCCGGCCTCCATCGCGGCCTCGAGCGCCTTGATCGACTTCGGCCGGCCGACGAAGAGCGGAATGACCATGTGCGGGAACACGACGACGTCTCGCAGCGGCAGCAGCGGCAGCGTCAACGGGCTGGTAGTCGAATCGGCTTCGGACATGATGGGCTAGCCTCGAAAAGATCGAAAAGATTAGGTTGGGGTGCGGGAGGGAATATCAACCGCGCCCCCCAGAAGGGCAGCAAGAGGTCGGTGCTGCTGTGTGACGTCGTCACGCAGTGCCGGCGATCTTGGGCTGATCGGCGTAGATCAGGATCGGGCGGACGTCCTCGCCGCCTGCGCCCTCGTCTATGACCACTTTCACGACGTTCTCCATCGACGGCAAGTCGAACATCGTATCGAGCAAAGCGTGCTCGAGGATCGAGCGCAGGCCCCGGGCTCCGGTCTTTCGCGCAAGTGCTCGCCGCGAGATCGCTCGCAGCGCCTCGTCGCGCACCTCGAGGTCCACGCCTTCCATGGAGAACATGCGCTGGTATTGCTTGATCAGCGCATTCTTGGGTTCCGTCAGAATCTGAATGAGCGCGCGCTCGTCGAGCTCTTCCAGCGTCGCCACAACGGGAAGTCGCCCCACAAACTCGGGAATCAGTCCGTACTTGATGAGATCCTCGGGCTGAACGTCCTTCAACACCGCCCCGATGTCCTTGCGGTTGTCGCGGCTATGAATCTCGGCACCGAAACCGATACCGCCCTTCTCCGAGCGGGCGCGGATGACGCGTTCGAGACCGTCAAACGCGCCACCGCAAACGAAGAGAATGTTGGTCGTATCGACCTGGACGAATTCCTGATTGGGGTGCTTGCGGCCGCCTTGCGGTGGAACCGAGGCGATGGTGCCTTCGATGAGCTTCAGCAGCGCCTGCTGCACGCCTTCACCCGAGACGTCGCGGGTGATCGACGGGTTGTCCGATTTTCGCGATATCTTGTCGATCTCGTCGATGTAGACGATTCCGCGCTGCGCCTTTTCGACGTCGTAATCGCACTTCTGCAGCAGCTTCTGAATGATGTTCTCGACGTCCTCACCGACATAGCCCGCCTCGGTCAAGGTCGTCGCATCGGCGATGACGAACGGCACGTTGAGGAGCCGCGCCAACGTCTGGGCAAGCAGGGTCTTACCCGAGCCCGTGGGACCGACCAGCAGGATGTTGCTCTTTGCGAGCTCGACGTCATCGCTCTTCGAGAGCGTTTTCAGGCGCTTGTAGTGGTTATAGACTGCGACGGACAGAATCTTCTTGGCCTGCTCTTGGCCGATCACGTAATGATCGAGAATACGGCAGATCTCGTGCGGTACCGGTAGATCGGACTTGGCCCCCTTGTTGCCGTGCTCGCTCTGCGCTTCCTCCCGGATGATGTCATTGCACAGTTCAATGCATTCGTCGCAGATGAACACCGATGGGCCGGCAATAAGCTTGCGAACTTCATGCTGGCTCTTGCCGCAGAAGGAGCAGTACAGAAGCTTCTCACCGCCGATCTTTTCTGACATGTGCGCCCGAAATCAAGTGTCTGGGTTTCGAAAAATTCCGCTATCACTACATTTAGTCGGCCACCCTCGGTACGGGGTTCCTTTGCAATGCGCGATATATCCATCCGCCGCCGAGACGTCGATACGTCATCCTACCGCGCTGCCACGGCATCCGAGCGACTCGACAGCACCCGGTCGATCAGACCGTAGCGCACCGCCTCCTCGCCAGCCAGGAAATTGTCCCGGTCCGTGTCCCGCTCGATCTGTTCAACCTTCTGCCCCGTGTGCCGGGCCAGAATCTCGTTCAGCCGGCCCTTCAGATACAAAATCTCGCGGGCATGGATCTCGACGTCCGAGGCCTGGCCCTGGAATCCGCCCATCGGCTGATGGATCATCACCCGGGAGTTCGGCAGGCAAAAGCGCTTGCCCTTTGAGCCTGCAGCCAATAACAACGCCCCCATGCTCGCAGCCTGCCCGATGCACAGCGTGCTGACGTCCGGCTTCACGAACTGCATCGTATCGTAGATCGCCAACCCCGCGGAGACGGAACCGCCGGGGGAGTTGATGTAGAAATAGACGTCCTTGTCGGGGTTCTCGGATTCGAGAAACAGCAGCTGCGCCACGATGAGATTGGCGGAGATTTCGTTCACGGGCCCCACGAGGAAGACTACGCGCTCCTTAAGCAGCCGCGAATAGATGTCGTAGGCGCGCTCGCCCCGTCCGCTCTGCTCGATCACCATCGGGACCAGTCCAAGCCCCTGCGGCTCAAACCTGTCCCCCATCGCGGGCATTGTCATCCGTTACTCTTCCCCATCAATTCCTCGAACGCCACGGGAGTATCCACTGTCCGAGCCCTGGCAGCGACCCAATCGACCACATTCTGCTCAAGTGCCGCCGACTCGAACTCGTGCAAACGCTCCGGTGAAGAATAGTACCACTTCACCACTTCCTGAGGCTGCTCGAAGCTCTTGGCGTGATGCTCGACCGCGGCAAGCACCTGCTCGGGCTTGGCCTGCAGGGAGTTCGCCCGCACCACCTCGGACAGAATCAGGCCAAGACGCACGCGCCGCTCGGCCTGAGCCTTGAGTATATCGGCCGGGATGGGGACATCTTTCGTCTTCACGCCGCGAGCCTCCAGGTCGCGCTGCGCGGCCTGCGCAAGCGATTGCATCTCGATCTCGATCAGGGACTGGGGGATCTCGAGCGTCGCGCGCTCGCTCAAAATCTTGAATGCTTGCTCCTTCGAGCGGGCTTTGATCCGCGCATCCACCTCACGCTCGACGTTGGCACGCACTTCACTGCGCATCTTGTCCAGGTCGCCGTCCGCGATCCCGAGCGCCTTGGCGAAGTCTGCATCGAGCGCGGGCAATTTGGCTTCGGCAACCCGCTTAAGCGTCAGCGTGAAGTGTGCCGTCTTGCCGGCGACTTCCTTGGCATGGTATTCGGCGGGGTACGTGAGCTCGAACGTTCGGGTTTCGTTCGGCTGCATCCCAATGATTGCACGCTCGAACTCCGGGAGCATCCGGCCTGCGCCCAGCAACACCTGGAGATCCTTCGCTTCTCCTCCCGCGAATGTATTGCCGTCGATCTGACCGGAGAAATCCACGGTGACGAGGTCTTCGTTCTGCGCTGCGCGCTCGACAGGCTCGAAGGTTGCGCGCTGCTTTCGGAGCACCTCCATGGTTTTATCGACCTCGGCGTCGGCGACCTTGAGCACGGGTCGCTGGATCTCGACATCCGAGATGTCGCCGATGCTCACGTCGGGATATACCTCGAAGGTCGCGCTGTATTCGAGCTGCGCCGCGCCCTCGGCGGGCTTGGTTTCGAAACGGGGATACCCGGCCACGCGAAGATTGTTCTCCCGGACGGCATCACCGAAGCACTTCTGCAGCTTATCGGCAAGGACCTCCTGCCTGACCTGTGTGCCATATTGCTGCTGGACCACCTTCATCGGCACTTTACCCGGCCGAAAGCCATGCATCTTGACGGTTTGCGCCAACCGCCGCAGACGCGTCGACACCTCGGAGTCGATATCCTGGGCAGGCACGCTGATGTTCAGCCGCCGCTCAAGATTGCCTAACGTTTCCAAATTTGCTTGCATCGTGCAGCCTCAAAGAATTCCGCTTGGTGCGAAAGAAGGGACTCGAACCCCCACGCCTTTCGGCGCCAGAACCTAAATCTGGTGCGTCTACCAATTCCGCCACTTTCGCACGTCCGGAAAGGCGGACCCGGTGGGATCCGGCTTTCCGGCCGAACGGCATAACGGCGCGGCAACAGCCGCCGAACCAGGCGCCTCAGTCAGAACACCCATACCAAATGCATAGTCGCGGCACCGACGCATCGGTCGCGTACCCAAGCTCCCTGGGCACCGGACCAGCAACCGCACAAGTGTAATATTATTAGTAACTTGCCGCCAGCGGCAGATTTTCCTCCCCCTCCCCCAGCTCACGCTTAAGCGCTTGTTCCGAGGTTTTTTTAATGGGAGTCGGACATTACGAGAATTTTCCCGTGGCCTCGCTGCTCCTGCCCGCACGCTTGCGTCGTCCGGTGGCTGCCATCTACCGATTCGCCCGGACCGCAGACGATCTGGCCGATGAAGGCGACCTGGACGTCGACGATCGCTTGCGCCAGCTGGGAGGTTTCGGCGAGCAGTTGCAAAGGATCGAGCGCCGTGAACCGGTGCACGATCCCCTGTTCTGCGAACTATCGGAGGCGATTTACCAGCACCGATTGCCGATTCGCTATTTTCACGACCTGCTCGGCGCATTCTCGCAGGATTGCGTCAAGTCTCGGTACAGCGACTTCGCCGAGTTGCTCGACTACTCACGGCGTTCCGCCGATCCGGTCGGGCGTCTGCTGCTGCATCTGTTCGACGCGGCCAGCGCAGAAAATCTGCGACACTCGGACAAGATCTGCAGTGCGCTGCAATTCATCAATTTCTGGCAGGACATTGCGATCGACTTCCGCAAGAAGCGAATCTACATCCCGGAAGACGAAATGAAGGCGTTCAAAGTGACCGAGTCGGACCTTGCCGGTGGCGTGGCGACGGATCGTTTCAAAGCCCTGCTGAGGTTTCAGGTGACGCGCACTCGGAACAT
>Ga0105107_10003458_pt1 | contig 10502 bp, 8 predicted proteins | sample PPLLaktember2015_6_FD_79335 | JGI IMG/M metagenome (GOLD analysis project Ga0105107, IMG submission 79335) | Freshwater sediment microbial communities from Prairie Pothole Lake near Jamestown, North Dakota, USA - PPLs Lake P8 Core (1) Depth... | ecosystem: Environmental > Aquatic > Freshwater >... | reverse complement strand
TTCTTTGGTTTGATGAAGTCGGACTTGGTGATCTTCCACTTGTGGGGGGTAAAAATGCTTCTTTGGGGGAGATGCGCAGGGAGCTGACGAAGTCGGGTGTGAACGTTCCCAATGGATTTGCTGTGACTGTTAATGCTTATCATTCTTTCCTGGAGGAGGCAATTGTTCATGATTGGCATGACACAAGAGGCAAACCCGATGTGAGAAAGAACATTCGGGACATCCTTTCTGGACTGGATGTGGAAGATGTGGAGAACCTTTCAGAGAGGGGAAGTCGAGTCCGAAGACTGCTCTATAGTCTTGAATTTCCAAGGGGAATCGTTGAGGAGATCGTCAAGGCCTATCGAAAATTATGCAAAGAGTACGGAGACGATACCGATGTGGCCGTCCGAAGTAGTGCAACGGCGGAAGACCTGCCTACGGCAAGTTTCGCTGGCCAACAGGAGACTTACCTCAACATCCGGGGGGAATATGCCCTGATTCAAGCCTGCAAACGATGCTTTGCCTCTCTCTTCACGAACCGGGCCATCTCCTACAGGGTCCATAAAGGGTTCGATCATTTTCAGGTGGCTCTCTCCATCGGCGTCCAGAAGATGGTCAGATCGGATAAAGCCTCTTCCGGGGTGATGTTTACGATCGATACGGAATCAGGTTTTCCCCATGTCGTCTATATCACGGGCTCCTATGGATTGGGAGAGAATATCGTCCAGGGAGTGATCAACCCTGACGAATTTTATGTCTTCAAACCGTGCCTTCAGAAGAATTATAAACCCATCATTCAGAAAACCCTCGGAACCAAAGAGATTAAGATGATTTATATGGTGGAAGGGGAGGGTTCAACCAAAAATATTCCGGTCTCTGCACAGGAGAGATCGCAATTCATTCTGAGTGATGAGGAGATCATCCAACTGGCCCAGTGGGGAGTGAAGATCGAAGAGCACTATTCGAAAAAAGCGGGTACCGAGATGCCCATGGATATTGAATGGGCAAAGGACGGGATCACCGGACAACTCTTCATCCTTCAGGCAAGACCGGAAACGGTAAAATCCCAACGAGAAAAGAATGTTTTAGAGACCTATGCTTTGAAAGAGAGAGGAAAGGTTCTGGTTCAGGGGAGGAGCGTGGGGGAAAAGATTGGGGCAGGGCCTGTCAATGTCCTCTCCAGCGCAAGAGAGATTGAGAAATTTAAGAAGGGTGAAATATTAGTAACCCAGATGACGGACCCCGATTGGGAGCCTGTCATGAAGAAAGCCTCTGGGATCGTCACAGACCGTGGGGGCAGGACTTGCCATGCGGCCATCATCAGTCGTGAATTGGGTATTCCCTGTGTGGTCGGGACGGGAAACGGAAGTGAGATTCTAAGAGATTGCCGGAGTGCCACGGTCTGTTGCGCAGAAGGGGAGACCGGTCTGGTTTACGAAGGGATCCTCGACTTTGAAGTGAAGCGCTTCGATATGGAGCACCTGGAAAGGCCTCAGACGAAGATCATGATGAACGTAGGGAATCTGGATAACGCCTTCCATCTCTCCTTCATTCCTAATGATGGAGTAGGTCTGGCCAGGCTCGAATTTATTATTAATAATTCTGTTCGGATCCACCCGATGGCACTCGTCCAGTTTGACGATTTGCATGATGAGCACACCAAGAAGGAGATTGAACAGTTAACCGCTGGTTATGAAGACAAGAGGCTTTTCTTTATTGATCGGCTGGCCCAGGGAGTAGCGAAGATTGCTGCAGCCTTCTACCCTAAAGATGTGATTGTCCGAATGAGCGATTTCAAGAGCAACGAGTATGCCAATCTCATCGGAGGAAGTGAGTTTGAGCCTGTGGAAGACAACCCAATGATTGGATTTCGAGGGGCGTGCCGTTATTATGATGAATCCTACCAGGAAGGGTTTGGACTGGAATGCCTCGCCATGAAGAAGGTCCGGGATGAGATGGGACTGACCAATGTAAAATTGATGATTCCCTTTGTCCGAACGGTGGAGGAGGGCAGGTTAGTTGTCGCCCAGATGAGAAAATATGGTCTGGTCCAAGGGCAGAATGACCTCGAAATCTATATGATGTGCGAAGTTCCCAGTAATGTGATCATGGCAGATGAATTCAGCGAGGTTTTTGACGGGTTCTCCATCGGCTCCAATGACCTGACCCAATTGGTATTGGGCCTGGACCGGGACTCAGAAAAGGTCTCCCATGTTTTTGACGAAAGGGATCCCTCTGTAAAACGGATGGTTCAATGGGTTATTGAAAGTGCAAAGAAGAATGGTAAAAAGATCGGCATCTGTGGACAGGCTCCAAGCGATTATCCGGAGTTTGCTGAGTTTTTAGTTCGGTGTGGCATCGACAGCATGTCCCTCAACCCGGATACCGTTTTTAAGACCACGGAAAGAATCTTGCAGGTTGAAAAAGAATTAAAAATCCCGCGGAGAACAGAATCGGATAAAAAGAAACTCGCTGCCAGCTAAATGAAGATCCTCCTTCATATCTGTTGTGCCAACTGCGGCATCTATCCTTTTGAACAAATAAGAGAAAAAGGGCATGAGGTGGTAGGGTACTTTTTCAACCCTAATATCCACCCCTACCAGGAATATCAAAAGAGGCTGGAGGCATTGAAACAGTACTCGGAAAAGACCGGGTTGGAAGTGGTTTATCGGGATGAGTATCTTCTTGAGGAATTTTTGAGAAATGTCTCGCAGAGACCTGAGGAGAGATGCCGATATTGCTATTCGGTCCGGCTCGAAGCCACAGCCCGGGAGGCAAAGCAGAGAGGTTTCAACCAATTTTCAACGACCCTTCTTCAGAGCACCCATCAGAAACATCAATTGATTAAGGAAACAGGGGAGCGCATTGCCAAGGAAGTTGGGATCCCTTTCTATTATGAAGATTTCCGGCAGGGTTGGAAGAGGGGAGTGGAAGTTTCAAGGGCAATGGGACTCTACCGCCAGCAATACTGTGGGTGTGTCTATAGTGAAAAAGAAAGATTTGCGAAATCAAACAAAATGTCAAATGAAAAAGTTCAAATGTCAAATAAAGTTCAAAGTTCAAATGAAATCCAAAATCCAAACGGAAAAGTATTTGACTTAGAAGAAAGGACCGGTAGATTCGGTGAAGCTATCATTGAATTTGCAAAGACTCTTGAGAGAAATGAAATTAATCGACCGCTCATTGGCCAATTAGTAGATGCCGGTACAAGTATCGGCGCGAATTATATGGAAGCGGACGGAGCAAAATCCAAGAAAGACTTTAGGCATAAGATCGCAATTTGCAAAAAAGAAGCCAAGGAAACGAAGCACTGGCTGAGGATGATTAGTAAGGCAAATCCACAAAAGAAGATGGAATGCCGCCGGTTGTGGCAAGAGGCTCAAGAATTGACACTCATCTTTTCCGCAATCCTTTTATCAAAGATGAAGAAAAATTTCGACATTTAGTCATTTGTCATTCATTTGACATTTGAAATTTGGCATTTGGATTTAATCTAGAGGCGAGTTATATGTTCGGTTTCGGTGCTCTGGGAAAAGTGCTCATTTTCCTTGGCGTTTTTATCATTGCCATCGGCGTCCTTCTTTTAATTGGTGAGAAGATCCCGTGGATCGGCAAACTCCCGGGTGACATCATCATCAGGAAAGAGAAGTTCATTTTCTACTTCCCGATTACCACCTCCATTATCATCAGCATCGTCCTGACGTTATTGTTTACATTGTTTCGGAAGTAATTCGCCTCTAACCTCTAACCTCAGGCCAAAAGTCATGTAGCAATCTCTTTCATAATTTCCACCATCATCTTCATTCCAAATCTCAAATTTTCCAGAGCCACCCTCTCATTATTTCCGTGTACTTTTAGGAGATCCTTTTCGGTCAATCTGAAAGGACAGAAATCGTAAGCAATAATCCCTTTGTCTCTCAGAAAGCGGCTATCGGTGGCTCCGGGAAGAAGTAGGGGAACGACCGGACAATCAGGATCATTCTCAGCAGCAAATTTCTGGATAGCTTTGTAAAGATCGGTATCCAGCGGAGAAGGCAGAATAGATTGGCTTTCGGCTAGCGCCTTGATCTCAACTCCCTCTCCCAATCTCCCTTTGATTTCTTTTAAAAAATCTTCTTTGGATGTTCCAGGGATGAGACGGCAGTCAAAGGTTGCCGAAGATTCAGACGGAATGACATTGGCTTTGCTTCCGCCTTGAAGAACAGTGAGGACGACCGTATCCCTCACCATGGCATTATAGATGGGATTGGATGTTAACTTCTTGGCAAAAGTGGGATTGTCGAGAGCTTTTTCAATATCCTCATAAAAGGGTCTATCCTCAGGCGACTGTTTGGGAGCTATCTTTGAAAAATACTCCTTCACCATCGGAAGAATTTTGAAAGGGGTCTCCCATTTCGTGACCTCTCCAAGGGCACGGAGGAGTTTCACATTGGGATTATCAGGAGTGGGCATAGAAGCGTGACCCGAAGTTCCCTCGGTCTTTAACTGGAGTTGGAAAATAACTTTCTGGCCATTTGACATTTCATATCGTTCGGCTACGCCAGCCTCGTTGATCAGGACAAAACCCCCTTCATTAAGAGCGAATTCCGACTTTTCCAGAGCAGGGATATTTTCCATTCCCCACTTGACTCCCAAGCCTCCACCCATCTCCTCATCGGCTGTTGCAAAAAAGAGGATATCTCTCTTTAAAGGAATCCGCTCGCGCTTCAGAATCAGGACGGCCATCATCTCAATGATTCCCATAAACTTGTCATCAAGGGTCCCACGGCCATAGAGGTACCCATCTTTAATGACCCCTGCGAAAGGATCGACCTCCCAGCGCCCCTTTTCAGCCGGGACAACATCGATATGGCTGAGAAGGAGGACAGATTTCTTCTTTCCACTTCCCTTTAAGGTGGCGAGGATGCTACCCCGACCCGGAGAGGGCTCAAAGATCTGGTAGGGGATAGACTCTTTCTCAAATATCTTCTTAAAGAAGTTTGCCCCTTCAATCTCATTCCCCGGTGGGTTGACCGTTTGGATTCGAATGTATTCCTGAAGATAACGAGTCGCTTCTTCTAAAAGTTTGTCCCAATTCATCTCCTACTCCATTCCCCCCCTCCCACCCCTCCCCCTCGAGGGGGGAGGGTGAGGGTGGGGGTGTGTCTTCATTGTTCTCCAAACACAGGCACAATTTTAAATTTGTTTACATCCACCAAGCCTTTATCTGTAATCTTCAGCTCCGGGATGACGGGCAGAGAGATAAAAGAAAGGGTCATAAAGGGGTCAGGCAACTTGCAACCGAGTGACCTTGCTGCCTGAAGAAGAACTTCTGACTGATCATTGACCTGGGAGACAGGTGCATCGGTCATCAAACCTGCGATAGGTAATGGAAGGGAAGCCAGAATCTTTCCCTCTGAAACTACTGCTAATCCTCCCCCCATTTTTTTAATCGCCATCGCTGCTTTTATCATATCCTCATCTGCTGTTCCAACGATGACAAGATTGTGAGAATCGTGAGCCACTGATGAGCCGATCGCCCCTCTTTTTAGACCAAACCCCTGAACAAAGCCAATGCCAACATTTCCTGTCGCCCGGTGACGTTCCATGACCGCGATCTTGAGAATATCTTCTTTCATGTTAGGAAGGGCTACGCCATCCTTCAAAACGATCTTCTTCATCACTTTTTTGGTGACAATTTGATCAGGAATCAGCTGGATGACTCTAGCCAGAGGTTGATGACTTCGAATCATGAATACGTCGCTCTTAATATCCTTAATTCGAACTGAACTCTGAACCCCCTTTTTCAAAAAGGACGAAACGCCGATAGGTCGGGAAACCATCTTCCCATCTTCCGCCACCAATACTCCATCTTTGAAAACCTTCTTGATTTGAAATCTTCCAAGGTGATCGAAGGTGATAATGTCGGCCCGGTAACCGGGTGCAATCGCACCAAGCTCATCAAGTCTGAAGTATTCCGCAGGATTAAGGGTGGCCATCTGAATGGCCAGAATGGGATCGGTTCCCCACTTGATCGCCTTTCTGACGATTGAATTAATGTGACCCTCCTCAAGTAATTCTTTGGGATGGCGATCATCCGTGACAAAGAGAAGACGCCTTGAGTTCTTCGGGGTGACCAAAGGGAGGAGGTCGTTTAGATTTCTCGCTGTGCTTCCTTCCCGGATCATGATCCACATGCCGTTCGCCAATTTCTCTTTTGCTTCTTTCAGAGTCGTACACTCATGATCGGATCGAATTCCTGCAGTGAGATAGGCGTTCAATGCGTTCCCTGAAAGCAGAGGGGCATGGCCATCGATTCGTTTCCCCTTTGCCTGTTCGATCTTTTTGAGAACCTCCGGGTCTCTGTAGATTACCCCCGGAAAGTTCATCATCTCTGCCAGCCCAATAACCCAGGGTTCTTTGAGAAGGGATTTGATCTCAGTGGCTCGCAAAACAGCTCCGGAGGTTTCCATATTGGTTGCGGGGACGCAGGAGGGAGCCATCATAAAGACATTGAGAGGAATGTCTCTTGCAGATTCTGCCATGAAACGGATGCCTCTTAAACCCATGACATTGGCAATTTCGTGGGGGTCGATAACGACGCTCGTTGTTCCATTGGGGAGGACGGCTCGAGCAAATTCAGGAATTGTCACCATGCTCGATTCAATATGGACATGACCATCAATCAATCCCGGGCAGAGAAAGTCTCCCTTGACATCGACTATTTTTTCCGCTGGATAATCTCCAAAGCCCACAATCCTCCCGTCAAAAATGGTCACGTCTTTTCGCTCAATCTGACCCGAGAAGACATTCACCACTCTTCCGTTCTTGATGAGGAGATCAGCCGTTCCCTCGCCTGAGGCGACCCGGATCCTCTCTTTTAATGATACCATCTTGTTTATCCTCCCGCTCTTCATTTCATACCAAATCTCGTTCTCCCATTCAAGGTTATTTGGATAAGAATAGATGGGTAAAATCGTTGACGGCCACTCATTTTTAGGATATTTAAGATTGGATCGGAGATTTACAATCATGTTAATCCAACCTCTTTCGAAAAAGGAAGACCTCCTTGTCGTGTCGGTGATCGGAGAAGACCAGGTAGGGCTTGTCTCAGAAGTGACCCAGTTTCTCTTTAGAAAAGGATTGAACATCGTTGATATTGAACAGACGGTCATTCACTCCCAATTCACCATGGTCCTACTCCTCCAGCCTGTTCGACCTCGATTCCATTTAGGGCAAGTTAAAAAGGGTCTAAGCTATTTGGCTAAGAAGATGGATATGAGGATGACGATAACACCCCTCCGTGAGTTTAAAGGGTTGAGATTAGCGGAAACAAAAAAGCCTTATGTCCTCACCATCGTCGGATCGGATCGGCCAGGGGTCGTCGCTGCCGTTTCCTCCACTTTGGCCGAACGTCACTGCAATATCGAACGAATCAAGATGATCGCCAGGGGTGAATTCTTAGGAATGGAGATGTGGATTGATCTCCGGAATGCAGATTTATCTCTTCTCCGGGATGACTTCTCAGAAGTGGCCAGAAGAACCGGTATGGATATCATTGTTCAGCCCGAGTCCACCTTCAAGAAACGGAAAAAGGTGATCGTTTTTGATATGGATTCCACGATTGTGGATGGCGAGATTGTCGACGAGATGGCGAAGTTGGCCGGAGTGGGAGAGAAGGTGGCTGCAATTACTGAGAGGGGAATGAGAGGAAAGATTGATTATGCTCAATCCCTCCGAACTCGAGTTTCTCTTTTAAAAGGATTGACGATCCGCAGTTTAGAACCTCTGGGCAAGACACTTAAGCTGACAAAAGGGAGTGAAGAGCTCATCTCAGCTTTGAAGGAGATGGGATTTAAGGTGGGATTGATCAGCGGAGGTTTTAGTTACTTTACTGATATTTTGAAAAAGAGGCTGGGGTTCGATTATGCCTTTGGGAACAAACTCGAAGTAAAAAAAGGCAGGCTGACTGGAAGAATTCAGGGAAGGATTATCGATGCTCATCGAAAGGCCCAAATCATGGACGAGATTTGCCGCAAAGAAGGGATTACCCGGGATGAGGCTGTCGCGGTGGGTGATGGCTCGAATGACCGAATCATGGTGGCCAATGCAGGGCTTGGAATTGCCTTCAATGCAAAAGAAATTCTCAAGAAGGTTGCCGATGGCACGATCACCCGAAACCATATGAAAGGGGTTCTCTATTGCCTGGGGATTACGGATCTCGACCTAAGAAAAGCCCCTCACCCCCGCCCTCTCCCCCGTGGGGAGAGGGCGGGGGTGAGGGGGAATGGAATACTGGAATAATGGGTTTTGTATTTCAAATACCCAATATTCCAACCTGAGAATCTATGGGAACACGTCATAAAGAGGATCAACTTCGTGACATTCGCGCAGTTGTCTTCGATTTTGACGGGACGCTGGCTGTCCTGAATATCGATTTTTCCGAGATGAGGGACCAGGTATTCGAACTGATGAGAAAATATGGTGTAAATGAAGAAAAGATTGAAGAGAGATATCTTTTAGAAATTATTGATGAGGTCGTTCAAATTCTGAGCAAGAGAAATTCCTCCGCTGCTGAGGAATTTTATCAAAAGGCCCATCTCATCCTCCATGGGATTGAAATGAAGGCTGCGGAAGAGGGAAGGATGCTCCCTGGTGTGAAGGAGGCACTGATCTCTCTTAAGAGAAAAGGGATAAAAGTCGGGATCGTCACCCGGAACTGTGAAGAGGCTGTTCGCAAGGTACTTCCTGATATAGAGAAATTTTGTGATGTCTTCATTTCAAGAGATTTGATCAAGAAAGTCAAACCGCATCCGGAACAGCTGACCTCTGTCCTGAAAGCACTTCATGTTGCTGGGGAAGAAACTGTGATGGTTGGTGATCATACCATTGATATTCAGGCAGGCAGAAGGGTAGGAATGAAAACGGTCGGAGTGTTGACGGGGAGGACGCCGAGAGAAGAGTTTGAGAAGGCAGGAGCAGACTATATTTTGAAGGACGCCTCTGAGGTCTGTAAGTTAATAGGACAAATCTCATTATCAACTGAAAGATAGGAAAGACTAACTTCGAGTATAATCCCTCCAGACCTCCCTTTACTAAAGGGAGGATATAATTTAGCTCCCCCTTTTATAAAGGGGGATACAGGAGGATTGTAAGGAGGCACCATGAAAAAAAGAGTCATTCAGACGGAAAAGGCTCCCAAGGCGATTGGACCTTATTCTCAGGCGGTACAGGCCGGGAATTTTCTCTTTCTCTCGGGACAGATTCCCCTTGATCCTGCCAGTGGAGAATTGGTGAAAGGAGATATTCGTGAACAGGCGCGGAGAGTTCTAGAAAATCTCAAAGGGGTATTGGAATCTCAAAACCTGGGAATGGAAGATGTGGTCAAAGTCACCATTTTTCTGAAGGATATGGGAAATTTCAGTCAAGTGAATGAAGTATACGCGACTTACTTTCCGTCTTCTCCTCCTGCCAGGTCAACGGTGGAAGTCGCCAGGCTTCCCAGAGATGCCGATATTGAGATAGAAGTCATTGCTATTTTGTAACGAAGCCAACCTGAATTTAAGCAAGAAGGAATGGAAAACAAAATATCAAGATACGAGGAAGTTCGTCCCCAAATTAAGAATGGGGATGTGATCATGGTAGAAGGAAAAAGCATGGTCCCAAAACTCGTAAGTTGGTTTACTCGTTCTCCCTATTCCCATGCTGGGATCGCTGTCTGGTGGAATGAACGGTTAATGGTTATGGAAGCCACGATGAGAGGGGTGATGGTTAGGCCTCTTTCGCGCAATATTTTCCGACACAAAGGGAATGTGGTATGGTTCACCTCCAAGCAGGAGATTTCGGATGAAGATCGCCTCAGGATGGTCATCTTTGCGCAAGAGGAATTGGGTAAAAGGTATGCGACATGGAAAGCCATTTTATTAGGGTGGAAGGTTCTATTCAAAAGGGATTTGGGTGAGAGGGACCGCCTCAGGAGGGAGAACAAATTATTCTGTTCTCAATATGTTGCTCAAATTTACAATTCCATTGGTTTAGATTTAAAGAAGAACAGGGAAGATCGATTTATGTTGCCTGGAGATATTGCCAGATCACCCTTGTTAGAGAAGAGAGGAGAATTCAAGGTTAAGAGCAAGTCTATCGAATTGGTTTACGATTAAGGGAAACAAACTACCTGAGATCGAGCAAAGCGACCCCTTTGATCGCCTGCCCCCGTTCCAGGGCAGTTCTGAGTGAATTGATCAGGAGATAAAGGGGTAAATCCTGAGGGGAGACCAGCTGGGCTTCCTGAAATTTTTCCAAAGCGGCTTCAAGATGGCCTGTTCTCACCAGCCCCACCCCCTCCGTTAGAATGCATCCGATCCGGTCCTTAAGAGTCCGCACTTCAGGGGGATCGTGATCATATACCTCGAATAAAGTCAGAGGGGTTAACGCTCCCTTGACCCAGGCTTCTCCCAGATCCCGTAATCGGTAATGGTTTCTATCTGGCAACCGCTTGGCGACTTGTTCTGAAATGATCATATCCACACCTATTTTTTTGG
>Ga0105107_10003457_pt1 | contig 10504 bp, 9 predicted proteins | sample PPLLaktember2015_6_FD_79335 | JGI IMG/M metagenome (GOLD analysis project Ga0105107, IMG submission 79335) | Freshwater sediment microbial communities from Prairie Pothole Lake near Jamestown, North Dakota, USA - PPLs Lake P8 Core (1) Depth... | ecosystem: Environmental > Aquatic > Freshwater >... | reverse complement strand
TGCTCGAGCGCCTCGGCGACGTAGGTGCGCAGCAGATCGCCCACGTGCTGGTTGATCGCGGCGACCAGCTCGGCGCTCGCGCGCTCGACCAGCGGCTGCAGTTGCTCGCCGAGCTTCGCGCGCAGCGTGGTGTCGGTGAAGATGTCGATCCGCTGCAGCACCTGCATCCGGATCTCGTCGACGGCTTCGGCGATGCGCGCGTCGTCGAGCACCGGCGCGGCGTCGCTCTCGACCGGCGATTGCATAATCCCGGGTGACAGGGCCACGGCCGCGGGCGCTGTCTGGTCGGCCTCCGCAACGTCGGCCGACGCACCAACGGCGGACTCCGGCGCGGGCGCTGTCGGCGCAACATGCGCCACTGCTGCGGACGCCTCCGGCGCGCCCTTGTCGCCCCCGTCGAGGGACAACGCAGCCTCGTAACCCGGCTGCGGCCGCAACGGCGCGAAGCCCGCGAGCGCAACGTGATCGGCGAACGCACGAGCACCGACGTCGCCGTGCAGGAGCGGCATCGGCATCGGCCCGCGAGGCTCGGCACCGTCACCCGGTATCGGCTCGGCCGCGCGGTCGGACGACATCGACGTCTCGAAACCGCGCTCGGGCTCGCCTGTGCGCTCGTCTTGCTGGGCTGCCTCCACCGGAGCCTCGGGCGGTTGCTCGGCTTCCGGTGCCGACGTGGTCTGCGCGGGTGCGAGCGCCGACGCCGGCGTCACGAAGCCTGGCGCCGGCTGGTCGAGACCGAGCGGATCGCGTCCCGACGGCGGGGCGACCGGCAGACGCTCGAGTGGCGGGACGACGACAACGGAGTCGGGTGGCTGCCCGAGCACACTCATGTCGCCGCGCGCAGCGAGGTCCCAGATCGAAGGCTCTCCGCGCGTGAGGTCTTCGACTTCGGCGCCGTCGGTGGCCTCGACCGCGTCGGTCAGGATCGGCACATCCCCAACGTCGCCATCGGCAAACGCCGCGGCGTCCCCGGCAGGCTCGACGATGTCGACGACCGCATCGGTAAGCGTCGGGAAGTCCGCATCCGTCGTCGAAGCGGCTTCGTGAACAGGCATCGGCGCCGCGGCCGGCTCGTCGCGCAACGATGCAGGCATGGCAGCCGGCGCGAACCATGGCGCCTCGGGCGCGCTGAAAGCCGGTGAATCGGTCGGGTGAATCGGCAGCGACGTCCGCGCGACGGACGGCGCGATCGGCTCGCGCTGGATCGTCCGCGGCGACATCGCGGCTCCCGTCAGCGGCCGCGGCGCAAGCGTGACGGGCGTCGATGAGGGCCGCGCGCGCTCGCCCCCCGCGAGTGCGTCGCGATCCCGGCGCATCAGCGCATCGGCCTGCTCGAGGAGTTCGCGCGCAGTGGGCATGTCAGTGCACGTAAGCCGCCCCGAGGGACCGACCCGCCCCCGCGGCCAGCGAACGAAGTGCGCGTGGGGGTCGTTTCATCCTATGCCTTCCCGGTGAGATTGTGCGCGCGAAGCTCATAGCCACGCTCGCGGTAGAAGCGGTAGCGCTCGCGCCCCGCGGCCGCGTCGGCCGCGTCGGCGGAGACGATCTCGGCCAGCCGCGCGAATCGGCTGAAGAACGGCGGTGGGGTGTCGCGCAGGTTGATCAGTACCTCGGCGGGACCGTCGTGCTCGAGCGCGTGGTCGACGATCACGGGCGTCTCGGCGGCGATCGGGCTGTCCAGCCGGCAGTGCGGAAGGAAGCCCGTCGCGGGCTGCATCCACAGCAGCCGGTCGAGCGCCGCCGTGTCCGCCTCGTCCGTGGTCAGCACGCGCACGCGGCCATGCTGGGCAACTGCCTTCGCCGCAAGCCGCGCCGCGACCGCGAGGCGGTCGTCGACGTGCGTGTAGAAGTCGATCGTGGTCATGGGGCAGTGCGCGGGCAATCAGGCGGGCGATCCCTCGTGGGCGAGCAGCCACGTGGCCAGCAGCGGCACCGGCCGGCCCGTCGCGCCTTTCTCCTTGCCGTCCTTGTGCGAGACGCCCGCGATGTCGATGTGCGCCCAGTCGTACTTCTTCGCGAACTTGGACAGGAAGCACGCCGCCGTGATGCTGCCGCCGGCGCGCCCCGCGACGTTCGCGAAATCCGCGAAGTTGGACGCGAGCCCGTCGTGGTAGTCGTCCCACAGCGGCATCGGCCACGCGCGGTCGTAGGCCTCGTCGCCGGCCGCGCAGAGCGCGCGTGCAAGTGCGTCGTTGTTGCTGAACACGCCGGCGGCGACGTGGCCGAGCGCGATCACCATCGCGCCGGTGAGCGTCGCGATGTCGATCACCGCCTCGGGCTCGTAGCGCTCGGCATAGGTGAGAGCGTCGGCGAGGATCAGCCGGCCTTCGGCGTCGGTGTTGAGGATCTCGATCGTCTGCCCCGACATGCTCTTCACGATGTCGCCGGGCTTGGTCGCGCGCCCCGAGGGCATGTTCTCGCAGGTGGGGACGAGTCCCACGATCGACACCGGCGCCTTGAGCTCGAGCATCGTGCGCATCGTGCCGAACACACTGGCCGCGCCGCACATGTCGAACTTCATGTGGTCCATGTCGGGCGCCGGCTTGATCGAGATGCCGCCGGTGTCGAAGGTGATGCCCTTCCCGACCAGCACGTACGGCTTCGCCTTCCTCGGCGAATTCAGGTACTCCATCACGATGAACCTCGGCGGCTCGTCGCTGCCGCGCGTCACCGATAGGAAAGAGCCCATGCCGAGCGCCTCGATCTCGGCCGGCTCGAGCACCTGCACCTTGAGATCGGGGAATTCGCGCGCGAGCTCCAGCGCGCGCTCGCCCAGGTACTTCGGCGTGCACACGTTGCCGGGCAGGTTGCCGAGGTCGCGCGCGAGATCGGTGCCGTGGGCGATCGCGAGGCCGCGCGCCGCGGCCTTCTCGCCGGTGCCGAGGTCGGAGCGCTGCGGCACGGAAAGCGTGAGCTTGCGCAGCGGCCGCCGGACCTCCGTCGGCTGGCTCTTCATCTGCTCGAAGCGGTAGACCGACTCCATCGCGACCAGCACGGCGTGCTCGACGCGCCAGCCGACTTCACGGCGCTTGACCTTTTCCTCGGTCAGGTAGAACACGGCCTCGTAGGAGCCGGTTTCGTTCAGCAGCTTGACCGCGGAGCGCACCGCGGAGCGGAATTCCTTGTCCCGGAAGTCGCGTTCCTTGCCGAGACCGACCAGCAGCACCCGGTCGGCGAGCGTGCCGCGCACGTTGTGGAGCAGCAGCGTTGAGCCCAGCTTCCCCTCCATGTCGCCGCGGCGGATGATTTCGCTCACGTAGCCCCCGGAAGCGCGGTCCACCAGTTCCGCGGACAACGACAGCTTCCGGTTGTCGAACACGCCGACGACGACGCAGGCGCTGCGCTGCTTCTCGGGACTACCGCTCTTTATGGTAAATTCCATCTGGCTCCCCCGCGACGGATTTCGTCTTTTTCTTGCCCACAGGCGCAATTCTGGCCATTATCGGCGGGAAACCGCGAAAAAGTCAAAGATGTCCCCGTCGTCATGATCTTCCGCCGCAGCCTGGTCCGCGAGATGACGCTGACGGCCATCGGGCTGTTCGTCGTCCTGCTGGGGATCCTGTTCACCAACCTGGTGATCCGCCTGCTGGCCCGGGCCGCGGGCGGAACGGTCGCGCCGGACGGCGTGTTGGCGCTGATCGGCTTCAACGCCCTCTTCTACCTCAATATCCTGCTGACGGTCGCGCTGTTCCTGACCGTGCTGCTGACGCTGACCCGCTGGTACCGCGACAGCGAGATGATCGTCTGGTTCACCTCGGGACAGTCGCTGTTGGCGTGGCTCAAGCCCATCCTGCTCTTCGCCGCGCCGTTTCTGGTCGCGATCGTCGCGTTGTCGCTGTTCCTGTCGCCCTGGGCGGAGCGCCGCAAGCACGAGTTCGAGCGGCAGCTCGAGTCGCGCGACGAGATCTCGCTGATCGCGCCCGGGCTCTTTCGCGAGTTCAACCGCGCCAAGCTCGTCGTGTTCGTCGAGAGCGTGAACACCTTCGACGGCACGATCCGCAACGTGTACCTGCAGTCGACCGACGCGACCAAGGACGAGACGACGGTGGCGCGCGTCGGACGACTCGAGGAGCAGCCCAACGGCGACCGCTTCCTCGTGCTCGAGGACGGCCGCCGCTACGAGCGCAAGCCCGGCACGCTCGAATACCGGGTGATCGAGTTCGAGAAGCTGGGGCGGAGGATCGAGCCGGCCGAGGCGCGCGCGCTGCCCACCTCGCGCAGGTCCATCCCGACCGAGACGCTGTTCACCTCCGACGGTCGGCTGGAGCGAAGCGAGCTGTTCTGGCGCATCTCGGTGCCCGTCCTCGCGCTGATGCTCACGCTGCTCGCGATCCCGCTGGGGCAGGTGAACCCCCGCATGGGGCGTTCGTTCAACCTGCTCGCCGCCGCTTTCCTGTACATGATCTACACGAACGGTCTCAACGTCGTGCAGAGCCTCATTGCCCAGGGCAAGCTCGACTTCTGGGTCGGGCTGATCGTGCCGCACGCGATCGCGGCGATCACCGTCTTCGTGCTGTTCCGCCACCGCATGGCCCCGCCCGGCGGCTGGTTCCGGCGGCCGGCCGCGTGACCACCGGGCGCGCCCACCGATGCGCACGCTGACCCGCTACATCGGCCGCGATGTGCTCGGCGCGACGCTCGTGGTATTCGCCGCGCTGCTCATGCTGTTCTCGTTCTTCGACCTGATCAACGAGCTGGGCGACGTCGGAGTCGGCAACTACACGATTGTCGGGGCGGTGACCTATGTCGCCCTGCACCTGCCCGCGCGCGCGTACGAGCTCTTCCCCGTTTCGGCGCTGATCGGCACGCTGTTCGCGCTCTCGCAATTCGTCGTCAGCTCCGAATTCACCGTGATGCGCGTCTCGGGCGCATCGCTCTGGCAGGTCGCCTGGGCGGTGATCCGCGTCGGCATCCCACTCGCGATCGCCACGTTCCTCGCCGGCGAGTTCGTCTCGCCCGCCGCGGAGCGCCTCGCCAACACGCTGCGCGCCTCGGCCAAGGGGGACTCGAGCAGCGTGGTCGCGCAGCAGTTCGACTCGGGCTTCTGGTTCCGGCAGGACATGACCTTCGTCAACGTGCGCTCGGTGCTCGCCGACCTGTCGCTCTCCGGCGTGCGCATCTACGAGTTCGGCCCGGACTTCCGGCTCCTTGCGGTTCGCCGCGCCGAATCCGGGCGGTTCGTGCAACCCGGGCGCTGGAAGCTCGCGAACGTGCAGACGACGACGCTCGCCGGCGACACGGCGACGATGACCACCGTCGCCGAGACGACCTGGGAGACGGTGCTGCGCCCGTCGCTCCTGACCGTCTACCAGGTCGCGCCCGAGCGGCTCGAGCTCGGCACGCTCTACGACAACATCCGCCTGATGGGCGCCAACACCAAGACCACCCGCTTCGAGATCGCGTTCTGGAACAAGATCTTCTATCCGGGCGCGGTGCTGGTGATGATGGTGCTGGCACTGCCTTTCGCACAATTCCAGCGTCGCTCCGGCGGCATGGGCGTGCGCATCTTCACGGGCACGATGCTGGGCCTCGCGTTCTTCATGCTCGGCCGGCTGTTCAACAACCTCGGCGTGCTGAACGACTGGCCGCCGCTCTTCGCCGCGACGTTCCCGCTGGTGCTGTTCACTGCGGTCGCGATGGGGCTGCTCGCCTGGATCGAGCGCCGGTAGCAAAGTAGGGTCAGACTCGACTTTCCGGCCGGAACCGGAAAGTCGAGTCTGACCCTACTTCTTGCCGTACTTCTTGCCCGTCCGGGCGCGTGCGCGCTACGCCGCGGCTTCAGCGGCGACGACGTCGACCATCTTGTTGCCCTTGGGACCGCGGGTCACGTACTTCACGTGGCCGTCCACGCGAGCGTAGAGCGTGTGGTCCTTGCCGATGCCGACATTGACGCCCGGATGGAGCCGTGTGCCGCGCTGCCGCACGATGATGCCGCCGGCGCGGATCTCCTCGCCGCCGTAGACCTTGACGCCCAGCCGCTTCGCTTCCGAATCGCGGCCGTTGCGCGAGCTGCCGCCTGCTTTTTTGTGTGCCATTTCGTATCGCTCCGCGAGGTCAGCCGACGATGGTGTCGATCTTGAGCTCGGTGTAGTTCTGGCGGTGGCCCTGATGCTTCTGGTAGTGCTTGCGCCGCCGCATCTTGAAGATCTTGACCTTGTCGTGACGACCGTGCGAGACGACCGTCGCCTGCACCGAAGCGCCCGCGAGCACGGGTTGACCCAGACGCACGTTGTCGCCCTCGCCAACCAGAAGCACCTGGTCGAGAACCACTTGTGCGCCCACGTCCGCCGGCATCTGTTCTACCTTGAGTTTTTCGCCGGGGGCAACCTTGTACTGCTTGCCGCCGGTTTTTACGACCGCGTACATGAGAGGGAACTCCTTGATGGGTCCGAGCGGGGCACGCGCCGCGATGGCCGCCCGATGGCCGCCCGATTGCCGCCATCCGCACCGCGCACCGGCATCCTGCCCAGGAGGCTCGGCGTCGAGCTCGGAAAAGTTTTGAATTTTAAGGCCTTTCCTCTGCCCCTGTCAAAGGGCCGCGATCGGCCCCCGCGTGCCGGGCGAGGGCAAATCGGCGATACCGGCCGGCAGCCGCCGGCAATCCGGTAAAATTCGAGGGTTTGCATGCCGGCCGCCGCGCGCGCCGTGCCCCGCTCGCGGCCTGGCCGCATGCCGTCCCCCGCTTTTTCCGCGCTCTCATCCAGTGACCCTCGAATTCCTGCAGCCCGTCATCGGCCAGGGCATGGCCGAGGTCGACGACACGCTTCGCGCCTCGCTCGCCTCCGACGTCCCGCTCGTGCGCCAGATCGGCGACTACATCATCGGCAGCGGCGGCAAGCGCCTGCGCCCCGCGCTCGTCCTCCTCGCCTCAGGCGCCTGCGGGCACCATGGCCGCGACCAGTACACGCTCGCCGCCGTGATCGAGATGATCCACACCGCGACGCTCCTGCACGACGACGTCGTCGACGAGTCGTCGCAACGGCGCGGCCGGGCAACGGCCAACGCCGCCTTCGGCAATGCCGCAGCGGTTCTGGTCGGCGACTTCCTCTACTCGCGAGCGTTCCAGATGATGGTCGCCCTCGACCGCATGCCGGTGTTGCGCATCGTCTCCGACGCCACCAACGTGATCGCCGAGGGCGAGGTGCTGCAGCTCATGCATTCGGGTCGCGCGGACGTCGGCGAGGACGCCTACCTCGCCGTGATCCACCGCAAGACGGCGAAGCTGTTCGAGGCGGCCGCGCGCCTGGGCGCCGTGCTCGGCGGGGACCCGGCTTGGGAGGATGCGCTCGCCAGCTACGGCAAGCACGTCGGCACTGCCTTCCAGATCATGGACGACGTGCTCGACTACTCGGGCGAAGCCGCGGCGATCGGCAAGAACCTGGGCGACGACCTCGCCGAGGGAAAGATGACGCTGCCCCTGATCCGGGCGCTGGCGGTCGGCAACCCCGCCGCCGGGGACACGATTCGCCGGGCGGTCGAAGGCGGCGGGCGACTGGTCGATTTCGAGCCGGTAATGCGGATCCTCGAGGAGACGGGGGCGCTCGGCTACGCCCGCGATCGCGCGGTCGTCGAGGGCCGCAAGGCCGTTGCCGCGCTCGATGGCCTGCCGCCGTCGCCGCACGCGCAAAGCCTGCTACAATTGGCGACTTTCGCGGCCGACCGCGCGTACTGAGCGGTATCGAGCGGTATCACGCGCGGCGCGGGCAGTCCCAATCGGGGTGTAGCTTAGCCTGGTAGAGCGCTACGTTCGGGACGTAGAGGCCGGAGGTTCAAATCCTCTCACCCCGACCAGTCGATCGAGAACACGCCGCGGCGACCCCGCGGCGTTTTCGTTTCCGGCCGCGGTGATGCCGCGGCATATTCCTATCCTTGCCGGCGTGCGGTCAGCGGCCTGAGACGACGAGCACGACGTTCGCGAGGATCTCGTAGAGCGCGTCGTGCGAGGCCTGCAGCGCGGGCGCCGAAGGCACGAAGTCCATCAGGCGGATTGGGCCCGCCGATGTGAGTCCCGTGGGAGCCGCGACGATTGCGATTCCCGCCGCGGCGAATTCCGCGCGCGCGCGCGGCATGTCCATCGCGTGCGCCACCAGGACGACCGTCGCCACGCCGTCGGCCTTCAGCAGCGCCGCGGAGAACTGTGCATTCTCGTGGGTATTGCGCGAGCGATCCTCGGCCCACCGCACGGCGACGCCGTACTCGGCTTCGAGCACCGCCCGCATGATCGCGGCCTCGGACGATTGCACGTCCGGCATCGAACCCCCGGCGACGAGGACCGGCAGGCCGGTCTGCCGCGCGACGCGGGCCCCGTAGCGCACGCGCTCGGCCGTGAACCGCGCCATCGTGTCCCCGCCGTACTCGGGCGCCAGGCGCCGGGTGCCGCCGCCGAGGATCACGATCGCCTGCGCTCGATTCGCTTCCGTGTAGTCGAGTGGCCTCATGTCGAACGGCCGCGCGAGCAGCCACGCGACGATCGGCAGGCACAGCAGCACGAGCGACAGTGCGCCCGTCCAGATCAGCGCCCGACCCGCCCGAGGCGCGTGGCGCGTCACGAGCAGCCCCACGAGGGCCAGGAGTATCGGTCCCGCGGGCGGCAGCACGAGCGCCTTGGCGATCGCCTTCAGCGTGAACGCGATCTCCACGCTAGCGAGCCCTCGCGAGCAGCGCCCGCAGGTGCTCGGCCGGCACGGCGTACGCGATGCCCGAGGGCTGGGTCAGCGCCGACTCCTTCGTCGCCCTGACCAGCACCATGTTGAGCACGCCCAGCACGGCCCCCGTCTCGCCGTCGTAGAGCGGACTGCCGCTGTTTCCGGGGTACGCGGTGCCGTCGAGCTGGAACACCGGGAACGGACCGGCCGCGATCCGCTTCACCGTCGCTGCGTCGAGACTGCCGGAGGTCGGCTGCGGGATGGCGATCGGCGTCACCGCAGCAACCAGCGCGCGGTGGGTTGCGGGATGGGGCCCCAGCACGGCACCGATCGGAAAGCCCGTGAAGTAGGCGGTCCGCCCCTCGCGAACCCCGGTGGAGTCGCCAAGCGAGAGGGCGGGCAGCGGCCCGCCCTCGATCGAGAGCACCGCGAGGTCGTGGTCGCCGTCGGTCGCGACGCGGCGTGCCGCTCGCACCTGCACCTGCGGCTCGCTCGAACCTTCGCGCGGCGGCGCAGGCAGCAGGATCGCGATCGTCTCGCGCTTGTCGGCGTCGAGTGTCGTGGGCAGGACGTGCGCGTTGGTGACGACCTGCGTGCCGTCACCGATCGCGAACGCGGTGCCCCGAAACTGGAACGGCGGCGAGCGCGTGCGCTCGAACGTACCGACGGCGACCACCGAGCGCTTGACGCGTGCGATCGTCTCCTCGACGCCCGCAGCGACCGCCGCGAACGGCAACGCGAGCGCACCCGCGACGAGCGCCGCGGTCGCGACCCGCGCGGCCACGAACATCGCGGCCGTCAGTCGCCGGCCGCGCGGATCGGCGCCGCGCGATCGCGTGCCGCGCGCGACTCGTACCATGGCATCGCCTCGGCGAGTCCCTCGCGCACGCCGTGCGTGGGTGCGTAGCCCAGGAGGCGCGTCGCCTTGCCGATGTCCGCCTGCGAGTGGCGCACGTCGCCCTCGCGGAAGTCCTGGTAGCGCGGCGGCGCCACGGCGAGCGCCGGATGCCGCGCGCGCAGCAGGTCGCGCAGCGCCCCCGCGAGGTCGTTGAGCGATAGACGCCCGCCGACCGCGACGTTGTAGACCTCACCGATCGCGGCCCCGCCGGTGACGGTGGCGGCGAGCAGGTTCGCCTGCACGACGTTGTCGACGTAGCAGAAGTCGCGCGTGGTCTCGCCATCGCCGTTGATGGCGATCGCCTTGCCGTCGAGCATCGTCGCGACCCACTTCGGAATCACCGCCGCGTACGCCCCCTCCGGATCCTGCCGCGGGCCGAACACGTTGAAGTAGCGCAGCCCCACGGTCTCGAAACCGTAGCAACGCCCGAACACGTCGGCGTAGAGCTCGTTCAGGTACTTGGTGACCGCGTACGGCGAGAGCGGCCGGCCGATCTGGTCCTCGACCTTGGGCAGACCCGGGTGGTCGCCGTACGTGGATGACGACGCCGCGTAGACGAAGCGCGAGACGCCGGCATCCCGCGCCGCGACCAGCATGTTGAGGAAGCCGGTGCCGTTCGCTTCGTGCGTCGCGAGCGGATTGGCAATCGACCGCGGCACCGAGCCGAGCGCCGCCTCGTGCAAGACGACGTCCACGCCTTCGCACGCCTGACGACAGGCGTTCAGGTCGGCAATGTCGGCCTCGACGAAGCGGTGCCGCTGCCACGCCGACTCGCCGACCGCCTCGCGTGCTTCGTCGAGGTTACTGAGGTATCCGGTCGAGAAATTGTCCAGTCCCACCACCTGCTGGCCCATCGCGAGCAGCGTCTCGACGAGGTGCGAGCCGATGAACCCGGCGCTGCCGGTGACGAGCCAGCGGCGCGGCCGCGCCGCGAGCTCGCTGAGAATCGCCGCCGACGCCG
>Ga0105107_10003455_pt1 | contig 10509 bp, 9 predicted proteins | sample PPLLaktember2015_6_FD_79335 | JGI IMG/M metagenome (GOLD analysis project Ga0105107, IMG submission 79335) | Freshwater sediment microbial communities from Prairie Pothole Lake near Jamestown, North Dakota, USA - PPLs Lake P8 Core (1) Depth... | ecosystem: Environmental > Aquatic > Freshwater >... | reverse complement strand
TGGTTGATGTCGTAGGTGAGCTCGGGGTTCATGTCGCCGAGCGGGTCGTTGGAGAGCGCCGCCAGGTGGATCACGGCGTCGAAGCCCTCGCAGTGCTCGGGGAGCACGGAGCGCACGTCGACGTCGAGCGACTTCACCGCGCGCGGGGGCTCCCCGAAGTCGCAGCCGCGGTAGAGATCGACGTCGAGCCCCACCACGTCGTGGCCCGCCTCGAGCAGCCTCGGAACCAGCACCGCACCGATGTACCCGCGATGCCCCGTCACCAGAACGCGCATGTCAGATCACCCACTTCCTGCAAGAGAACGCCTCGGCGAAGCCCTCGGCGGCGTTGCACTCCACTCCGCGCAGGCGGAGCAGAGCGAAGAACGTGTCCGGCGTGAACCAGCGCCGCGAGCGCTGGCTGCCGAAGTGCTCCATCAAAGCCTTCACCTTCGCCTCCGCCTCCGCGCGCGCGAGCGGCACGTAGAGCGAGGGCCGGCCGAGGTCGCCGTCGTACTTCGGAATCTCGTACTCGAGCACCAGGTGGTCCCGGAAGGTGTTCCAGGTGAGCTCCGCCAGCGTGCGGTGGTCCTGGTGCGCGTCGCCGACCCAGTGCGTCAGCACGACGTCCGGCGCGAAGCTCTTCAGCGCCTCGAAGGCGTCCTTGATCTCGGCCCCCTGCCAGGGGAAGTAGCTCTCGCGGAAGGCGTGGTGATCGACCGCCGCCGAGCCCGCCTCGGCCAGGAAGAACGCCGCGCTCTTGCGCGCCTCCTCGGCGCGCTCGCCCGGCGCCGAGAACACGACCCAGCGCACGTGCGCGCCCGGGTGCTCGCGCAGCAAGCGGCGCACCGTGCCGCCGGCGCCGATCTCGAGGTCGTCCGAGTGCGCACCGAGGCACAGCAGTCGGAGCGGCCGCTCGCCGCGCCGCAGCGTCAGGGTCTGCATCGCGTCAGGCGCCCCCCGGCGCCGCGGTGCGCACGGTCACGTGCCCCTCGGCTCCCACACCTGCCAGGGTGCGGCGCCCGACGCGTAGAGCTCGTCCAGGCGCTGCTTCTCCTTGAAGGTGTCCATCGTCATCCAGAAGCCGTCGTAGGGATAGCCGACCAGCGCGCCTCGCTCGATGAGGCGACGGAACGGCTCGTACACCAGCTCTTCGCCCGGTCGCATGTAGTCGAAGATCTCTCGCCGCAGCACGAAGTAGCCGCCGTTCAGGCGCACCCCCGACTCCCGCAGGTCCTCGATGCGCGTGATGTGCTGATCGGGGCCCATCTGGAGCGCGTGGAAGCTCGCGCTCGGCTTCGTCGCGAGGCACCCGGCGATCGCGCCGCTCGCCTTCACGAAGTCGACCATCTGGTCGAGCGGGCAGTCGGTGAGACCGTCGGCGTAGTTGGCGAGGAAGTGCTCCTCGCCGGCCACGTGGCTCCGCACCGCCATCAGCCGCTCGCCGATGTTGGCGTGGGCGCCGGTGTCGACGAAGGTGATGCGCCAGTCGTGGATGTCGCTCTGGAGCAGCTCCACCTTTCCGCCGTCGAGCACGAAGTCGTTGGAGACGGTCTCGTCGTAGCTCCGAAAGTAGCTCTTCACGACGTCGGCCTGGTAGCCGAGGCACAGGATGAAGTCCTTGTGGCCGTAGTGCGCGTAGTACTTCATCACGTGCCAGAGGATCGGGCGGTAGCCGATCGGCACCATCGGCTTCGGCACCTGGTCCGAGTACTCGCGGATGCGCATGCCCTGGCCGCCGCAGAAGAGCACCACCTTCATCGCGGGCGCCTCAGTCGATCACTTCGAGCCGCGGGATCGGGACGACGCACTTCGCGCCCCACTCCCGGGTGTAGGCGAGCTGCTTCACGATCTCGTCGCGCAGGTTCCAGGGCAGGATCAGGATGTAGTCGGGCTTCGTCTCGGCGAGCCGCTCGGGCGGGTGCACCGGAATGTGGGTGCCCGGCAGGAAGCGCCCGTGCTTGTAGGGGTTGCGGTCCACGGCGTAGTCCAGGAAGTCGGTGCGGATGCCGCAGTAGTTGAGCAGCGTGTTGCCCTTGCCGGGGGCCCCGTAGGCCGCCACCGACTTGCCGCGCGCCTTGGCGTCGATCAGGAAGGCGAGCAGGTCGCGCTTGGTGGCGCGCACGCGCTCCTCGAAGCCGCCGTAGCCGGCCGGGTCGTGGAAGCCCGCGCGGCGCTCGCGCTCGCGCAGCTCGAGGAGGCGCCCCGTCGCGGCCCGGCCCTCCTCGGAGTGGGCGGCGAAGATGCGCAGCGAGCCGCCGTGGGTCCAGAGCTCCTCGACGTCGAAGATCGCCAGACCGTGCCGCGCGAAGATGCGCTCCGCCGCCACCAGCGAGAAGTAGAAGAAGTGCTCGTGGTAGATGGTGTCGAACTGGTTGCCCTCGATGAGGCGCAGCAGGTGCGGGAACTCGATGGTCACCAGCCCGCCCTCGCGCAGCAGCAGCTTCATGCCGCCGACGAAGGAGTTGATGTCCGGCACCTGGGCCAGCACGTTGTTGCCGAGGATCAGGTCGGCGCGCGTCCCCTGCCCGACCAGCTCCCCGGCCAGCTCCACCCCGAAGAAGCGCACCAGCGTGGGCACGCCCTTCTCCACCGCCGAGCGCGCCACGTTGGCCGCGGGCTCGATGCCGAGCACCGGCACGCCGTGGGGCTTGAACCACTGCAGCAGGTAGCCGTCGTTGCTCGCCAGCTCCACCACCAGGTGGCGCGCGTCGAGCTGCTGGCGCGCGACGATCATGTCCACGTAGCTCTTGGCGTGCTCGAGCCAGGCGTTCGAGAACGACGAGAAGTAGGCGTACTCGGTGAAGATGTCCTTCGGGTCGACGTACACCTGGAGCTGCACCAGCAGGCACGCGTCGCACAGGCGCACGTTCAGCGGGTAGAACGTCTCGCCCTGGTCGAGCTGGTCGGCCCGCAGGAAGCTCTCGCAGAGCGGCGACATGCCGAGGTCGACGAAGCTGCGCTTCAGCTCCGCTCCGCAGAAAAGGCACGCCACGCCGTGCTCCGGCTGACTCACGGGATCTCCTTCTCGCATGCTCACAGGCTCTCCACCCGCGCCTGCACGCCGAGCGTGCGGAGCTGCGCGCGGATCTCGTCCTCGTAGATCGGGTTCATCACGATCACCAGCTTCGGGCGGTAGCTCTGCAGCGCCTCGGGCGCCACGATGCGCTGGCCCGAGCCCGCCAGGAAGGTGCCCTGCTTGCGGGGATTCACGTCGACGGCGAGCTCCACGGCGCCCTGGATCCCGAGCAGGTTGAGGAAGCTCACGCCCTTGGCGCCCGCCCCCCAGATCACCGCCCGCTCCCCCGCCGCGGCGAGCTCCGCCAGCCGCGCGCGCCAGCCGGCCGTCAGCTCCTCGCAGTGGCGCCGGAAGCCCTCGGCGAAGGCCAGCACGGCCCCGACCTCGCTAGCCGGCGGCGGCGAAGCGTCGGCCCGGGCGGCCGGACGCACGTCGACGCTCACGAACTGGCCCTCGTAGGCTTCGCGCGCGTCGAGCACCTCGAACCCGGAGCGCCGGAACAGGTGCGCGAGCGAGGTGGTCGTGTAGTAGACCGGGTGCTCGTAGATGACGTTCCAGATCGAGAGATCGCGCAGCGAGAGCAGCGCGTTCGGCACCTCGAAGTAGCCGATGCCGCCGCCATGTCCCGCGAGCAGGGCGCGCAGCGACGCCAGGAAGGCGTGCGGCTCGTCGACGTGCTCCAGCACCTGCCGACACACGAGCGCGTCGACGGGGAGCGAGGCGTGCTCGGGGCCGTAGAGGCCGCGCAGCATGCGCACGCCGGCGCCGAGCCCGGGGTCGCCGTGCTCGGGCTCGAAGGCGGGGTCGAAGCCCACGCCGCGGGCCCCGGCGCGCTCGCAGAGCAGCGCCAGGAAGTGCCCGTTGCCGGCGCCGATCTCGACGACGTCCTTGCCTTCCAGCGCGTAGCGCTCCACCAGCCGCTCGGCGAGCTCGCGCTCGTACTTCCGGAACACCGGGGAGTGGTGGAGGGCGTTGTCGTAGCCGGCGCCGTAGTCGAGGAGCGCGGGGTCGAAGGCGCGGTTCCAGACCGCCGCGCAGCTCCGGCAAACGGCCAGCTCGATGCGGCCCTGCGGGCAGGCCAGCGCGTCCTCCCGGCTCTTCCACAGCCCCCCGACCACGACCGGGGCCCCGGGCACCTCGAGGCACACGAGGGCGTCGTGGCCGCCGCACACGGGGCAGCTCGCCTTGGAGTTGCGCTGGGCCTCGCCGGCCAAACCGATCCCCCCGGGGCCGCCCTGTCTGGTCCGACCCATCCCTCGCGGGTGAGTCTCCTGACCCGGACCGAAGGTTACGGACCCCCCCGGGCTCTGGCGAGTCGGGCCCTTTCCGGCGACGGCACGGCGACATCCGGGCCTCGCGTGATGCTTGTCACGGCGACCCGGGGGCGCCCTGAGGTACCCCGGACCGGCAACTCATCGGCAGATCCCGGCTTCGGGACTGCGTGGGAGGGGGGTTGATGCGCGGCCATGCGCGCCTGCGGGGCGTCCTGCCCGGTTTCCTCGGCCTGGCGGCCGGCCTCGCGGCTCTCGGCGGCGCGCTGCCGGCGGAGGCTCGCGTCGAGGCGGTGCGCTGGCGCTATTCGGCGCCCGGCCGGGTGAGCGGCTTCCGCATCCACGTGGGCGCGACGCCGGGCAACTACACCCAGGTGATCGACGCCGGGAAGCCCCAGCGGAACGCCAACGACGTCTACACCTACCAGGTCAACGTCGCGGACAACACGACCGTCTACGTCGCCGTCAGCGCCTACGACGGGCAGCAGCAGAGTCCCCTCTCGAACGTGACGACGCGGCCGGGCGCGGCGCCGCCGCCGCCGCCGCCGGCCAACCCTCCGCCCGGCAATCCCCCTCCGGGCAATCCCCCTCCGAACAACCCGCCGCCGAGCAACCCGCCGCCCAGCAACCCTCCGCCCAGCAACCCGCCGCCGACCTCGGGGCCGCACCACCAGCCCGACCGGCCCGACTCGCCCGACTCGGCCAACGACTCGAAGCTGCGCGAGCGCTTCAGCAGCTACGAGGAGGGCGCGAGCCCCCCCGGATGGGTCGCCACGGGCCCCGGCAACCGCGACGCGGGCGACCCGCTCTTCAGCGTGCTGTCGCTGAAGAAGAACAAGGTGCTCGCCACCACTTCGACCACGAGCGACATCTACTCTCACTACGTGACGTCCGAGAGCGTCACCTGGAGCCGCTACGAGTTCACCGGTCGCATGCGCATCGACGACCGGGCAGCCGGCATCGGCGTGACGGTGTTGAGCCAGCATCCGGACCGGGACTCGTACTACCGCGTCCGGCGCGGCAGCAACGCGGGCGGGGCCGACTCCCACGGCGGCAACCCGGGGCAGGCCGACTTCCAGATGGCACCCCGCCCGGACCGCCCCGCAGGCTGCACGCTCGCGGCGACCGGCGTCACGCCGGAGCCCGACCGCTGGTACAGGTTCCGCGTCCAGGTGGCGGCGGAGGCGGACGGCACCAGCGTGCGCGCCAAGGTCTGGAAGCGCGGCTCCGCTCAGCCCAAGGCCTGGCAGATCGACTGCTTCGACACGTCGGAGCAGCGCCTGCTCCGCGGCGTGCCCGGCGTGTGGAGCGCGGGGCCCGGCACCAAGATGTGGGATGACCTCACGGTCGAGCCGCTGCGCGAGGCCCCGAAGCGCGACCGCCACGGAGCCCCGCCCGGCAAGCCGATCCTCGGCGAGTGAGCTCGCCGCCGCTCGGCTAGCGCGCCGCACTCCGGCGGCGCCAGCCGACGGCGGCGAGGCCGCCGAGCACCAGCAGCAGCGTGCCCGGCTCGGGGACGAGCACGAACGTCTGGCTGACGAAGGAGATCCGCGCGCTGCCGCCCGGGCCGCCGCCCAGGATCGAGCTGTCGACCAGGATGTCCTTCAGCACGCTCAGCGTCGTCTGGCCCGCGAAGCTGAGCTCGTCGTCGAAGGTCCCGTCGCCGGGGCCGCCGCTGTCCGACGTCGAGAGCACGCCGAGCACGCTCCCCGTCCCGGAGCGGATCAGCTCGTCGACCGACGCCAGTGCGCCGAGCCCGCCGTCGGCCACGTTGAGCGCCGAGAGGAGCGCGCCGACGATGGCCTGCTCCGAGGTCACGCTGAAGGAGAGGAACACGTCGCCCAGCTCGCCGTCCGCCGCGGAGATCGGACCGGTGAGCGAGAAGCCGGCCGAGGCTCCCGAGCCCTCGAAGGTGAGCTCGAGCTGCGACGCGCTGAGCGACCCGGCCAGCGCCCCGGTGATGGACACCGAGAAGTTGGAGAAGGTGACCCCGTTGGCCGTGGTGAAGCCCCCGTCGTCGATCACCTGCTGCAGCGGGATCGCGCCCGCCGACAGCGGCAACGCCAGGGACAACACCAACGCCGCCACCCACTTCGAAGCGTGCTTCCTCATCATCTTCCACCTCGCCTGAGGGAGGAGTCGCCCGCGCTCGCCGCGATGCGAAACACCCCTCCTCAGCAGGCATGTGGTGCGCCGAAGTGGTTTGTGGCACGAAGCATCCAGCCAACGAGCGAGGGCCGCATGCCCCCCGGGGAAGTCATCGAGAGCGCCTTCGCGCCCGTACCGGAGCGCGCCGCCTACGTGCCGCGCCCCGCCAGCGAGGCCGCGCTCGGGACGCTGGTGCGCGCGCTCGCGTCCGGCGAGCGCATGCTCGCGCTGCGAGGCCCCGTCGGAATGGGCAAGTCGCTGCTGCTGCGCCTCCTCGAGACGCGCACGCCGCCGCCCTTCGACGTCCTCCACGTCGCTCCCGGCGCCCTCCCCCTGGCCGACCTGCTCGCCTTCGCGCTCGGCGCCCGGACGTCCCGCCCGGGGCGCGAGCGCGGCGGCCGCGCCCTCGACGGCGCAGCCGGAGGCGACGAGGCCATCCTGGTCCTTCCCGTCGACGACGCCCAGGCGCTGACGCCCTCAGTCGCCCGGGGCCTCGCGGGCCTGGTGCGCAACGCCGAAGGCGCGCTCCGGCTCGTGCTGGCCTTCGACGACGCTCCCGAGCCGGCGCTGGCCGCCGCCCTCGGCGGCGCGCTGCGCGAGGTGCTCCTCGACGAGCCCCTGAGCGAAGCCGAGGTCGCGCGCTACGTGGACGCGCGGCTCGAGCGCGCCGGGGCCCCCGAGGGTCTTCGCCGCCGCATCGTGAACGATGAGGCCGCGCGCCTGCACGCACAGTCCGGCGGCAATCCCGGCCGCCTGAATCGCCTCGCCGCCGAGCTCCGCGCGGCGCCGGCCGCCGACGCATCCGCCGCGCCGGAGGTCGCGGGAGAAAGCCCGGCGGGCCCGTCGCTGACCTCGCTCCCCCGCGATCCCTTCGGCCCGACCGCCGCGGCCAGCCTCTACCAGGCGCGCTCGTTCAGCGAGCGCATCCTCGGCAGCATCGAGCGCGAGCTGCTGCGCGGCCGCCAGGCGGTGTTGCTGCGTGGCCCGGGCGGCATCGGCAAGACCACGCTGCTGCGTGTGCTCGAGGCGCGCTTGCGCGACCCGTACCAGATCGTGTCGCTGCCCTACGCGCGGCTCGCACCCGGGGAGTTCTGGAGCTTCGTCCTCCACCAGCTCGGCGCTCCGCCCAGCAGCGAGCCCGACCGCGAGGTGCTGGCGATCGCGACGCGCCTGGCGAAGCTCGGACACATCCTGGTGCTCCTCCTCGACGAGGCGACCTCGCTGCCCGAGGCCACCGGCGACAGCCTCGCCGCGCGCCTCGCCGAGGGAGCGGGCGCGCTGCGCGCGGTGCTGACCGCCGACGACGAGGCGGCGCCGAGCGCGCTGCCACGCTTCGCCGACGCGGCGGAGCTGCGCGTCGACGAGCCGCTGAGCGCCGCCGAGACGGAGGCCTACGTGCTCGGCCGGCTGCTGCACTTCGGCGCGCCGCTCGCCGTGCGCCGGCGCTTCGACCGCGCCACCCTCGCCGCGCTCCATCGCGACGCGGGCGGCCTGCCGCGCGCGCTGAACCGGCTGGCCGGCGAGATCGAGCGGCAGGTGCTCGCTCCGCCCGTCGTGCAGCCGCCGCCCGCTCCGCGGGGACGTCCCGCGGCCGCGCCCGCGGACGCGAGCGCAGCGCCGCCGCTCCCGCCGGCGGCCCGCGAGCCGGAGGAGGCCCCCGCCGCACCGCCCCGCGACTGGCTGTCCACGGGGCTCGCGCTGCTCCCCCACGTGGGCCTCGGCCTCGGCATTCCGCTCGCGCTGCTCGCGCTCTGGCTCTGGCTCGCTCCGCTCTTCGCCGACGCGCGCTGACGCGTCGCGGAGCGGAGCGGGATCGCGGAGCGCCAGCCGCAGGTCGGGCCGGCCGCCGCGGCGCAGCGCCAGCGCCACGCGGTGGCGCGGGGTCGGGCGCAGCAGCGCGAGCTGCCAGTCGCGCGGATCGCCGCCCAGGTCGCCGGCCTCGAGGAGCCGCGGGCGTCCCGCCTCGACCGCAAACGAGACGCGCGCGATGCGGCCGGCGAGACCCACGCCGAGGGCCTTCAGCAGCGCCTCCTTCAGGGACCAGAGGTCGAGGAAGCGCTCGCGCCGGGCGTCGCCCTCGAGGGCGCGCAGCACCTCCACCTCGCTCGCGGCGAAGAAGCGCGCGGCGAGGGCCAGCGGGTCGCCGAGCCGCACGCCGGCCTCGGCGTCGACGCCGACCTCGACGCCTTCCGTCACCGCGCAGGCCGCGAGGCCGGCGGTGTGCGAGAGGTTGAAGCGCAGCGTCGCGCCGGCGCTCGGCTCCGCGACCTCCGGCTTTCCGTGCGGTCCGCGCCGGAACCGCCAGGCGGCGGGTGCCACCGGCGCTGCGCGCGAGAGCGCGCAGCGAGCCAGCGCATGCGCCACCACGAAGCGACGTCGCCCGCCCGCGACGCGGAGGCGCGCCGCACGCTCGCGCTCCTCCGAGCCGAGCAGCGCCTCGCACCACGCCAGCTCCGGCTCCGCGATCGCCTCGGGCGTCACCAGCTCGACGCGCACCTCGTCCGGCCTCACCGCCGCACGCTGCCCGAGCGCGCCGCGCGCTGTCAAGCGTGGTAGCCTCGCTCGCCGTGCCGCCGCCGCTCCGCTCCGCGCCGCCCCGCTCTCCGCGCAGGGCGCGCGCCCTCGCCCTCGCCGCGGCCCTCGGCCTGGCGGCATCGGCCGCGGGCGGCCAGGACCTCGCCGACCAGAACGAGATGGCGCTGCGCTGGACCCGCGGCGAGTGGGCCTCGCCGCTCCTCTGCGAGCAGGCCGGCGAGGCGCGCCGGGGCCTGCGCCGCGTGGTGATCAGCGCCGGCTCGCTCGACGAGCGGCCGCCCCGGCCCAACAAGCTGGTCTTCTTCCCGATGAAGCTGCCCGAAGGCGTGCGCTGCTACACCGACACCGGCGAGCCCCAGCCCGACGTCGCGGGCGCGCTCACCTTCCACCTGGAGAGCATCTCGCGCCCCGACCTCGGCACGCGCGAGTTCCAGGAGACGCTCCAGCGCGAGGGCGGCTTCGGCTTCGCGGTGCGGACGGGCCAGCTCCAGGTCGACGGGCGCCGCGTCGACTTCGCCGGCGGCAAGGCCCGCTTCGACGCCGTCCGCCGCGGCAGCGACGCGGCGCGCCGCCTGCGCGACCTCGACGCTCCGCACAAGCTCAGCCTCGTGCTCGAGGCGCCGGACGGCACGCGCCTCGCGCTCGACCTGGCGCTTACGAGGCCGCCCCCGCCTCCGCGCTGAGCGGCTAACGCGTCCGGCGTCGCGCCGCGAGCGCGGCGAGCCCGAGCGCCAGCAGCGCCGCGGTGCCCGGCTCGGGCACGAGCTCGAGCTTCACGTCGTCGAGCACCGCGCCGAAGTTGTCGCCGCCCTGGTTCGCGAAGACGATCGAGACGATCGCGGGGGCCGGCAGCGTGAAGACGCCGCTGTAGGTCGCGAACGGATCGCCCTTGTTCACGGTGACCTGGCTGACGAAGAACGAGCCGATCGAGATGTCGACGACGTTCGGGGCGAACGAGCCCGGCTGCGAGAAGCCAGCGTCGGTGCCGGCGAGCTGGAAGCTGAGCTGGTAGATGCCGGCCGAGAGGTTCAGCGCCGTGCTCGTCAGCACGCCGGCGTCGTTGGTCGCGCCGTCGAGATCGACGCACTTCCCCGCGCCGCCGACGCAATCGATGCCGAAGTCGGTGTGGGCGATCAGGTCGACGCTGCCGTTCGAGACCGTCCACTGGGCGAACGCGGTGTAGTTGCTCTTGCTCTGGCCGCTCGCGCCTTGTCCGCTGCCGGTCTCGGCGTCGAAGCCGTCCGCGAAGACCGGGATCGCGCCCGCCGGCAGCCCCGAGAGGCCCAGCCACAACACGCTCCCGAGCAACGCCCCGATCGCACCGCTAGCTTTCGCGCGCATGCACCACCTCCGCACAGTTCTGCTGCCGGGTGTGTGGTGTCTGCGAGGGGTTTGTGGCAATCGGCGCGGCTCCCCCCGCGGGTGAAGCCCCCTTCGAGCTCGCGGGCGTGCGCTGGTGGCCCGGGCCGGGAGCCGACGAGGCCGCGCTGCGCCCCACCCTCGAGGCCGCCCTCGATCGGCTCGCTCGCGGCGCCGCCCCCAACCAGAAGAGCGGGC
>Ga0105107_10003454_pt1 | contig 10511 bp, 9 predicted proteins | sample PPLLaktember2015_6_FD_79335 | JGI IMG/M metagenome (GOLD analysis project Ga0105107, IMG submission 79335) | Freshwater sediment microbial communities from Prairie Pothole Lake near Jamestown, North Dakota, USA - PPLs Lake P8 Core (1) Depth... | ecosystem: Environmental > Aquatic > Freshwater >... | reverse complement strand
CGGCTCGGTCTCTCGGACTTCGCGATCCAGGGCGGGAGCGCCCGGGGCATCGAGACGATCGGCAACGTCGTCAACGCCTCGCTCCCGGTCGGCGGGGCTTCGATCGACATCGTCACCGCCGGGAACGTCGAGCTGAACGACCGCGGGGCGATCGACACGCTGCAGGGCGGCGACATCCACATCACGAGCCTCGGCGGCGACCTGATCGGCGGCCAGCCCGAAGCGGGGTTCGAGTTCAAGCGCGGCCTCTTTACGCTCTACGTCCCGCCCGGCGCCTCGAGCGCCGCCGAGTCGGGCGGCGGCAGCATCTTCGTCGACGTGGCCGGCAGCTTCGACATCGGCCGCAGTGTCACCGCGGCGCTGTCCGGCGGGGACATCACGCTGCGCAGCCGCACCGGCTCGATCAGCGCGGGCAGCGCCGAGCCCTTCGAGATCCTCGGCATCGCGATCAGCCCGCAGACGAACCAGCCCGAGGTCCGCTACACGGGCGGCGGCATCTTCGCCTCCTCCGGAAGCGTCGAGCTCGTGGCCGAGCAGGACGTCGACATCGGAGCCGGCATCACCGGCGGGACGATCGCGATCGCGGCAGGCCGAAACATCAACGCCGGCCAGGGCGCCATCAGCTCGAGCGGCAACGTCTCGATCAACGCAGGCGGAAGCATCAGCGGCACGATCTCCGCGTCGGGCGCCATCAGCATCGGCAGCGGCACGGTGAGCCAGGGCGCGAGCCTGAGCGCCGGCGGCCTTGTGGTGGGAGGCGGATCCGTCGCGTCCAACACCGGGCCGGGGAAGGTCGGCGCGGAGACGGCCGTGGCGGCCTCGCGCCCCGCGGCGGAGCAGGCCGCGGCGCAGAGCGCCGTCGCCGGCGGCCAGTCGCGCCGCAGCGGCGTGATGATCGACGTGACCTCCCGCCCCGCGAGCGGGGAGGACGAGGAAGAGGACGACGAGGGGTGAGCCGTCCGCGAGGGCCGCTCGGAAGGAGAGGAAGCAGGTGAAGATCCGACACGACCGATGGCGCCGCGGCGCGCTGACGCTGCTTTTCGCGTTCGGGCTCGGGGCGCCCGCCCAGGGCCTGCAGATCGACGACGGCGATCTCGTCGGCGTCTTCGTGAAGAACGGGTTCGAGGTGATCGTCAACATGGGGCCCGCGACCGCCGGGTCGACGCTCGACCTCGCCGGTGTGGTCGACGTCGCGGAGTTCGGCGGGAGCCTGGCCGGCGCCAAGTTCGTCGGGCTGGGCGTCGAGGACCCGCTGCGGACCGTGACCTGTTGCGGCGGCACCTTCCCGCTCGAGAACGTCATCTACACCAGCCTGGTTCCCGACCCGATGCCCAGCGACCTCGAGATCGAGAACGCGATGAAGGCGCTCGACGTCGGCCTGGCGGGCTCGACGGTCTGGTTCAGCCTGCTGCGCCAGCTGCCGGGGACCGACTCCGAGCTGGTCGCGAGCGCGCAGCTCTACTCCTACGAGACGGTCGTCGGCGTCGGCACCGACGCGATCGCCAACATGTTCACCTTCTCGACCGCCGGCGTCTTCGACGATCAGGGCCGGCTCTCGATTCCGGTCTACAGCGCCGTGCGCGGCTACGGGGACTTCGGGGGCCCCGACGTCGAGTACCTGAACCTCGCGCAGCTCTCGATCGACGGAACGGACGTATCGTTCGAGCCGGCGCCCGAGGCGCCGGCCGTGCTCGGCATGCTCGCGGCGGCGGCCGCGCTGCTCGCTGCCTCTCGCCAGCGTCGTCGCCGGCTCGGATAGCGCGCGCTCCTCCCGGACGCCCGCGTCACGTTCGTGTGACGCGGGCGTCTGCATTCCGGACCCCGATCACGCGGCGCGCGAAGATTCCGTGAACGCCGCCACGGCGCGGAATCCAGGGCCACCCTGCTTGTGGAAGCAGCTCGATCGCCCGGACGACGTTCCGCTCGGGCGAGGCCGCGGAGGGCGGCCGGAGCGACGCGACCCCAAGCAGCCTTCTTCGCGAAGGCCCCGAGAGGAGAATCCGAGTGCGCAAGCTTGCTCTGTTGCTGGGTCTGGCGGCGGCCGCGATCGCCGGGGGCGCCCAGGCGATCCCCATCGCCAACGGCGATCTCGTCGTGGTCATCCAGAAGGGCGGTACCGAGCTCTACGTGAACCTGGGCGACGCCGCCGTGACCGGGGGCTCGATCGATCTCACCGCGGCCATCGCCGGCATCGCCGCCTTCGGCGGCGACCTGACCGGCGCGAAGGTGGTGGCCCTCGCCGTCGACGAGCCGGGCCGGCTGACGCCGGACTTCGGCTTCGGCCAGCTCCCCCAGGAGAACATCGTGTTCTCGAGCCTGGGCGACCCCGCGGCGCTGCTCACGGATCTCGCCATCGAAGGCGCCATGAACATCGTCGACACCGCGGCGTCCTCCGCCGCCTGGTTCTGGCAGATCCGTCAGGTCGCGGCGAACACGATCTCGACGGCCATGGCCTTCTCGTACCAGGCGTCGCTCGGCCTCGGCACCGACGCCGTCGCCAACAACCTGCCGTTCTCGATCGCCGGCGTGATCGCGGGCAACGGCACGCTCGAGATCGACGTGTACAGCGCCGTGCGCGGCTACGAGGACTTCGGCGGTCCGGGCCGCACCGTGGATCAGCTCGGCACGCTGGTCTTCGCCGGCGGGCAGCTCAGCTACGTGCCCGAGCCGGGGACGCTGTTCCTGGTCGCCACGGGCCTGCTGGGCCTGGCGTCCCTCGAGCGCCGCTCGCGCCGCGCCTGAGTTTCGAGACACGCGAATCCAAACGACCCAAGGAGAATCTCGATCATGAAGCTTCGCAAACACATCGCGGCCGTGGCCGGCGCCCTCGCGGCGCTGGGCCTCGGCACGACCGCTTCGGCGAACGTGGCGAACGACACGATGCGCACCGGCGGCTGCTCCGGGTGCTTCAACGCCCAGGTGCAGGCGGCGCTCGCGACCTTCGCCTCGGTGAGCCGCGTGACCCGCGGCTGCGCCACCGGCGGCACCATCCCGAACCTCGACGGCTGCGACGGCGGCCTCGGGACCGGCGGAGACCTGATGGACTTCGTCGTCATCGAGGGCAACCTGCGCAACTCGAACACCGACCCGAACCAGCTCGGCGTTCCGGGCGGCGCCAGCGGCGTGCTGTACCGGGTCTCGGCCAGCGGCTCGAGCAACGGCATCCGCTGCGCGAACTCCACCAACCCCCAGCCGATCGGCTTCCTGGCGGCAGAGGGCTTCGACGGCCTCGCCGGCACGGGCGACGACGCGGTGGCGGGCGGCGGCGCGGGCGGCGACGGCACGCTCGGGACGGCGGACGACACGCGCGCGGCCCTCACCAGCTGCGACACCTCGGTCGGCGACCCCGGCGACGAGTTCCCGCTCCCGGCGGGCACCGTGAAGGCCGGCGGCTTCAGCGAGCGCTGCGTGGTGCAGTGGGACCTCGACAGCGACCGCCAGATCGACAACGACCGGGTCGGCGTGGTGCCGGGCAGCCAGACCACGGTGCGCCCGAGCGGGTCGAACGAGACCTTCAACCTCTCGCTCCAGTGCGACACCGGCTACGCGGACCTGCCGACGGCGGACTTCATCTCGCCGGCGCTGAACTCGCAGTCCTTCGCGGACTCGATCGTGCAGGGCGCGCAGATCTTCAAGTTCATCGTGAGCAACGACGTCCACGGGGTGGGCAACGTCAACCAGAAGATCGCCCTCAACGACCCGCAGGTGGAGAACCTGTTCGCCGCTCCGGGCTCGGGCGCGATCTGCAACTGGGCCGACCTCGGCGCAGACGCCAACACGACCAACGACAACGTGACGCTGTGCGTGCGCGACCCCGGGTCGGGCACCAAGGAGACCTTCCGCAACACCTGGCTGCTGAACGCCGGCGGCTCCAAGGCGGAGGCCGTGGGCACCTCGACCGGCACCTCCGGCGGCTGCCTCCAGAACCTGGAAGGCGGCGGCAGCCGCGCGAGCACCAAGACGACGTTCTCGATCGGCGGGAACGGCGACGTGGTGACCTGCGTGGAGAGCCGCACCGGCTCGATCGGCTACGTCGACCTGGCCGACGACACCGTCAACTCCTACGCGGCGATCGTGGAGGGCGTCGACCCCGACACGAACGACGTGAAGGAGCTGGTGAAGTGCGGGCACTACCGCTGGTGGGGCCCCCTCGCCGGCGGCCGGCCGAACAACCCGGCCCTCTCGAACCGCGGCAACGTCACGCCGACGGCGGCGGAGACCGCCCACCGCTTCGCGCTCTCCAGCGTGGCGGCCTTCGCGAGCTTCGACGCCTACCTGCCCTTCGGCAGCGCGGCGCTCGGAGGCGTGGCGGTGCGCAAGAACGTGACGGACGGGGCCTACAGCCTGTCCTTCGCCCCCGTCGGCTGCCCCGCGCAGCCGGCGCCGCCCGGCCCGATCAACTAGGCGCGACGAGCGCCTCTGCGATCGACGACAAGAGAGGCCCGGCCTCCGCGCCAGCGGAGGCCGGGCCTCGAACGTTCGGGCCGCTCCGGGTTGCCTTCTCGGAATCGTCACTTCGAATGAACGGCGAATTCATGGCTGCGTCACCGAGCGCGACGGCTTTCCCCCTATCGTGCGCCCCGATGTGCCCCCCCGGCCTGCGTACGGCGTGCCTGCTCGCCGTGTGCCTCGCGCTCCCGATGGCGGCGCCGCCCGCCGCGGCGGACGGCGCCTGGAGCTTCGAGTCGGCGCGCAAGCTGTACGGCGTCGAGAAGCTGAAGGCCGAGGACATCGCCGTGCCCGAGGTCGAGGTGGACGAGAGCTTCGAGCTCCCGCGCGGCGTGGCCGACGGCCCCGAGATCGAGGTGAAGTCCTACGAGGTGGTCGGCGCCACGCTGATCCCCGCCAGCGAGATCCAGGACGTCCTGAAGCGCCATCTGGGCAAGGGCCGCTACATGAGCGACATCCAGGCGGCCCGCGACGCGCTGCAGGCCGCCTACGAGGAGCGCGGCTTCCCGACGGTGGCCGTGACGCTCCCCAAGCAGACGCTCCTCGACGGCCGGGTGCGCATCGAGGTGATCGAGGCCCGCCTCGGCGCGGTGAACGTCGACAATCCCGGCATCGACTGGTACGCGGAGGCGGGCGTCCGCGAGGCGACCCCGCACCTCCAGCCCGGCGCGCTGGTGCGCAGCGCCGACCTCGAGGAGGACATCGCCCGCGCCAACCGCCCGCGCGACCGGCGCGTGACGCCGGTGCTCGCGGCGGGGGAGACGCCCGGCACCGTGGACGTCGAGCTGAAGGTCGACGACCGCATCCCGGTGCACGGCTCCGTCGAGTGGAACAACTACCGGACCCCCGGCACCCCGACGCACCGGATGACCGTGCGCGCGTCCTACGAGAACCTCTGGCAGCGCGAGCACGAGGCCGCGCTCCAGTACACGTTCGTTCCGACCACCGGCGAGGACTTCGACGACGTCCAGGTCTGGGTGCTCTCCTACGGGGCGCCGAATCCGTGGCGCGAGAACGACCGTCTCTTCGCCTACGCCGCCTGGTCCGACACGGCGAGCGTGCTCCCCACGAACACGTCGATCAACTCGCTGGGCCAGGGCTTCACCACCGGCGCGCGCTACAACCTCGACCTGCCGCTGCCCTGGCTCGACTGGGAGTGGTACCGCCACGGCCTGGTGCTGGGCGTCGACTACAAGTCGATCGAGAACGCCCTCGTCGAGGGCGCGAACACCATCGCGACGCCGATCCGCTACCTGCCGTGGAGCGTCGCCTACCAGGGCACCGTGATCCGGCCGCACGGCTTCGCGACCCTGAGCCTGGGCACCGACTTCCACTTCGCGGGCACCATCGCCTCCGGCGGCAGCAAGGAGGACTTCCAGAACAACCGCGGCGGCGTCACCGACGACAACATCGTGGACGGCAGCTACGCCGTCTACCGCCTCGACGTCGACACCACCCTGCGCCTCCCCGCGCTGCTCCAGACCCTGGCGCAGGGCCGCTTCCTCGACCTGCCGCCGCCCACCACCTCCTTCGACGACGACTCGAGCCTCGTCGTCGGCCTCAGCGGCCAGTACGCGAACGAGCCGCTGATCAGCGTCGAGCAGTTCCCCCTCGGCGGGCGCTACAGCGTGCGCGGCTACCTGGAGGGCGAGGCGTTCGGCGACCACGGCTGGGACCTCCAGGTGGAGCTGCGCACGCCGGCGTTGCGGGGGTTCCTGGGCGGATTCCTCGGCGAGAAGATCCAGGGCCTGATGTTCTACGACGTGGGCGAGTTCTACCTGCTGGAGACGCAGGACGAGGTCGGCGACGAGTTCGTCGACCTGCCGGAGAACCGCCTGCAGGGCCTCGGGATCGGCACCCGCGCGTCGCTCCTCGAGACGCCGTGGGGCAGCGTGCGCGGCGAGGCGTTCCTCGCCCTCCCCACCATCGAGACGGGAAACACCCAGCGGACGCCGCACCTGTTCTTCCAGGTGAAGGCCGAGTTCTGACGGAGAGGAAACACGTGGAACGCTTCGCGGCCTGGGCCGCCCTGCTGCTGCTCCTCCTGGCCCCGCCGGCGCTCGCGAACGACGAGCCGGAGGCGGAAGCCGAGCCGGCGAAGCGGGAGCGTCCCGCCGACGAGGTCGGGCCGGAGCCCTCGCCCGCGGCCGCCGAGATGCTGAAGTCGATGCGCGAGAAGGGGATCCTGTCGGGCGACGAGTACGAGGACATCTACCGCCGGCAGGCGCTCTACGAGCACGAGGAGCGCGAGCGGGAGAAGGCGCCCCCCTGGTTCCAGGACTGGGTGGTCGGCGGCGACGTGCGCCTGCGCATGGAGCGCATCGATCGCGGGGACCTGCGGCTCTCGCGGGTGATCCCCGATCCCGACGGCCCCGAGGGCGAGCTCGAGCGCGGCGTCGACAACGTGGACTTCCTGAACAACGTGGCCGAGGGCGTGCGCGACCGCATGCGCCTGCGCTTCCGGCTCGGCGCCGAGCGGCGGCTGGGAGAGAACTGGTCGGTCGGCTTCCGGATCGCCACCGGCCAGGAGATCGACCTCAGCACCGACTACGGCAACGACGTGGTCGGCGGCGGCGTCGACTTCAGCAAGGGCGTGGTCGACTACCGGAGCAGCAACGTGACGCTGGGCGACTACTTCGCGCCCAAGGGCATCTACCTGGACCGCGCCTACATCGAGCTCCATCCCGAGATCGCGCCGGCGCTGCGGATCGTGGCCGGGAAGTTCGAGAACCCGTTCCGCAGCAAGAGCTTCTACGGCGACATGCTGGTGTGGGACGAGGACATCCAGCCCGAGGGCGCGGCACTCCACTACCGCTTCGACTTCCTCCCGGAGACCTGGTGGACCGAGGCCAACGTGGGCTTCCTGGTCCTCGAGGAGGTCGGCTCGGTGAACGTGACGCCCACCTCGCCGGGGTTCGCGACCACGACCTTCCCGGACATCGACGACCGCGATCCGTACGCGCTCGCCTACCAGATCGGAACCTTCGCGAAGATCGAGGACTGGCTGAAGCTCGGCATCCGGGGCTCCTACTACGACTACCGCAACCTCTCGATCCGCGACGCCTTCATCCTCGCGGACCTCGGCAACGGCGGCGACGCGATCCTCCAGAACCCGGCCTTCAGCGAGCTGCCGGCCTTCGACGAGTTCTATCAACGTCCGCGCTCGAGCGGCCGCATCAAGCAGGGCGTGGTGGACGCCTACCTGAGCTTCACGCCCTTCGGCGAGAAGTGGCCGATCCGGCCCTTCGCGCAGTACACGACGCTGCTCTCGGCGACCACCGAGCCCGACGGCTGGGGGTTCGGCATCGAGATCGGCACCCCGGAGATCCTGCAGGTCCGGGCCATGTGGGCGAGGCTGGAGCGCAACTCCACGGTCGCCCTCTTCACCGACTCGGATCTCTTCGACGGCTACACCAACGCGAAGGGCTGGCACGTCTCGGTGGCGCGCAAGCTCTCGGACCACGTGACCCTGCGCCTCAGCTACTACTCCGCGCGCGTAGCCGAGCGGCGCTGCCTCGCGATCGAGGCCTACGGCGAGGCGGCCACCCCGGCGCTGTTTTGCGACTCGGCCACCGCCGAGGCGCTCTCGACGGCGGCGGACTTCCGGCGCACCAGCCTCCACCACCGCAAGCGCATCCAGATCGACCTCACGGCGGAGTTCTGAGCATGCTGCTGCGCGCCGTTCCCCTCGCCGCCGTCCTGCTCGCCGCGCCGATCTGCGGCGGCGAGGACCCGGTGGCGGTGCTGGAGGCGCAGAAGCGGGAGCTGCTGGAGACGACGGTCGAGAAGAAGGCGTTCTGGGCGGAGGTGGAGCGCAAGGGCGCCGCCGCGAAGCGCCTGGCGGGCCTGCGCGACGAAGAGGCCGCGATCCGCGCGGAGCATGCGGCGCTCGCGGCGCGCGGCGCGGGGGTGGAGCCGTCGCTGGCGAGCGCACAGGAGATCAACGCGCGCGCGGAGGAGGCGCAGGCGGAGCTCGCGCGGCGCGAAGCGGAGCTCGCCGAGGCGCTCCGCGCGCTCGAAGCGACCCTTGCGGGTTGGCAGAGCGCCCGGGGGCCCGGAGGATGAAGCGGAGGCTCGCGGCGCTGCTGGCGCTCGCCCTGGCGCTCGTCGCCTGCAGCGATCCGCGCGCGGCGGAGCTGGCGCAGGAGCTGGTGGAGCTCCAGGAGGCGCGCGTGGCGAAGGCGTCCTTCGAGCGGATGCGCGCCGAGGTGGAGGCGGCGGAGGCGGAGATCGCGGCCCACGAGCCCGAGCTGGCCGCCCTGCGCGCCGAGTTCGGCGAGGCGCAGGCCGAAATCGGCGCCGCGGAGGCCGCGCTGCAGCGGGAGATCGCGCGCAACGCGACGCTGAACCAGGAGATCCACGCGCTCCAGCAGCGCCTGCAGGAGGGCGCCGCGCGCCACGCGGAGCTCGAGAAGGAGCTCTCGATCGCGCGCGCCCGGGCGCTGACCTTCAGGGACCAGGCCGCCGTGCTGGCCCGCGAGCTGCGTCCGGACGATCCGGAATGGGCGCGCCGTCTGCGCGTGAAGAGTCTGCGCGAGTTCCTGAACGAGGTGGCCGCCGCCTGGCCGGGCGACCCCGTGCTCGCGGAAACCGCGCGCAGCTCCCTGCCGGCCGACGACGCGGAGGCGATGCGCGTGGGGGCGAGCCTCGTGGCGCGGATCCGCGACCGCGTCGCGGAGGTCTACGGGCTCGGAAGCGGCGAGGAGACGGGCGAGACGCCCGCCGTCGCCTCGGACGGCGGCGCTTCGTGAGGCGGCTCGCGCTCCAGCTGGCCGCCGCAGCCCTCGCCGCGGGAGTCGGAGCCGCGCGCGCTTCCGAGCCGCCGCGCTGCACCACCGTCGACGGAGCGCCGGCTGCGACCAGCGAAGCGCTGGTCACGGGCATGCGCGAGCGGATGGAGGCGCGCGACGAGGCGGGTCTCCGCAAGTTCCTCGACACCGGTCAGACGATGCGGCTCGTCGGCGGCCACGCCGTGCAGGTGCTGGAGCGGCGGCCCGCGCAGGGTCTGGTGAAGGTGCGCCGCGGCGAGCGGCAGCTCCCGTTCTGGACCGTGGAGGACGGCATCACCTGCTCCTTCACGGAGGGCGCACAGCCGTAACGAGCGCGCGGCCTTCGCGAAGGCCCGGTGCGCGCCCCGCGTCGGAGGCGCGCACGCCCGAAGGCGATTCGCGTCGCCTCGGCACGGGCGGGTGAAGCCGTTCGACGATTCCCCCAAGGTTCGCCTTCCCCCCTGGAAGCGCTGCGGGTCCCCGCCATCCTGCGCCCGATTGCAGCAGGATCGGACGGAGGAAACCATGGAGACCGATGCGCTCTATCACCGCTACGCGCGCCGCTTGTACGGCTGGGCGCTGCGCCGGACCTCGGGGCCGCTCGACGCGGAGGACCTGACCCAGGACGCCTTTCTCGCTCTCCACTGCTCGCTGCCGGGCTATCGCGGAGAGAGCGACGTCGATGCCTGGGTGTTCGGCGTCGCCCGCAACGTGTGGCGAGAGCAGGCGCGGGCGCGCGGGCGTCTCAAGCGGGCGGCGCCCCGCGTGTCGCTCGACGAGCTGGCGCCCGGCGAGCTGGCGGACGAGCGCACGCCCGTCGACTCGCTCGCGGTCGCCCGCGCGCTCGCCCAGGTCGAAGCCGTGGGCCCGGCGCAGCTCGGCGCCGCGGAATGGGCTCGGCTGCTCGATTACGCGCTGGGGCGCACAGACCTGGACGAGCTCGTCCAGCTCACCGGCCTGTCCCGCGATGCGGTGAAGTCGCGGCTCTCCCGATCGCGCCGGCGCCTGCTCGAGGCCTGCCCCGAGCTGGCGGCCCCCTAGCGCCTGGGGAACGCCCTCGGCAGCCCCGCCCGGATCCCGATCGGGTCGTAGCCGAAGTCCGTCTTGCCCGCGGACCAGTCCGGATTCGCGTCCTGGGTGAGGCCCGCGATCGCGTTCCAGGTGAGCGGCGGCTTCTGCATGGTCGCGCCCATCACCCAGGCGATGATCTTGCAGATCCACACCGGGATCGGCACGAAGACCTTCGAGATGCCCTGGTGGCGCAGCATCTCCTTGCCGAGGTCCCAGATGCTG
>Ga0105107_10003453_pt1 | contig 10514 bp, 6 predicted proteins | sample PPLLaktember2015_6_FD_79335 | JGI IMG/M metagenome (GOLD analysis project Ga0105107, IMG submission 79335) | Freshwater sediment microbial communities from Prairie Pothole Lake near Jamestown, North Dakota, USA - PPLs Lake P8 Core (1) Depth... | ecosystem: Environmental > Aquatic > Freshwater >... | reverse complement strand
GACGAGTGTCGAAGAGGGCCAGCCGCTGACCTACCTCTCGAACGCCGAGTTCGTCGACATCGATGCGGGCGACGCGCTCACCTACAGCGCGAAGCTCGCGAGCGGGTCCGCGCTGCCGTCGTGGCTGACGATCAACGCCACGACCGGCAGACTTTCGGGTACGCCGGCGATCGGCGCGGTCGGAACGCTGGACGTGCGCATCACCGCCAAGGACAAGGCGGGCGCGACAACGACGCTCCCCGTGCTCGCCACCGTGACGGCAGCGCCGCCCCAGAATCTGGTCGGCACGTCCTCGAACAACACGCTGACCGGAAAGTCGGGCGACGATCGCCTCGACGGGAAGGGCGGTGCGGACACGATGCGAGGGGGGCTCGGCAATGACACTTATGTGGTGGACAACACCGGCGACAGTGTCGTCGAGAACGCGAACGCGGGCGCCGATCTGGTCGAGGTGTCGATCACCTACTCGATCTCCAGTCGTCCGTATGTCGAGCACGTCGTGCTAACCGGGACAGCGGCAATCAACGCGACGGGCAACGGCGGCAACAACATGCTGCGCGGGAACGCCGCGAACAATACGCTGAGCAGCAACGGCGGCGTCGACGCGCTCCAGGGACTTGGCGGCAACGACACGTTGAATGATTCGGGCGGTAACGGGCTGCTCGACGGCGGCGGTGGGGCCGACTCGTTGACGGGCAACTCCGGCCGGCAGCTCTTCATCGGCGGCACGGGCAACGACACGATCGCGACGAACACCGGGGCGGACATCATCGCGTTCAACAAAGGCGACGGCCAGGATACGGTGAACGCATCGAGCGGCACGGACAACATCGTGTCGCTGGGCGGCGGGATCTCCTACAGCGAGCTCTTCCTGTCGAAGTCCGGCAACAACCTCGTGTTCGAGACCGGCGGGATCGACCGGATCACCTTCAAGGACTGGTACGCGTCGTCCACGAACCGCAGCGTGGCGACGCTGCAAGTGATCGCTGAGGTGATGGCGGGCTCCCCGAATCCTGGCGACCCGCTGCTCGGTGCGAAGGGCGAGCGGTTCAACTTCATGACGCTCGTGCAGGCCTTCGACGCGGCGCGTGCGGCGAACGCGAATCTGACGCGCTGGCAGGCGATGGACACGCTCCTGACCGCGCACCTCGCGGCGAGTGACACCGACGCGCTGGGGGGCGATCTCGCCTACCAGTACGGCGTGAGCGGCTCGCTGTCTGGCATCGGTTTCGACGCCGCGGTGGCAGTGTTGTCGTCGTCGCAGTTCGCGACTGCGCCGCAAGCGCTGCAGCCGCGCGCGAGCCTGGAGCAGGGCCCGCACCGGCTGGCTTAGGCGGCTGCCCGGAGGCCCTCAGGCGTACAGCGGATCGAACGTGATGTAGCGCCACTGGCGCGTGATCGCGCCATCCTGTGCAACGAGTTGCAGGAGGCCCCGCCGCTTGGCCTTGGCCCGCAGGCGCACGTATTCGAGCGTGCGCTTCCAGCTCGCGAAGCGGCACGGGCGCTGCGACGAGGTCTCGAACCGGACGGCCCATCCGCGCGGGCGGTGTACGTCGTGCAGACCCTGCCTTGTCGTTCTTGAAGCGATGCCGGAGAGACCTTCGCGACACCGGGGCAGGCGTATGATCTGCGCGCCCCACGATAAGACCTACTACAGGAGGAGATCATGACCACCCGTATCGCATCGTTCGCCGTGCTGGCCGCCGCCGCCCTGCTCGCTGGCTGTGCAACCGATAGCCGCGTGCCCTCGGGCAAGCCCGAATACATGGTCGTCGGCGTTGACAACAAGATCACCTGGGGCGACGACGGCAAGCCCCAGTTTCTGCCGCCCGGGAAGGATTCGGTGACGATCGTCGACATCGGCTCCGACCCCGCGAATCCGCGCATCGTCGCCAACCTTCCGCTGATGAACTCGATCTTCGGCCCGCCGACCAACTTGGCGATCACGCCGAACGGCCAGATCGCGCTGGTTGCGAACTCGATGGACTGGGTCGCCGACGGCGGCAACTGGAAGCCCGCGCCGGACAACAAGCTGTATGTCATCGATCTCACCACCAACCCGCCCACGCGCATCGACACGGTCGCGGTCGGCAGGCAACCCTCGGGCATGTCAATCAATCGCGCCGGCACTCTCGCGCTCATCGCCAATCGCGCCGACAACTCCATCAGCGTGCTCGCGATTCAGGGCAAGCAGGTCAAACTGGTCGACACCGTCGTGATCGGGGAGCACGTCGCCCACGTCGCATTCACACCCGACGGCAGGCGCGCGCTCGCAGGCAAGTTCCCGGGGCACAAGGTTGCGCTGCTCGCGGTGGACGGCCAGAAGGTGACCTACACCAAGCGCGATCTCGCGGTGGGGCTGTGGCCGTATAACCTCGACATCACGCCCGACGGTAAGCTGGCCCTCACCGCCGACAACGGCAACAACGGCGGTTCCGATGGCAACGTGGACACCGTATCCGTGATCGATCTCGACGCGCAGCCGCCGCGCGTGATCGACAAGGTCGTGGTCGGCGACGCGCCGGAAGGCTTCGCGGTCAGCCCGACCGGCAAGCTCGCCGTCGCGGTGCTGCTGCGCGGGTCGAACAACGCGAAGACCGAGTGGTTCTACAACCGCAACGGCAGCGTCGTGGTTCTGAAGATCGACGGCAAGAAGGTCACTAAAGTCGGCGAGGTCGAAGTGCGCGGCCTGCCCGAGGGCGCGGTGTTCAGCCGCGACGGCCGCTGGCTCTACGTCGGCAATTTCATGGACAACGACATCTCGGTGCTGCGTGTCGATGGCGACACCGTCACCAATACCGGCACGCTGCTGAAACTGCCGGGCAAGCCGGCCTCCATGCGGGGACGAACGCAGTAACGGACGCGGGCCGCCGGGGGGCGCCGTCTGCACAGCGCCCTCAGGCGTACAGCGGATCGAACGTGATGTAGCTACGCGCGCGCGGGCGGGGCGCGCTGCACAACAATCGGCGCACCGAAATCCGGCTTCGGATAGCGCGCCCTGGCCGACCGCTACCACACCGCCGCAACGTGCGGCGACTCTCACAAGCGGGTATCCGCCGTGACGAGTTTCGCGCGCAAAGTCTGTGCGGTTGCGACGATGATGCGGTCGGGGGGATCGCCGTGAGCCGTATCCGCAAAGCCGCCAGCCAGGCGAGCAATCTCAACGCTTACAGGCTCGAACCGTAGGTCGGGCAGCGCCCGGAGGTTGTCGAGCCATTCGTCGAGCGGCGACTAGAGTACAAGTCGGCCGCGGCGGACGTGGCGATTTCGAGCACCGAGATGGCCGACGCAACCGCCAGGCCTTGGCGCAGGCTTTGTTTGATCGTGCGCTTTGCTCGGGCCGATATTCGCCTCGACCCCGACACCCGCCAGACCACGACGTGGGTGTCGACGACGATCAACGGTTCATGTCCCACTCTTCCAAGGCGAACACCGGCTCGAGCGGCCGGCCGTAGCGACGCACGCTGCCACGGAGCCGTGCCCTGGCCGCGGCGATTCGGTCTGGCGACGCGACGGGCGGCGCGAGCTCGGCGATCACCTCGCCGCGCTATGCGATGCGGATCCGCTCCCTGCGCCTGACTCGCGCGAGGTAGGCGGGTAGGGTTCGGCATTAGCTCGGTGACGTTGATGTCCTTCATCGGCGGCGTCCGAAATCTGATTAGCGGCGACTAGTGGCAGAGATTGCGGCGAGACCGCCTCGGGAACGTCTCAAGCCGGCCAAAGGCCGCTGTCTATCCCGGCCGCCCAGTCTTTGAAGTCGCGGACGTTCGATGCGCGACGGGCGGGTGGTGGATGGTTAGTAAGGCCGCGTCCGCTTGAGCCACGAACCTCGCGGACCTCGGCAGAGACAGGCTCCGCCAAGGCACAAATGAAAAGCCCCGCCGAAGCGGGGCTGTGGCGAAGCGTGGGAGAAACTACTGCTTGCGCCGGCGCGCGATTGCGAGACCCGTGAGACTGAGTCCCAGCAAGGCGAGCGTGCCGGGTTCGGGGACTCGCGTGGTCCCACCACCACCATCACCGTCGCCGATCCAGCCGCTACCGCCACTGGTCCCGATCGACTGAACGTGCGCGACCGCGAAGAACCCAGCCTTGTCCGCAGATCCACTCTTATTGACGCTTGCGAAATTGAAATCCGCTGCCGTCAACCCTGCCCAGGTGAAGACGAACGTTTCTCCCGCAGTGAATCTGTCCGCAGGTGTCGCACCGGACGTCGGGAACTCAATGTAGAAGTCGACCCAACCATCGGGGCCTGCCTTGAAGGCGTCGTTGCCCGCTCCCCTGGATTCCCAGGCGGTCTGGGTGCCCGTGCCAGGCGTGGCTCCCAGGTTACTGGCTGCATTTTTTACCGGATTGAAGTTGAAATTAAACTCGCTGATGAATTCCGTCCCGGTAAGGTTCAGCGCATTAATTGTCAACTGTACTCCGCCACCAATCAGATCCTCGAACGTAGCGGTCACCCAAGGAGCCGGCCCAGCCGGTGCTGTGCCCCCGCTGAACTCGGTGTCGAGTTCAAACGTGATCGGCGCAGCCGAGACTTGCGTCATCGGCAATCCGACGAACGCGCAAGCGGCCAAAAGCCCCATCACGAACCGCTTTAGTTCCATAGTCGATCCACTTCCTTCTGAAAGATTGAGAAGCGCCCGACGGTCTATCGTTCCCCGCCAAGCTATCGACTGTACGTGGGTGCAAGGTTCATGCCGCCCCTTGCTATGCCAAGCAAGCTTGTTGCGGCGGCGCTTCAAGTCTTTGATTTAGAAGTAGATGTGAAGCCTTAGTCGCTTCGATCACGGCTCCGAACTCGCCTAGCCGGAAGCCTCTTTGTAAGAGTTTCCGACACCGGGAAGCTACCTATCTACCGATTCAAGGTCGTTTGGCTGATGGCATAGATCTGCGCACGGCGATCCAGTGGCGTTTTGACACTTTGCACACAGGCCAAACCTCGCCTTCGCGCCCACCATCGATTTGGCTCGCGGACGCGCACGATGTGGCGATGGCGATGTCGAGGTTCCCCTGATGGCGATCGTGAAACAGTGTTGAAAACGGCGGAAGAATCTGCGGCACACGCTTTGGGAGGTCGCATGAGTGCTTGGTAGTTGACAGATACCCTCTCTGAGAGACGAGCGCTTCGAGCATGCGTTCGCGTCGACCTGCGTACTGCGACGGGCAAGCATCGCGTCATCGGCTAGGCCATGTGTCACATCGAGCGTCCGCATATGAGCGCCCTCGAACGACTGCTCTCAGGCGAGCCCCACTGCAGTAAGGGGTCGGATGCAGCTGTTCAAGGGACCTGAGTTGGCTTAGACGGCTGCCCGGATTCATCCTGCTGAGCGAGCCGGCCGTAATGGACCTTGAATCGCTGTTCGGAATCGGTTTCGATGCCGCTGCGGCGGTAGTGTCGTCGTCGCAGTTCGTCCGCACCGGCTGGCGTAGGTGGCTGCGCGGCGCCCTCAGACGTACAGCGGATCGAACGTGATGTAGTTCCACTCGCGCGTGACCGCGCCGTCGGACGCGACCAGCTGCAGGAGGCTCGGCCGGTTGGCCTTAGCCCATAGGCGCGCGTAGTTGATCGCGAGCTGACGGTTCGCGAAGAAGTGCGGACTCTGCGTCGAGGACTCGAGGCGGATGGTCCAGCCGTACGGGTCCGTCGGCGCGACGGTGAAGACTTTGACGCCGGCAGCAACTGCCATGTTGTGTTCTCCCTATCCGTGAGGGAGACAAAGCATCAGGCGGGCCAGACGGGCCGGTAGGGCCCGGCAATGTGCCCTAGTTCACGCGCGGCGCGATGCCGCGGCGCGATGAGCGTGCAATTCGGCACCGCTCGATGCTCGTCGGCGTCGCGACGGGTGACCGCCCGAGTCAGCTCTTCGACGCTGGCGGGCAGCCCGGGCGCGCGGAGCGCAGTCCGGTATTCTCCCGCGCTACCGACCCTCTGATCGTGAGCCCGACGCCGATGCGATCGATCCTCGCCCGCCTGCTCCCGCTCGTTTTCTTCGCCCCGTTCGCCGCGCTCGCGCAGACGATCACGATCGGCCTCGCCGCCGACGTGACCTCGATCGACCCGCACTTCCACGTGCTCGGGCCCAACCAGAACATCGCGGAGCACGTGTTCGAGACGCTGGTCGCGAAGGACGCGCGCCAGAAGCTCAAGCCCGGGCTCGCCGAATCGTGGCGCGCGATCGACGACACGACCTGGGAGGTCAGGTTGCGCCGCGGCGTGAAGTTTCACGACGGCTCGGACTTCACCGCGGACGACGTGGTGTTCTCGCTTGCGCGGCCGGAGACGATCAAGAATTCGCCGTCCTCATTCACCGTGTACACCAAGGCGATCACCGGGACGCAGGTCGTCGACCCGCACACCGTGCGCCTCAGGACCGCCGCGCCGTATCCGCTGATGCCGAACGACCTCTCGGTCGTGCCGATCGTGTCGAAGAAGGCCGCGGGCGGGGCGAGTACGGAGGACTTCAACGCGGGCAAGGCCGCGGTCGGTACCGGGCCGTACAAGTTCGTGCGCTGGGCGAAGGGCGACCGGATCGAATTGGTCCGCAACGACACCTATTGGGGCGCGAAGGCGCCGTGGGAGCGCGCGACCTTCCGGCTGATCACCAACGATCCGGCGCGCGTAGCGGCGCTGCTGTCGAACCAGGTGCAGGTGATCGAGGCGGTGCCGACAGCGGACCTCGCGAAGCTCAAGACGAACGCGGACGTCGCCGTGCACTCGTCGATTTCCTACCGGTTGATCTACCTCCACCTCGACTCCAATCGCGACAAGTCGCCGTTCGTCACCGACAAGGCCGGCAAGCCGCTCGACCGCAATCCGCTCAAGGACGTGCGCGTTCGCAAGGCGATCTCGAAAGCGATCAACCGGCCGCTTATCGTCGAGCGCGTGATGGAGGGCGCGGCGGTTTCGACCGGGCAGCTCATGGCCGACGTCTTCTTCGGCCATACGCCGAAGCTCAAGCCGGAGGCCTACGATCTCGACGGCGCGCGCAAGCTGCTCGCCGAGGCCGGCTGGCCCGACGGGTTCGGCCTCGCGATCCACGGCCCGAACGACCGCTACGTGAACGACGAACGCGTGGCGCAATCGCTCGCCGGCATGCTCACGCGCGCGGGCATCGCGACGACGGTCGTGACGATGCCGTCGTCGGTGTACTTCTCGCGCGGGAACCGGCTCGAGTTCAGCATGATGCTGGTCGGGTGGGGTGCGGACACGGGTGAAGCGTCGTCGCCGCTCAAGGCTCTTCTCGCGACGTACGATCGCGAGAAGGGCATGGGCACGACCAACCGCGGGCGCTACTCCAATCCAAAAATGGACGCCGCGCTCGTGCAGGCCCTCGCGACGGTGAACGATCCGAAGCGCGAACGGCTGCTGCAGGAGGCGACCGAGATCGCCGTTGGCGACCTCGGCATCATCCCGCTCTACCACCAGGTGAACGTGTGGGCGACGCGCAAGGCCATCAGCTACACCCCGCGCACCGACGAGCGGACGTATGCGTTCGAGCTGAAGCCAGCACCACCCTGACCGATGCCTGCTTGCCGGTCCGGATGTCGGTCCGCTTTACAGTTTCGGCGAAAGAAGGTTGTGCCCTCAGCTGCAAAGCCGGTCTATCCCTCTGTTGATTAAGGAGATACCGATCAGGGGCACGTCGCTTGCTTCACCATTGCAACAACGTCGAGTGTCAGGGAGACCGACAGTGAATCTCCGTCAGGGCTTAGTCATCGCAGGGTTAGGGTTCGCGCCGTTGGCGGCGCAGGCGAATCTCATCGTGAACGGCGGATTCGAAAGCCCCGATATCGCGACTGGCAGCTTCTCGATATTCGCCGCGGGCATCCCGGGCTGGGCAACGACCGCCGGTCCCGGCATTGAGATCCAGGACAACGTCGCCGGCGCGCCGTTCGAAGGTCAGCAATTCGTCGAACTCGACAGCACGGGCAACACGCGGATGGCGCAATCCGTAGCGACCGCCCTGGGCCAGAGCTACCTCCTCAGCTTTGCCTACTCACCCAGGCCCGGGATCGCAAGCGGCAGCAACGGCATCGAGCTCTGGATTGACGGACTCCTTCAAGATAGCTTCACGGGCGCTGGCATCGGGACTACGAACTGGGCGATCCGCAGCTACTCGATCGTCGGCGATGGCTCGACACTGATCGAGTTTCGTGCCATCGGCACGAGTGACAGCTTGGGCGGCTACCTCGACGACGTGCGGCTCACGACGCCCGAGCCGGGCACGCTGGCACTCGGTGGACTCGCATTGACCGCGCTCGCTCTGCTCCGTCGCCGCAGGCGCGCGTAGCCGCCGCAGCACGCTTTCCGGAAGCCCCGCCGAGGCGGGGCTTCTTGCTTTCGGAATCCGTTCCGCGATCGGACGAATGCGCTAGAAGCTCGCCCGCGCTACGCTGAAGGCTCTGACGCCTTCGGGGGAGGAGGGGCGCGATGGACTTCCAGAGCTTCTTCGACTATCCCGGGCAGGAGATCGCCGACGAGTCGCGCCAGCTCGTCTTCCTGCCGCGTCTGTCGCCCGAGGGCTGGAGCAAGCTGCTCGCGCGCACCGGCGCGCAGCGCTTCCGCGCTGGCGACGTAGTGGTGCGCGCGGGCGAGACGCAGCCGGCGCTCTACATCGTCGCGAGCGGCAGCCTCGAGGTGATCGGCGAGGGGCGCCGCGGCAAGGAGCGGCGCATGGCGGTGATCGACCAGGGCTCGGTCTTCGGCGAGCAGTCGTTCTTCGACGGGTTGCCGCGCTCGGCGACGGTGCGCGCGCTGAGCGACGGCGAGCTGCGCAGCCTCACGCCCGAGGCGTTCGAGGTGCTCGCCGCACGCGAGCCCGACCTCGCGCGCATGATCCTGCTCGACCTCGGCCGCATCCTCAGCCTGCGACTGCGCAGCACGAGCGCGCTCGCGGCGCGCCTCGCCGAATGAGCGCGGTCCCGGGCGGTCCTGAGACCGAGTTCCCGAACTACACCCGGCTGCCCGCGTATCTGCCGTCGGTCGTGTGGCACGCGCTCCGCGTGGTCTCGGTCGCGAGCGTGTTCGCGCTGGTGGGCGTCCTCATCTGGCGCCCGGAGATCGGGCTCGCAGTCGCGTGGGGCGTGATCATCCCGCTCGCACCGCTGCTCTTCCTCGCCGCGCCCGGTGTGTGGCGCAACGTGTGCCCGCTCGCGGCGCTGAACCAGTTGCCGCGCCTCGCCGGCTTCACGCGCGGGCTGGTGCAGACGCCGCGCCTGAGGGAGTACGCCTACGTCATCGGCATGGCCGCGCTGCTCCTCCTGGTGGCGACGCGCAAGCCGCTCTTCGATCACTCGGCCGTCGCGACCGCGGTGCTGATCGTCGCGATGATGGCCCTCGCGTTCCTCGGCGGCGTCGTGTTCAAGGGCAAGAGCGGCTGGTGCTCGAGTGTCTGCCCGCTGCTGCCGGTGCAGCGGCTCTACGGCCAGACGCCTCTCCTCACCGTCGCGAACACGCACTGCCAGCCGTGTGTCGGCTGCACCAAGAACTGCTACGACTTCAACCCGACGGTCGCCTATCTCGCCGACCAGTACGACGACGACCGGCATTACGTCGGGTACCGGCGGTTCTTCGCGGCGATCTTTCCCGGGTTTGTGTTCGCATTCTTCAACGTGCCCGATCCGCCCGCGATCGGTCTCGGCGAGATGTACCTGCAGTTCGCGTTGTACGCCGGCGCGAGCCTCGCGCTGTTCGTGGTGCTCGAGACGTTCCTCAAGACGACGCCGGGCAAGCTCCCGGCGGTGTTCGGGATCGCCGCGTTCAACGTGTACTACTGGCACGCGGTCCCGCTGCTCGCGGACGCGATGGAGCGGCTCACCGGCCGCCCCGAGCCGGAGTGGGCGGTCTGGCTCGTGCGCGGTCTATTCGCCGCGCTCAGCCTGTGGTGGCTGTGGCGCACGTTCGCCACCGAGCGGCGCTTTGTGCGCAAGACGCTCGATAGCGGCACGGCGCAGAGCGTGAAGCTCGGCGCGGGCGCGGCGGCGGCGTTCGCCGCGGAGCGGAGCCGCGCGTCAGTCGAGGTCACTTTTCTGCCTGACGGGCAGCGCGTCGGTGCCGAGCGCGATGCGACCGTGCTCGAGCTGGCCGAGCGGTGTGGGCTCGCGTTAGAGACGGGCTGCCGGATGGGCATCTGCGGGGCCGACCCGATCGCGGTGGTCGAAGGGCTGGGCAACCTCGCGCCGCCCGGGGACGACGAGCAGGCGACGCTCGCGCGCCTCGGCCACGGACCCAACACGCGCATGGCCTGCTGCGCGCGCGTGCGCGGGCCGGTGTCGGTCGCTCTCACGCCGGAGGCCGCCACCGCGGTCGCGCAGCCGGCCTTCGTGCAATGCGACGAATCCATCAAACGCATCGTGATCGTCGGCAACGGCATCGCGGGCATCACCGCTGCCGACTTCGCGCGCCGCACGCACCCGAAGTGCGAGATCCATGTCGTCGCGCGCGAGCCCTTCGCGCTGTACAACCGCATGGGCATCACGCGCCTCATCTACGGCCGCTCGGCGATGCAGGGGCT
>Ga0105107_10003451_pt1 | contig 10516 bp, 7 predicted proteins | sample PPLLaktember2015_6_FD_79335 | JGI IMG/M metagenome (GOLD analysis project Ga0105107, IMG submission 79335) | Freshwater sediment microbial communities from Prairie Pothole Lake near Jamestown, North Dakota, USA - PPLs Lake P8 Core (1) Depth... | ecosystem: Environmental > Aquatic > Freshwater >... | reverse complement strand
GCGAGATCGCCCGGTGCTTCTCCGTCATCGGATCCCAGATGCACGGGTCGGTCGGGCCGAAGAGGGTCACGGTCGGCGTCCCCTGAATCACGGCAAGGTGCTTCGGACCCGAGTCGACACCGACGACACAATCGAGCATCGCTATCACGGCTCCGAGACGCGCCACGCCCATCGGCGGGGAGAGCACGGCGCCCGGAGCCGCATCGACGACCCGCTTCGCGAGCGCTTCCTCCCCCGGCCCCCAGAGAACGAACGGCAGCGCGTCGAGGCGTCCCAGGAGAAGCCGGGCAAGCTCGACGAAGCGCTCCTCGGGCCACGATTTTGCCTGATATGCAGAGCCGGGCACGATACCTATGAGCCGCCTCCCCCCCGCGTCGAAAGCGCCAATGTACTCACGCGCCCACGGCATCTCCCGCGCAGCCGCCGGAAAGCCGATATCGAGGCGGGGCGTGCCCGCGGGCTTTAGCCCGAGCATGCGGATTATCTCACCATTCGACTCGAGGGTATAGCACTTGATTCGCTTCCCGTCCCGGATGATCGCGCGCGGGAGAAGGTAATGATAGCACCAGTTGCGCCTTCCCGTGTCCATGCCGATTCTCATGGGGGCGCCGGTGAGGCGAGTGAGAAGGGCGCTCCGCGGCGATCCGAGGAGATCGATGACGCAATCAATCCCGCTCCGCCTCAGGGCGAATAGAAACGGCGCCTGCCGGAAGGGATTTTCGGGAAGAACCATGACCGCATCGAGGGCATCGACGCCCTCGAGCGCCTCCGCGTAGCGTCCCCGGCACAGATATCGTATGCGAGACTCGGGAAAACGCTGCCGCAGCGCATAGACGATGGGAAGCGACAGCACAATATCCCCAAGCGCCTTGAGCCTCACGATGAGAATCGAGCGGAGCTCGACCTTCGAGAGATCGGGGAGATTCTTCTCCGTTTTCATTTCCTCCCGATGAGCACCTTCTCGAGGTGCTCGAGAACCTCGCGCGGCTCGATGCCGTCGAGACACCGAGGGGCCTCGCAGACATGCTTATGGCACGGGGCGCATTCCCACTCGTGCGTAACAAGGGAGAAGGGACCCTTTCCTTCGTAGGGGAACCATATGTCCGGTTCCGTCGGACCGAATACTCCCACGGTCGGGACGTTGAGCGCGACCGCGAGATGCATGATCCCTCCGTCATTCGCGACGACGGCGCTGCAGGAAGCAAGGATCGATGCGGCCCTCCTCAGGGATCCGGGCGGCAGGATCGAAATGTCCCCCCCGGCCCGGCTCGCCACGCTCTCGGTAATGTCATGCTCCCCCGGCCCCTCGATCAAGACAATCTTCGCGCCGAGCTTCTCCCTCGCGATCCGGGCGAGCGCTGCGAATGAGCCGCGCGGCCAGCGCTTGGCCGGCCATGTTCCGCCGGGGTGCATCGCGATGACGACTGCACGCTCCCGCTTCATGCCGATCATCTTCTCCACGAGATCGCTTCCCGCCGCTTCCTCTTCCGGCGACAGATACACCCTCGGGAGCGTCTCATCCGCGTCGATATCGAGGACTTTGAGCGCCGCCAGGTGATGCCCTACCGCGCTCCGCGTTTCCGGCGCCGCAAAGATGTGGGTATAGAGTCTCCGGCGCATCCGGCGGGAACCGCCCACACGCACGGGGATCCCGGCCGCACAGAGGAGAAACGCGCTCCGTGGATTATAGAAGAGATCGATCGCGGCGGAAAACCGGAGAGAACGGAGCGTGCTAACGGCCGCCAGGGAACCCCGCGCCCCTTTTGCGAGGCTGATGACACCCGCGAGCGAGGGGTTTTCCCGGAGAATATCGGCGTAGGGGCGTTCGGCCAGATAGTAGATCTCCGCCTCGGGATACCGCTCCTTGAGCGCGGCGACGGCGGGAGTCGTAAGAATCACATCCCCCAGGTACCGGAGCCTCGTGACGAGAATCCGGAGAGGCTTCCCATCCCGCACCGCTCCCGCGCGGAGGTCCACGTCACCTGCCCTCTCTGATGGCGCGGATGATATCCCTGCTCGCATGCCCCTTCGGATCGCCGACGATGACCGTCGTGCATCCGATTTCCCGGGCTACCTCGCGCTCAGGAACCGTCTCGACGGTGTAATCGGTGCCCTTCGCGTGGAATGCGGGCCGCAGGACACGCATGACATTCTCGACCGTCTGTTCGCGGAAGATGAGAACATAGTCGACGACGCGCAGCGCCCGCAACATCTCCGCGCGCTCTTCCTCGGGCACGACCGGCCTCCCCGCGCCCTTGAGCAGCGCCGTCGATCGATCGTCGTTCAGCGCGACGACGAGCGTCGTCCCGAGAGCCGCGGCTTCCTCGAGGTAGCGGATATGCCCCACGTGGAGAAGATCGAAGCATCCGTTGGCCAGCACGATCGATCCCTCCGCACGGCGAAACCTCCGGAGCTCATCGGCGAGCAACGCCACATCCCTGAAAATTCGGCTCTCCTCCATTCGGCTCCTCCGCGCGCATCGAGCGATGGGCGGCCGGCGCGAGCCCTATCCATCCCGGCACCGGGCGCGCCTCAGCGCGCCTCGTCTCCCTCCGGCGCCGCGAAACTCCGCTCCATCGTATCACAGACTCGGCCCCAGGTGAAACCGAGGACTCGCTCCCGGGCGGCCGCCGCGAGCCTCGGCCCGAGAGCGCGAGCTCGGTAGAGACGGCTCAGTGCCCGTTCGATAAAGAAAGGAATGCGCGCTCGCAGAACGAGCGCCGTGACGCCGTTCTCGGCGAAATCTTCCGTGCCGCTCCCCGTGCACACGAGGGGCGTGCCGCACGCGCTTGCCTCCGCAGCAGTATTGCTCCACCCCGCGCGCCGTTCGGCCGAGACGAAAACGTCCGCCGCTCCATACATGGCGGCCATGCGTTCCTGAGGAAGGTTACAGTAGTATGTGTACGGAACGTCCGGATCGAACCCGATTCTCGGATCGGGAGCGCCGGGGAGCGCCGTATCGAAGAGGGCGAGTTCCATATCGTGTCCCCGCCGTCGCAGCGAGCGCACCGCCCGGATCACGAAGCGCGTTCCTTTCCGGGGCTTTGAAAGGCGCCCGTAGCAGAGAACGCGGAACGGGCCCCCTCCGCTCCGCTCGACGGGGTGAAAGAGATCGGGATTCACGCCTCCAATGCCGTCGAGGGGCTCAATGCCGTAGCGTTTTCGCACCCGCCGGGCGAGACCCGAAGAATTGACCATGATCCGGTACTTGCCCGAACGAACAATACCTTCCTCCCCCGCGACATCCTCGAGCTGGAGATAGAATACGCGCAGCCGCGCCGTGCCGCGGTCGAGCCATTCGAGAAGCTCGGGAGAACCGCAGACGAGGGCGTCATGCGTCTCGCTGTCGATCGAATCGAGCCTCCGGACCTCCCCCCCGAACGGAAGCCAGTCGGGGCGTATCCCGTCAGGGGTATAGATGGCAAAGCGGTGCCCTCGTGCGACGAACCGGTTGCCGATCTCGAGGTAGCGGCGGACGCCGCCGAAAACGAGGAGGTGCGGAAGAATCGCTCCGATCATCAGCTGCACACGCTCTCCTCGGACCGTTCGATGCGGTCCATGACGCCGAGCAGCTCGGCGGGAGTGGCGACCGCGGTGCCCCGCTTCATAACGACGATTGCCGCAGCGCAATTGGCGATGCGCATGGCGCTCGGCATATCGGAGCCGGCGGCGAGCGTGAGGGCGACCGCCGCGGCAACCGTGTCTCCGGCGCCGGTGACATCGGTGGCCTCCGTGCTCCCGACGACGCCGATTGAAACGCTCCTCCTGCCGCGCTCGAAGAGCGTCATCCCGAATTTGCCCCTCGTGACGAGTATCGCGCGCGCGGAGAGGCGCCGGAGGAGTTCTCTGCCGGCTCGTTCGAGCGCCCGGGCGTCGTCGAGCTCGATGAGCGCCGCGCCGGCTGCTTCGACCTCATTCGGCGTCGCAACCGTGACGCCCCGGAACTCATTCAGGCGAAAGCGCGAGTCGACGACGACGGGGACATGGGCCGCGCGGCACATCCGGATCGATTCCCTGATGATCCTCGGCGTGAAGAGATTCTGATGGTAGTCGCTGAGGAGGACGGCATCGGCCCGCGCGACCTCGCGGGCGAATCGCGAGAGCACGCGCGCCTCGAGCGCGGGGGATATGATCCCTCCCTGCTCACGGTCGATGCGCACGACCTGCTGCCGCTGCGCATGAAAATCTCCCGCCATCACGCGCGTCTTCGTCGTCGTGCGGACACCCGAGCCGCGCATGAGTCCGCCCGTGGCCACACCCCGCTCCCGGAGGAGCTCCACGAGCTTCTCTCCGGAGGGGTCGCTCCCCATGACGCTCACCGGCACGGCCGCACCGCCCAGCGCGGCGACATTCTGCGCCGCGTTCGCCGCACCCCCGGGGCTCCAGCCCGATCCGTCATAGCGGACGATGACGACGGGCGCCTCGCGCGAAACACGATCCGTTTTCCCGAAGATAAACTCGTCGAGGATCATGTCTCCGAGGATGACGATCCGCTTTCTCTTCCATGCGGTGACGATCCGCCGGAGATGCCCGTAATCGGAACCACCACGTCTCACCTTCGGACCTCCTCGATGAGAGACGCCGCTGCTCGATAGACGTCGTCGACTTCGATCCCCGCCATGCATTCGAGGGTCCCCGAGGGGCACTCCCTCTTGAAACAGGGGGCGCACGCCGCCGATCCTGTGACGATACGCACGGCAGCGCCGCGCGGCGCTGTCCATGCCGCGCTCGTCGGGCCGAAGATCGCCACCGTCGGCACGCCGAGCGCCGCGGCGACGTGCACGGGACCGCTGTCGTTTCCTGTCACGACCCGCGCGCCCCGGAGTATCCCGATGAGCTCGTCGAGGCTCAGATCGCCCGAGTAATTCTTCCCTTCCGTCCCGGCGCCGTCGAGCAGCGCCTCCGCTCCCTGCCGCTCTTCCGCTCTCCCCACGATGAGAGGAAGCAATCCCGTCTCCGCAGCGAGCCGCCGGGCGAGCGCCTGGTACCTGCCGTGCGGCCACACCTTCGAAGAGCCGTAGGTCGCGCCGGGCGCGAGAACGAAGTATTCGCGATCCCCCGCGCGCTCCCTCACGATTTCCCTCCAGGAGCCGGGGGGAACAACCATCGGCGGCGGCACCTCCCCCTCCGCGCGCTCGGCGATCCGCTCGATGAGGCGCAGGTAGGCACGCGAGAGATGCCCCCGGCGGTAATCACCGGCGGGGAGGCAATCGGTGAGGAGCATGCTCCGCAGACTCCCTCCGAATCCGATCCGGCGGCGCGCGCGAGAGAAGGTCGAGACGAGCGCTGCGGCAAAGGACGGGGGAAGCACGAAACAGGCATCATACCCTCCGGGCGGCCGGCTCGCCGCTGCCGTGCCCGAGCGCGCCAGTACGCCCGCGCCGCCGTATTCCAGCACGCGATCGAGCGCCGGGTTTCCGCGGAAGACGTCGGCGACGTAGCCCCTGCAGAGGAGCGTGATTCGGGCATCCGGGAAACGATTCCGAAGCGCCGCGCAGAAGGGTGTCGCCATTACCGCATCTCCCAGCCAATTGGGGGCGAGAACAAGCAGCTCCTCACGCGCGGACCTGCATATGGTAGAGCTTGCGGTAGATGCCGTCCTCACGAATCAACTCCTCATGGGTGCCGATCTGCCGGATTCTTCCGTCGTCGATCACGATGATCCGGTCGGCGTTCCGTATCGTGGAGAGACGGTGGGCGATCACGAGGTTCGTCCGACCCCTCATGAGGCGGTCGATCGCCTCCTGCACGAGGGCCTCGCTCTCGACGTCGAGAGAGCTCGTGGCCTCATCGAGTATGAGAATCTCGGGGTTCTTAAGCAGCGCCCGCGCTATCGCGAGGCGCTGCCGCTGGCCGCCCGAGAGCTGCGTTCCCCGGTCGCCGATCACGGTCTGATAGCCGTTCGGCGAGGCGAGGATGAACTCGTTCGCGTTCGCGGCCTTCGCCGCGCGTACGACCGCCTCCTCGGGACACTCTTTTCTCCCGTAAGCGATATTGTTGAATATCGTATCGTTGAAGAGAATCGTCTCCTGGGTGACGATGCCCATGAGAGACCGGAGCGAGGAGAGCTCGAAATCCGCAATGTCTTTTCCGTCAATGAGGATGCGTCCCGATACCGGCCGGTAGAACCGGGGCAGGAGATCGGCGAGCGTCGTTTTTCCCGCGCCGCTCGGTCCGACGATCGCGACGGTCTCGCCGCGCCTGATGCGGAAATTCACGTCGCTCAGGACATCGACCCCGCCCCCATAGCTGAAAACGACGTCCTCGAAAACGATCTCATCGCGGAAATGCCCGATCTCGAGGTGCCCCGCATCCTCTCCCTCCGCGGCGACATCGATGATATGGAACACGCGATCCCCCGAGGCGAGCCCCTCCTGAATGACGCTGTTGAGCTTGCTCAAGTTCTTGATCGGCGAAATAACCCAGAGCATCGCCCCGATGAAGAGCATGAGGCTCGCGGGATCGAGATGCTCGCTGAGGACAAGCTTCCCCCCGTACCAGATGATCACGACGCTCGCCACGGTGCCGAGCGTTTCGCTCATCGGCGAGGCGAGCTCGGCGAATCGCCTCATCTTGAGGTATTCCCTGAAATACCGGGAATTGAAGAAATCGAATTTCCGCTTCTCGAACTCCTCCATGCCGAACGCCTTGACGACCCGCACGCCCGAGATCGTCTCCTGGAGCACCGCGGTCATGTCCGCCATACGCTCCTGCGCCCGGAGGCTTCCCTTCCGCAGCTTGCGGCTGATGATGCCGATGAGCGCCACGTTCAGCGGCACGAGTATCAGCGTGAGGAGCGAGAGTTTCCACGAAGTGAGAAAGATGATCGCGATCGCGATGAGCGCCATGAATCCATTCTGGATGATGCTCGCCAGCGATCCAACCACGACGCCGCGAAGATTCGTGACGTCGTTCGTGATGCGCGAAATGAGGTGCCCCGTCTTCTGCGTGTCGAAGAAGGAGAGGGGAAGCGCCTGCGTCTTGGCGTAGAGATCGTTCCTGACCCGGTAGAGCACCGCCTGCTCGAGGCTGATCGTCATATAGGTGCTCAGATAGCCGAAGATGTTCTTCAGGAGCATGAGGACGAGGAAAATGACGCAGAAACGCCAGAGACGTTCGATCGGGGGGCCGCCGTAGATCAGAGCTTTCACCCCCCCTACCACGGCCGTCTTCGCGCGCTCCCACGACGTGGGGAGCGGGATCCCGTGATCCGCCGACACCGTTTCGACGATCGCCGGCGCCCCCTCCTGCCCGAAGAGGATATGGAGAAAGGGCGGGATGAGGGTGAGCGAAACGCCGCTCAGCGCCGCGAAGATCGCGCTCACGATGATGAGGAGCGCCGCGCGCCGCCAGTAGGGGGCAAGATAGCCGAGGAGTCTGAAATAGGTTCTGTTCGCCCGCGGCAGCCGCACGATCGCTTGTGCTCCCTCTCTCCCCTGTGGCTACGGGGAAGCCTGCTCCCTCGTACCGAGGACCTCTTCGACGCTCGTGAAGAAATCCTTGAGGTTCAGCTTCTCGCCCTTCGTGCCCTGGAAGATCCGGACGTTCGGCGCATGGGCCGGAACCCAGCCGGCCCGGTCGAGCTTCGTGAAGAGCCCGATCGTCGGGACTCTGAGCGCGGCCGCGAAATGGAACAGATTCGTGTTGCCGGCGAGAAAGAGATCGCACTGCGACAGCAGCGCGATGCTCTCCGTCAGGTTCGCGGGCTTGAGATCGATAACCTCTCCCTTGAGCTCCTTCGAGAGATCGCGGGTGAGCCGCTCGTCCCACGGGTTGGCGAAGAGAATGAACTTCGCGCGCCGCCGGCTCGCGAGATTATTGGCGAGGTACGCGATAATCTCGGGTATCACGTGGTGCTTCGTCTTGCTGTTGCTCGGATCGAGCCCCACCATGAGGAGATCCTTCTCGGGCTTCCAGAAGTGCTTGAGCTGCCGCGCGTGCTGCACCTCGCGCGGCACGAGGGAGATCGAATCCCATCCCTCTTCGAGCCGCATCCCGATCGTCTGCAGGAGCCGCGGCATCTTGGCCCCCTCGTATCCCCCTTCGGAAACGCGAACCTCGCAGTTGATGAAGGGGAAGGAGAGCGGATGCGCGAAGCCGATGCGGATCGGCGCTCCGGCCGCGAACGCGAGGCAGTGCCGCTCGAGAGAGAAATGCCGATCGAGCAGAACGACGACATCGATCTTCCTCTTCCTGAGCTTCCGCGCGAGCGCGAGGTAATCGGCGGTATACATCTTGAGCTGCCGCGGATCATACGAGATGATCGTGTTCACGCGCATGAGCCCCTTCACGAGCTCGGCGTCGGCGGCGCGCACGAGAATCGTCGTCTTGAGCTGGGGGAACCGCGTCCCGAAGTAGTTGATGACGGGCGCCGCGAAGAGAAGATCGACGATATCGCCCGAATCGATGAAGAGGAGCGACCCCGCGCCCGCGATATCGGCGGGGAGATGAAACGAGTGCATCGTGCCCACGCTCTTCGCGACGCGGGTGAACAGCCGCGGCACGAGGGAACCTCTGCCTTCATGCTCTTGCATGTCGACGCCTCTTCTCTCTCGTATGCCTGCCGCGCCCCGCATCGGCGGCGAGGGCGAGTGAAATCCCCTCATCGAGCGCGTCGATGAAACGGAAGCGCATGCCTCTCGTGATCCGCGCTGGAATATCCTCGAGATCCTTCTTGTTGAGCCGGGGCATGATGATCTCACGGATACCCGCGCGATTCGCCGCGATTACCTTTTCCTTGATCGCCCCGACGGGGAGCACCTTGCCCGTGATCGTCACTTCGCCCGTCATGGCGACCTCGTTTCGAACTGGCCGGGCCAGGGCGAGGGATGCGAGCGATGTCGCGATCGCGACCCCGGCGCTCGGACCGTCCTTCGGCACCGCCCCCGCCGGCACATGGAGATGGATATCGTACGCCTCGAAGAAATCCCGTTCGACGGGCCCCCCCGCGTAGCGGGCCTTCACGAAACTGAGCGCCGCCTCCGCCGATTCTTTCATGACCTCGCCGAGACTTCCCGTCAGCTTCAGCTTTCCGGTCCCCTTCACCGCGATCGCTTCGACGAAGAGGATCGTCCCCCCCGCCGCCGACCGCGCCATGCCCGTCGAAACGCCGACGGCGGGACGCGCCAGCATCTCCTCCTCGGGATACTCCTCGGGACCGAGCCATCGCTTCAGGTTGCCCCTCGTGATGCGGAACGGCCCCCGCGAGCGCTCGACCAGCTTCCGGGCCGTTCTCCGGGCGATTGCTGCGATGCGGCGCTCGAGACCCCGCACCCCCGCCTCGCGCGTGTAGCGCTCGATCATCGCGGCGAGCGCCTCATCTTCGATCGCCAGTCTGCCGGCCGGAATGCCGTTCTCCGACCGTTGGCGCGGGATGAGGAACCGTTTGGCGATGTGTATCTTCTCATGCGTGATGTAGCCGGGAAGCTCGAGCACCTCCATACGGTCGAGGAGCGGGCCCGGTATCGTCTCGCGCACGTTCGCCGTCGTTATGAACATGACGTGGGAGAGATCGAAGGGAAGATTGATATAGTGATCCTCGAAGGAATTATTCTGTTCGGGATCGAGCACCTCGAGGAGCGCGGAGGCGGGATCGCCGCGGAAGTCGGAACCGAGCTTGTCGATCTCATCGAGCATGAAGACGGGATTGTTGCTTCCCGCCGCCCGGATGCCCTGGATGATCTTACCGGGGAGCGCGCCGATGTACGTGCGCCGGTGTCCGCGGATCTCCGCCTCATCCTTGATTCCTCCGAGGGATATGCGGACGAAGGAGCGCCCGAGCGCGTTCGCGATGCTTCTGCCGAGCGAGGTTTTGCCGACGCCCGGCGGGCCGACGAAGCAGAGAATCGAGCCGCGGTGGCCCGCCTTGAGCTTCTTGACCGCGAGAAACTCGAGAATCCGCTCCTTCTCCCGGTCGAGATCGTAGTGATCCGCATTGAGAATGCGCTTCGCCCGGCCGATATCAATGACCTCGCGCGTGCCGCGCGTCCAGGGCAGCTCGAGGAGCCAGTCGAGATAGGTCCGCGCGACGACGTACTCGGCGGAGCTCGTCGACATGCGCTTGAGCCGCCCCCATTCCTTGAGCGCCGCCTCGCGGGCCGCCGCGCTCAGCTCCGCCGCTTCGATGCGCTCCCGGAGCTCATCGAGCTCGAGGGCGGCGTCTTCCTCGCCGAGCTCCTTCTGAATAGCTTTGATCTGCTGCCGGAGGTAGTATTCACGCTGCTCCTTATCCATCTCCTTCCGCACATCGTGCTTGATCTTCTCTCCGATCTTCACGATCTCGAGTTCACCCGTGATGTACTCATAGACGAAGGCGAGCCGCTCCGCGGGATCGACTACCTCGAGCACCTTCTGCCGGTCGCCGATCTCCATGGGGAGGTTCGCGGCAAGCAGATCGGCGAGGCGGCCCGCCGTTTTGATGCTGGAGACGATCCCCTTGATCTCCTCGGGATACCCTTCGGAGGAATCGATGATGGTGAAGAAAGCGGAAATGACGTTCCGCATGAGCGCCTTCGCG
>Ga0105107_10003449_pt1 | contig 10518 bp, 8 predicted proteins | sample PPLLaktember2015_6_FD_79335 | JGI IMG/M metagenome (GOLD analysis project Ga0105107, IMG submission 79335) | Freshwater sediment microbial communities from Prairie Pothole Lake near Jamestown, North Dakota, USA - PPLs Lake P8 Core (1) Depth... | ecosystem: Environmental > Aquatic > Freshwater >... | reverse complement strand
TAAGAAGGAAGAAAACCGCAGTCATCGGCGCGGCGATCCAGAAGCCGTCGCGGAACGCGAATATGAGGTCCACCCCGAAGCGCAGGAAAACGCCGGACACCATCGCCATCACGATGGGCATCGGCACCGCCGCCATGGCGCGCTTCACCCAGCCGGAGAGGCCCAGGACCAGCATTAGCAGCCCGGTCGCGTGGAACGCCCCGATGATCTCCGGGAAGCTGAGATGGCCGAGCGCCGGGGCGACCAGCACGGCGCCCGGGATGCTCCAGAGGAAAACCAGCGGCTGGCGGTAGTAGAGCGAGAACGCGATGCTGACCAGCCCGTTCAGGAAGAACGCGCCGAAGATCCAGGAGGCAATGTCGGACTCGGACAGCCCGCCGCGCGCCCCGACCGAGAGGATGATGGCCACGGGGCCGCTCGCGGCGAAGAGGAACGCCACCAACGCGTTGGCGGCATGGGCGCCGCCGAAGTCGGCGAGGACCTGGGGCAGCCGCGGGAGTGGCGCGGCGTTTCTTTCGAGCGGTATTCGGCGGCTTCCAAAAGCCGCCGATTCTAATGAGGTCCTAGCGCTTGGCGAGCACCGTGTCGAGCCGCTCCAGGTCGTTCACGACCCGCCACTCGGCCGCGCCCGCGCCCTCCAGGCGCTTCTGCCACGCCTCGAGCCGCCCGAAGTACAGCCGCGGGTCCATGTTGTCGGTCTTGAGCTTGACCACGTTGATCGCGACGATGCGGATCCCTTTCATCCTGATCGGGAAATCGCGCACGGTGGAGCGGTCGAGCTCCTCCTGCATGTCGGAGAAGACGATGAGCGTCTTCGTGCCGGCGCCGGTCTCGTTCAGGTACTCGGCCCCTTGCAGCAGGCCGCCGGTGATGTCCGTGTAGCGGCTGCCCTTCACGTTCTTCAGGAAGGCGTCGGCGCTCGCCTGGAAGGCGCGCTTCTGGGCGTTGGCCTGCGAAGGCCGCGTGTCGAAGGTCGCCTTGGCGATGATGTCCTTCTCGCTGAAGCTGCGGCTTTCCACGCGCGCCACCGCGAGCGCGTCGCCCGGCTGCAGCGTGCCGAGGAGGTAGTTCACGATGCGCTGCGCCTTGCCGGCCTCCTCCGCGTACGTGCCCGAGGTGTCGATGAGCATGTACACGGCATGCGCGTTGTTCCGTGCGTCGCTGCACCCGGCGAGCAGGTGCGCGAGCGCGACGACGAAGCCGATGGCGAGCAGCGTGAGCTGCTGGGAGACGGTGGGTCTCATGACGCCCTCCTCGCCTCCTCGACGTCGAGCTCGGGCTCCACGCGAGCGCTCGCCGCAGGCGCGCTGCGCCGCCCGAGCTTCTCCGCCAGCAGGGGCAGCACGATCGCGACGTCGTACAGGCTCACCAGCACGCGGCTCGCATGCTTGGCGAAGTGCCCGAGCAGGCGCACGAGAAACGCCGTCAGGCGGACCAGCGCCAGGATCACGATGCCGCCCACGGTACGCGAGGAGTGGATGAGCGACTCCAGCGGGATGGCGATGAAGGCGAGCGCGAAGGGCAGGATGAAGCCCAGCAGCATCTGCCCTGCCGTCGGGATCGCCCCCACCCAGCCGTCGGTCACCGCGGCCGCCTGCTGCACCGTGGCGAGCGACTGGATGAGCGCCTGCTTGTCGGCGATCAGCACGTCGCGCATGAGCGCGAGCGCCGCCTCGACCGTCGCGAGCACGAGCAGCAGCGTCGCCGAGGTCCACAGCATGCGCCGGCGCATCCGGTCCTCCAGCTGCGCGATCGGCGGGAAGAGGTGCGTGATGCGCAGCGTCTCCATGACGAACAGCCCCATGGAGGCCTCCACCAGGATGATGACGAGCGCGGCCACCTCGGAGGTCTGCAGGTTCCCCGCCAGCGTGTCGCCCGCGCCGACCATCTCCGACATCGGAAGCGCGATCAGCTTGAAGTTCACGAACGCCCCGCCGGCGGCCACCGCCATGACGAGAAGCGACACGATGAACTGCGTGAACGCGGACACGGCGAGCGCATGGGCCGCCTTGTCGGTCTGGGCGCTGATCTCGCGGTACTTCTCCATCTGCGCATCCACGGCGGCGGCGCTCGACTGCAGGCCCTCGAGCTTCTTGTCCACGCGCGCCATGGTCTTCTCGACCGAGCGCCAGAACGGCAGGAAGCTGCCCAGGATGCGGTGGCGCGACTCGTAGCTGCGCCGGTACTCGGCGATGGACTTGTCGTGCATCTTGCCGATCGAGCCGCTGATGTCCTCGAGGATCTTCTGCACCACCTCGTGGCCGGACTTGACCTTCGCGACCGAGGCGACGGCTTCCACCCATTCCGGCGGCGGCGGCGGCACCTCGCCGCACTTCTTGTAGTCCTCCTCGATGCGCGTGATCTCGTCCATCAGCTTGCGCTGCAGCGCCGGATAGCCGTCGAGGTCGCGGGTCACGAGCGCGCTCACGCGCTCGAACTCCCGCTCGATGCGGCTCTCCACGTCCTGGCGCGCCTGCGCGAGGAGCACGGCGCGATTGCGGCGGTGAAGCTCCTCCGCCGCCGCGGCGAGCCAGCGCGACAGCGCGCGCAGCGGCCCGGCGATCGCGTGGCCGGTGGAGCGGATGAGCTCGTGCATCGGCGAGCGCGCGGCGTACAGGAACAGCATCCCCCCGAGCGCCCACGTCAGCGCCGAGAGGCCCGGATTGCCGGGCCAGATCATCCAGAAGGTGTTCATGCCTGCCCTCCCTTTCTTTTCGTGCAGGCAACATAGATCAGCGCGAGCAGGCGCGGCGCACAAAATCTTGCATTTGAAGAACTAGTTCTCAGCACGGAGAAAAAAGGCCGCGCGCGAGTGTCGGGCGCGCGCAACGCTCGCGCCTGCGGTGGTGAACTACTTCACGCGGGAGTATTCGACGATCCTGCCCGCTACGCGGCGACAAGCTCCGCGCTGGGCTGCGCGTTGTTGCGCCCGAGCTGCTTCGCGCGCAGCGCCGCCATGTCGGCCCTGCGCAGGAGCGTGTCCGTGTCGACGCCATCGGCCGGATACGTGGCGATGCCTATGCTCGCGCTGATGGCCACTTCGCAGCCTTCCGCCTTGAGCGGACGCGCCACTTCCTCCAGGATCTTGTCGGCGATCCCTTGCGCCTCGGCAGCATCGGCCAGGTCGCCGGCGACTACCGCGAACTCGTCGCCGCCGTAGCGCGCGACCGTGTCGGTGCTGCGCAGGCAGCCCAGCAGCCGCACCGCCGTCTCCCTGAGCACGGCGTCGCCGCAAGCGTGCCCGAAGCTGTCGTTGACCGCCTTGAACCGGTCGAGGTCCACGAAGAGCAATGCCGCCACACGACCGCGCCGGCGCGCCTGCATGACGTGCTGGGCGAGGCGGTCATGCAGCAGCGCCCGGTTGGGCAGGCCGGTGAGCGTGTCGTGCTGCGCCTGGTGCGACAGCCGTGCCTCGAGCTCGTTGCGCTTGGTGATGTAGCGGATGAAGAGCAGACCGAAACCGGCTATGAGCGCAGACACGAGCGCGGCCGTGGCGAAGTAGACGCGGCTGCGCTCGCGCACAGGACCGAGCACCTCGTCTTCCGCGGTGCCGAGCTCGACGGTGAGCGGGTAGTCCTGCAGTCGGCGGTAGCTGAAAATGCGTCGCACCCCGTCGAGCGGGTCAGGGGCGATGTGCACGCCGGCCTCGGCGGCCCCCGCAGCCAGGGCGACGCTCGGGCCAACGTCGTGGCCGTGCCAGATTTCCTGCCCGGCACGGCGCACGCGCGCGATGCCGTCGTGGCCGATGAGGGACACTACGCCCTGGCGGCCCAGCCTGGCGTGCTCGAAGATGGTCGTGAAGTGCTGCGGGTCCACCGAGAGGACCACCACGCCGCCGAAGCTGCCATCGGCCTTGTTCACCCGGATCGACATCGGGATCTGCCAGGTCTGCGACACGCGCCCAAGGACGGGGCGGCTGACGAACAGGTGATCGCCCACCGCCTGCTGGTACTTGAAGAAGTCGCGATCCCGGTAGTTGACGGGGCCCGTGCGCCGGCTGCTCAGCACGATGTCGCCGCGCTCGTTCACTATGCTGATGATGTTGAAGGCCTTCTCGCGAATGACGCCGCGCTCGACATAGCTCTGCAGGTTCGCGCCGACGCCGAGCGTGCGGTACTGGTGGCGCACGAAGGTAGCGACCTGCTCAGCGGCACGCAGGGTACGCACGGTGTGCTGCTCCAGCGCCACCGCCAGATTGGCGTTCGCCTCCATCTCGGCCTGCAGCGCTTCCTCGCGCTCGAAGCTCGCGCGCTGAAGCGTCGCGGCCCACACGAGCGCGACGAGGCAGCCGCAGAAGACGGCCACCATGCCCTTGATGCGCGGGTGCCCCGCGCCTCCCTTCCCGCCTCCCTTCCCCATGGCGCGGAAGGTATCAGGGACCCCCAACAATGTGAAATAAGTCACACCTCCGGGCGTGCAACCGGGGCGGCCCGGGACGGTCCATCAGGAATGGCCCGCTTCCTGGCAATCCTCGCCGCGCTCGCTGCAACGGCCGTTCCCGCCGCCGCGGCGCCCGCGATCCAGTGGCAAGGCAGCGTGCCGATCGCCGAAGGCGCAGGCGAGCGGGGCCCCTGGCACCAGAACGACTCGCGCTACGACTACGTCGACGACCCGTCCATCGTCCTGGCCGACGACGGCCATGCGCTCGTCGCCTGGGTAGACCAGGGAGCGAAGGACGTGTTCCTGCAGCGCCTCTCGCCCGAGGGCAGCAAGCTGGGCGGGCCGCTCAACCTCTCGGGCAGTCCGCAGACCTTCTCGTGGCTGCCGCGCCTGGCGCTCGCGCCGCACGATGGGCGCCAGGTGTTCGTCCTCTGGCAGGAGATCATCTTCTCCGGCGGCACGCACGGCGGCGAGATTCTCTTCGCCCGCTCTGCCGACGGCGCGAGGACGTTCTCCGCGCCGCGCAACCTGTCGCGCTCGGTCGGCGGCGACGGCAAGGGGCGCATCAGCGAGCAGGTGTGGCACAACGGGAGCCTCGACCTTGCGGTGGGTGCCGACGGCGCCGTCTACGCCGCCTGGACCGACTATGAGGGAACCCTGTGGCTCGCCGTCTCGGGCGACCGCGGCGAAGGCTTCACGCCTCCGCGGCGCATCGCCGGCGAGGCCATGCGCCCCGCGCGCGCGCCCTCCATCGCCATCGGGCCGGACCGTCATCTGTACCTCGCCTGGACGTACGGCGAGGAGGCGTCTGCCGACATCCATGTGGCCCGCTCCACCAACGGCGGCGCGGGCTTCGAGCAGCCGGTGGTCGTCGTCCGGACGAACGGCTACTCCGATGCGCCCAAGCTCGTCGCGGACAATCGCGGAAAACTGCATCTGGCCTGGGCGGAGGCCGAAGGCGGTCCCTTCGCGCGCAAGCGCGTGATGTACTCGCGCTCGCCCGATGGCGCGCGCAGCTGGGAAATGCCCCGTGCCGTTTCGCCGGGTGGCGCAGCCTATCCTTCGCTAAGCGTGAACGCGCAGGGCAGCGTGGTCGCGACGTGGGAGCTCATGCCCGACCCGCACGAGCGACCGCGCGGCCTCGGCATCGCGGTCTCGCGCGACGGCGGCGAAAGCTTCGCCGCGCCCGGGGTCGTGCCGGGCAGCGCCGGCCCGGGCGGCGGCACCAACGGCAGCCGCCAGGGCCTGCTCATGGAGAAGCTCGCCGTCACGCCGAACGGAAAGCTTGCCGTGGTGAACAGCAGCCTGGTGGAGGACCGGGAGAGCCGCGTCTGGCTCACGCGCGGCGCGCTGCCGTCGCCCTGATGCCGGGCACTCCCCTGAGGTTCGGCACGCAGCTTGCACCCTGGATGCCATGGACCACAAACCCCGCTGGGCCGAAATGTGCGCGCGCATCCTCCAGCAATGCGAAGTCGTCGTGGGCGGACGCGAAAAGCTTGCCAGTTGCCTCGACGCGCACCCGCAGAACGTCGCGCTGTGGCAGACGGGCAAGTCCGGGCCGCCGCGCGAGGTCTTCGACAAGGCGATCGACATCATCCTCGCCGAGCACGATCGCCGCGCCGCGATGGAGCAGACCGGGAACATGCCCCGCCGCCGCAGCAACGACATCAATTGAGAAAATGGGGACAGACCCTATTTTTCCTGTTTGAGAAAAATAGGGTCTGTCCCCATTTTCTCCTTTAGAGCGTGAAGCGCAGGCGGGACAGGAGCGCGCCCGGCAAGCGCATGCTGTCGGTGGAGCGCTCGCCGTACGTCGAGGTGCTGAGCAGCAGGTCGCGGCTGCGAGTGAGGCCCGCCAGGTTGTCGCCGAGCATGCGGTAGATCGAGTCGTCGAAGCGCGCGGGCGCCACGGGCGCCGCGATGCGCCCGTTCTCGACGAGGAAGGTCGCGAAGCGCGTCATGCCGGTAATGCGGCCCGCGGGACGGTCGGAGTAGTTCAGGTACCAGAGATTGCCGATGTAGAGGCCATCGCCCAGCGCGGCAAGGGCCTGCTGCTCGTCCAGATCGCCGCCCGCCATGGCGAGCGCCTCGGGCGCTTCGCCGGCGTTGGCCGCATTGTTGGCAAGGCCGTATTCCCTGGCCGAGCGTGGCGAAACCAGCGCATCGCCCAGCCGGCCGCGATCGACGAGCACCACCTTGTCCGGCTTGGGAAACCCGTCGCCCTGGAACGCAGGGCCGACCCCGCCGGCGGTGTCCTCGACGAGCGTGAGGGCGGGCGAGAGGTGCGCACCCTCCTGCATGCGCAGCAGCGGGCTCTGGCGCGTCGCGCGCGCCCGCGCCGAGAAACCACCCCAGGACATCATGCCCATCAGCTCTTCCATCGCCGCGGGCGCGAGATACGCGCGGTATTCCCCTGGCACTACCGTTCGTTGCCCTTCGCTCAGGAACGCCAACTGGGAGGCGGCCTGGCCGAGCTTCGCCTCGAAGGCGCGGTCTTCCCAGTCGAAGCCGGCGTAGCTCGACTTCACGGCCTTGTCGGCCTCGAGGTACAGGCTCCAGTCGAAATGGAAGCTGTCGACCTCATGCCAGTTGCGCTGGCCGAGGGAACTGGCGAAACCCCGGCACAGGGTCCCGCCGGCATAGATGCCCACGAAGTCGAGCCCGGCGGCCGCGCCGACCGCCTGCTCCACGATCGCCTCGGGCGCGGCGAGGCGACCGCGCCGCACGCTCTCTCCCGAATGCGGCGTTTCGTTCACGAGGAGCCACGGGTCCTCGGGCAGGCCGTCGAGGGATGCGCGCAGATCCGCGAGCGCGCCATCGGCATCGCGCTCGAGCTCCTCCGAGAAGACGACAGTGGCCACCGCCTGGCGCCGCTCGCGCACCAGCCGAACGCTGACGCAGCCCTGCTCCACGCTGCCCGCCTGGCGCACCTTGCCGCGATTGAAGCGCACGAAGTCCGAGCGCTCGCCGGACAGGCCGCACAGCAGAAGCTCCCCCGCCTTCAGTCGCCCGAAAAGGCGCTGCGCGGCCTCGAAGAAGCGATCCTTCATTCGCCGCCGAACACTTCGACGCCGGAGAAAAGGCAGGCGGGAGACGCGTGGCCGCACGGCACGATCTGGTTCGGCTCGCCCTTTCCGCAATAGAGCGTGCCGTGCACCTCGAAGGTGTCGCGGTTGCCGACCATCCGCAGGCTTCTCCAGAAGGTCGCCGAGACGCCGCGGTAATTCGGGTTCTTCACCACGCCTGCGACCCGGCCGTCCTCGATGAGCTCGCCCCATTCGCAGCCGAACTGGAACTTGTTGCGCGAGTCGTCGATGGACCAGGAGACATTCGTGCGCATGAGCACGCCCAGCCGCACCGAGGCGATCATCTCCTCGAGGCTGCTCGTCCCGGGCTCGATGTTGAGGTTGGCCATGCGATCGATCGGGGGCCGGTTCCACGCGGTGGCCCGCGAGTTCGCCGTTCCCCGCAGGCCCGCGCGTCGCTGCGAGAGAAGCCCGCCGAGGGGCGTCTCGAGGATGCCTTCTCGGATGAGGAAGACCTTGGAGGAGGCAAGTCCCTCATCGTCGAAGCCGAAGGTGGCCAGCTCTCCCGGCAACGGATCGTAGGTGACGTCGAGCAGCTCGGAGCCGTAGCGGTAGCTGCCGAACATCTGCGGCGTGACGAAGCTGCGCCCGGCGTAGTTGCGCTCGTCGCCGAGGATGCGGTCGAGCTCGAGCGGATGCCCGATGGACTCGTGGATCTGCAGCATCATCTGGTCGGGCATGAGCAGCACGTCCATCGTTCCCTTCGGGCAGTTCCGCGCCGCGAGGAGCGCGAGCGCGTCCCTCGCAAGCCGCGCTCCGCTGCCGACGAACCCGGAGTCCGTCACGCGCTCGAGCCCGCCCTGGTGGAAGTGCTCGAAGCTGCGACTTTGCGTCTGCACGCCCTCATTCGCCGTGACCCGCGCTCGCGGCAGCGTGAAACGGAAGCGCTGGCGCACTGCACCGCCCGTGTTCGTGAGGTAGACGCGCTCGTCCTCGACGAGCTCGAGCATCGCCACGCGCTCGACGATGCGCGTGCCGACCTTCGCCGAGCGGCACTCGGACAGGAGGAGGTCATGGATTTCCGCTTTTCCCGCTAAAGGCCCCTTTGAAGAGAGGCTGTGGTACTCCCCGCGCGGCGCCGGCATGGAAGCCGGATCGAAGGCGGCCACGCTCCTGCCTCGCGTCGCTTCGGCCCATGCGCCCGCGCGGTCGAGCGCCGCCTGCAGGCCGGCGACGGAGAGGTCGCTCGTGGCGCAATAGCCGTAGCCGCCCTCGACGATCGCCGTGAGCATGGCCCCGCGGTCCACCGAGCGGCGCGGGGGCTCCACGGTGTCATTGCGCACCGCGAGCAGCTCTCGCTTCTCGTCGTGAAGGCGCAACGACCAGAACGGCGCACGCGAGCGCAGGCGCCTGAAGCGCTCCTCGATCATGACCGCTATTGTCCAGCCGAATGGACGGGGTCAGATCAAGCTTGCTGAATTAATTCTGTTCTGACCCCATTAACTGCGCGGCGTGGTGGCGCAGATGATCCTCGACGAAAGTGGCGATGAAGAAGTAGCCGTGGTCGTAGCCGGCATGGCGGCGCAGCTCCAGCGGTGTGCCGGAAGCGCGCGCGGCCTGCTCGAGAAGGTCGGGCCGCAGCTGCTCGTCCAGGAATTTGTCGGCCAGACCCTGATCCACGAGGAGCGAGCGCGGCCAGCGTGCCTTGCGCAGAAGATCGGCGGCATCATAGGCGCGCCAGGCCTCGCTGTCGGCGCCGAGGTAGCCGGTGAAGGCCTTGCGACCCCACGGCACCCGGGTGGAGGCACAGATGGGCGCGAGCGCGGAAAGCGAGCGGTAGAGCTCCGGCCTTCGCAAAGCGCATACGAGCGCACCGTGCCCTCCCATCGAATGGCCGAAGATGCCCTGCGCCGCGGCCGCGGGAAAGCGCGCGCGGATGAGCGCCGGAAGCTCCTCGGTCACGTAGCTGAACATGCGCCAGTGGCGTGACCATGGCGCAACCGTAGCGTCGACGTAGAAGCCGGCGCCCGCGCCGAACTCCCAATCGGCCGATTCGGACGGCATCCCGGTATGCCGGGGGCTCGTGTCGGGCGCGACCAGCAGGAGACCCAGCTCGGCGGCGACGCGCTGCGCGCCGGCCTTGATGGGAAACGTCTCCTCAGTGCAAGTCAGTCCGGCGAGGTAGTACAGCACGGGCACCGGGCCGTTCTGCGCCTGCGGCGGAACGTAGACGGAAAAGCGCATCGGACCATGGCACGCCGTCGAGACATGGCGGTAGTAGCCCTGCACGCCCCCGAAGCAGCGGTGCTCGGAGAGCGTCTCGATCTCAGTAGACGACGACACTGCGGATCGACTCGCCCTTGTGCATGAGGTCGAAGCCCTCGTTGATGCGCTCGAGGGGAAGCTGGTGCGTGATGAGGTCGTCGATGTTGATCTTGCCTTCCATGTACCAGTCGACGATCCTCGGGACGTCGGTGCGCCCGCGCGCGCCGCCGAAGGCGCTGCCCTTCCAGACGCGACCGGTGACCAGCTGGAACGGGCGCGTACGGATTTCCTGCCCCGAGCCCGCCACGCCGATGATCACCGATACGCCCCAGCCGCGATGGCAGCACTCGAGCGCCTGGCGCATGACGTCCACGTTGCCGATGCATTCGAAGCTGTAGTCGGCTCCGCCCTTCGTGATCTCGATGATTTCTGCAACGACATCCTTGCCTTTCGGATCGACGAAATGCGTAAGGCCGAACTGGCGCGCCAGCGCTTCGCGCTGCGGGTTCAGGTCGACGCCCACGATCATGTCCGCTCCGGCAAGCCGCGCGCCCTGCACCACGTTGAGGCCGATGCCCCCGAGGCCGAACACGACGACGTTCGCGCCGGGCTCCACCTTCGCCGTGTTGATCACCGCGCCGACGCCCGTGGTCACGCCGCAGCCGATGGTGCAGACCTTGTCGAAGGGAGCGTCCTCGCGGATCTTCGCGACTGCAATCTCCGGCAGGACCGTGAAGTTCGCGAACGTCGAGCACCCCATGTAGTGAAACAAAGGGGTTTTCCCGAGCGAGAACCGGCTGGTGCCGTCGGGCATCAGGCCCTTGCCCTGCGTGGCGCGGATCGCCGT
>Ga0105107_10003448_pt1 | contig 10518 bp, 9 predicted proteins | sample PPLLaktember2015_6_FD_79335 | JGI IMG/M metagenome (GOLD analysis project Ga0105107, IMG submission 79335) | Freshwater sediment microbial communities from Prairie Pothole Lake near Jamestown, North Dakota, USA - PPLs Lake P8 Core (1) Depth... | ecosystem: Environmental > Aquatic > Freshwater >... | reverse complement strand
TTTAGTCGTTTTGGCGGAAGATCCAACTCAGATCAACCCGGAAAAAATCAAGGATATATCCGTTGAGGCGACCATGGTCGGAGGAGAGCTATTCTTTCAGAAGGAATGAACAAACAGGCAATTCTTACGACAGCGAACTTAACCAGCGATCACCCGTAATGGAAAATTGCCAATGACAAAATTCGAGTACGGTCGAAATTTGTTATACCGGAAAGCCGGGTTAAGATCGTGGGGCCATCCCCGGAAACCCTTCAAAAGCACGGAATTTCATCCCGGATCGTCACCCCGAATTCGTTTTTGGAAATTATTTCCTGATTCGGCAGCCAAAGCGGACGTAATTTCAATATTCAAGTCTGACCCCATACCCACTTATTGACCTATGCCTCCCCGTACGAAAGAATATTCTTTTCGCAAACTTCTTTTGAACGAGGCGGGTCAAAAGGTTCTTAAAAGGGATTCTTGATAGTGACTCCCCTGATGCTTTGCCCTCCCGACAGGTCTTCCGAAAGAAGCAACGAGGCGCCTCCTTTTATGGCTGCTTGGATGATTAAGGAATCCCAGAAGGAATACTTGTGGCTCGAATGCAGCTCAATCGCCTCCAGGATTGAGTCCCCGTCATTGACTACAATATCCCAGCTCAGGAGGTCGTTTATGATCTGTTTGGCTGCCTTCAACGCCAAAGGGTGCGGAATTTTCCGGGTTACGCTCACAAAAAATTCTTGCAGAACCTGGGTGCTGAGAAGGCCCTGGCCGGATTCCCAAAGATCAACCAGGATTTTTTCCGCCTTTTCCCGCCTCTCCCCGGCAGAGACGTCATAAGCATATATAAGGACATTCGTATCCAGAAATATCTTAGCCCCGGGCATGAAGTTCCTCCCGGGAAGCCACCGGGCGCCCTTTGGTGCCCAAATTCAGCCCCGCTTTCAAAAGGCGCAGTTGCCTTTCTCTGGCCCTGTTATATCCGGTTTCTTCCCGGACCTTCTCTTCAATGGCCTCGATGAAAAGTCCGCTCAGGGATTTATCTTTTTGGGCCGCCATAATCTTTGCTTTTTTCAGCAAGGCTTTGGGTAAGGACAGGGTGACATTTTGTCTTTCCATGAATCTTTTCCTTCTTCCACGGAATAAGTCATCACACAAATATGTGTATCACATATTTATGGGTCATGTCAATAGTAGGCGGAGTCAGGATGGAGTCAGGACACAATAAGATGAGAATATAGTAAGGATCACCTGGTTATTTCCGCTTTAGCAATATCCATTCGGTTCCCTTCTTTCCTCTTTTCAATCTGAAGAGGGTAAAAATTCCCTTCAGCTTCATTCCTTCGAGGGAAAAGGATATCTTGTTTTCATCCTTTTCTAAGAGCGTATAGCCTCCTTTGTCCCATACCAAAACCCGGCCGGCCCCGTATTCTCCGGAGGGAATATCGCCTTCAAAATCGATGTAGTCGAGAGGATGATCTTCTACGAGTATCGCCAATCTTTTTTCACCTGGTTCAGTAGGCGGGTGTTTTGGAATCGCCCAGGATTTCAGAACGCCATCCATTTCCAGGCGGAAATCGAAATGGTGATGAGAAGCACAATGTTCATGAATTACAAAGCGCTTTCCGATCAAGATTTCTCCAGACGAACTGTAAGATGGGACCTTAGGCCCAATTTTCAATCTGCAATTCTGGTGAATCCTCGGATGTCGTTATGAGATGGATGGGCTTGTCGGTGTCAAGCCTATCGTCCGTCACTAATCCTTTTTTCCAGTTTGGGCTGGCCTCTGCGGGCCAAGAAGTCATCAGTGAATTTGCCCAGACTTTTTAAAAAAGGCTCCCAGGAATATACTTGGGGATCAAAACAACGGTGTTCCCAATCCTTTTTATATAAACTTCACTTCCTTCCAACCGATATTTTTTCGGCAGCCGTACCGCTTGACTTTTCCCATTTGTGAAAAGCTTGGCAACTTCCATCTCATCCTCCGAAAGGTCGAATAGGTATTATTATATTATGGAAGAGGCGGAGCAAGAATATTTGTTGGATGAAGAGTTCTTGGTCTATCGAAACGGAGGTAGATCGTTGCAGCTGGAATTCTTGAAAAGCCGTTATATTTCAGCCCAAAACGGCGACTGCGTCGATTTCGATCATACAGTCTTCGTTTACCAAACGGCTGACCTGGACCAGGGTGCTTGCGGGAAAATCCCCTTTAAAATATTGGGCCCGGACCTCATGAATTTCTTTGAAGTATTTCAAATCGGTCACATAGACGGTCGCTTTTACGATCTGGTCGAAGGATGCTTCGGCCTCTTCCAGAATGATTTTCATATTTTCAAGGATTTGCCTGGTCTGGGCTCTCATATCTCCTTTCCCTACCACATTTCCATTGATATCCCTTGCGGTTAGTCCGGAAATAAAAAGAAACTGCTTCCCTTCGGCTTTAACGGCATGGGAAAAAAAACCCACCGGTTTGCTGAGTCACGAAGACACGATAGCCTGCTTTTTCATTTTTCCTCCATTCTTAACAAGAATCCTTGAGGTGCCCTTCCGCCAAATTTTCCAACCCTTCCTTTATATGCTAAAGTGGATATTAAGAAAAGAAATATTGTAGCCCTGCTTGCTCACTCATGGAGGCCAGGTCGTTATTGCCTTCATTTTGTGTCCTATCCTCTTGACAGGAGCCCGGGAAAATGGCAATTTACCGCCGTGCAGGTGAAAGGCGGAGAAATATAATAATCGATGGAGGAAAATCGTAATGATGATTTTGGATGTTGGAATCGGAATGCAGGATCTTTTGGGTTTATCGGGCTGCCTCGGGCTTGGGTTTTTCGCCCTCTTGGCTTTTGGCTTTGGCATTGTTACATCCGCCGAATCCCGGGAGCGGTATCCGGTTCCCTGGGATCGGGTGGAGAAGGAGACGCTCGATCATTTTCTGGCCGTTGTCCGCATGGATACGACCAGCCCCCCGGGCAATGAAACGCGGGTGGCCGAATACCTGAAACGCGTTCTCGAAGGAGAAGGGATTCCCGCCCGGCTGTTGGCCCTTGACCCGAAGCGGGCCAACCTGGTGGCCCGCATCCGGGGAAACGGGTCCAAGCGGCCCATCCTGGTGATGGGGCACACCGATGTGGTCGGCGTGCAGCGGGAAAAGTGGTCCGTCGATCCTTTCGCAGCCGTTCGCAAAGACGGCTATATCTGGGGGCGGGGGACGGTCGACGACAAGGACAATGCCACTGCCTGTCTGATGCTAATGCTCCTTTTGAAGCGGCAGGTTGTGAAGCTCGACCGGGATGTGATCTTTCTGGCCGAAGCCGGAGAGGAAGGATATGCCCAGGAAGGGGTGAGATACGTCATCGCCAACCACTGGGCGGAGATCGAAGCCGAATTCGCCCTGGCCGAGGGGGGCGGCGGATTCATCAAAGACGGCAACGTCTCTTACCTCAGCGTAGCCACGAGCGAAAAGGTTCGCCTCGAGGTTCAATTGATTGCCCGGGGCATGGCCGGACACGGCTCGATGCCGAGGCCGGACAGCGCCGTAGTCCGCCTGGCCAACGCCGTCTCCCGGGTCGCCGCGTGGACGCAGCCCATGAGGCTGGACGATACTACCCGGACCTATTTCCAGCGGCTTGCCGGGATCAGCGCGCCCGAGGAGGCGGCCCGCTATCGGGCGCTCCTTGCCTCCCAGGAACGGGCCGAAGTGGAACGCTATTTCGCCCAGCATGAGGTACGCCATAATTCCATGATCCGAACTTCCCTCTCCCCCAATGTTCTGAAGGCCGGGTTCCGGGCGAATGTCATTCCTTCCGAAGCGGAAGCGATAATCGATATCCGGGCCCTTCCCGACGAAAACCTGCCGGACCTCGTGGAGGGCCTGCGGAAGGTCATCGCCGATCCCCAAGTCGAAATCCGGACGACCTCCGGGCGGCCCGCTGCCCCGGCTTCGAGCCTGAACACGGAAATGTTTGCCGCGCTGGAGGCGGCGCAAAAACGCCTCTATCCGGGAAGCATAACCATTCCGATCCTTCTCCCCGGGGCCACGGATATGAGTCCCCTTCGCGTTAGGGGAATCCAGGCTTACGGCATCGGGCCGGTCGTGGAGAGCGAGGAAATCGGGGGCGCCCATGCGGACGATGAACGCATCCTGGAAAAGTCGCTCCACGATTTCGTTAAGTTTCTCTGGCATGCGGTCGTGGAAGTGGCGGCGACTCATTAGGGATCTGGGGTCACATCTTCAATTGTCAATTAGGGCCGGGGTTAGGCATCAGCAATAAGGCTTTGTTTTCTATACTGAACGTGATTTAGAAGGTAATGGTGTGAGGAGTTGCGTTTCATTCAAGAAAGGAGAGGATGATGGAGCTAAAAAACATAATTTTTGAAAAAAAGGATTCCCTGGCTTGGATTACCCTAAACCGTCCTGAGGTTCGGAACGCCCAGAATGACGTTCTAAGATCGGAGGTCCTTTGGGCTCTGGAGAACAGTCGGGATGATGACAACGTTCGCATCATAATCATTACCGGGGCGGGAGACAAGGCTTTCAGCGCGGGCGCGGATATCAGTGAATTTCCCAAGCGGACGCCGGCCGACATTCTCCGGGGGAAAGGGGTCAGGCGCATGACCGACTTGCTTAGGGAAATTCCTAAACCGGCCATTGCCATGGTCAATGGTCTTGCGCTGGGCGGCGGCTGCGAACTGGCCATGGCCTGCGACATTATTATTGCCTCTGAAAATGCCATGTTTGGCCAGCCGGAGATCAACGTCGGCGTTATTCCCGGCGCTGGGGGGACGCAAATTCTCCCCCGGCTGGTCGGTGAAAAGAAAGCCAAAGAGCTGGTTTTTACCGGGGGCTTTATCCCGGCTCAGGAAGCATTGGCGCTGGGGCTGATCAATAAGGCAGTCCCCCAGGAAAAATTGCGGGAAACTGTGATGGAAATGGCAAAAGCAATTTTGCGCCATAGCCCGATCATCCTGAAGCTGTGCAAACTGGCCATCAACAAGTCCCTCGACGTTCCTTTGACGGTGGGAATGGACTATGAGCGGGATCTTTTTGCCATGTGCTTTGGCACAGAAGATCAGAAAGAAGGGTCAAAAGCCTTCCTGGAAAAGAGGAAGCCGGATTACAAGGGGAAATAGTCCTTCACGAAAATTCGCAACCTCCTCAACCTTGCCGACCCCACAGTTTTGGTGCGGGACTCGTATGAAACCAGTCGGGGCTCATCATAAAGCGCAAATCTGAAAAATAAGCAAAGTGGACGTTGGTTCTGAGAGTACTTAACAAGTTGCTTCAACCCCTAAGTCCCCTCTATGGATTTGACGCAACGAAGAAATCCTTCTTCCAGATCAGACTGAAAGGGGCCTAGAACGAGGTGATGGCTTTTTCTCTTCGCTTGGTCCAATGGGATTATCTTTTAAAAATTCTTCGTGCATGATAAACCTAAGAAGAGAGTTCTTCTGTATTGTTCTGCTTCAAAAGAAAAATCTAATGAAGAAATTGACAAGGATTTTTAGATAATGTAAATGCAAGACATAAGGAATTTTAAAAGAGAGGCTACCGGGCTTGCGAGGACACAGGCCCGGCCCTTGTTTTTAGAATACGGGGTCCTGTGCAATCAATTCATCCGGTTAATCAACTTCTCAGGAGGGTCATTCAATGCGCATTGCGGTAGGCGGCATTCTACACGAGACGAATACGTTTGCAGACGGCCTGACGGAATTGGCTGCCTTCGAAACACCAGGGGCGTTTCCCGGCCTGCTTAAAGGGCAAGAGGTGCTGACCACCCTTCGCGGATCTGGAATATGCGTGGGGGGCTATATTGCTGCGGCTGAGCAACTGAACATGGAATTGGTGCCGCTCATATGGACATTTGCCATGCCGTCGGGCACGGTTCGACAGGCTGCGTATGAACATCTGCGGGGACTGCTCCTGGAATCCTTGCGCCAGGCGTTGCCGGTGGACGGAGTCCTGCTGGATCTTCATGGGGCGATGGTCGCGGAGGCCTGCGACGATGTGGAAGGGGACCTTCTACATCATGTGCGCGAAATGGCCGGTCCCCGGGTGCCGGTGATAGCCACTCTCGATTTTCACGCCAACATTACTCAGGCCATGGCGCAGTGGGCCGACGCCTTGGTTGGGTTTGACACCTATCCGCATATTGATTATTTTGAACGCGGGCAGGAAGCCGCCCAATGGATGGCTGCAGCGGTAGCGGGCCGGGTGAAGCCGGTCATTGGCTTCCGGGCGGTCGACATGCTGATCGGCTGCCCTAAGCAGTGTACTCTCTATGGCCCAATGGCCGAAGCCTTTGCGCGCGTCCATGAAATCGAGCGGCGGCCGGGAATTCTCGGGATCACTTTAGCCGGCGGATTCCCTTACGCCGATATTCATGACGCCGGGGCCTCTGTGGTGGTTATGACCGACGGCGATCCGAATCTGGCCCGGCGCACCGCGGATGAAATCGCCCTTTCCCTGTGGGAGCGACGTGAGGAATTCCGCGGCAAACTGACCCCCGTGCGCGAAGCGATTGCCTACGCCCTTAAAACCGACCGCAGGCCCGTTGTCCTGGCGGACGTGTCGGATAATCCCGGCGGAGGCAGCCCCTGCGATGGGACGGTGATGCTGAAAGAATTGGTCGAAGGAAATGTGCCTTCGGCCGTGGTAGCTGTGATCGTTGACCCTGAAGCGGTTCGGGCTGCGAAACAAGCGGGCATCGGGGCCACGACCACGCTGGTGGTGGGCGGCAAAAAGGACCGCCGTCATGGAAATCCCCTGACTTTGACCGGGAAAGTTCGGTGGGTCGGCGAGAAGGAATACGTTAACAAAGGGGCCATGATGACCGGCATGACCGTAAAGATGGGGTTAACCGGGGTATTTGTGGTGAATAACGTGGAAATCATTCTCACCGAAAACCATTTCCAGCCGTTTGATCCAGAAGCGTTGCGGTGCTTGAATATCGAACCCAGGGAACGCTTGCTGGTTGGTTTGAAATCGGCGGTGCACTTCCGGGCCTGCTATCAGGATCTGGCGGCAAAGATTTTCGAGGTGGACACACCCGGAATCACCACACCAGATCTAATGAAATACCCCTATCGTCATGTGCGCCGCCCGATCTACCCGCTGGATGCAATATAGGCTGGGGCGCATATCTGGCGGGCCCATAAAAACCGGAGTAAAAAGGATGTTGAGTCCTATGGTTCGAGTGTAAAAGGAGGAACCCTGGGCGTTTAAACCCTGGCACCCTTGTGCCCTTTTTGGAGTATGAATGTGGGTCGGTTGAACGCTCAATGATGAAGCGGGAAGGTCCAGGCCCCATATGGCAGGGGGTCGTTAACGGCTTCCGGATGGTGACCCCCGGAAAAGGGCGATAGGAGCGCACCACTTAGAATTGGGCCTTTCGGGCACCTGGAAGGGTAACCAGGCAAGGACTTGGAGAAAACCCAAAAAGAGGACCACTTGAATAGGATCTATGGTCTTCTTCCCAGGATAAAGCAAGAAGCTGAGCACAGGCTTCTGCATCAAAATATTCACTATTTTGTCATTTTTCTAAGAATATTTTTAGGAACTTAATGTTTCCAAATGGAAACTTTAAGTTCCGATTATTGGAAATATAAATTTCCAGCCCCTTGCTATTTACCGTTCTCTCCACTTGTTATTTTATCCGCTATCTCCGATGATGACTTCTCAATAATTTTCTATAAAGAATAAAAAATTTCAAGTTTTTGAAATTGATTACATTTTTTAACTGCGATTTGAACAATTCCCTGCTCTCTGGAAATTCTTTCCTTTTTTTGATCAACTATTTACTTGGTTAATTTTAGAACCATTTAAAAAGTCTTGGAATAGATTTTGCTATTTGTTTGCAGCTTTATTGGCGGGTAACATTTAAAGATGGCTGACTCAAAAATCAAAATATTTATGGAGGATTCGAACATGATTATTGGAATTGTGAAAGAAATAAAGAAGGATGAAAATCGAGTGGCGTTAACTCCCGCTGGCACGGAAATGCTCCGAAAATCCGGGCATACGGTTTGGGTTGAGGATAATGCGGGCGCGGGAAGTGGCTTTCCAAATGAAACCTATGTCAAGGCAGGCGCAGAGGTTGTCATCGATAAGAAACTCCTGTTTGAAAAAGCAGAAATGATCATGAAGGTGAAAGAACCCCTGCCTCCTGAATATGGTTTATTTCACCCGGGACAAATCCTTTTTACTTACCTGCATTTGGCTCCTGAATTGGAATTGACCCGCTCCCTTTTGGAAAAAAAAGTAATTGGCATTGCCTATGAAACCATTGAAGGACCAGATCATGCCTTGCCCCTCCTTTCCCCGATGAGCGAAGTAGCCGGGCGCATGGCGGTCCAGGTGGGGGCGCAACTCCTGGAAAAGCATTGTGGGGGCAAAGGGGTATTGCTCAGTGGGGTTCCGGGTGTTGAACCTGCCCAGGTTGTCATTATCGGGGGAGGAATTGTAGGTGCCAATTCGGCCAAGATCGCTCTGGGCATGGGCGCCCGGGTGGCCATTGTTGATATTTCCATTGACCGCCTGCGTTGCCTGGATGATTTATTCTCCGGGCGGGTGGATACCATCAAGTCGAATAGTTACAACGTTGCCAACTGGGTGCGCAAGGCGGATTTATTGATCGGAGCTGTTCTGATTCCCGGAGCAAAGGCCCCCAAGTTGGTGACGGAAGAAATGGTAAAGACCATGCAGCCGGGATCCGTGATTGTCGATGTGGCCATCGACCAAGGCGGCTGTATCGAGACCATCGATCATGTGACTACGCATAGCGACCCAATTTATCTTAAACACGGTGTCGTCCATTATGCCGTGGCCAATATGCCAGGGGCTGTCGCCCGGACCTCGACCATTGCTTTGACGAATGCCACCATCGAATATGCCCTCCAAATTGCCGACAAAGGTTTCCGCCAAGCCATCCTGGATGACCCGGGATTGGCCAAAGGGGTAAATGTTGTCGACGGTAAGGTTACCTACCGGGCGGTGGCCGATGCTTTGCGCCTACCGTACTATTCTCTGGAAGCGGTCTTGGATTCCAGGAAGTAATGGAAAAAACTTGACTTGGTTTTTCATAATTTGCTATATACTTCATGGAAGCGGGGCGTAGGGGTATTTGCCCGAAGATTCAAAATGTTTTCCCCTTCTCGAAAAGCCTCAACTCGCTATTCCCAGAGAGCTTTCCCTGTGAAATGGGTATGCTTTTAATTTAGGAGATATTAAATGGAAACATATGTAAAAGAATACATGGCTAAGACTCCCGGATCAGCAAGACTTTACGCCCGCGCGGAAAAGGTCATGCCGGGAGGAGTATGCCACAACATGCGTTTTTTTCCCCCCTACCCGGTCTACATCGAGAAGGCCGAGGGTTCCCGGATCTGGGACGTGGATGGCAACTCCTACATCGACCTCTGGATGGGCCACTACACCCATATCCTTGGGCATAGGCCCGGAGTGATCCTGAAGGCCCTGAGCGAGGCCGTTGCCCTGGGGACTCACTGGGGCATCGTACACGAACACCAGATCAGCTTCGCGGAAGATTTTTGCCGCATCGTTCCCTGCGCGGAAAAGGTTCGTTTCGGCGTCTCCGGCACGGAAGCCACCATGCACGCCGTGCGGCTGGCCCGGGCTTACACCGGGCGGAACATCCTTCTCAAGGTGCGCGGCGGTTGGCATGGGACCAGTAATGATTTAAGTGTTGCGGTTCATGCCCCCATGGATGTACCGGAAAGCGCCGGGATCCCGGCGGCCTTCGGGGAATACACCCGGACCCTTCCTTTCAACGACACCGAAGGCGCGGTCGCCGCCATCCGCCGATGCGGCCCGGACCTGGCCGGGGTACTGATCGAAGGGGTGGGACAGTATTTCATCCCCCCGGCAAACGGTTTCCTGCAGGCGGTCCAGGAAGAATTGAAAAAGGCGAAGGCCGTCTTCATTCTCGACGAAGTCATCACCGGCGGCCGCCTCTCCCTGCGGGGAGCCCAGAGGCGTTACGGGCTGACCCCCGACCTCTGCACCATGGGCAAAGTGCTGGGCGGCGGCATGAACTTAGGCCTTGTGGCCGGGCGCGGGGAAATCATGGACCTATCCAGCCCCACCGCCGGGCTGCCCAAGGGGAAAGGAGTAATGATGGGGGGGGGCACCTTTTCCTGCATGGTTCCCTCCATGATTGCCGGGCGGGCCATGCTCCGGTACCTGGAAGAGCACGAAAAGGAAGTTTATCCGGCCCTGGAGAAAAAAGGGGAGAAAATCCGGGCGGGGATCGAAAAAGCCTTCCAAACCCGGGGAATACCGGCCCGATGCCTCGGCGTGGGCTCCCTGTTTACCACCTGCTTTCCCCCCGGCCTCGAAACCCCGCTCCGGAACATCGAAGACGTGGAAACCAAAACCGATCTGGCCAGGAGAGACCGCGAGTTCCGGGTCCGCATGCTCAACAAAGGGGTTTATACGATCTACGGCGGCGGCGCACTCTCCATGGCCCACACGGAAGAGGATATGAACCGGATTATTAGCGCCGCCGAAGAAGTGGCCGGAGA
>Ga0105107_10003446_pt1 | contig 10520 bp, 9 predicted proteins | sample PPLLaktember2015_6_FD_79335 | JGI IMG/M metagenome (GOLD analysis project Ga0105107, IMG submission 79335) | Freshwater sediment microbial communities from Prairie Pothole Lake near Jamestown, North Dakota, USA - PPLs Lake P8 Core (1) Depth... | ecosystem: Environmental > Aquatic > Freshwater >... | reverse complement strand
CGGCCTCGAGCAGCTCGCGGGCGATGCGGCGCAGGTCGTCGACGCCCGTGTACACCGGGGCGGTGGCCATATCGGTCATGAGGCCACCTCCTCGCCGGCCGTGGCTGTGGCGCCGGCCGCGGCAAGACCGTCCGTGGCCTGCGGCCACGGCTCCACCGCCTCCGGCGCGAGCGCCCTGTAGGCCTCGTAGGGCCCCAGCTCGCGCACGTTGGCGACCGCCTCGTTCACGACGTCCTTCCACTTGGCGCCCTCGCTGGCGGAGACCCAGCTGAAGGTCATGCGCCGCGGGTCGACGCCGACGAACTCCATGATGTCGTGGAACACGGCGAACCGCCGCCGGGCGTGGTAGTTGCCCGACGTGTAGTGGCAGTCGGCAGGGTGGCAGCCGCTGACGATGACGCCGTCGGCGCCGCGCTCGAACGCCTTGACGATGAACAGCGGGTCGATGCGCCCCGTGCAGGGCAGGCGGATGATGCGCACGTTGCTCGCCATGTGCAGGCGGCTCGTTCCGGCCAGGTCGGCGCCGGTGTAGGTGCACCAGTTGCAGACGAAGGCGGTGATGCGGGGCTCGAAGTCGGCGTCGGAGAGCGGTGCACCTCCGGCGCCCCGCTCGATAGTTTCGCTGCGTGGACTATTCACGGTGTTCTCACTCCCACGCGCACAGCGCGTTGATCTCGCTGAAGATCTGCTCGTCGGTGAACGTCTGGAGCTCCACGCTCTTGCTCAGGCAGACCGCCTGGCAGGTGCCGCAGCCTTGGCAGACGCCCGGGTTGACGTAGGCCGTGTGGCCGCAGACCTGGCCGTCGACCGTGCAGATCTCCCGCTGCTCGATGGCCCCGTAGGGGCACACCAGCTCACAGCGCATGCAGCCGATGCAGGTCTGCTCGTTGACCACTGCGACGGCGGGCTCGCGCTCGAGCTCGTCCGAGCTGAACAGGGCCATGACCTTGGCGCCGGTGGCGCTCGCCATGGCGACGGCGTCCGGGATGTCCCGCGGCGCCTGGCAGGCGCCGGCGACGAAGACCCCGGCCGTGTTCGTTTCGACGGGGCGCAGCTTGGGGTGCGCCTCGTTGATGAAGCCGTCCGTGTCGACGCTGCAGCTGAGCTTCTGGGCCAGCTCCTTGACGCCGTCGTTGGGGCGGATGGCCGTGGCCAGCACCACCATGTCGGCGTCGAGGACGACCTGCTCGCCGGCGAGGGTGTCGTAGCCCCAGACCTTGAGCTTGTCGCCGTCGCGGAAGATACGGCTGACGCGTCCGCGGACGTACTCCGCGTGGTCTTCCTCGATGGCCCGGCGGCTGAACTCGTCGTAGCCCTTGCCGTTGGCGCGGATGTCCATGTAGAAGGCGACCGCGCGCCCGTCGTGCACCTTGTGCTTGTAGAGCATGGCGTGCTTGGCGTTGTACATGCAGCAGATCTTGCTGCAGTAGGCCATGCCCTTGTCCGGGTCGCGGGAGCCCACGCAATGGACGAAGACCACCGTCTTTGGTTCTTTGCCGTCCGACGGCCGCTGGATGGCGCCTGCGGTCGGCCCGCTGGCAGAAGCCAGGCGCTCGAACTGCAGGCCGTCGATGATGTCCGGGTCCTCGCCGTAGCCGTACTCGCCGTAGCCCTTGAGGCCCTCCGGCTGGTCTTTGCCGACGTCGTACAGCTCGTAGCCGGTGGCCACGACGATCGCGCCGACCTCCTCGGTGATGAACTCGTCCTCGGTGTCGTAGTCGATCGCGCCCTTGAGGCAGGCCTCTTTGCACTTGCCACAGGCGTCCTTCTTGAGGCCCTTGATGCGACCCTTGAAGAGGCTGCAGTTGGGGCGGTCGAGCACGGGCTGGTTGGGCACCGCCTGCGGGAACGGCACGTAGATGGCGGTGCGGTTGCTCAGCCCGGCGTCGAACTCGCTGGGGATCTTCTTGGACGGGCAGACCGCCATGCAGTCTCCGCACCCGTTGCAAAGATCCTGGTTCACCGAGCGCGCCTTCTTGCGCACGGTGACCTCGAAGTTGCCGATGTAGCCGTCGACCTTCTCCACCTCGCTCCAGGTGTGGAGCTTGATGTTGGGGTGCTGGTACGCCTCGACCATGCGCGGGGTGAGGATGCACTGCGAGCAGTCGAGCGTGGGGAACGTCTCGCTCAGCTGGCTCATGTGGCCGCCGATCGACGCTTCCTTCTCGATGAGGACGACCTCGTGGCCGCCGTCGGCGATGTCGAGCGCGGCCTGGATGCCGGCGATGCCGCCGCCGATGACCATGGCGCGTTTGGTGACCGGGATCTTGATGACCTCGAGCGGCTTGTTGTGCTTGACCTTCTCGATGATGGTGCGGCCGATGTCGATGGCCTTGGCCGTGGCCTCGTCCTTGTCCTCGTGGATCCAGGAGCAGTGCTCGCGGATGTTGGCCATCTCGCACATGAACTTGTTGAGGCCGGCCTGGTCGGCGGCGCGGCGGAACGTCTTCTCGTGCATGTGCGGCGAGCAGGCGGCGATGACGACGCCCGTGAGGTTGTTCTCCTCGATCGCCTTCTTGACCAGGGCCTGACCCGGGTCCGAGCACATGTACTTGTAGTCCTCGGCGTGCGCGACGCCCGGATGGTCCTTGAGCGTCTCGGCGACCTTGGCGCAGTCGACGGTACGGGCGATGTTCTCGCCGCAGTGGCAGACGAAGACGCCTATGCGGCTCATGCGTCACCTCCGGCGTCCGGAGTGACTGGCTCGGCCGCGACGGCTGCCTTGGCCTCCGCGGCCTTGGCCTCCCTCGCGGCGGCCTTGGCGGCCTTCTCCTCCGCCGCCTTCCGCTCGTCCGCGACGCGCTGAACGGCGCGCGCCGCCAGGTCGGCGAGCAGCGGCTCGGTGGAGATGAAGTGCCGCTTGAGGCCGAGCGAGCCGGGCGACAGCCCCAAAGCGAGGCCGACCACCTGGGTGATGAAGAGCACCGGCATCTTGGGCTCGCCGCGGGACTCCATCGCCTTCTGGCGCAGGTCCAGGTTGGTGTGGCAGAGCGGGCAGGCCACCACAATAGCTTCGGCGCCGGCGCGTCGCGCGTCCTCGATGATCGCGCGGCCCATGCGCAGCACCGACGAAGTGCGGCTCACGCTGAACGCGCCTCCGCAGCACTCGACCTTCATGTTCCAGTCGACGGCCTCGGCGCCACAGGCCTCGACGACATCGTCAAGGAACATGGGCCGCTCGGGGTCGTCGCCGGCAGCCAGCTCGGGCGGGCGGACGAGCAGGCAGCCGTAATAGGAGGCGAGCTTGACCCCGACCATGGGGTTGGGGGTCTGACGCGGCGCGGCCGCCTTCTCGGCGATGGCCGGCGCCACGTCGCGAAGGAGCGTGGCGACGCTCATCACGTCGACCGAGTTGGCGAACGGGCGGCCGAGGATATCGGGCATCTGCTCGGCGAGGGCCGCGTCTTCTGCTACGGCCAGGTGGGCCGCCGCCAGCCGGTTGTAGCAGGCGGCGCAAGGGGCCAGCACGCGGTCGAAGCCGGCGGCCTCGGCCAGCGCCAGGTTACGGGCGGGCAGAGCCAGACCCAGCAGATGGTCGGTGGTGTGGCCGCTGCTGGCGCCGCAGCAGTTCCAGTCAGGGATCTCGGCGATGGCGATGCCGAGCGCCTCGACCACGGCGCGCAGGCTCTCGTCGTACTCAGGTTCCGTGCCGTGCAGCGAGCAGCCGGGGTAGTAGGCGAGGACGCTCTGGGCGGGCCCGGACGTGGCGGGCGCCGGGGCGCCTTCGACGACGGTGCTCATAGGTTCACCCCGCACTTGTCGAAGATGCGCTTGACCTCGGCGGCTCCCTTGATCTTGTGGGGCATGATGCTGAGCTTGCCGCGTGAGAGCAAGCCGGGGGTATTGGTGACGTCGTTCATGAGCGCGCCGCTGCGCAGCTTGTAGCCCACGACAAGACCGACCTCATGCAGGCGGCCGTTGGCGCGGATCTGCTCGAGGAACGTCTTGTGGAACGCGCCGATGGCGCGTGGCATGGTGGCCATGCCAGACTCGATGCTGATCTCCCGCAGAGCGTCTATGACTCCGGCGGGGTCGGAACCTTTGGGGCAGCGGGCGCTGCAGGTCTCGCAGGTGAGACAGAGCCAGATCGACTCATCCTGCAGGGCTCGCTCTCGCGAGCCGTACATCACGCGCCGCATCACCTGATGGGGGCGCAGGTCGGATTCCGAGGCCATGGGGCATCCCGCGGAGCACTTGCCGCACTGGTAGCACGTCGCGGGGTTGATGCCGGTCGTGGCCTCGATCTCCGTGGCGAGGGTGGGGGTGCTGCTCGTCATCGTGGCGATCGGTCCTTCCGGCGAGGCCGACGGTCCCGGTGGCCGTCTGCCGCACTCCGTCATGCTGGGAGGGAGAGTATACCGTGCTGTTTGAGTGTACGCGCACAAGCACGACCGGGCAACTCGAATCTGTCGCGGGATGTGAGGTCCGCAGATGGATCGGTGCAGCGGATCTCGACGCAGCGGCGCGTGATCCTCAGTGCGTCCGCTCGCGCAGGAGCTCCTCGATCTCGTCCAGCATCTGCTCGCACAGGAGGGGCAGGGCATCCTCGAGCTCGCGACTCAGGCACTCGCCGAACGCGAGGTTCTCCCGGACCTCCACCGCGAAGACGTGGATGTCGGCCTCGCCGGGGACGTGCATCCCCATGCGGCGTCCCAGCTCCATCGCCGTCGCGAAGTTGGCGTCGTGGACGTTGCTGAGGTTCATCGTCTCGCGCAGGGCCGCCCCGTCGAAGCGGTACCAGTCACCCGGTCGCCCGCCCCGTGTCTTGATGGAGTCGACGACGACGAGCCGGTCGAACCCTGCCACGAGTTCCAGCAGGTTCAGGCCGCCCACGGTGCACTCCGGCTCCACGACCAGGCCGGGCGTGGCGCCCAGCAGGGAGCCGATGTGTCGCGCCAGGCGGATCCCGATCCCGTCGTCGCACAGGATCGGGTTGCCCATCCCCAGCAGCAGGGTCCGGGGGGGCGCCGGTCGTGCGGGGAGCGGCGCCGGCCCCGGGCTGCCGCGGTCAGCAGCCGCGGCGGAACTCATGCGTCACCTCGCCGCCGCGGCGCACGCGCACCCGAAGCGGCATCTGGCCCGGCATGCTGTGCGTCGCGCAGCTGTAGCAGGGGTCGAAGGCCCGGAACGCCATCTCGATCATGTTGAGGATGCCCTGGTCGGGATCGGTCCCGGGCTGGATGAGTGTCTCGGCGACCTTCCTGGTGACCATCTGGATGGGCGCGTTGTTGTTGGTCGTGCCGACGATGAGGTTGGCGCTGGTGCAGATGGCGTTCGCGTCGCAGGTGTAGTGATGAGTCAGCGTGCCCCTCATCGCCTCGACGACGCCGACTCCCTCGCCGGTCACGCGTTGCGGGATGACGCGGAACTGGTCACCGGTGATCTCCGGGTCGTCGCAGTAGTGCTGCAGCGTCTCCGCGTTCTGGACCATCTCGACGAGGCGGGCCCAGTGCTGCGCCAGCAGCAGGCGGCTCGGGTGTCCGCCGATGGTCGAGAACATCTCTTCGAACGCCTCTTGCGCGCGGGGGGTGGCCATGCGCTCCGCCACGTTGAGCCGGGCGAGCGGGGTGGCGCAGTAGATCGACGAGTCGATCCCCTCCTTGAAGCCCTTCCAGCCGCGCTGCTTGAGGTACGGGAACTTGAGGTACGTCCACGGCTCCACGTGCTCGGCGACGTAGTCGGCGTAGTCTTTGGCCTCGTAACGGTGCAGCTCCTTGCCCTCGAAGTCGACCACGCGTATCTGCCCGTCGTAGAAGTCCGGGGCGTCGTGCTCGTCGACGAGCCCCATGTTCTGCACGTCGAGCATGTACGGACCGTTGGCGATGATGTCCAGGTACGTGGGGTTGGCGAGCACGACGTCGCGGAACAGCTGCAGCGAGAACTGCGTGAACTCCAGCAGGTCCGCGACCATCGGGCGGATCTCATCCAGTTCCTCCGGTTTGAGGCCCTTGGCGACGCCCCCGGGGATGCACCAGATGTCCTGCGTGGAGCGTCCGCCGATGATGCGCTGGATCTCCTGCGCCTTTGACCGCGAGGCGATGACGGCGCCGCCGATCTCAAGCCCGACCTTGGCGACCACGCCGAGCACGTTGCGGATGGCGGGGTCGGCGTCGGGCCCCAGCACGAAGTCCGGCGCCGCGAGAGCGTAGAAGTGGGCGATGTGGCTGTGGATGTAGTGCGCGTTGTAGTACATGCGTCGCAGCTTCACGGCCAGCGGCGCCACCTCGCCGCCGAAGCAGCCGTCGACGGCCTTGGCGCTGGCCATATGGTGGCTTGCGGGACACACGCCGCAGATGCGCGTGACCAGCCGCGGCAGCTCCTCGATGGGGCGGCCGACCACGAAGCGCTCGAACCCGCGCAGCTCGGGGATCTGGAAGTAGCAGTCCTCCACGGCGCCGGCGTCGTCCAGGAAGATCTCGATCTTGCCGTGACCCTCCAGCCGCGTGATGGGGTCGATGCTGATCCTCCTGCTCATGACGCGCTCCCTTCCGGCGTACACGAGCGGCGCGCCGCAGGCACGCCGCTCATTGACGCACGCTCCTTTGCAGCAGGGACGAGGGCGCACTGAAGCGGTAGGCGAAGCCCGTGAAGTCCGGCAGCCCATCGATGATGCGCTCGATCTCCTCCGGGTCGGTGCTGTCGATCACCGAGATGACGGCGCTCAGCAGCTTGGCGCCCATGTCGACGACGCCGTCGAGCGGTCCGTAGCAGCCACGGCAGGGGATGCCGCTCGACGGACAGCGGGCGCCGCAGCCTGACCGCGTCGCCGGTCCGGCGCACAGGATCCCCTGCTCGAGCAGGCACGCGTCCGGGTCGGCCATGATCTGCCACGGCCGGTAGAAGTGCTTGATGCGCTTCTCGCTCTTGACCCGGGGACAGTCGTCGCAGAGCGCCCGTTCCGACGCTCCGACCACCGACCCCGGCGCCGGCAGCTCCCCGGCCACCACGGCCTGCAGCACGGCCTTGACCTGGTCGAAGGCCGGCGGGCAGCCGGGGACGTAGTAGTCGACCGGCACGATGTCGTCGAGCTTGTAGACCCGTCTGTAGAAGCTGGGGATGGTGAGCGTGGAGCCGTTGACGCCGCTCTCGGGCAGCGGGAGCGTCTTGCTGCCCCTCTCCAGGCTCGGGTTCTCGAGATACGCCGTCGTCAGGATCTCGTCGCGGCTGGTGAGGTTCGCGAGTCCGGGGATGCCCCCGATGTGGGCGCACGACCCGAAGGCGACGAGCAGCTTGCTCTTGGCGCGCAGCAGCTTGGCGATGTGCTCGTTCTCGGAGTTGCGCACCGCGCCGTTGTAGATGGTGAGGTCGAGCTCGCCATCCTCCATCGCCTCGACGTCGGCGTACTTGCCGTCCACGGCGATCGGCCACAGGCGGATGTCCGCGGCGGCCGCGACATCGAGGATGAACTCGTCGGTGTCGAGGACGGCGACGTCGCAGCCGCCACAGGCGGCGCCCCAGTACAGGGCGATCTGCAGTTTGTCAGTGGCCACGGATCACCTCTCGACTGCGTCGCCGGCGAGCGCCATCTTCACCGGGCTGGGGCCCAGCGCCCGCAGGCGCTCGGTCATGTCGTCGACGATGTCGGCGAAGCGCATGCCTTCGCTGGCGCTCACCCACTCGAGACGCACGCGCTCCTCCTCGATGCCGAAGTCCGCGAGCATGCGCTTGAGCAGCGGCATGCGGCGCATCGTCTTGTAGTTGCCCTCCGAGTAGTGGCAATCGCCGGGATGGCAGCCGCACACGAGCACGCCGTCCGCCCCGTCGGCGAGCGCCTTGATGACGAAGGTCGGGTCGATGCGCGCCGAACACATGACGCGGATCACGCGCACGTTCGGCGCGTAGTGGATGCGACTGGTGCCGGCGAGGTCGGCGCCGGAGTAGGAGCACCAGTTGCAGAGAAAGCCGACGATCTTCGGTTCGAACGTCATCCCAGCACCCCCGCTATCTCGGCGAAGATCTGCTCGTCGGTGAAGTGCCTCGCCTTGATCGCCGCCGACGGGCAGGTGGCCACACACGCGCCGCAGGCCTTGCACAGTGCGCTGATCACGTGGCTGCGGTGCTCGGCCGCATCGAACTCGATGGCCGAGTACGGGCAGATTTCGTTGCAGACGCGACACCCGGAGCAGCGGTCCTGATCGATCTCGGCGAACATCGCGTCGATCTCGAGCTTGCCCTTGGCGATCTTGCCCAGGATCCGGGCGGCGGCGGCGCGCGCCTGCGCCACCGAGTCGGGGATGTCCTTGGGCGACTGACACGCGCCGGCGATGTACACGCCGTCCGTCGTGGTCGCCACCGGATCCAGCTTCGGGTGGCTCTCGATGAACCACCCGTCCTTGTCCTGGCTGATGTTGACCAGCCGCGTGACGGACTCGGCGTCCTCACGCGGCTCCATGCCCACCATGAGGATGATCAGGTCGGCAGGCAGTTCGATGGTCTCTCCCGACAGTTGCTCATCGACCGTGATCAGCATCTCGCAGTCGTCGCCCGGATCGGCCCGCCGGACCACCGGGTGCTCGCCCTTGCCGTACATGAGGAACAGGGTCTTGACCTCGGCGCTGCGGCGGTAGAAGTCCTCGCACCCCTTGCCGAAGGCGTGCATGTCCACGTACACGTCGGAGACGTAACTGCCGGGCAGCGCCGACTTGACCTCGTGCGCATACTTGAGCGCCGTCATGCAGCAGACGCGGGAGCAGTAGCCGTGGAACTCCGCGCTGCGGCTGCCGACGCAGTGGACGATGGCCACGTACTGGGGCAGGCGTCCCTCCTTGGTCTCGATGCGGCCCTGCCGCAGCATGTGCTCGAACTCGAACGAGGTGATGACGTTTGGCTGTTTGCCGTAGCCGAGGTGCGTCGCCCGGGAGGCGTCGAACTCTCGATAGCCCGTGCAGACGACCACGCTGCCGACGTCGACCCGGCGCTCCTCGCCGGGCCCGTCGTTGCAGTTGACGCCGAGCGTCGCCGTGAAGTTGCCGACGAAGCCGTCGAGGCGGACGACCTCGCTGTTCGTCATCACCGTGATGTCCGGGTGCTCGAGGACGCGTGTGATCCGGTCGGTCAGGATGTCGGGGGCGGAGTCGAGGTACGGGGCCGTGAGGTCGACCCGCCCGACGTTGCCGCCCAGACCCGGCTGGCGCTCCACGAGGTAGACGAGCTTGCCGGCGCCGGCGAGCTCCAGCGCCGCTGTCAGCCCGGCGATGCCCCCGCCGATCACCAGCGTGTTGGGGCACATGTCCACGGAGAGCCGCTCGAGCGGCTCGTGGTGCGCGACCCGCATCACGGCCGCGCGCACCAGGTCCTCGGCCTTCTCGGTCGCCCGCGCGCCGTCGTCGTGCACCCAGCTGCACTGCTCGCGGATGTTGGCCATCTCGACCAGGTAAGGGTTGAGCCCGGCCGTCTCGACCGCTCGCCGGAACGTGGGCTCGTGCATGCGAGGGCTGCAGGCGGCGACCACGACGCGCTCGAGATCATGGTCGCCGATCTCCTGCGCGATCATCTCCTGGCCCGGGTTCGAGCACATGTACTTGTAGGAGCGGGCTACGACGACGCCGGGCATGCCCGCCGCAGCTTCCGCGACGGCGTCGCAGTCGACGACCTTGGCGATGTTCGTGCCGCAGTTGCAGATGAACACGCCCGTCCGTGGTTCAGGCATGGCGCCCACCTCCTCAGGCCGTCCGGAACGGTGCGGCCTGCTCGGCGCTCGGCTGTTGCTTCCCGTCGCCCCGGCGCGCTCGCGCGAGGGCGGTCGCGCGCACCTGAGCCAGGTAGATGGCGAGCGGGCGATACGCCAGGTGCGACCATTTGCTGAACGGCACCTCGAGCGCGAGCATCGGAACGACCAGCGCGAGGTGCACGATGTAGGTGACGTTGGCTGCGGCGTCGAGCCCGCTGCGGTGCAGGATGTGCTGCAGGATCCCCGTCAGCGCCACCGTGAGGATCAGGGAGAGGAAGATCCAGTCGGACTCGTGCGAGTGCCTGTACTGCGCCGCCGACTTCTTCACCCGGTTGCGCAGGAAGAGGATGCTGGAGACGACGAGGCCGGCAGTGGCGATGTAGCCGAGCACGTGGACCCGCCAGTCGACGCTCGGCCCGCTCGCCATCTCCGCGAGGAAGAACATGATCAGGACGAGCATGACGCAGTAGCTCAACATCAGCGCCAGGTGTGTGACCCACGGCCCCTTGTGCTCGCACTGGCTGTAGCGCATCTGTGTGAGGAAGTGGGCGGGCAGCATCCATGCGCTGGAGATGTAGCTGCCCGGGCTCTTGGGCAAGTCTTTGTCCCGACCCATGGTGAACCACCACATCCGGGCGGCGTTGCTGAGCAGGAACGCCAGGAGGACGGCAGCGAGTACCCAGTCGAAGATGTGGATGGCCGAGCTGGGGAGGAAGGCGTTGGGCCCGTCGTAGTCCGAGAGGCTCCCCTGCGACATGCCGAAGAGTGTGAAGGCGACGGCGGTGATCACCGCGACGAGGAGGATCGCCAGGAGCTCCCAGCGCCACGAGCGGTAGAACAGTCGCGAGAT
>Ga0105107_10003445_pt1 | contig 10520 bp, 9 predicted proteins | sample PPLLaktember2015_6_FD_79335 | JGI IMG/M metagenome (GOLD analysis project Ga0105107, IMG submission 79335) | Freshwater sediment microbial communities from Prairie Pothole Lake near Jamestown, North Dakota, USA - PPLs Lake P8 Core (1) Depth... | ecosystem: Environmental > Aquatic > Freshwater >... | reverse complement strand
GAGCTGGTCCTCGAGGATCTGCTGCGAGTCGTGCAGGATGCGGCCGATCAGCGTGCTCTTGCCGTCGTCCACGCTGCCGCAGGTGATGAAGCGCAGCAGGGTCTTCGCCTCGTGGCGCTTGAGGAAATCTTCGAGCTTCACGGCGGCCATCAGAAATACCCCTCGCGCTTGCGCTTTTCCATTGCCGCGGCCTGGTCGAAGTCGATGGCGCGGCTCTGCCGTTCGGACGTGCGGGTGACGAGCATTTCCTCGATCACGCTGGTGAGGTCAGTAGCCGTCGAGCGCATGGCGCCCGACAGCGGATAGCAGCCGAGGCTGCGGAAGCGCACCGTCTCCATGCGCGGCTGCTCGCCCTCCTTCATCGGCATGCGGTCGTCGTCGACCATGATCAACATGCCGTCGCGGTCCACGACCGGGCGCGGGGCGGCGAAATACAGCGGCACGACCGGGATCTTCTCCAGGTGTATGTACAGCCAGACGTCGAGCTCGGTCCAGTTCGAGAGCGGGAACACGCGGATGCTCTCGCCCTGGCGGATGCGGCTGTTGTAGATGTTCCACAGTTCCGGGCGCTGGTTTTTCGGGTCCCAGCGGTGCTGGTTGTCGCGGAAGCTGAACACGCGCTCCTTGGCGCGCGATTTTTCCTCATCGCGGCGCGCGCCGCCGAACGCGGCGTCGAACTTGTGCTTGGAGAGCGCCGCCTTGAGCGCCTCGGTCTTCATGACGTCGGTGTAGCGCGAGCCGTGCGTGAAGGGCGAGACGCCCGCCTTCGCGGCCTCGACGTTGGTGTGCACGATCAGGTCGAAACCGAGCTCGCGGGCCATGCGGTCGCGGAACGCGATCATGTCCCGGAACTTCCAGGTCGTGTCGATGTGCATCAGCGGAAACGGCAGCTTGCCCGGATGGAAGGCCTTGCGGGCCAAATGCAACAGCACCGAACTATCTTTGCCGATCGAGTACAGCATGACCGGGTTGTCGAACTCGGCTGCCACCTCGCGGATGATGTAGATGCTCTCGGCCTCGAGGCGCTCGAGCTGCGACATCTGCTTTTTCAGGTCAGTCACTCAGACGTTCTCCCCGCCCAATGGCGAAATAGCGTATGCCCTGCCGGGCCATCAACGACGGCTCATAGAGGTTCCGGCCGTCGAACACGACCGGCTGCTTCAGCGCGGTCTTGAAGCGCCCGAAATCGGGGCTCCGGAATTCCTGCCACTCGGTGCAGATGGCGAGCGCGTCGGCGTCGTCGAGCGCCTCACCCGAACTTGCCACCAGCTCGAAGTCCGGCCGCGCGCCGTAGATGCGCCGCGCCTCGGGCATCGCAACCGGGTCGTAGGCGCGCACTTTCGCGCCCGCGGCCCAGAGGGCCTCCATCAGCACGCGGGCGGGCGCCTCGCGCATGTCGTCCGTATTCGGCTTGAAGGCGAGCCCCCAGACCGCGATCGTGCGGCCGGCGAGCTGGCCGCCGAAGAACTTCGAAATCTTGTCGAACAGCACCTGCTTCTGCCGGTCGTTGACCGATTCCACGGCGCCCAGGATGCTCGCCTCGTGGCCGACGTCCTTCGAAGACCGCGCGAGCGCCTTGACGTCCTTGGGGAAGCAGGAGCCGCCGTAGCCTGCGCCCGGGTAGATGAAGGCGTAGCCGATGCGCGGGTCGGAGCCGATCCCGGCGCGGATCATCTCGATGTCCGCTCCGAGGCGCTCGGCGATGTTTGCGAGTTCGTTCATGAAGCTGATCTTGGTCGCGAGCATGGCGTTCGCCGCGTACTTGGTCAGCTCCGCCGAGCGCAGGTCCATGATGATCATGCGCTGGTGGTTCCGGGTGAACGGGTCGTAGAGCACCTTCAGCAGCTCCGCGGTGCGCGGGTTGTCGGTACCCACGACGACGCGGTCCGGCTTCACGAAGTCCGCGATCGCCGCGCCTTCCTTCAGGAATTCCGGGTTCGAGACCACGTCGAAATCCACCTGCGCGCCGCGCGCGATGAGCGTCGCGCCGACCGTCGCCTTGACCTTGTCGGAAGTGCCGACTGGAACGGTGGACTTGGTGATGACGATCTTGTAGTCGTCCATGTGCTCGCCGATGGTGCGCGCGACCGCGAGCACGTGGCGCAGGTCCGCCGAGCCGTCCTCCTCGGGCGGTGTGCCCACCGCGATGATCTGGAACAGCCCATGCGCGACCGCCGCCTTTGCGTCGGTCGTGAACGAGAGCCGGCCCTTCTCACGGTTGCGCGCGATCAGCTCCTCGAGCCCTGGCTCGTGGATGGGCACTTCGCCGGCGTTCAGGCGCTCGATCTTGCCCGCGTCGATGTCGACGCAGACGACGTCGTTGCCGGCGTCAGCCAGGCAGGCGCCGGTCACCAGACCGACGTAACCTGAGCCAAAGATCGTAATCTGCAAGATAGATCCCTGATTTTTATCGAAAAAGCGACCGCGAGCCTACCGAAAGGAGGCGCAATGGTAAAGCGGCGGACGCCTCCAGCGTGAGGCAGTTCTCAGGAGGAGCCGTGCGCCTCGCCGGTCGGCTGTTTCTGGGCGCGGTGCGCGGTCAGGGAGGTGACTTTCGGGTCGGGCGGCGGCGGCAGCGCCGCAGGGCTGCGCTGGCTGAAAACGAGGTCGTGGATCACGGGCGAGCTACGGTATTCCCGGACGCCCTTCTCGAGCACCGCCAGCACCTGGCGGCAGTCGATCCGGTTCACGGCGATCGTCAGCTCAGCGAGCAGGTCGCGAACTTCGTCCCAGGTCGGCGAGGGCTCGATCGCGCGCATGATCATCGGGTGCTCGGTGCCCGTGACGTTGCTGCCGAGAAGGAGCTCCTCGAAAAGCTTCTCCCCCGGCCGCAGGCCCGAGTACTGGATCTCGATGTCGCCGTCCGGGTTGTCGGAGTCGCGCACCGTGAGGCCTGACAGCCTGATCATGCGCCGCGCCAGCTCGTCGATCTCGACCGCCTGGCCCATGTCCAGCACGAAGACGTCGCCGCCCGTGCCCATGGAACCGGCCTGGATCACGAGCTGGGCTGCCTCGGTGATCGTCATGAAGTAGCGCCGCACGTCGCGGTGGGTCACGGTCACCGGGCCGCCCTGGCGGATCTGCTCCTCGAACAACGGCACCACCGAGCCGGAGGATCCGAGCACGTTGCCAAACCGCACCATGCAGAAACGCGTGCGGGCGGACTGCGTCTGCAGCGCCTGGAGGACGTTCTCGGCGAGGCGCTTGGTCGCGCCCATGACGTTGGTCGGATTCACCGCCTTGTCGGTCGAAACCAGCACGAAGGTCTCGACGCCCACTTCGAGCGCGGCCTCGGCCGCGTGCCAGGTGCTGAAGACGTTGTTGTGTACGCCCTCGACCAGGTTCTGCTCCACGATCGGCACGTGCTTGTACGCGGCGGCGTGATAGACGGTATGCACGCCGAAGGCCTGCATGACGTCACGCACGCGGTACTTGTGGTGGGCATTGCCGAGTACAGCGTGGATCTTCACTTCGAGCTTGCGGCTCTCGACGATGGCGTTGAGTTCGCGGTCGATGTTGTACAGCGCGAACTCGGAATTCTCGAACAGGATGAGCTGCTTTGGCTGCAGCAGGATTATCTGGCGGCACAGCTCGGATCCGATCGACCCGCCCGCGCCCGAGACCATCACAGACTTGCCGCGGATCGAGGCGTCGAGCAGTGTCTTGTTGGGTGGCACCGGGTCACGGCCGAGCAGGTCCTCGATCTCGATCTCACGCAGGTCATCGACGCGAGCGCTGCCATTCAGGACGTCGTTGAGGTCCGGGACGGACTGCACGTGCACGTTGATCGGTTCGAGTCGGCGCAGGATCTCGGCCTTGCGACGTCGCGAGGCGGAGGGAACCGCGAGCAGGACGCGGTCCACTGCATAGCGTTCGACGAACTCGGCGAGCTGGCCCGGCGGTATGACCGGCACGCCGTTCATCAACGTGCCCTGCAGCGACTGCTTCTCGTCGACGAAGGCGAGCAGCTGGAACTGCCGGCCCGGCGTGAGTGCCATGGCGAGCCGGATGCCGGCGTCGCCCGCGCCGTAGATCACGACGCTGGCGCTCGCATCGCCGAAGGGCGTCAGCAGCCAGCGGGCGATCAGGCGCGTCGCGGTGACCCAGACGAAGGCGATCAGCCAGAAGATGACGGCCACGGAGACCGGGATCTGCTGGATGAAGGGCAGCGTGTAGCTCAGGAACCAGAGCACGACCGCGGAACCGGTCACGCCGGCGAGAATCGCCATGAGCATGCGCGCGCCGATGAAGCGTACGACCGAGCGGTACAGGCCGCTGCCCGCGAAGATGAGCGTGCTGGCGCCGGCGACCGCGATGTAGAAGAGCCCGCTGCGCTCGAATCCTGCGGCGAGCGAGTCGAACTTCAAGGCGAAAGCGAGCCACAGGGCCGTCGGTACGACGACCAGGTCCGCTAAGAACATGACCAGGCGCTTGGTCTGTCGGGGCCACCCGAGAACCCGGCTGACCAGCCTGTGCCGGCGCGAGCGGTTAACCGATTTGGCCGATCTGGATCTTGGCATTCTTCTTTGGCCTCAACGTCCTGCGGGCCGAAGTTTACGCTTTTTCAAGGTGAAGTGCCCCGCGGACGGATGCCACGACGGTTTCGACCGTGGGGTAGTAGATAGATTCCAGGGCCCGACTGGCGGGCGCCGGCGCGAACGGCAGGGTGACCCGGCGGGGTGGCCGCCGCAAGCCGCCGGAATCGGGCGATTCCACGACCGCGGCGATGACTTCCGCCGCAAAACCCGCGGGGCCCCAGCCGCTGTCGACGACGCAGAGCGAGCCGGTCTTGCGGACCGACGTCACGATCGTCGACGGGTCGAAGGGATTCAGCACGCGCACGTCGATGACTTCCGCGTCGATGCCTTGCCCCGCCAGCTGCAGCGCGGCCTCTTCGCAGAGGTATGCCGAATAACCGGCGCCCGCCAGGGTGACGTCGCGGCCGGGCCGGCGAACCACCGGCCCCTCGCCGGCGAGCGGTCGCGGCACGACCGGGCCCAGCACCGACTTGCGGCCATAGAGCCAGCGATCGTCGATGTACATCACCGGGTCGCCGGACAGGACGCTGGCGACGAGCAGGTCGCGCGCGTCGGCGGCCGTCGCGGGCATGACGACGCGCAGCCCCGGCACGTGGGCGAACCAGGCGTGCAGCGCCTGGGAGTGCTGCGCGCCCTGCTCGCCGCCGCGATTGATGATGGCGCGGATCGTCACGGACGGGGCGCACTGTCCGCCGAACATGTGCGACCACTTCGCGGCCTGGTTCACGACCTGGTCCACGGCGAGCAGCATGAAATCCATGCGCGGGTGGATGACGATCGGCCGGTAGCCGCAGAGCGCGGCGCCGATCGCGGCGCCCGTGCAAGCGAGTTCGGACACCGGCGTGTCGATGACGCGGTGACGCCCGAATTTCTCGTCCAGCCCGGTCATCGAGTTGCCGACGTACCAGGGGCTCCACACGCCCTGGCCGATCGCAAAAACCTCCGGATGATTCGCGAGGAGATACTCGAACCCGAGGCAGATCGCCTCGCCGTAGCCGGTCTCCGTCGCCGCGCTCATGGCTGCTCCCGGAAGACCGCGCCGAGCAGGGCCGTCGCGTCTGGGTAAGGCGACGTCTCGCCGAAGGCGCGGGCGGCAGCGACCCGGGTGCCGATCTCCCGGCGCAGTGCGTCGCAGTGACCCTCTGCAATCATCCCGGCGGCCAGCATCGCTCCGGCCAGACGCCCGATCGGGTCGCGCCGTTTCCATAGCGTCAGCTCGCTCATCGTGCGGCGCACGCCGACGTCCACGTCTTCCTTCGGCCCGACATGGCCACGGTGCCGGTAAGTCACCGCTTCGAGGAAGGCCGGACCGCCCCCCGACCGCGCGTGCCGCGCGAGGCTGTCCGCTGCGGCCGCGACCGCCAGCACGTCGTTGCCGTCCACGGTGAGCGCGCGGACCGCATGCGCATCGGCAAACCGCGCGATGCGGTCGCTCGGCTGGCGCAGCAGGATGTCGAGGTGACTCGAGAAGAGGTTGTTCTCGCACACGAACAGCACGGGCAATCGCTGGCTCGCCGCGAGATTGAGCGACTCGTGGAAGACGCCCTCCTCCGCTGCGCCGTCGCCGAAGTAGCAGACCGCGATGGCGTCACCGCCGTCGAGGCGGCAGGCGAGCCCCGCGCCGACCGCGATCGGGATCGTCGCGCCGACCAGCGGCACGCAGCCCTGGAAGCCGACTGACGGGGCGTACAGGTGCATCGAGCCGCCCATACCGCGCGACAGGCCCGACGCCTTGCCGAGAATCTCCGCGAACAGGCCGTCGAGGTCGCCGCCGAGCGCCAGCAGGTGGGCGTGCGAGCGGTGCCCGCCGAAGATGCGATCGTTGCGACGCAATGACGCGGAAACGCCAACCGCGATTGCCTCCTGGCCGATGGCGAGGTGACAGGGCGTCTTCGCGAGGCCCTCTTCGACCAGCGCACCGATGGCCTCTTCGGCGAGGCGGATGGTGAGCATGCTCTCGAGGAACCGGGCGAGGACGGCCGTGTCCGTGCCGCCGACGTCGAGCGGCTCGTGGTGGCGCTGCGGGTCGGCAAGCCCGCCGAGCGCTGATCTGAAATCAGCCATCGAGCGATTTCCGGTCGAACGTCCAGCCGACGCTGCCTGCCACGTCTTCCACCTGAGCCCTCGTCTTGATGCCGACGATCGCTGCTGATACGGCGTCGTTTGCCAGCACCCAGTTGACTGCGACCTGCACGGGGGATCTCGACCCTGCTTCGGCCACCCGCCGGACGCGGTCGGCCCGGGCGAGATTCTGCCTGAAAGAGTCGCCCTGGAAATGCGGAAGACGGCTGCGCCGGTCGTCGGCATCGAAGCGGCTCATCCCGGAATACTTGCCCGTGAGCAGGCCCTCTGCCAGCGGCCCGTAGGCGAGCACGCCGATTCCACGCTCACGGCACCAGGGCAGCAGCTCTGACTCCGGTGCGCGTTCGAGCAGGTTGTAGCGAAGCTGGACGGCCGCGATGTCGGTCAGTTCGGCGGCGCGGCGAACCTGGGGCAACGGGAAGTTCGAAAGGCCGATCGAGCGGATCTTGCCCGCGTCCTTGAGCCGCGCGACCGCTTCCAGGGTGCGTTCCAGCGGCACGGCCGGATCCGGCGCATGCAGCAGGTAGAGCGGGATGGCGGCGATATCCAGCCGCCGCAGCGAGTCGTCCAGCGCCTGGCGCAGGTAGTCCGGGCTCGAATCAAACCAGCAGCGCGCCCGGGTCTCGCCGGGCGGCAGCTCCCAGCGCACGCCACCCTTGGTGACGATGAACGCCTCGTGCCGGCGCGGCCCGAGCGCGGCGGCGAGGCAGCGCTCGGACTCGCCAAGGCTGTAGACGTCGGCCGTGTCGAAGACGTTGATCCCCAGGTCGACGGCGCGGGCAACGGCGCGCTTCGTCTCCTCGCGATCGTAGCGGCCCCAGTCAGTGCCGCCGAGTTGTTCACAGCCGAAACCGATGCGGGAAATCGAGAATCCCGCGCGCGGAAGGGAAACGTACTGCACCAGGCTCAGCCGGGTTTCTGGACAGGCACCAGGACCGACAACCACGAACCGACCAGCGGATTCACGATGCGCAGGGCGTCGTAGAGCAGCGGCGCGAACCGCGAAACCGGCCGCCCGATCGGCGGCCAGAGCTGCGACCGGAACCGGGCGGCGATCTGCCAGCCCGGGAACCACTCCCGGATGCGGCGCTTCGGGACGCCATAGAGCTTGCGGCTGGCCGAACCCATGCGCCAGTCGTGCACGACGATGAAATCCCGCGCGACGCGCATCATCTCGCGCGCGATCGCCGCCTTGGCGTCGTCGTCCGGGATGTGGCAGAAACTGAACTGCTCGCACACCAGGGCGAAGGAGCGGTCCGCGAATGGCATGGCCGTCGCATCGCCCACCTGCAGGTCCAGACCCGGCGTGCGACGCTGGCCCTCCTGGACGCGGTCGGCGAAGAGGTCGAGACCATGCAGCTGCGACATGGCGAACTCGGCGATCAGGAAAGGCCGAAGGCCGACACCCTGCCCGGCCCCGATGTCGAGCACCTGGGCGTTCGCCTGGTCGAGCCCGTGCGCCCGCATCCAGGCCAGGGCGTGCAGCAGCGCCATGATGCGCGAGACGTTCTGGCCGATGTTATGGGTCGGGATGCCGGCGATATCGTCGCTCGCCCGCCTGCAGTCCCAGTGCTTGAGCGCGTCTTCGGTGCGCAGCACGTGGGCTGCATCGCTGACCCGCCGGTATACGTGTCCCATGGACGCAAGTATAAACGTGGCGGACGCGGCGGTGAGGTGTTACCGGCCGGGCCGCGCGAACAGCGCGAGCAGGGTGCTGCCGATGATCTTCAGGTCCGTCCAGAAGCTCCAGTCCTTGACGTACTGGACACGGAGCTGGTTCTTGACCGGCAGGACGCGGCTCTCGAAGGCGGCGTCGACGTTCTCGGACCCGATGTGAGAGGCGAGGTCAATGAAGCGGACCGACGAGTAGTCCGTGATGCCGGGTCTCATGCTGAGGATCAGCTTTTCATCGCCCTCGTACAGGCTTGTGTACTGCGGGACTTCCGGGCGCGGCCCGACGATGCTCATCTGGCCGACGAGCACGCAGCCCAGGTTCGGCAGCTCGTCCAGCTTGTACCGGCGCAGGAAAGCCCCGAAGCGCGTGACGCGCGGGTCATCCTTGCCCGTCGACGGTCCGCCGATCCGGGCGGCATCCACGACCATGGTGCGGAACTTGAGGATGCGGAACGGCCTGCCGTGCAGCCCGGTGCGGATGCCGCGGTAAAAGACCGGACCCGTCGAGTCGAGCTTCACGCCGGCCGCGACTGCCAGCAGCAGCGGCGACAGCAGGACCAGCGCGGCCGCCGACGCCAGCACGTCGAATGCCCGCTTGGCCGCCAGTTCAAGCTGCCGGCGTGCGCGCGATCGATTCGACATGACGGGCATATTCATCGTAGATGCGCTCGGCGCGGAACTCCCGGTCGAACATCGCGGCCGAATTCCGCGCCAGCTCACGGCGCAGGGCCTCGTCGCCGGCGAGCCGGGCCACGATCGACACGAACGACTCCAGGTCCCCGGGGGCGTAGGTCAGGCCTGCTCCGTGCCTCGCCAGCAGGTCCTCGGTCTCGCCCAGCAGCGACGAGACGATGGGCAGGCCCGCAGCGGAGTATTCGAAGATCTTGTTCGGCACGCAGCCCGGCATCTGCAGGATCGGCGCGAGGCCCGCCTGCGAGTGCGCCATCAGGAAATCCGCGTCGCGTGCGGACAACCAGCCGGGCGCCGTGAGGTTGCCGAGCGAGCGAGCGGCTGCCGTGACCGCGTCGCGCTGCGGACCGTCGCCCGCGATCACGAAATGCACCTGGCCGAGGCCCCGCTGTGCGACGAGAGCGGCCGCCTCGCAGACGAGGCGAAGGCGGTACACCTGGCCGAAGGAGCCGACGAAGCAGAAGACGACCTTGCCGGCGAGGCGATCCACCAGTTCCCTGATTGCCGCCGATGGCGCGGGCTCGTCCGCGGGCCGCCGCGCGCTGCCGAGGTAGAACACGCGGTCGCCGGGCCGGCGCGTCCGGCGCGCCTTGTGCAGCCCCCATTCGAGGAATCCCTGCGAACAGGCGACGAGGCTGTCCGCGCCGGCAAATGCCGCTCTCGCCTTGCGTTCCAGCGGGCGGATAGCGACACGCGCGACCGGCCGCAACGACTGCGGCACCTGGTCCACGATGCTGTCCGGCCAGGGATCGCGGATGTCCACGATCGACGGAATACCCCGGGGACTCGCAAAGCGCACCGCCTCGTAGGCGAGCTCGATCGTCGGGAACGCGCTGACGACCGCATCGGGCGCCGGCAGGGTCGGTGCCAGCCGTCGAAACTTCGCTCCGAGCCGGGCGTGATGCAGCAGCCGCGCGATCGAGAGGTTGCTGCGATACGAACCGGCGTGGAGCAACTTGAGCCGGAATCGAGGGGCCACCTCGACGTCACGGTCCGCTGCGGCAACAAGCGCCTTGCGCTGGTGCGAATGCGTGCTGGTCCACCAGGTGACGTCGTGTCCGCGTGCCGCGAGCGCTTCCGCGAGCATCCAGGTGCGCATGCGCCTGACGTCGGGTTGGACGGGCAGGTTCTCGCCGTCCTTGAACAGCCAGACGTTCATGGCGGACTCGCCGTGGCCTCGTGCGCCTTGCGGCCGACGAGCCGCTCGCATAGCTGCTCGAAGACGCGCGACCAGCGCTCGTGGTCGAACATCGTGGCTCGCTCACGCGCACCCGCCTGCAGCCGCCGCCATAAGGCGGGATCGCCGTTGATGGTCGCGATCGCGCGGACGAATGCCTCGGTATCCTGCGGTTGGACCAGGATGCCGCAGGTTTCGTCCACGATTTCCGGCAACGCCATCCAGCGCGTCGCGATTACGGGCAGTCCGTGCGCAAACGCTTCGGCGATGACGCCCGGATAGCCCTCGTTGAAATGAAATGTAGGCAGCACCAGGCAGTCGTATTCCCAGAGTTTTGCATCGACCTCATCGTGCGAGAG
>Ga0105107_10003444_pt1 | contig 10520 bp, 6 predicted proteins | sample PPLLaktember2015_6_FD_79335 | JGI IMG/M metagenome (GOLD analysis project Ga0105107, IMG submission 79335) | Freshwater sediment microbial communities from Prairie Pothole Lake near Jamestown, North Dakota, USA - PPLs Lake P8 Core (1) Depth... | ecosystem: Environmental > Aquatic > Freshwater >... | reverse complement strand
GGACGCGAAGTCCTGCTGCGAGTTGAAAAAGGCCCAGCGAAGCCAGGTGAAGTTGTGTTAGATGTTAAAAATCTGAGTGTTGCGGATGATCAGGGGCACATGACCGTGCGTGATGTCACCTTTCAGGTGCGCGCGGGAGAAATTCTGGGGATTGCAGGGGTGCAAGGCAATGGCCAGACCGAGCTGGCGGAAGGATTGACCGGCCTGCGTGCCATTAAATCTGGCGAAATCCAGTTGAATGGCAAAGTTGTCCCTGCAGTTAACCCACGTACATTGGTTGAAGAGGGTATGGCGCATGTCCCCGAAGACCGCCACAAACACGGTCTGGTATTGGAGCATACGATTGCGGATAATATGGTGTTGAACACCTATTATCAGGAGCCCTTTGCCAATGGCCTGAGACGCAACCCCGAAGCGATCGAAAAGAATGCACAACAACTGGTGAAAGAATTTGATGTGCGTACTCCCGGCTACCTGGTAGCCGCCAGCACGCTGTCGGGCGGCAACCAGCAGAAGGTGATCGTAGCGCGTGAATTCAGCCGCCCAATCCATTTGCTGATTGCCAACCAACCGACGCGCGGCCTGGATGTCGGTTCGATCGAATATATCCACCGTCAAATTGTCGCCAAGCGCGATAAAGGCACAGGGGTGTTGTTGATCTCTGCGGAGCTAGATGAAATTACTTCGCTCTCAGATCGCATCGCGGTCATGTACCACGGGCAAATTGTGGCAGTGGTGGATCCTGAAACGACCACGCGCGAGGAGCTTGGCTTGCTGATGGCGGGGGCGCAATTAGAGACAGCTATCCCGGCGGGGGGTGCCGCGCCTGACAACGTTTTGCATTCATGAGTGAGCGCCAGGTATTGGAAGTGCCCGTGCAGGGCATGGACTGCGCCGAGTGCACACGGCATGTCCAGCACGCCATCGCATCCTTGCCGGGGGTTGAAGAGGTAACTGTTTATCTGGCTTCAGAAAAAGCTGTTGTCCACCTGGACCCGCGCCAGGTGGACCTGGCTTTAATTCGCCAGGCAGTGTCGGGAGCTGGCTACTCTGTTCCTGACGTAGAAACGCAAACAGACGGCGGGCAGGCAGGCACGAGTTATCAACGGCGTATCCTGAGCCTGCTGGCATTGGTGTTTGGAACGGTGCTGTTCGTCGTTATAGTGGGGGAATGGCTAGGCCTGTTCGGAGCGCTTACGGAACACCTGCCCTGGTGGATCGCCCTGCCAGTGATCCTGCTGGGAGGCTATCCAGTATTTCGGAACGTGATTCTGGCAACCCGGCGTGGGCAAATCATCTCGCATACGCTGATGACACTGGGTGTGATCGCAGCCGTGGTAGTGGGTGAGTGGGCGACTGCGGCAGTGGTTGTGTTTTTCATGCGCGTGGGTGATGCGGTTGAGCAATTCACGACCGAGCGTGCCCGCCGGGCGGTAAAAGAGCTGACGGCCCTGGCGCCTCAAACGGCGCGCTTGCTGCGAAACGGTGAAGAAGTGCAGGTGCAAATTGATCAGGTGCAACCGGGCGATGTGGTCGTGGTGCGCCCCGGCGAGCTGATCCCGGTGGACGGGTTAGTGCTGGCAGGCAACGCCACCCTGGACCAGGCGACGATTACCGGCGAGTCAATGCCTGTGGAGGCCGGCCCGGGCACCCAGGTATACGCGGCCACCCTGGCTCAACTGGGCAGCCTGCGCGTGGAAGCATCCCGGGTGGGGAAGGACACTACCTTTGGGCGTGTGATCCGCCTGGTAGAAGAAGCCGAGGCGCAGCGCGGCCCGGTGCAGCGCGTGGCGGATAAGTTCTCGGCCTATTACCTGCCGGTTGTGGCCGCGATTGCCGTGTTGACCCTGATCCTGCGGCGTGACCCACTGGCAACGGCGGCGGTGCTGGTGGTAGCCTGTTCGTGCTCCTTTGCCCTGGCCACGCCTATCGCCCTGCTGGCTTCAATAGGCAATGGGGCGCGGCGCGGGTTGATGATCAAAGGCGGGCGTTATCTGGAGAGCCTGGCGCGGGCGGATGTGCTGTTGCTGGATAAAACCGGCACGCTCACCCTGGGACAGCCGCAGGTAACGGATATCGTCTGGAGCCAATCGAATGGGTTATCGCCGGATGCGGAAACCACCCGGCGGCAGGTACTGCAGTGGGCAGCCTCGGCGGAGCGCTATTCCGAGCATCCCCTGGCGGAAGCGGTGCGGGCAGCAGCGCGCCAAGCTGATGTAAGTTTGCTGGAGCCGGAAGAATTTCAGGCGCGCCCCGGCTATGGCGTGCAGGCCCAGGTGGGCGGGCTGCGGGTGGACGTAGGCAGCCGGCGCTTGCTGGAAGGATTATCCAACCTGGATGAGGAACTACTGGCAGCCGCTGCGCGGCTGGAGGTGGATGGCAAGGCGCTGTTGTTCCTCCTGGTGGATGGGCGGGCGCTAGCGGTTCTGGGCGCGCAAGATACCCTGCGCCCGGAAGTGCCTGAAGCTCTGGCAGAGGCGCGCCGCCTGGGGATGCGCCATATCGAGTTATTGACCGGGGATCATACCCAGGCAGCGGCCACTCTGGCGCGCGAGCTGGGAGTGGATTACCGGGCGGAGCTGCTGCCCGAAGATAAGATTCGCATTGTGCGTGAATTCCAGGCTGCCGGGCATACGGTGGTAATGGTGGGCGATGGCGTGAACGATGCCCCGGCCCTGGCGCAGGCGGATATTGGTATTGCCATGGGCGCGGCCAGTAATACCCTGGCGATGGAGACAGCCCATATTGCTCTGATGCGCCAGGATTGGCGCCTGGTGCCAGAGGTGATCAGCATTGCCAGGCGCACCATGGGGGTGGTGAAATCCAATATTGCCTTTACGGCGCTGTATAATCTGGTCGGCCTGAGCCTGGCGGCGTTGGGCTATTTGCCGCCCATGCTGGCAGCCGCAGCGCAGTCGCTGCCGGACCTGGGCATCCTGGCCAATTCGGCGCGGCTTTTGCGCCAAAAAAACCGTTCATAATCCGTTGCTGGATTTATTTACCAGAATCAAAAACCAGGCCCGCAAGCCTGGTTTTTTGTATGATAGGAGTTGCGCAGTTCCGGGGAAAATGGGGGTTGTTGGGCGTGCGTAGCACGCCCAACAACCCCCATCCTTCAACAAAGTGCGTAAGTCCACTATTACTAAGGTGTGGCGTATAGGATGGATGGCAAGTATAAAACTTCGTTGACCACCAACACGCTTACCGCAGGCCCATTAATCGAGGCTATCTGATCGCTGGTGGCGTAGAAATTCTCATTGATAATGGGTCCAACCTGGTCTGGAGAAATTAAAACGCTGAATGTTACCTGCCGGTAGTCGTCATAAGCCAGGCTTCCAAAATCCCATACTACCAAATTGCCGTCCAGATAACCGCCGTCACTGGCGCTGACGAAAGATACCCCAAGCGGTAATTCATTGAATAACCTGACGGATGTGAGTGCAGAGACGCCCAGATGTGTGAGTGTCAGTGTGTAAGTCAATGTCTCGCCAGGCCTGATGATTAAAGCCGAGGCAGATACCTCCACATCCATGCGTTGGTACTCTACGGCTTGCAATGCGTCGATGCGCCCCCAACCGAAGGTGTTGTTGGGGATGCTGACGCCCGCAATGTCGTCCCCGCAGGGCGAGTCGGTGGTGAGGTGAACGGCGGATTCCTGGATGATGGTCTCTAAATCATCCACCTGACCCGCGAACAGGGGTTGGGCGGAGATCAGCAGGGCTGCCAGCCCGGCGACATGCGGCGCGGCCATGCTGGTGCCAGACAGCAGGGTGTACGTATCCGTGTAATCATCCCTGGCATAACTGGAGTAGATCCCGCTTCCGGGAGCAGAAATATCCGGCTTGAGGCGCCCACTGCCATCCACGGTAACCGGTCCACGGCTGCTGGATGGCGAGATAGCATCTTCGCTATTCGTGTTTCCCACGGTGAAGGATTCGTCATAAATTGCGGCGGGGGTGTTGACTGTGCTGCAGGTTGGCCCGGAGTTACCGGAGGAGTGTACGGTGAGAATGCCGGCCGCGCGCACATTCTGCACTGTCTGGAGCAAGACGAGCGGATCGGTGCAGCCTTCGCTTATAGGGCAGCTCCAGGAATTGTCGATCACCTGCGGAGCCAGATCCGGGCGGGGGTTGGCGCCATCCAGGTCGGTGGGGGCGACAAACCATTCGTAACACTCGATATAGGTCTGCGGGGTGCCCACGCCGTGGAGCATATTGCGACAGCCAATCCAGCGCGCCTCCGGCGCCATGCCAATCTGATTTTCGCCGCCATCATCCCCGACCATGGTGCCCATGGTATGCGTGCCGTGCCCGTTATCGTCACAGGGATAAGCAGAATCATATTCTGGACAGGTCTCAGCCGTTACTGCCGAGGTAGAGAAGCTATCTGAATGAATGGAATCGTGCCAGTTGTAGCTGTGGTCGGCAGCAGCCCCATCCCAGCCGCGGTATTGGGTGATGAGGGCGTCATGATCCCACTGGTAGCCAGTATCCTGCCCGCCGACGACCACCCCTTGACCTGTATAACCAGTAGCCCAAACATCATCGGCGTTTACGAGGGTGAGATTCCATCTGACTTCGTCGGTATCTGCAATAGCTTCGATGCCAGTATTGGGCTCAACCGAGGGCAGCTCGACTTCCACCTGGGGGTTGGCGTAAATATGGGCTACGTCTGGGCGTTGGGCAAGCTCCTGCACCAGGGCCGCGTCCCCACGCACCCAGACCAGATTGGCGATCCAGTATGAGCGGTGCTGGACGCCAGCAGTTTTTAACTGTTGGAGCAGGGGCGCCTGAGTACGCTGCGATGTCTGAGTCAGCTGCTCAAACACATACTGGCCTTTGGCAGCCTGCGTTTTCAGGCTCGCCGCGCCGCTCAGATCAGCCTGCTCTTGCATGAAGACCAAGAATTCGGTTTCGCCGCTGGCGGCCGTATCCAGCACCCAGCGATCGACACGATTCTGCCAGTCCGGCAGCGCAGGTGCAGGCTCGAATGGGGTTGGTAACAGATGGATGGTCAGAAAGGTCAGCAGAGTGATCAGTGTTGGGATTAAGGGATAGTTGCGCATCAGATTTCCCACCTGCTTTCTAGGATAGGGTGCGGTTCATGGACCTGGCTAAAGCCTGTTCCATTTGATCCAGAGCCTGTGCCAGGGTGGAGCGGGAGCAGGCGAAATTAAGGCGTACAAAACCCTCTCCGCCCGGCCCGAAGGTGCGCCCATCATTGAGCGCCACACGGGCTTGCTCCAGGAAAAATTCACATAGGTTGGTCGGCAGGCCAGCCGCACGGCAATCCAGCCAGCCTAAATAGGTGCCTTCTGGTTTTGCCATGTGGATGCCAGGCAGGCACTCGTGGACATATTGGGCCAGGTAATCCCGGTTGCCTTCCAGGTAAACCAAGACCTGCTCCAACCACTCCTGCCCCTGAGCGTAAGCAGCCTCCGCAGCAACCAGCCCCAGCGTATTGACCCAGCCTCCCAGGCCCATATGGGCGCGCTGGAATTGTTTGCGTAATTCCGAATTGGGGATAATGACAAACGAACACTGCAATCCGGCGATGTTGAAGGTTTTGCTGGGCGCCATCAGGGTGACGGTGCGGCTGGTGATCTGCGGGTCGAGGGAGGCAATCGGGATATGCGGGTGCCCGGAAAAGAGCAGGTCGCAATGGATTTCGTCGGAGCAGATCAGGACCTGCTTGCGCAGGCAGATCTCGGCGAAATTTTCCAGCTCTGGGCGGGTGAAGACGCGCCCAACCGGGTTGTGCGGGTTGCACAGCAGGAACATGCTGGTCTCCGGTGTGATGGCGGCCTCGAAGCGCTCCCAATCTACGGCATAGCTTCCATCGGCGAGCTGACTGAGCGGAGCTTCCTGCTGCATGACGCGGGTGGTTTTTGCAGCATGCCAGATGGGCGGATAAACCGGCGGCTGCACCAGAATGGCCTTGCCTGGGGGGACAAAGGCATAACTGGCCATATGGAAAGCGGTTACCACGCCGGGCAGAAACACGATATCCTGCGCCTGGATTTGCCAGTTGTATAAGCGCTGCATGCGTTCAACCAGCAGGCCGCGCAGCTCGGGCAGGTCTTCCCCGCCCATGGCGTTGGGGTAACCAAACACGCCGTGGTCTACTTGTTTGTGGAGCGCATCCAGCACCGGTTGCGGAGCAGGGAAATCCATGTCTGCTACCCATAGGGGTAACACATCTGGGGCATAGCGACCCCATTTAACACTGTGGGTGCCGCGTCGTTCAGGAGTGTGGTCAAAGTTGTAGGCTGTCATAGTTTGATGAGTAGTTTGATCTCCGGCCAGATGAAGGGGATGACGATAGCGCCGCCTGCCAGGAGCGCCAGGGCTGCCAGGGGTAAGGCGGGCAAGCTGAGTTGTAGCAGCCCATAAACCAGCAGACCTGCCACGCTGGTGATGATGATCACTCGCAGCAGGGTGCTGCCCACCTGCAACAAGCCTGAGAACTGCCGCTGCAGCAAGCAGAGCAGCAATAAGGCCTGCCCGGTAAAGGCGATCGAGTTCGCCAGGGCGATGCCAGGCGCGCCCAGGCGCGGAGCCAGCAAGGCTGCCAGGCTCAGGAATACGATGGCGTTCAGGATTGCGCTGAACATGGGGGTGCGTGCATTTTGGCGGGCGTAAAAGCCGCGCGCCGCCACTTCCAGGAGTGAATGGCCCATCAACCCCAGCATAAAGGCGCGCGCCGTCCACACGACCAGGCTGCTGCCATCCGCATCGAAACCCAGGATGGCGACCACCGGTGGTAGGATCAGGCTGATCAGGACCGCGCTGGGGATGGTGAGGGCCAGGATCAGGCGCAGGATGTGATTGAGTGTGATTTGATACCTATCCAGCTCGTGGCGGGCGATTTGCTCGGACAGGGTGGGCAGAAGGGCGGTGCCGATGGCGGTGCCGATCAAGGTCTCAGGGACCTGCATGAACAGCCAGCCATATACCAGGGCAGAGATGGAGCCGGCGTTCAGGCGTGAGGCGATATTGTCCTGGCCCAGGAAGATCACCTGGATGAAGAACATATGCACCACGCGCGGCCCAAGCAGACGCAGTATTTGCTGCACCCTGGGATGACCCAGTCCCAGGATGGGTTTCCAGCGATAGCCAAAGCGCAGCATCCCGGGAATCTGGATGAGCAGGAACAACGCTGCGCCCAGGATGGTGCCATACACCAGGCCGTGGATACCCATACCGTAGGCTGGCAGGGTCAGCGGGCCAATCTGGTAACCCTGCTCGGGCGCCAGGATGAACACACCCAGCAACGTGCCGAGGTCGTACATGCTGGGCGCCAGGGCAGGCAGCAGGAAATGCTGGTTGGCCTGTAATCCGGCGATCACCAAACCGCCAACCGAGAGCAGCAGTGTGGCAAACAGATTCAGGCGCATCAGATCTGCGACCAGCTCTTGCTGTGGTGTGGTAAAGCCGGGAGCAATTCCCAGCCGCCAGCCGACCAGTGGCTCGGCAAACAGAGCTACCAGGATGGATAGCCCCGCCGTCACCAGGAACACCAGATTGGCGATGCGGGAGAACAACTCCCAGGCTGCAGAGCGACTATGCTCTTGCATGGTCTGCGAGAGCACCGGGATCAAAGCGATCGCCAGCGCCCCACCGGAGATCAGGGCGAAGATCAGGTCAGGAACATTATTGGCAGCATTGAATGAATCTAATTCAGGGGAGAGACCAAACTGGCGGGCAATGGCCACCTGGCGCAAGAAACCCAAGCCTTTCTCTAGTCCGAAAAATATGGCGACAATTAAGGTCGAGCGAGCCAGGTGGGACATGCAGGCAGGAGGGCATTCCTTTCAGGGCAGGATTAGGGGAAGTATAGCACAAAGCGTGCCTGGCAGGCGTTGGCAGGAGCGGACTGGTTGTGGTAGAATTTCTGCGCCAGGAGGGATGGCCGAGTGGCTTAAGGCGCCTGTCTTGAAAACAGGTTTGGAGCAATCCAACGTGGGTTCGAATCCCTCTCCCTCCGCTGCAGTCAAGCGAAAGTACCAGTCTGACACTCTGTAAGACCCGGGAAGCCGCATGGGCGGTGGTTGTGTGTGCCGGATTGTTATGGTACAATCGCTTGCGCCTGGGGAGGTGCCAGAGTGGCTTAATGGGCTCGCCTGCTAAGTGAGTGCCGGGGGTTAAACCCGGCCGAGGGTTCGAATCCCTCCCTCCCCGCTGACGATAGGAAGATGAGAGCAACCGGTTTCACGGTTGCTCTCTTTTCTTACAGGTACTTATTGTTGACGTGGATTAAATCCCCTTTGGCGCTGGTGGTCGTCGGGCTGTCCAAGAATATTCCTCTGAGCCGTGCAGCGCCATTGCCTTGTAATGGACGGGCAGAGCGGTGTTCGCTCAGCGGGGAGGGTTTGCTACAAAGCAGCACAGTGTCCGGCGCAACGAAGTTGCGGCAGGGGACGTGCCTCCAATATGTGTAGATTGATGGAGGTGGGAGCGAAAAGACTCCGGCCCTCTCGCCTGTGGGTTCCCAAGAGACAGGGCCGGGGTGGCGAGCAGAAAACCCGCGACGCAAGCGGATCGGTGTAAAATTAAAGTGTCTGGTACATTTTTGCTCGCGGATTAGATTCCATTATCACCGCGAGTATTCTGTATATCCACCGCAGTTGTGCCGCTTAAGCCCGCTCGGCCTGCTAGGTGGTACCCATTTCAGTCTCGATGGCGTGAAACTGTCTGCCAATGTCTCCAAAGAATGGAGTGGCACTTTTGAGGAGCTCAAGCACAAGCGCGGCAGGCTGCAGAGCAAATTAGAGCAGCTACTTGCCGAGCATGTTCGGGCAGATAACCAACCCGAACTTGAACGCCATAAGAAACAAGAAAAGCGACTCCAGCTCCAGGTGGAGCGCTTGAACCAGTTCCTGCAAAACGAGAAGCCCAAGAAAGGTAGCGATGGCAACGAGATCCAAAGCAATGTCGTTGATAACCAATCAGTGAAAATGCCTACATCTCACGGCGTGATCCAGGGATACAATGCGCAAGCCCTGGTGGATTCCAAACATCAGGTCATCCTGGCCGCTGAGGCTTTCAGGAGTCAGGATCATGAAAACCTGGCTCCGATGTTGACTGGTGCAAAAAAGAACATGCGCACTCTGGGCAAGGAAGAAAACTACTTTCATGGCAAACAGCTCACTGCTGACAGCAACTATCACAGCTATGAAAGTCTGACATTGTGCAAGTCAGAAGGCCTGGATGCTTATATTCCCGATATCCAGTTCCGCAAACGAGACGAGCGCTTTGCTCAGCAGCAAAGATTCAAGGATGGCATCCATCCCAGGCAGCGACAAAGCAAAAACGCAGGTACCTTCACCGCAGAAGACTTCTCTTTCGATGCCGTCAAACAGGTCTATCTCTGCCCACAGGGAAAAGAACTGACCTGCCATGCCCGCAACCAGCGCAACCGCTATCGCCTGTATGATATTTACCATGCCCGTCCAGAAGATTGTGCCACCTGCCCCTTGAGATCGAGCTGCTTGAGCAAACCAAACACATCGCGCAGGTATCTCTCTGTCAGGGTTGATGAGCACGAGACCAACCTGATCGACGAGATGAAGGCCAAAATAGATAGTCCACAGGGCAAACAGATCTACGCCAGACGCCTGGGCATTGTTGAGCCGGTGTTTGCTAATATTTGTGTCCAAAAACATATGAACCGCTTCACGTTACGTACCAAATCCAAGGTCGATATCCAGTGGAGGTTGTTTTCCCTGGTACATAACATCGGAAAAATCCAAACATTCGGGATAGTAAATTAAGATTCTGGCATTGGAGAGGATGTCATCAAGTTATGATCAGACGGACGAAACGGTTGGTTTCCCAATAGAACGTTGAAATCCGGTGTTTGGGTATAATTCACGCAATCTAAATCAAGTTTTTCGACAGTCTCGTTAGACGGTCCTATCACTATAGGAGTTCTTACTTAATGCGACCCCTTCGGTATTCCATAAACGTCACATTGGACGGGTGCTGCGATCATCGTGAAATATTAGCGGACGAAGACTTGCATCGTCACGCGGTGGAAAACTTCGCCCAGGCCGATGCCCTCCTCTTTGGCCGGGTGACTTACGAAATGATGGAGGCAGCGTGGCGGCCGTCGGCGCGTACGGGAGTGAGGCCCGATTGGATGGAACTTTGGATGGAACCCTTCGCCCAGACGATCGACGCGGCAAAGAAGTACGTCGTGTCGAGCACCCTGGACCGGGTTGATTGGAACGCGGAGCTCGTGCGCGGGGATCTGGGGAAGGCCGTTCAGCAGCTGAAGCGGGAGTCAGGCAAGGGACTGTTCGTGGGAGGCGTGAAGCTCCCGCTGGCGTTGGCGGAGCTGGGATTGATCGATGAGTACGAGTTCGTGGTGCATCCCAGGCTGGCGGGCCACGGGCCGACGTTGTTCGCGGGGCTATCGAAGCATATCGACTTGACGCTCGTGAGCCGGCTGGAGTTCAGCTCGGGGGCGGTGGCGATGCGGTATCAGCCGAGAAGGTAACCATCGGGCTTGTGAATCTC
>Ga0105107_10003443_pt1 | contig 10522 bp, 7 predicted proteins | sample PPLLaktember2015_6_FD_79335 | JGI IMG/M metagenome (GOLD analysis project Ga0105107, IMG submission 79335) | Freshwater sediment microbial communities from Prairie Pothole Lake near Jamestown, North Dakota, USA - PPLs Lake P8 Core (1) Depth... | ecosystem: Environmental > Aquatic > Freshwater >... | reverse complement strand
GTCGTGCGCGCTCGTGCCCGGGCAGCACGTGGAGGTCGTCATCGACGGCGACGTCGTCGTCTACGACGGTGCGCTTGGGCTCGCGCCGCAGTGGGGTGCCGAAGACGGCACCTGCGACGCGGCCTGCCGGGGCTGGGTGAGCGCATGCTTGATCGCGCGCACGAACGCCGCCGGCGAGTCGGTGCAGATCTCGCTGCTCGGGGATCGACCCGGCCTCGATCCGTCGGTGGAGGAATCGATCGTCTTCGACATCGAAGAGGCGACCTACTTCGGCGACCTGTTCGGCGCGACCAAGGCGATGTACGCCTGCCTGCCGACGGGCGCGACGGGTCCCGCACGCACGTGCGGCACGGACGGCGCCGACTGCCCGATCGCGGTGCTCGGCGAGTGCGACGAGGTCTGCGACGACGCCGGCTGCCGCGATCCGCACGGGTTCGCGCACGCCGAGACGATCACGGTGAACGTCCGCGGCGTCGCGGCCGAGTGCGAGTGATGTTCCCGCGGTGACCGCGGTCGCTACGCATGTGGTGATGGAGGAACCATCCATGGACAAGGTGAACATCGACGGGATCGAGCTGGAGTACGAGGTGCGGGGCGCGGGCGAGCCGGTGTTGCTCGTCTCCACCGGGCCCATCGCCGACAGCTTCTTTCCCTTTGCGTCCGACAAGGCGCTGCAGCAGCGCTATCGGATGATCGCGTATCACCAGCGAGGCCAGGTCGGCTCGCGCGGCCCCGGCTCCGGCGTGGTGAGCGTTGCGGAGCATGCCGCCGACGCGGCGGCGCTGTTGCGCCATATCGGCGCAACGCGGGCGCACGTCGCCGGACACGGTACGGCCATCGCGTTGCAGCTCGCGATCGCCGAGCCGCGCCTCGTGCACACGTTGGTGCTCCTCGAGCCGCCGCTCACGGCAGCGCCGGGCGCCGGCGCGTTCTTCGAGAAGGCCGGACCCGCGCTCGCGGCCTACGCGGCCGGCGATCGCGAGGGCGCGATGGCGCAATTCCTGAGCATCGTCTCGGGTCTCGACTGGGAGAGTTGCCGCGCCGTCATCGACGAGCACGTCCCGGGCGGTGTCGCGCAGGCGATGAAGGACGTCGACACCTTCTTCGGCGGCTACCTTCCGGCGCTCGGGCAGTGGCAGTTCGGCGCGCCGCAAGCCGCAACGATCGCCGCGCCGGTGCTCTCGGTGCTGGGCACGAACACCGACCCGTGGTTCCGGGACGGCCACGAGCTGCTCCACGCGTGGCTGCCACGGATTTCGGACTGCAGGGTCGAGGGCGTCGGCCACCTCTTGCACATGCAACGTCCCGAGCGGGTGCTGGCGGGCGTCGGCGCGTGGCTTGCCCGCCACCCGATGGCCGAGGCCTCGCCGTTGCGGCATCCGGCGTAGTCGCAGGCACGCCGAAGTCGGGACTTCCAATTCGTCACCCCGGCGGCGCGCAGATCTGCACGGCCTCGTCGGAGTAGTAGAACACCTCGACGTCCTCGCTGTCCGCGTTCATGTCGCGGTCCGCACAGAAGCCGATGTAGAGGTAGACGAGCTCGCCGATCGAGAGATCGGCGGCCTCGAACAGCATCGAGCCCCACGCCCAGCCGACGCCGTTGCACACGCCCTCGCCGGGCAGCACCTCGATCGTCGCGAGCTCGTCGCGCATCGCGACCACCATCGCGCCGGGCGGCAGTGCGAGCAGTGCGGCCTGGCGGGCGATCTCGCGGCCCTCGAGGACGTTCTCCTCGATCACGCCGCCCTCGGTCGCATCGATGAGCTCGCCGCCGGAGTTCTCGTCCGACCACGCCATCGCGTGTCCGTCCGCCATCGGCGCGAACGCCTGGATGTCGGCCACCGTCTTGGGCATCGCGGCCGGCGGATAGGCGAGCAGGAACGCATCGAGCAGCGCATGCGGTGGCAGCTCGCCCGGCTCGAGACAGCAGACGTCGGTCGGGTCGGCACATGCGCTCCCGCTCTCGTCGGCGCTGCCGACGTCGAGCTTGATCCCACCGCCGTCCGTTGCCTGGTCCGTCTCGTCGCTCGCCGGCCCGCTCGACGACGATCCCGTCTCGCCGCCCACACCGCTGTCCTCGGCGGGCGTCGCGGTGCCGATCGAGATCCCACCGTCGCTCGTGTTCGCCCGCCCGTCGTCGGAGCCGCAGGCTCCCGCCACGAGCACCCCCAGCAAGGCCGTGCACCGCTTCATGATCCGTTCGTTCTCCGCGATAGACGCCTGGTTCACACCTCCTTCCGGATCGGCCTACAGCAAACGATCCGGCCGCGAGAGCACGGCCGTGGCCGCACGCACTCGGGGTATGCTCGCGACCCTGCGCATGCTCGTCACGCCCTCTGCTTCTCGTCTCCCAGCTACCCTCACCATTCTCGGCTTGCTCGCCGCCTGCGGCGACGACACCGGCGGCACGCCGGCGACCGACACGACGCAGGGCGAGACCAGCTCGAGCGAGGGCTCCGGGCCCGGACCGGAGGACAGCACGTCACAAGGGCCCGCCTCGACGACCGATCCCGACGGGAGCTCGACGAGCACCGCGGATGACTCGAGCTCCGGTGCCGTCGACGAGACCACGACGACCACCGCCGCGACCGAGTCCTCGACGACCACCGACGCGGAGACGAGCTCGAGCTCGTCGGGCATCGGCGAGTCGGGCGACACGACGACCGAGTCCACGAGCGCGGCGCAGGAGGAGTCGACCACCGAAAACGGCGCGATCCTCTGTCCGGCCGGCGACCTGGGCATGACGGTACCCGCGAGCGTCGCGGGCTCCACCGCCGATCAGGACGACGAGTTCTCCGGTTCGTGCGGCGGCGGCTCGGGCCCGGACATGGCGTTCACCTTCACGGCCCCCGCGGACGGCGCGTACACGTTCGACACGCTGGGCTCGTCGCTCGACACGATCCTCTACGTGCTCGACGGCGAGTGCAGCGGTCAGTCGCTCGGCTGCAACGACGACGGCATCGGCTCGGATTCCGTCGTCTCGGTCGATCTCGTCGCGGGTCAGACCGTCACGGCGGTGGTCGACGGCTTCCTCGTCGGCGGCGCGTTCGAGCTCCATGTCGATGCGGGCGGCATCGCCTGCCCACGGGCCGATCTCGGCTCCACCGTGCCGCAGAACGTGAGCGACGACAACAGCGTCGCGATCAACCAGTTCGCGCTCACCTGCGGGTCCGCGAACTCACCCGATCTCTCCTATACCTTCACGGCGCCCGCCGACGGCGACTACCTCGTCGACACGTTCGGTTCCAGCTTCGACACGGTACTCGGCGTGCTCGACGGCACGTGCGGCGGCTCGTTGATCGCGTGCAACAACGACAGCGGCGGCGGCCAGCAGTCGTCGCTGATCATGCCGCTCGTCGCGGGCCAGGACGTCACGTTCGTCGTCGAGGGCGTTTTCGGCACGAGCGGACCCTTCAATCTCAACATCGGTCAGCTGAGCGGCATGTGCCCCGATTCCGATCTCGGCGACGTGGTGCCGGTGCTCGAGATGGGCACGCTCGTGGGCGCCGACAACACCACGGGCGGAAGCTGCGGCGGCATCGGCGGTCCCGACGAGACGTTCTCGTTCACGGCCCCCGTCGACGGCATCTACACGATGAGCACGGCCGGCTCGAACTTCGACACCGCGCTGTTCGTCCGCGACGGCGGCTGCAACGGGGCCGAGCTCGCGTGCAGCGACGACTCGGGCGCCTCGCAGACGTCGTCGCTCTCCGTCGGCCTCGCCGCGGGGCAGAGCGTGATCGTGGTGGTCGACTCGATCCTGGCCGCAGGCGGCGACTACGAGCTCGCGATCGACGTGCACGAGTGCCCCGGACCCGCGCTCGTCGATCCGCTGCCGCTCAGCACCTCCGGATCGACCGTCGGCTTCCCGAACGAGATGGCCGGCACCTGCGGCGGCGGCTCGGCGCCCGAGACGACGTACACCTTCACCGCGCCGGCGGACGGCACGTACATCTTCGACACCAACGGCTCGACGTTCGACACCGTGCTCTACGTGCTGAACGGTGCGAGCTGCGCCGGTCCGCAGCTCGACTGCGACGACGACGGCGGCAACAACTCGCAGTCGCTGGCCGAGGTCGTCCTCGCCGAGGGTCAGACGGTGACCATCGTCGTCGACGGCGACTCGATGAACTCGGGCGACTTCACGCTGAACATCACGCAGGAAGCCCCGCCCAACTGCGGCGCCGACGAGGATCTCGGCATGGCGCTGCCGGTCGTCGAGATGGGCAGCACCGTGGGCCTGGTCAACGATCTGGACGTGCCGTGCGGCACGAACGGCAACGCGCCCGACGTGATCTACACCTGGACCGCACCGGCGGCCGACTTCTACCAGATCGACACGAACGGCTCGACGTTCGACACCGTGCTGCACGTCTACGACGGAACGGACGCGTGCGGCATGCTGTTGAGCTGCGACGACGACACCGGCGTCGGCACGCAGTCGCTGCTCGGCGTGAACCTGGCCGCCGGCCAGACGATCGCGATCGTGGTCGACGGCTACAGCGCGAGCTCGGGCAACTACACGCTCAACATCCTCGCCCCCTGAAACGACGAAGCCGGCGCTCCGCCCCGCAGGGCCGAGCGCCGGCACTCCGCGACCTCGACCGCGGGCTACAGCCCGCCGTGCAGCGTGCCGCCCTTGGCCGGCTCGGCGCTCTCGAGCAGCTCCCACCGGTCGGGCGAACGCCACAGCCGCGAGCGCAGCAGCTCGCGCTCGTAGATGAACTCCTTGGGCAGGCGATCGAAGAACCGATCGAACAGCTCCTCGTGCGCGTGCGCCTCGACGTTGCCGGATTCCTTGCGGACCGACATGAGCTCCTGGAAGTGATCCTGGTCGAACGACAGGCCCTCCCAGTGGATGTCCTCGTAGCGCGGCATCCAGCCGAGCGGGCTCTCGATCGCGTACCCGCGGCCGCTGACGCGGTCGAGGATCCACTTCAGCACGCGCATGTTCTCGCCGAAGCCCGGCCACATGAACTTGCCGTTCTCGTCCTTGCGGAACCAGTTCACGCGGAAGATACGCGGCGGGTTCGGGATGCGGCGCCCGACGTTCAGCCAGTGACTGAAGTAGTCGGCCATGTTGTAGCCGCAGAACGGCAGCATCGCGAACGGGTCGCGGCGCATCGCCGCCTGCCCCACCGCCGCGGCGGTGGCCTCGGAGCCCATCGTCGCCGCCAGGTACACGCCGTGGGTCCAGTTGAACGCCTGGTACACGAGCGGCTGATCCTTCGACATGCGCCCGCCGAAGATGAACGCCGACAGCGGCACGCCGTCGGGATGCTCCCAGTGCGGGTCGATCGACGGGCACTGCGAAGCGGGGGCCGTGAAGCGCGAGTTCGGATGGGCCGCGGGCGTCGTCGACTCCGGCGTCCAGTCGTTCCCTCTCCAGTCGATCAAGTGCGCGGGTTTCTTGTCGGTGAACCCCTCCCACCACACGTCGCCGTCGTCGGTGAGCGCGACGTTGGTGAAGATGCAGTTCGCCTTCAGCGTGGCGATCGCGTTGTGGTTGGTCTTCTCGCCGGTGCCCGGCGCGACGCCGAAGAAGCCCGCCTCCGGGTTGATCGCATACAGCTTGCGATCCTTGCCCGGCTTGATCCACGCGATGTCGTCACCGACGGTCCAGATCTTCCAGCCCTCGAAGCCGGCCGGCGGGACCATCATCGCGAAGTTCGTCTTGCCGCACGCCGACGGGAAGGCCGCCGCGACGTAGCGCTTCTCGCCCTGCGGGTTCTCGACGCCGACGATGAGCATGTGCTCGGCGAGCCAGCCCTCGTCGTGACCGATGACGGACGCGATGCGCAGCGCGAGGCACTTCTTGCCGAGCAGCGCGTTGCCGCCGTAGCCTGACCCAAACGACCAGATCTCGCGCGTCTCGGGGAAGTGCGAGATGTAGATGTTGTCCGGGTTGCACGGCCAGCGATCGTCCTTCTGGCCGGGCGCCAGCGGTCGACCGACCGAGTGCAGACAGGGCACGAAGTCGCCGTCGGTGCCGAGCACGTCGAGCGCGCCCTGGCCCATGCGCGTCATGATGCGCATGTTCGCGACCGCGTACGGGCTGTCGGTGATCTGCACGCCCAGCTTCGCGATGGGCGAGCCGAGCGGACCCATCGAGAACGGCGCGACATACATCGTGCGGCCGCGCATGCAGCCGTCGAACAGACCCCGCAGCTTCCGCTTCATCGTGTCGGGGTCCATCCAGTTGTTGGTGGGCCCGGCGTCGATGGGGTTGTTGCTGCAGATGAAGGTGCGATCCTCGACGCGCGCGACGTCACGCGGATCGGAGCGCGCGAGGAAGCTGTTCGGCCGCTTCTCGGGGTTGAGCCGGATGAGCACGCCGCTCTCGACCATCTGATTGCACAGGCGGTCGTACTCCTCCTGTGAACCGTCGCAGATGTGCACCGCCTCGGGCTTGCACAGCGCCTTCACTTCTTCGATCCACGAGAGCAGACGAGCGTGTTGTGTTCGGCCGACCATGTCTGGACACTTCTTTCGCGCGGTTCTCGAACCGGGAGGCCTTGGTTTGCCCAACTCTGCGCGGTGTTTCCATCCCTGCTGCACGGGGGCGGCGCTGCAACCTCGGCAGCCCTTCTCGGCCCGTCTCGCAAGCCCGAGGGCAAGCTCACATCGCGCCGAGGCGACGGAGCCGCCCGTCCCGCGCGGACGGCGAACGAATGGCGACACCGCGCAAATCCGTGCACGCCACACACGGCGGCGACGCGGAGGCAGCCCGACACGACCCCGCACGACACTCGCACGCGGGGTCGTGACCCGGACCGACGCCGATCGAGGCGCGTCGTCGCACCGCGTTCGATCGCGTGGCCGAGAAACGCTCTACGTCGTGACTCCCGCGGGAACGTCTCGTCGATCCCCCTTTCCGAATCCCGACCGCCTCCCGTAAAGTGGCTTCCTGCCGGATCGTGGCCGGCATCGGGGGTTGGGGGCATGCGCGTGACCGCGAATCGAATCCTGGGCGTCGCTGCGATCGGCACGATCGTGGCGTGCGGTGTCGACAAGCGTGACGAGGCCGATCAGGTCTCGACCGGCATCGCGTCGGGTGTGTCCGAGGGCGGCACCTCGAGCGGCGAGGGACCGGGCGCCGAGGCCTCCGACAGCGGCGGCGAGGGCCCCGCCACGGCGGACGAGGCGGCCGGCAGCGACGGCGATACGGGCAATGCCCCGAAGTTCGACGTCGGCGACGGCGACGGCACCGGCGACGGCGAGATGGGCTGCCAGAGCGGCGCGAGCGAGGACAAGGACGGCGACGGCTGGACCAAGGCGGCCGGCGACTGCAACGACTGCGACGCGCTCGTGAACCCGGCGGCGGTCGAGGTGCAGATCGACGAGCCCGACGAGATGGGCATGATCCCGGCGCCCGCCGACGAGGACTGCGACGGGCAGATCGACAACGTCGCGCCGCCCTGCGACGACAACCTCGCGCTCGACGACGGCGATCCCATGAACGCCGCGCGGGCCATCGGCCTGTGCAAGGTCGCGCAGAACGATCAGGACTGGGGAGTCGTGAGCGCGGCGTACGTGCGCGCCGACGGCTCGCCCGCGAACGGTGCCAACCTGCAGTACGGCCTCTTGCCGCAGTTCGGCTCGAACGTGGACGTGCAGGAGGGCGCGCGGATGCTCTCGCTCTCCTCCGGTCACGCCCGGCAGCCGAGCGATCCCGGCTCGTGCGGGTCGCTGACCTGCTACGGCACCGGTGCCGGCACCGCGCCCGCCGGCTTCCCGCAGGACGTGCCCAACTGCCCCGGCGACACCGACATCAACGACGACATCGCGCTGCAGGTCACGCTGCGCGCGCCGAGCAACGCGAGCGGCTTCTCGTACAACTTCGACTTCTACTCGTTCGAGTACCCCGAGTGGGTGTGTACGAGCTTCAACGACCAGTACATCGCGCTCGTCGATCCGCCGCCCGCCGACTCGATCAACGGCAACATCTCGTTCGACTCGATGAACAACCCGGTCAGCGTCAACATCGCGTTCTTCGAGGTGTGCGCGGGCTGCAACCTCGGCGAGGCCGAGCTGCAGGGCACCGGATTCGACACGTGGGACGACGCGGGCGCCACGAGCTGGCTCGTCACGACGGCGCCGGTCGAGCCGATGCAGGAGTTCACGATCCGCTTCGCCATCTGGGACACCGGCGACGCCGCGTGGGATTCGACCGTGCTGGTCGACAACTTCCGCTGGATCGCCGACGGCGGCACCGTGGACGTCGGCACGGAGCCCGAGGGATAGCTCTCGACAGGGTGCTATCCTCTTCCCCATGAAAGTCGCCGTCACCGGCCCCTCCGGTCACGTCGGAGCGAATCTCGTCCGGATGCTGCTCGAGCACGGGCACGAGGTGCGCGTGCTCGTGCGCCGCGAGAACATCCCTGCGCTCGCCGGCCTCGACGTCGAGACGACGCGCGGCGACGTGCGCGAGGCGGAGAGCGTCACGCGGCTGCTCGAGGGCGTCGATGCCGTCTTCCACGCGGCGGGCATCATCTCGATCGTCGGCGATCCGCAGGGGCTCGTCGAACAGGTCAACGTCCGCGGCACCGCGAACGTGGCCGACGCCGCCCTCGCGACTGGCGTGAAGATGGTCTACTTCTGCTCGGTCCACGCGTTCGAGCAGGCCCCGCTGCACCTGCCGATCGACGAGAGCCGCACGCGGGTCGTCCGCGGCACCGCGTACGACCGCTCGAAGGCGGGCGGCGAGGCCGAGGTGCGCAAGCGCGTCGCTCGTGGCCTCGAGGCGATGATCCTGCACCCGACCGGCATCATCGGGCCGCACGACTTCGGGCCCTCGCGGATGGGCCGCGTGTTCGTGGACATGTACCATCGCCGGCTGCCGGCGCTCGTCCCCGGCGGCTTCGACTGGGTCGACGTGCGCGATGTCGTCGAGACGGCGATTCGCGCGTGGGAGCGCGGCCGCACCGGCGAGAGCTACATCGTGTCGGGCCGATGGGCCTCGATGGGCGAGCTCGCGACGCTCGCGGCCGAGATCACCGGTGTCGCGCCGCCGCGGCTCGAGACCCCGCTCTGGCTCGCGCGCGCGGGTGCGCCGTTCATGGAGGCGTGGGCACGCGTGCGCAGGACCGAGCCGCTGTACACGCGCGAGTCGCTGTCGGTGCTGCAGGCGAACCGGGCCTACGTGCGCGAGAAGGCGACGCGCGAGCTCGGCCACGCCCCGCGACCGCTGCACGAGTCCGTCCGCGACACCCACCGCTGGTTCGCCGAATCGGGCGTTCTGCCAAAGTCGCTGCTGCGCCGCCTCGACGCGGTGACGTGACCATCGGTCGCGCCCTCGCGGATCAATACAGGCCGGGGACGATCCGGAACCGCACGCGCCGGCAGTACTCGTCCCACAGTGGCCCGTACTTCGCGGTGCAGCGGCGATGGTCGTCGCGCTCGCGCGGCACGAGCAGCGCGACGTAGTAGAGCGGATACAGCCACGGCCCGATCGCACCGGGGTAGCCGAGTGCGAGCGCGAGGCCGCTGGCCATCAGGATCTCGCCCAGGTAGTTCACGTGGCGCGACACGCCCCAGAACCCGCTGCACAGGAGCGTGCGCTCGCCGTCGGTGACGACCTCGGGCGCGATGCCGAGGAAGGTCGCCGCGGGATCGAGCTTGAAGAAGAACTTCTGCAGGTTCGCCCCGCGGGCCAGGCACCACCCCGCGAAGAACACGGCGGCGGCGAGCACGAGCCCACCCACGGGCGTGTGCGGGTTCGGCCGATCGGCGGTGGCCCACAGACCGACCGCGTAGAAGTACGGATAGAACGTCAGGCAGCCCCAGCCGAGCTTGAACCCGACGCGCTCGGCGAACAGGTCGTACGTGTACAGGTGCACGCGCTCGAAGAACAGGTAGTCGACGAGGAACCACCCGAACAGCGCACAGTGCAGCAGCACGCCCGGCGAGAAGTCCAGCGGGTGGGCGCGCACGTGGTGGGCCGCGAACGAGACGAGATTGAGCGCGAGCATCGTCGCACCGACGAGGTACAGGAACATCTTCGCGTCGAGTCGACCGTCGACGCCCTGCGGGTTCTCGCGGCGACCGAGGTAGAAGTCGGCGAGCGTCGACTTGCCGGTGCTCGGCGCCGTCACGAACATCGCGACCGAGAACGCGAGGCCCAGCGTGCACGCACCGGCGAGGCTGCCCCAGCGGTGGATCCACAGGAAGTCCCAGCCGATCCACCCGCGCCCGCACACGAACGCCCACGTCGCGAGCGTCGCGAATGCGACCGGCAGACCATTCAGTCGGTACGACAGCGGCGTGCCGGTCGCGTCGCGCACGTACCCCCTCACCCGCTGCGCCGGCAGCACGAGGTGCAGTGCGAGCACGTACGCGTAGATCACGAACGGCGCGAGGAAGCCGGCGACATCGATCATGACAGGTCCCTCGTCGTCTTGGCCATGATGGCGACGGCGAGCCGACGCGGGAGCAGCCGTCCCACGAGCCAGCTCGCGAGCTTGTTGAACCACCCCACGACGATGCGTGGGCCGCGGTGGAGCGAGGCCACCGTCGTCTCGGC
>Ga0105107_10003442_pt1 | contig 10522 bp, 10 predicted proteins | sample PPLLaktember2015_6_FD_79335 | JGI IMG/M metagenome (GOLD analysis project Ga0105107, IMG submission 79335) | Freshwater sediment microbial communities from Prairie Pothole Lake near Jamestown, North Dakota, USA - PPLs Lake P8 Core (1) Depth... | ecosystem: Environmental > Aquatic > Freshwater >... | reverse complement strand
GCGCCGCGCGGGTTCTCGGTCAGGGTCACGAGGAGGTCGTAGCGCCGCGCGCGCAGTGCGCGCAGCAATCGCGCTTCGTGCGCGAGCCGCGCCGGAAGCGACACCGCGCGCCACGCGCGCCCGACCGTGTGCACCGTCGTGATCGCCGGGTGAAGCGCGAGCATCTCGCGCGTGTCGTCGTACACGAGCGCGTCGATCTCGAGCCGCGGCGCGTGCGCCTTGAGGACGGAAAACACCGGCGACGCGAGCAGCACGTCGCCGTGATGGCGCAGCTTCACGACGAGCGCGCGGCGCACCGCGCCGAGGTCCACCGCATCCGGAACCATGCGGCGGACGATAACAGAAGCCCGCCGTCCATCAAGCCGTTGAAATTCGGTTTCCCGAGGCCCCGGGTTCCCCTCTGGCAGAAGGTCTCCGGAGGGAAACCGAGTTTCACCGGACACTGACTTAGGGGGTAGGGGGGATGTATCCCCCGAATTTCGACAGCCTGCTACCGCAGCGGCACGTAGTTGAGGCTGAGCAGCGCGAGCGTGCCCTGCACGTTGTAGCCCGCTGCGAGCGTGTAGTCCTTGTCGAACAGGTTGTCCACCCGCAGCCCGAGATACAGGTCGGGCCTGAGGTTGTAGCGGGCGAACAGGTTCACCACCGCATAGCCCGCGACCTTCACGCGCTGGAACGTGAACACGTCGGTGTCATAACGCGGGCCCGACGCGAGCACCTCGCCGCCGATGGAGAACGGCCCGAATGCGCGGCTCGCGCCGAACGCGCCGAACTGCTTCGCGCGACGGACGAGCTGCTGGCCGGTATCCTGGTTCTCCGGATCCTGGAAGGTGACGCTCGCCTTGAGGCTCGTGTCGGCGACGGTGCCGGTATACGAGAGCTCGACGCCTTTCACCTGCGCGCTGTTCACGTTCTGCAGCGGGAAGCCGCCGATGAGGTTCTCGTAGTCGGTGCGGTAGGCGGCCAGCCGGACCAGCTGCGCGGCGACTGCGTACTGCAGTCCGACCTCGCTCTGCGTCGCCTCCTCCGGCTTCAGGTTCGGATTGCCGAAGCTCGGGAAGTACAGCTCGTTGAAGCTCGGAGCCCGGAAGCCGCGCGAGTACGAGGCAGTCGCGCGCAGGCCCCGCAGGATCTCGAAGCCGTAGCCCGCGAGATACGTGGTCTTGCCGCCGAAATCCGAGTAGTCGTCATAGCGGAGGTTGCCCTGCAGCGTGTGCCGGCCGAAGGTGCCGGTGTAGCCGCCGAACGCCGAATCGACGGTACGGTCGTCGCGCGTGTAGGCCACGGTGCTGTTCACCGCCTGTTCGAGGTGCTCGGCGCCGAGGGTGACGTTCTGGCCGGCGGCCACCGCCAGGCCGTTCTGCCAGGTCAGCGCCCGGTTCTGGGTCTTGAAGAAGCTGGTCTGCTGCCCGTTCAGCTGGTCGCGGAACAGATCGGTGCCCTGGCTGGCGGTGACCCGGCTCGTCCAGACGTCGGTGAACTGGTTGTGCAGGAACGCGCTTCCGGCGCTCACGGCGCTCTTGCCGCTCTGCAGGTCATCGCGCGACGCCGCGAACGCATTGTCGAAATCCGAGCGCCCCTGCGTCGTGTACACGCTGAAGCCGGCGCGATTGCGCTCGTTGAAGTGATAGGTCGCCATCGCCGAGCCCGAGAGATTCTGGTATCCGTCGTCGTCCGGGTTCGCTGTCGGCGACGCGTCTGAACGCAGCGACGAGAAGCCGTCGGTGCGGAAGTAGGCGCCGCCGACATTGAACTGCCACGGCCCGGCGTTGCCGCCGTAGCCGGCCGTGTAGCGCTGCGTGCCCTCGTTGCCGAAGCCGATGCTCGCGCTCGGCGCCGGCGCGCCGCGCCCGCGCTTGGTGAAGACCTGCACCACGCCGCCGATCGCGTCCGAGCCGTAGAGCGCCGAGCCGGGGCCGCGGACGATCTCGATCCGCTCGATCTCGTCGAGCAGCAGCTGGTCGATCTGCGTGCCGCCGGTCGTGGCCGCGTTGATGCGGACCCCGTCGACCAGGATGAGCGCCTGGTTCGGGTTGGCCCCGCGGATGAACAGCCCGCCGACGCGTCCGACGCCACCGTTCTGCGTGAATTCCAGGCCTGCCTCGCGCCGGAGCAGTGTTGGCAGGTCGACAGCCTGAGAGGCGCGGATTTCGCGCTCCGTGATGACCGAGGTGTGCTGGATGGTGCTGCCCAACCGCTGGGCATCGCGCGTTGCAGTCACGACGAGTTCGTCCGCCGGATCGTCGGCCGCGTGTGCCGGCAGAACGAGGATGGAAATGCAGAGCGCCGCGCAGGCGCGCGCAAGACGTGCAGACATGGTGCGATCCCCCGCCGGCGCGCGTCCCCGCAGGCCGGCCTCACGTTGACGAACCGGGGCGACGCGGAGAGGCGCGGCGTTCCGGACCGATCGCTCGCGGCCGGTCTCCGGGCTTGCAAGCCGGCGCCCGAAAATCGCGCCGCTCTCGTCGCCTTCCCATGGCTCTGCGCCACAGTGGCGGGGTGACGTGAGGCTGCTTGCTTACCGTTGCGGGGGCAGCACAGGCATTGGCGCACCGGCTGGCGTACAGCGGGGCGACCGCACCTGTTTCCCGTTTCACCTGCCGGCGCGGAACGCGCCGGCGGGCACCACGAACGAGCGGGGGGATTCTACTGCGCGCCGCCGACGCGGCGTTTTGACGTGGATTGGGAGTCGCCTAGAAGGGCTCGATGCGGGCCTGGTAGCGGTAGACGATGAGGCGGTAGAGCTTCCCGCCGATCTGAATGTGGGCGCCTTCGCGGCGCGCCAGATCGAGCGTCGCGCCCCCCGCGTCGCTCGCTGCGGTGAACCCGAACCGCGCCTCCCGGACGAGCGCGTCGAGGATCGCCTGGAGCTCCGGCTGCGGCAGCTGATCGCCCGAATTGTCGACAAGCTCACACGCCTTGCCCCGACGCGTGGTGCCGCGCAATCGGGTGGCGCCGGGGCGCAAGGGGTTCGCCGCGTCGAAATCGGTTATCGTCGCGGCCGCCGGGTCAGCCTGGCGGGGTGTGTCGGGCATCACGAAAACACATTTAGAACGGCGGCTTACTCCTTGACCAGGCTAGATTTTTACAACTATAGTGCGTCGATGGACGCAGAACTCTCGGCGCTCGAGGACCGCATTCGGCAGGCGGTCGAATTGTGCCAGCGGCTGCGCGGGGAGAACACCGACCTGCGACAGCGGCTCGCCAAGCTCGAGAGCGACAATAAGCGGCTCGCCGAAAAAATCAACGGCGCCAAAGATCGTCTCGAGGGCCTTCTCAGGCAGATACCCGAATGAGCGCGACCACAGCGAAGGCCCTCGACATCGCGATCATGGGCCGCACGTACAAGGTGAGCTGCCAGGAGGACGAGCGCGAATCGTTGCTCGAGGCGGTCGCCTATCTCGACCAGAAGATGGGCGAGATCAAGTCGAGCGGCCGCGTCGGCAACGCCGAGCGGATCGCGGTGATGGCCGCGCTCAACATCGCGCACGAGCTGCTCGAAGTGCGCGCGCGCGGCAATGCGCCGCAGATTGGCCCCGACGGTTTTGACATGACCGAGGCCAAGCGTAGAATGGCCTCGATGCGGGTCGCGCTCGATCAGGCGCTCGCGCCCCAGGAGAAGCTGCTCTAGAGCGCCTTCTTCCTGGCTCGCGAGCAGGCTCGAGCGGGCGCAGCCAGCGCCGGTCAATGTCCCCTGCGGTGTGCGTGACGGCCAAGCGATCGCTTGAACCAATGCATACTCCCGGACGCGGACCCATGTGTCGCCTGTGTGCGCGTCCCTCAGTCGGACGTACCTGAAGGCGACCGGAACGCGACCACCTTGAACCGTAATGGTTCAAGTCGAGCGGCCCAATGCCACTTGTGGGGGGCGCCTCTTGAGCGAAGACGCGGGCTACGGCCCGCGTCTTCATTTACGCGTCCAGGCCTGATGCGCTACTGGCTGATGAAATCCGAGCCCGACGAGTTCTGCCACTCGAACGAGGGGGCGGCGCCCCCTCGTATCTCCCCCAAATCAGATCGTCGGGCTCCTGACCGATCGTGCGCTACTGGCTGATGAAATCCGAGCCCGACGAGTTCTCGATTGATGACCTCGTCGCCGCGCCGCACCAGACCACGCCCTGGTTCGGGGTGCGCAGCTACCAGGCGCGCAATTTCATGCGCGACGAAATGCGCGTCGGCGATCGCGTGTTCTTCTACCACTCGAGCTGCCCCGAACCGGGCATCGCGGGCGTCGTGGAAGTCTCGGCGCCCGCCTACCCCGACGCCTCGCAGTTCGACCGCAAGAGCGAGTACTACGACGCGCAGTCGGCGCGCGCCGAGCCGCGCTGGCTGAACGTCGACGTGCGGCTGGTGAAGAAGACCCGCTTCGTGCCGCTCGCCGAGCTGCGAGCGCACCCGGAGATCGCGGGCATGCGCGTGCTCCAGCGCGGCAACCGGTTGTCGATTACGCCGGTCACGCCCGTCGAGTGGCGCTTCATCACCTCCAAGCTCATGCAGGAGAGGCTCTAAGCGCGTGGCCCCATTGCAGAACGACACCTTCCTGCGTGCGCTGCTGCGCGAGCCGACGCCGTACACGCCCATCTGGCTGATGCGTCAGGCCGGACGCTACCTGCCCGAGTACAACGCGACCCGCGCGCGCGCGGGGAACTTTCTCGCGCTCTGCAAGAATCCGGCGGCGGCGACCGAGGTCACGCTGCAGCCGCTCGAGCGCTTCCCGCTCGACGCCGCGATCCTCTTCTCCGACATCCTGACCGTGCCCGACGCGATGGGCCTCGGGCTGTACTTCACCGAGGGCGAAGGGCCGCGCTTCGAGCGCACCGCTGCCGACGAGGCCTCGATCGCGCGGCTCGCGCCGCCGGACCCGAACGTCGAGCTCGCCTACGTCATGGATGCGGTGCGCGAGATCCGGCGCGCGCTTGCCGGGCGGGTGCCGTTGATCGGCTTCTCGGGCAGCCCGTTCACGCTCGCCTGCTACATGATCGAGGGCGGCGGCAGCGAGGACTTCCGGACCGTCAAGCGCCTGATCTATGCGCGCCCCGACCTCGCGCACCGGCTGCTGACCGTCAATGCGCGGGCGGTGGCCGATTACCTCAACGCGCAGATCGAGGCGGGCGTGCAGGCGGTGATGATCTTCGACACGTGGGGCGGCACGCTGGCGCACGACGCCTACCTCGAGTTCTCGCTCGCGTACATGCGCCGCGTGGTCGAGTCCCTCACGCGCAGTCGCGATGGCGCACGCGTGCCGAGCATCGTCTTCACCAAAGGCGGCGGCCAGTGGCTCGAGGCGATCGCGGGGACCGGCTGCGACGCGGTGGGACTCGACTGGACCGTGAGCCTCGCGGCGGCGCGGCGGCGCGTCGGCGACCGCGTGGCGCTGCAGGGAAACCTCGATCCGCTCGTGCTGCTCACCACGCCCGAGGCCGTCCGGCGCGAGGCCGGGCGCGTGCTGGCGGACTTCGGGCCGGGCTCGGGTCACGTGTTCAATCTCGGCCACGGCATCGTGCCGCAGACGCCGCCGGAGAACGTCGCGGCACTCGTCGAGGCGGTGCGCGCGACCAGTCCGCGCTACCACGAAGCGCCCCGGAGCACAGGAACGTGAAAAGGTTCCCATGCGCGCCGCGTTCGCACACCGGCCTTGACTTATGCACACTCCCGTGACTCCCGCATGGATACTGCCTCTCCAGGTGGCTCCCTGCGGGAACCGCCCGCAACGTGCTGATCTGCAATAGGATTTTCTCGCGACGCGATTTTGGGCGGCGGGAATTTTCCCTTTGTGTCTGGCACGTTACGGCCCTGCAGCGGGGTTATTCACAGCGTTATCCACAGAAACTGTGAAAAAACGTCAAACCGGCTTTGGGTACGGCTCTTTACCGCTGATTTTCTCGATTTCTCTTTAGCGTCGAATTGGCCGTGACGCCCTCCTTTTCGGCCGCGGCGCGATGACCATCCTGCGCATCGCGCTCGACGTCCCGCTGCCGCGGCTGTTCGACTACGCGTGCGCCGACGCGGCGCCCACCGATGTCGGCCGCCGCGTGATCGTCCCGTTCGGCACGCGCGCCGTCGTGGGCGTGATCGTGGAAGTGCGCGGCGCAACAGACGTGCCGGCGGGCAAGCTGCGCGAGGCGGCCGCCGTCGTGCGCGACGTGCCGCCGCTGCCGCGCGACTGGCTGGAGCTCGCACGGTTCACCGCGGACTACTACCACCGCCCGCTCGGCGAGGTGATCCACGCCGCACTGCCGCCGCGACTGCGGCGCACCCGGCCGCTCACCCTCCCGCCCGAGGCTTTCGCGATCACCGACGCAGGTCGCGCGGCACTCGACACGCTTCCGGCCCGCAGCCGCGCGCGGCGCGCGCTCCTCGAGCGCCTCGCGGCCGGACCGCTCCGCGCCGCCGCGGTCGGGCCCGGCGCCACGCTGCGCGGGCTGGTCCAGAACGGGCTGGCCGTACCGTGCGCGGCGCCCGATTCGCCACCGACGCTCGTCCTGGAGGATCCGCTGACCGCTCCGCAGGAAACCGCCGTGGCTGCGATCGTCGGCGCATTGGGCCGGTACGAGGCGTTCCTCCTCCTCGGCATCACGGGGAGCGGCAAGACCGAGGTCTATCTGCACTGCATCGCCGCTGCACTCGCGCGCGGGACGCAGGCGCTCGTGCTTGTGCCGGAGATCAACCTGACCCCACAGCTGGCCGGGCAGTTCGGGCGCCGCTTCCCCGGCACGCGGGTGGTCACGCTCACCAGCGCCGCGGCTGAGAACGAGCGCGCCGCCGGCTGGCTCGCCGCGCAGTCGGGCGCGGCGCACATCGTCCTCGGCACGCGTCTCGCGGTGTTCGCGCCCTTCACGCGGCTCGGCCTGGTCGTCGTCGACGAGGAGCACGACGCCTCATTCAAGCAGCAGGAGGGCGTGCGCTACTCGGCGCGCGATCTCGCGGTCTACCGCGCCCACGCCGCGGGTGCGCCGGTGGTCCTCGGGTCGGCGACGCCATCGCTCGAGAGCTTTGCGCACGCCCAGAGCGGGCGCTACCGGCAGCTCACGCTCCCGGAGCGGGCGCGCGCGGGCAGCCGGTTGCCCGACGTGCGGCTCGTCGACATCCGCACCGATGCCCCGGTCGATGGCGTGTCGTCCGCTCTCGCCGCGGCGATCGATGCACGGCTCGAACGGGGCGAGCAGGCGCTGCTGTTTCTCAACCGGCGCGGCTACGCACCGGTGCTCGTGTGCAACGCGTGCGGCTGGACCGGCGGCTGCGCACGCTGCGCGGCACACCTCGTGCTGCACACCGCGGACCGCCGGCTGCGCTGCCACCATTGCGGCGACGTCCAGCCGATCCCGCGTCACTGCCCGAGCTGCGGCAACGTCGACCTCGTGCCCTTCGGTCGTGGCACGCAGCGCCTCGCGGAGGCGATCGAGTCGCGTTTTCCTCGCGCACGGCTGCTGCGCATCGACAGCGACTCGACGCGCGCGAAGGGCCGCTGGGAGTCCATGCGCCGTGCGATCGAATCGGGCGACGCCGACATTCTTCTCGGCACGCAGATTCTCGCCAAGGGGCACGACTTCCCGCGTGTCACGCTCGTCGGCGTGCTCGGCGCGGACGCCTCGCTCGTGGCTGCGGACTACCGCGCACCCGAGCGCCTGTTCGCACAGCTCTACCAGGTGGCAGGCCGCGCGGGGCGCGCCGACCTGCCGGGCGAGGTCTTCCTGCAGACGCGCTATCCCCAGCACCCGCTCTACCAGGCGCTGATGCGCCACGACTTCGCCGGCTTCGCCGCGGCCCAGCTCGAGGAACGGCGCAGTGCAGGCTTCCCGCCCGCGGTTCACGAGGCAGTGCTGCGGGCGGAGAGCGAGGAGATGCGGGACGCGATCGGCTTCCTCGCCCGCGCGCTCGCACAGGCCCCCGCCGAGCGCGCGGGGGTGACCGTGTACGATCCGGTGCCCATGACCCTCGCAAAACTCGCCGGCAAAGCGCGCGCGCACGTATTGCTCCAGTCGCCGTCGCGGCCGGCGCTGCACGCGTTTCTCCGCACCTGGGTGGAGTCGCTCTACGCGCTCAAGCCCGGCGCGCTCCGCTGGCACCTCGATGTCGATCCGATCGAGTTCTAGGCGACATATCCTGGCCTTCGCGCTCGCGTTGTTTGCGAGCGGCGTCACCGGGCAGAACCGCGCGCCGGACATCAACTACGTCCCCACGCCGCAGCCGGTGGTCGAGCGGATGCTCGAGCTGGCGCGGGTCGGCAAGGACGACGTCGTGTACGACCTCGGCTCGGGCGACGGCCGCATCGTCATCACGGCCGCGCAACGGTATGGGGCGCGTGGCGTCGGCATCGAGATCAATCCCGTCTGGGTGCGCGACGCACGCGCCATCGCGGAGCAGCGCGGCGTCGCCGACCGCGTCAGCTTCCGGATCGAGGATCTGTTCCTGAGTGATCTGGGCGATGCGACGGTGGTTGCGTTCTATCTCTTCCCCACCGTGAACCGCAAGCTCCAGCCGAAGTTCGCGCGCGAGCTGAAGCCGGGCACGCGCGTCGTCTCGCACGAGTACGGGATCGGCGACTGGCCACCGGACCACACCGAGACGATGGTCGTCGAGGGCGAGCGGCACGTGATTCACTTGTGGACCGTCCCGCCGCGCTGAGCGGGCCGCGTTCAGCGCCGCAGCAGCACTTCCGCTTCGATCTCGACGGGAATGCCGAACGGCAGCGCAGCCATGCCGACGGCGCTACGCGCGTGCTGGCCGCGGTCGGGACCCCAGAGCTCAAGGATCAGGTCGGAGAAGCCGTTGATCACCGCCGGCTGGCGGTCGAATCCGGGCGAGGAATTCACCATCCCGAACGCGCGCACCCAGCGCTCTACGCCATCGAGGTCCCCGAGCGCGTGTTTCAGGCTCGCGAGGATCGCGAGCGCGGTGAGCCGCGCCGCAGCGTAGCCTTGCTCGAGCGTCACCTCCGCGCCTACCTTTCCAAGCGGCGCCGCGAGCGTGCCGTCGGGATTGGTTGGGCCATGCCCGGAGACGAGGCCGCGCTCCCCGACGACCCGGACCCAGACGAAGGGGAGCTTTGCCCCCGGCGGTGCCCGCGTGGGTTCGGGCAACGCGAGCCCGAGGGCGCGAAGCCTCTCCTCGACGCCCATGACCGGCGGCCCCCGCGGGACCACAACTAGCGGGACCGCTTCTTTCGCCGTGCCGCCCGGTTGGTGTGTCGCGAGCGCGTCTTGCCGTGCGAGCCGTTGAAGAGCTTGCCGCGGCGCGTGCGCCGGTCGCCTTTGCCCATGGTCCGTTGGAAAGAAGAGTTGAACGCGGGGCGAAGTGTAAACGCTCGGACGGGTGGCAGTGAAGCGGCGGGCGACGCGATCAGGTCCCGGCGTGCATCCAGAACCGGATTCCGCGGCGCTTCGATTCGTACATGGCCTTGTCGGCGAGATCGATCAGATGCGCCTCCTTCGCGCCGTCCGGCGGCGCGATCACCCCGCCGATGCTGATCCCCACCTCGCCGGTGACCCCGTCGGCGCTGAACGGCCGGCAGACGTGGTCCGCAATGACGTTCGCCCGGCTCTCGAGGAGGCCCGGGTGCGACACGCCGGGCAGGACCACGACGAACTCGTCGCCGCCGATGCGCGTCGCGAGGTCCTTGCGCCGGATCGACATCCGGATCCGCTCGGCGACGATCCGCAGGACGCGGTCTCCGACTGCGTGGCCGTACTTGTCGTTGAACGGCTTGAACCGGCAGAGGTCGAGGTAGAGCAGCGCGAACCCGTGGCGCGGGTCCTCGAGCTCCTCGCGCAGCCGGTGCGACAGCGCGAGGCGGTTCCCGAGCCCGGTCAGCGCGTCGGTCTCCGCTCGCGCGGTGGCCTCACCCAGCGTCGAGCTGATCGCCGCCGCATCCCGGACGATCGCAATCGCGTAGCGGGCGCCCTCGGCGTCGGCCGTACAGATCGAGATCGACACCGCGATCTCCTCCCCGCCCTTGCGCAATCCCTGCAGGAGCGGCCGTGCCCCCATCATCATCGGCCGGCCCGCGCTCATGAACTCGCGGCACGCGCCGGTGTGCCGTGGCCGGAAGCGCGGCGGCACCAGCAGCTCGAGGGGCAGGCCCAGCAGCTCGGATGGGGCATAGCCGAACAGGCGCTCCGCGGCCGCGTTGCTGAAGACGATGCGCTGTTCGCTGTCGACGACGATCGCGCCGTCGTAGAGCAGCCCGAGGACCGCGGCGAGACAGCCGACCGAATCGCCGGTCGCGCGTGCGTCCAGGGACTGGGGCGGTGATTCGGAACGCTCGCCGTCCCGCATCGTGGCCCGCGTCACCCGCTCAGCAGCCGGCCGATGCCCGGAACGGGACCGGTCGGCCCGCGGCGGATGTCGCGCGACATGCGCACCGCCGTCTCGACCCCGCCGTAGTAGGCCGGCACGCGCGCGAACTCCGCAAAGCCGAGCCGCGCGTAGAAGCGGCTGGCGGCACGATTGGTCTCGCGCAGCTCCAGGCGGATGGTGGCGATACCCGCGGCGAGCGCCGACTCCTCGAGCCAGGCGACGAGGT
>Ga0105107_10003441_pt1 | contig 10523 bp, 8 predicted proteins | sample PPLLaktember2015_6_FD_79335 | JGI IMG/M metagenome (GOLD analysis project Ga0105107, IMG submission 79335) | Freshwater sediment microbial communities from Prairie Pothole Lake near Jamestown, North Dakota, USA - PPLs Lake P8 Core (1) Depth... | ecosystem: Environmental > Aquatic > Freshwater >... | reverse complement strand
TCTTGAGTTTCGCGCTGATGAAGCTGGTGTCGAAGTGCCGGTCCGAGACCGCATGCACCAGGGCGTCGGAGATATGACCGATGCCGCCGAGGCGCGCGGCTTCGAGCGCCAGTTCGGCGGTCGAAATATCAACACCCATGCCGCCAATGAAAATCGGCACCAATTCCTGTTTGCCGAATCGCAGGCGGAAATCGTCAACGCGCTTCATGTCGATCCTTGGTGATGTACCGGCGGTGTATGGCCAACGCGGAGCGGTTACGCATCCGCACAGGGTTATGTCAGCCCCTGTTCCCCGCCTCAGCTGGGGATTGTACCTATATAGCGCGTGGATGGCACCGGGGAATGTGCTGATCCGTGCGGCGCGAGCATGGCAGACGAGTCTGTTGCCGGCGCGCTTGCGAGCAGCTGAGTAACCCTGCTCAGAATCGGGCAATAGTGCGTTGTGCCTGTCCACGCAGCAGGTCACTGCCATGGGCAGAACCGTTGCCGGCATATAAACAAAATCGGAGAAGCGTGCATGCCGCGGGCTGGCCAGACCCCACAGCAGGCGGAACAGGACCAGACCACCGATGCTATAGCCGGATCAGGCATGCAGCACCAGCATTTCACCTTCGCCGCTCAGGTACGCTACCGCGAAGCGCGCGACTTGCGACCGGTGAAACGCCTGCACCAACGGGTCCCACACGACAACCTTGCTGTCTGAGAAACCCGGAACTGAGGACACAGTCCAAGCTCTCCATCTTGTCGCTACATCCATCATGTCGCCGGTCGCGCCGGATTCAAGCGGGTGTGGAAAATCCCACCTTGGATTATGATGGTTCATCACCATTATCTTGAATGCTGTCTTATTCGAAGGAGCACCTATGGCGAGTCTCACACCGTCCGAAGTCACCCGTTTCCGCGATCGCCTGCGCGCACGCGATCTCGAACTGCGGCGCGCGATTCACAGTGCGCTGGTCAACGCCGAGGACAAAACCTATGCCGAGGTCGCCGGCCGGGTGCTGGACGTTGCCGAGGAGTCGGTGGCCACCATGTTCGCGGACGACAAGATCTTGATGATCAAAAAGGAAGTGGCCGAGCAAACCGACGTGGTGGAGGCGCTGGCGCGTATCACGGATGGTACCTACGGGGCTTGTGTCGATTGCACGGAAGACATCGGTGTGAAGCGGCTTGATGCATATCCCACGGCCAAGCGCTGCATACGCTGCCAGACCCATTTCGAGAAACAGCACATGGGCGGAGGGCGCGACAGCACGCCCAGTCTGTAAACCGGTCGACAGACACAAACCTCGATTATTGCGGGCAGGTTGACGTGTATCACGGCGAACGCCTGAACAGCATCACCCACCTGTTCGGGGCGGTGGCCGCGGCTGCCGGCTTGGCGGTGCTGGTGGTTCTGGCCGCGCAGCAGGGCGATGCCTGGAAGCTGGTGAGCTTCAGCGTCTATGGCGCTACCTTGTTCTTGCTGTATCTCTTTTCCACGCTCTACCACAGCACGCGCGGCCGCGCCAAGCCAATCCTGGCGAAGCTCGATCACGCCGCCATCTATCTGCTCATCGCCGGCAGTTATACGCCGTTCACCCTGGTCACGCTGCGCGGTGCCTGGGGGTGGACGCTGTTTGGCATGATCTGGGGGCTGGCGGTGCTCGGGATGGTGGTGGACAGCTTGCACAGAAAAGATGCGCGCCGCATCCTGCCGGTAGCCATCTATATAGTGATGGGCTGGCTGGTGCTGATTGCGTTCAAGCCGTTACTCGCCGCGCTGGCGCACGCCGGGGTTTTGTGGCTCGTAGCCGGCGGGCTGTTCTATACCCTGGGCATCGTTTTCTATGCGTTGGACAAGAAACTGCGACACTCGCACGGTATCTGGCATTTGTTCGTGCTCGCCGGCAGCATCAGCCATTACCTGGCAGTTCTTTTCTATGTCGCGTAGAGATGGCCGGAATGGCCGTCAAATCCGAAGACACTCGAATCTGGTGTAAAGTTGCCAAACACTTGGCCTGAAAGAGGGATCTGACATGAACATCCGGTTACCGCAGTCTGTCCTGTTGCTCACCACCGTGCTGCTTGTGCTGTCTGGTTGCGCCTCCACTACCACCGCCACCGTGGTGAGCTCGAGTGGCGGGCCGACCATCCAGCAGGCGCAACAGGAACCATACGCCGGCCCGAAGAAGCGTATCGCCGTGACGGCCTTCGAGTTCAAGGCGGCGCGTGGCAGCGGCGATATCGGGCGCGGCATGTCCGACATGCTGTCCAACGCACTGTTCAACAGCAACCGCTTTATCGTGCTCGAGCGCGAGAACATCAAGGAAGTGATTCAGGAGCAAGACTTCGGCGCCACTGGACGGGTGAAGCGCGAGACTGCTGCGCCGATCGGCGAGATCGAGGGAGCGGAGCTGATTATCCGCGGCTCGGTCACCGAGTTTGAGCCGAAGTGCAAGGGCGGGGCGCTGTTGATCGTGGCCGCACAACAAGCGTGCGTGACGCTCAACCTGCGCATCGTTGACGCCAAGACTGGACGCGTGGTGAACGCCACCACGGTCGAGGGCCGCTCCGACACGGTGGGTGCCGGCCTGGTGTTCGCCACCAACCCGCTGCCGATCGGCCTCGGCGGCTGGGCGAAGACGCCGATGGAAACGGCGATTCGCAACTGCATCGAAACCGCGGTGCAGCATATCGCCAGCAGCAAGCTCTGAGGTCCGTGGCGCAAACGGTGATCAGCTAATGCGCGCGTCGTTCTGCGCCGGTTTTTTGTTGCTGGCGTTGCTGCTGGCCGGCTGCGCGCCAAGCGCCACGGTCACGAAGGGCGGCGGTGCGACCATTGGCGAGGCCCAGGCCGAGCACTACGACGGCCCCAAGGCGCGCATCGCGGTCGGCACGATCGTCGACAAGACGAGTGCGGCGCCACTGAAGTCCCTTTCCTTTCAGCTGTCCCGGATAACGGTAAGTGACAGCAACAGCCCGGTGCCGGATGCCAACGGTGTCTTGAGCGGCATCCGCGACATGCTGACCACCGCGCTCTTCCAGAGTAACCGCTACATCGTGCTCGAGCGCGCGACCCTCAGTGACGCCCTGGTGGAACAGGAGTTCTCCGCCTCCGGCAAGGTCGGTGAGGCCAGCAGAATTCCCATGGGGCAGATCGAGGGTGCGGAGCTGCTCGTGGTCGGGGCGCTTACCGCATTCAATCCGGGTATCGCCGGCGGCGTCGGCTTCCCGGTACCGATCCCGCTCAACAAGCGCGGTGACATGGCGATTCTGGATGTCCAGATGCGCAAGGGCTTCGCGGCCATGGATCTGCGTGTGATTGACACGCGCACGGCGCGCATCGTGGCGAGTGTTGCGGTCGAGGGCAGCAGCTACAAGTTCGGCGCCGCAGTGAGCGGCATCGCCAGCACGCGCTCCGGCTCCATCCGCTTGCCGGTCATCCTGCGCGGTTTCACCAACACCCCGGCGGAGCGCGCCATCAGCGAGATGGTGGATGCGGCGGTGGCGAATGTCGTGGAAAAGACCCCGCCGGTGTATTTCCATTTCGATCCGCAAGACAGCGGCGCGTCGCCGGCACCCGCCACGAACCCGCCGGCGCCCTGACCGGGCTCTTTCGCGCGTGCTGCTTTCCGCTTAACCTTGGTGCGCATGTCCACGCCACGCTTCCATCTCCCTGTCCCGCTCACGGTAGCGGCCACGCTGAACCTGCCGGAAGCGGCGGCGCACCACGCGGCGCGCGTGCTGCGCCTGCGCAGCGGCGATGGCGTAACGTTGTTCAACGGCCAGGGCGGCGAATACGCAGCGCGCATCACCGCCATCGGCAAGCATGCTGTGACGGTGGCAATCGAACACTACGCTCCAGTCGAACGCGAGTCGCCGCTGCCGGTGACGCTGGTGCAGGCCGTGTCGTCCGGCGAGCGCATGGATCTCACCATTCAAAAGGACGTGGAGCTGGGCGTGGCGCGCATCGTGCCGGTGGAAAGCGAGCGTTGCGTGGTGCGTCTGAAGGCCGAACCCGCCGAGAAACGCGTGGCACACTGGCAGCAGGTGGTGATCAGTGCCTGTGAGCAATGCGGACGCAACCGCATTCCTGAAGTCCGAATGATCTCACCGCTCGACGTCTGGCTGGCGGCAGAGGCGAGTGATGCGTTGCGTTGGGTGTTGCTGCCGGGCGCGCACACGGCGTTGCGCGACCAGCCGCGCCCGCAGAAACCTGTCGAGCTGCTGGTCGGTCCCGAAGGCGGACTGACGGATGCCGAGGCCGACGCCGCACAACGTGCCGGCTATCAACCGGTGCGCCTCGGTCCGCGCGTACTGCGCACCGAGACCGCCGCACCGGCCTTGCTCGCGGCACTCCAGGCACTCTGGGGAGATTTCTGATTTACAGTCCAGCCCCTGGACTGTGTGTCACCGCCACCAACACGATGTACAGGAATACCGCGAGTGCCAGGCCATAACTCAGCACGCGCACCCGCCGGGTCTTGCCGTACTTCAGCGCGATGCTGCCCAGCACAATGTAGGCCAGCAACGCCAACACCTTGGCAGTTAGCCAGGCGTGCACAAACGGGTATTGCGCGACGCGCAGCGCCAGCGCGATCGCCGAGCCGAGCAGCAGCGTGTCCACGACGTGCGGCAGGATGCGCGTGGCGCGTGCCTTCAACAATGGCGAGCCTTGCAGCATCCATATCCCACGCAACACGAATCCGGTAATCGAGAGCATGGCGCTGCCAACGTGTATGGCTTTCAGGATATCCATGCCGGCAATTCTAACCCGGAGGATGGTCGGCGCGTGGTTTTAGATACATGGGCAGATAGCGCAGCACCCACGGCAGCAGCGCCGCCAGCCACACCAGGGCGGCCAGCAGGTTGAGCCAGCTTGCCACCGGCGGCAGAAATTCGCCGGCAATGCGCAGCACCGCGCTGGCATTCACACCAAGCAGCACCGCCCAGGTCAGCGTATCGGCGCTGAGCGCGCGGCCGGAATGGCCGAGGGTGACGCGCGAGGCCATGGCCACGATCATGCTGGTGAGAAAGCCGATACCGAGCGCATGCAGCGGCGCACGTCCGAGAAAGTCCGTGCCGGTCGCGAGCAGGGTAAGACTTTGCACGGCATACAGACTCATGCCGATGCCGAGCCACAGGAACGCGATGTGCAGCATCGCGAGCAGGCGCGCATGGAAACTGCGGCGAAACTGCCAGACGTACGAATGATGCAGGGCGGCGACGGCGAGCGGCAGGTCGGCGAGGAAGCGCCACTGCGGCAACCCACTCAGTTCGAATCCGGCATGGGCGGTCACGCACACCGCCATCAGCGACGGCCCCCAGGCCGGGCGCACCATGATGTAGTTCATGAGCGCGCTTTGACTGAAAAATGGAATCATGCGGTGACTCACCAGGAAAACCACCGGCACCAGAAACAGCCACAAGCCCAGTTCGCGCGCGAGTGCGAACAGTTGTGCGGAGCCGGTGAGCACGGCCGCCAGAAAGACCGCGATGCCCAACAACCCGGCGGCCAGTGCCAGGTTGAGCAGACGTTCGTGCGGACCACGTTCCCGCGCGCGCGCGTACACCTGGAACAAACTGGCCAGCGCGCTGGCCCAACCGGCCAGAAACAGCATCAGTGCCAAGACAACGATGCGGCTATCCAAAACGAGGCCGGCGGTGAACAGCAGTATGCCGCCGAACAACAGGGCGAACACCGGCACGTAGGCGCGGCGCCCGATCGCCGTGCCGCGCAACCAGCGCGGGTAGACGGTAAACAGAAACCCGAAAATGAAAAAGGGGAACACGCCGTACACCATCAGGAAGGCATGTCCCCAGGTAGCCGGCAACGCTGTCGCCAGTGACAAAAAGCCTGTGGCGCGCGCGGCCAGTTCGATCAGCCACCAGGCGAGCGTCAGCAGAATCTGCACCGCCCCGGCCAGGAACAGCATGCGGTGCGGCTCGGCAGAAAATTGCTGCCACAGGGAAAACCTTTCGTGTTCAGGAGATTGCATGGCGTTGTCCGTGACCCGTGGCCCAGATGGCATGTAACACTGTACCCGCCACACCCCGCCTTGATGTCCATCAAGCGCGTCAGCGCGGATTTGCTATTCTTTTATAAGAATTGATTGCGACAAAGGGCGGGGCAGGCCCAAACGGGCAGTGTCAGGGGGGTTCGTGGGTTTCCACGCAGGCCGCCGCGTGATAAATAGGGATTTCTCCAAGAGGTCTGGAACCATGAGTGGGCTCGCGCGTTTTTGGCGTCTGCTTACCGAAGCGCCCACGGCCGTGAGCGAATCCGGGCGCCGCCGCCAGATACAATTACTGTCCGGCCTGCTGGTCGTGCTGATTCTGCTCGTGCTGCTGTCGATCGGCTTGCAGCTGCTGCTGTTTCCGGGGTTCTGGCCAACATTTGTGGCTGTCGCCAGTGCGCTGGCCGTGCTGTTGTTCGCCTATGGCCTCGCGCGTGTCGGAAAATTCACCGCCGGCGCGTTGTTGACCGTCGGGACCAGCGCGCTGACATGCTTCGCGATCGTGATACTCAATCCCCACGACCCGGTCGTCTACGCCTTCCTGAACGTGAGCATGTTTCTGGCGCGCCTGCTGTTCGACAAAACCGGAGTGTGGATTACCACCCTGGCCAATCTTCTCGGCGTCACGCTGCTGTTGCCGGCCCTGGGCGTGCCACCTCCCGACGGCGATCCAGTGGTGGTACCGATTTTTCTTGTCATCACCGCAGCGATGTTGCTTTTCGGCATACGGTATCGCGACTCCGTGGAGCGCGACCGGCAAATGGAACTGGTCGCGAGCGAAGCACGTTTTCGCGACTTTGCCGATGCGACGCTGGAGGGCGTCGTTTTTACCGAGAATGGCAGCATCATCGACATCAACGAACGTGGCGCCGCACTCGTGGGGGCGACCAACAGCGCGGCGCTGGTCGGTCGGGATATTCTGGATTTCTGCGCACCGGCGGACCGCGAGCGCGTGGCGACGCAGATGCGCAACAATGTCATCACACCCTACGAGTTCACCATCCGGCGCGTGGACGGCAGCGAATTTCCCGGCGTGGTGCGCGGCCGTACCAGCCTCTACCACAATCGCCCGGTACGCGTGACGGTGTTCCGCGACCTGACCGAGCGCCGACGCGCCGAGGAGGAGTTGCGGCGCGAGCGCGAGTTCACCAGCACGGTGCTCGACACGGCCGGCAGCCTGATCGTGGTGCTCGACCGCGCCGGCCGCATTGTGCGCTTTAATCGCACTGCCGAGCAGACTACCGGTTACCGCTTCGACGAGGTGCGCGGACAGACGCCCTGGGATTACTTCCTGTCGCCGGCCGAGTCGGCGGCGGTGGAAAAGGTTTTCAAACGGCTGACCGCCAACGACGTCGTCGCGCGCTACGAAAACCATTGGCGCATGCGCGACGGCTCATACCGTCTGTTCGACTGGTCGAACCGGGTCATCACCGACAGCGCCGGCACTGTCGAGTACATCGTGAGCGTCGGCGTCGACATCACCGAGCGCAAACGTGACGAGCAGGTCACCCAGCGCCTCAATCGCCTGCTCAATACCCTGGGGGCAGTCAATCCGGCGCTGATGCGCGCCGAGAGTGAAGCTCAGTTGTTCGCCGGAATTTGCCGCACGCTGGTCGAGCAGGGCGAATTTTCCATGGCCTGGGTGGGGTTGGCCGATGCCGCCACGCAGCGTGTCACGGTGGCTTGTCAGTCAGGTTTCGCGCACGGCTATCTGGAAAATCTCGATATCCACTTTGACGACAGTCTGCAGGGCCAGGGGCCGACCGGGACAGCGATCCGCACTGGCCGGACAGTCATCAATGATGACACCGAGATCAACACGAACTTTACACCGTGGCTTGAGCGATCACGCGAACACGGCTATCGCTCGTCCATGGCCACGCCGTTGCGGGTGAACGGACAGGTAATCGGCAGTCTCAACGTGTACGCGGCCACGCCGCATGCCTTCGGCAGCCAGGAGGTCGTACTGCTGGAGAAGCTCGCCGGCGACATCGGCCTGGCGGTCGAGCGGCAGCATGCCATCGACCACATCGCCGCCTCGGAGCACGAACTGGCCACGATTCTGCAGAACATGCAGGACACCTATTACCGAACCGATCAGGATGGCCGGATCGTGCGCGCATCGGCGTCGGCGACCCAGCTGCTGGGGTACACGCCAGGAGAGGTGCTGGGCATGCGGCTGGCGGACTTCTACGTCGACGCCGACGGCCGGGAGCGGTTCGTGGCCGCGCTGAAGGCCGCCAATGGCATGTTGAGGAACTACGAAGCGCCCCTGCGACACCGTGATGGCACGGTGATCTGGGTATCGACCAACGCCCAGTATGTACGAAATGCCGATGGTCACGTCATCGGCATCGAGGGCACAACCCGAGATATCACCGAGCGCAAGCGCGTCGAGGACCGACTGTTTGAAATCGCGCGCGGTGTCTCGGCGACCACGGGCAAAACATTCTTTCATGCACTGGTGGCGCACCTCGTGCAGTCAATGCATGCCGACTACGCGTTTGTCGGAGAGTTGATGCCGGGTCAGGCAGACCGCATCCGGACGATCGCCGTGCAGGCCGGCGACCAGCGCGCCGACAATTTTGAATTTGACCTGGCGGGCACGCCGTGCCAGAACGTGGTCGGACGTGAAACCTGCGCCTATGCGTGTGCCGTCCAGGAGCAGTTCCCGGACGACCACATGCTGGCGGAGATGGGCGTGCATGCCTATGTCGGCACGCCGCTGTTCAGCAGCAACGGCGCGGCGCTTGGCCTGCTGGTAGTGCTGTTCCGGAAGCCAATCGATGAGAGCCTGATCATCCGTTCGACGCTCGAGATTTTCGCCGCGCGCGCCGCGGCCGAGCTCGAACGCCTGCGCGCCGAAATGTCGCTGCGCGACAGTGAGTCGCTGCTTGCCAAGGCCCAGGAAGTTGCGCGCATCGGCAGCTGGTCGTGGGACATTGCGAGCAATGACGTATTGTGGTCACTCGAAACCTATCGGTTATTCGGCGTGACCCCGGAGAGCGGCGAGCATCCGTGGGAGATTCTCAAGCGTGTTGTGCATCCGGATGACCGCGAGCCGCTGCAACAATCGATTGAGCGGACCGCGCGCACGGGCGAGGCGCAGCCAATGGAGTATCGGCTGATCTGGGCGGACGGAACGGATCACGTGCTCTGGGCCGAGGGCGAAATGCTGCGTGGCCCGGATGGCAAGCCGGCGCGCATGATTGGCACCATGCAGGACATCACCGAGCGCAAGCAAGCCGAGCAGGCGCTCATCCAGAGCGAAAGCAACTTCCGTGCGCTGACCGAGAACGCCAATGTCGGCATCCTGGTGAATCATCACGGCAAGCACGTGTTCGCCAATAACCGCTTGCTGGACATGCTCGGCTACTCGGCCGAAGAGATCCACGAAACCGGGGTGAAAGAACTGGTGCATCCGGTGGAATACGACAAGGTCATGGAGCGCTTTCGCGCGCATATGGCGGGCGAGCCGGCACCGAACGTCTACGAAACGGTGTTTATGACCAAGGACAGGCAGGCAGTGCCGGTCGAACTGACCGCCGCCAAAACCACCTGGCAGGGAGAGCCGGCCGGCCTTGTGTTTTTGCGTGACATCAGTGAGCGCCTGCGAACCGAGGCGGCATTGCGTCAGAGCGAGCAACAGTTGCGCTCTGTTGTGTCGAACCTGCCCGTCGTGCTTTATACGCTCGATCGCAATGGCGTATTTACGCTGTCAGAGGGCAGGGGGCTTGAAGCCCTGGGGCTCAAGACCGGCGAGGTTGTGGGACAATCGGTATTCGATCTCTATGCCGGCCAGGCCAACGTGTTGGACGATGTGCGGCGAGCGCTGGCCGGTGAGACGCTGAGGGCCGCCACCAAAGTTAATCAATTGGTGTTCGATAGCTGGTATTCACCACTACTGGATTCGCACGGCAATGTGACGGGTGTTATCGGCGTGGCCACCGACATCACTGAGCGTGTTTCGTCCGAGACGCAGATGCGCAAACTGTCCAGCGCCCTCGAGCAGACCGCCGACTCGGTGGTCATCACCGACCGTAATGGCGTCATCGAGTACGTCAACCCGGGCTTTGAGAAAACCACCGGCTATTCGCGCGACGAGGCTTTGGGGCAGACACCGCGCCTGGTGAAGTCGGGCAAACAGGGTGCGGGATTCTACAAAAAGCTCTGGGGCACCATTCTCGCTGGCGACGTGTTCAGTGAGGTGTTCGTCAATCGCCGCAAAGATGGCAGCCTGTATTACGAGGAAAAAACCATCACCCCACTCAAGGGCCCTGCCGGTCAGGTTACGCATTTCGTGGCCACCGGCAAGGACGTGACCGAGCGCATGCAGGCCCAGGAACGCCTGCAGCACATGGCGCAGCACGATGCGCTCACCGAACTGCCGAATCGGGCGTTGTTCCTCGACCGCCTAAAACAGGCGCTGGCACGCGCCCGCTGGCACAAGCGTCTGGTGGCGGTGCTGTTCGTGGACATGGACCGCTTCAAGACCATCAACGATACCCTCGGGCACGAGATCGG
>Ga0105107_10003440_pt1 | contig 10525 bp, 9 predicted proteins | sample PPLLaktember2015_6_FD_79335 | JGI IMG/M metagenome (GOLD analysis project Ga0105107, IMG submission 79335) | Freshwater sediment microbial communities from Prairie Pothole Lake near Jamestown, North Dakota, USA - PPLs Lake P8 Core (1) Depth... | ecosystem: Environmental > Aquatic > Freshwater >... | reverse complement strand
GGTTTTCATTGAGAGCAGAACCCTCATCGATTGCTTTCCACGTCCACAAGCATTCGTCAGCTCCTCTTTGCTCTGCACCTCAACGTGCATTTCGGATCCTTCCTGCTTGGCGTGCGGGTCGGCCCGCCGGCCGAAGATCCAGTGTACCGCCCGGAATAGTCGAATAAGAACCCAGAAATACGCCGGTTATTCCAATTAATAAGTATTTCTGGAATAATAAGACACCGACTGCGCCGCCCGAACAGGTATATCGAATAACGACCCGGAATGCAGGGGCCGTAAAACGACTTTCTGCGGTATTTTGGAATAACCATGAACCAAATGGAGTCACGATCGGGAACGACGGTAACGCAAGCCGGCGGCTATCTCGCCTTTCTGCCCAACCCGCTCCCCCCGCATCCGGCGCTAAACATGGACGAGGAGGCGCTGCTTGCGTTATCCGCGGCCGATAGGGCCGTCGGCGCCCTTTCGAGTTTTGGCGACCTGATACCCAGCACCAATATCTTTGTAGCGATGTATGTGCGCCGCGAAGCACTGCTGAGCTCGGAAATCGAAGGCATCGCATGCACCCTGGAAGATGTCTTGAAGTACGAAGAAGCCGAAGAACAACCGAAAGCGGAAGAGACGCCCGACATAACGCAAGTCGTGAACTACGTGCGCGCGTTCAACTCCGGGATTGAACATTTGCGCGCACAGCCTTTCTCGCTGGAGCTTATCCTGTCATTGCATAAGATACTCCTCGCGGGTTCTCCTCGCGGCGACGAACGGGCGGGCAACTTCCGCGAAGATCAAAACTGGATCGGTCCCAAAGGTTCGACAGTGTCGACAGCCCATTACGTTCCGCCGCCGGTCGAGCATATGCGCATGTCGCTCGGTAATTTCGAGTACTACGTCCGCGACAAACGAGATTTGCCGCTGCTCCTTCGCTGTGCGCTCGTCCACGCACAGTTTGAAACGATCCATCCTTTTTCGGATGGAAACGGCCGAATCGGTCGTCTGCTTGTGCCGTTGATGCTCGCGGCAGAAGGCGCGCTCCGCCAGCCCCTGCTCTATCTCAGCCTGTACTTGCTGGAAAACCGCGCCGATTACTACGAACGCCTGATGGCGATTCGCCGCACTGGTGATTGGGAAGGATGGTTGAAGTTCTTTCTTACGGGGGTGCAAATCACCGCCGAAGATGCGATGCAACGATCCAAGGCCATCCTGGCCCTTTACGACGATGTGATGCGGCAGGCAGCGTCCTTGCGACGCAGCACGATACCCGTGGCTGAAACACTGTTTGCGCACCCCATCATCACCACACAAGGCGCACGCAAACACACGGGGCTCGCATTCGATACCGCGCGTCAGGCGCTCGAGGCGCTCGCCACCGCCGGCATCGTGAAGGAAATTACCGGGCGGCGACGCGGACGCACATACGTCTTCGAGCCCTATATCAAGATTCTGCGAGACTCATGGGCGCCTGACGCTCGCGTGGCATGAATCAGGAACACGCGAGAGCCAAGCCCTACTCCACTTTCGCTTTCGAAAGCTTCACCACCGCTTCCCACTTCTTCATTTCCGCGCCGACGAATGCGCCGAACTCCGGCGGCGTCATCTTCCTGGGTGTCACGCCCAGGCCGTCGAGGCGCTTGCGAACGTCCGGCATATGGAGGATCTGATTCAGGGTGCTGCTCAGGGTGTCGACGACTTCCCTGGGCGAGCCGCCCGTCGTGAAGACGCCGTACCACGAATCGGCTTCGAATCCGGGTACGCCTGATTCAGCGATGGTGGGCACGTTCGGCAGAAACGCGCTGCGGGCGGCGCTGGTGACGGCGATCGCGCGCATTCTGCCGCTCTCGACGTGAGGCTTGGCGGCAAGCATGTTGTTGAACGCGAGCGCCGCTTCCCCGCTCAATAACGCAGTCGTGGCCGGGCCGCTTCCCTTGTACGGGATGTGGGTGAACCGCACTTTGGTGTCGTGCTGGAAGAGCTCCGCGATGAGCTGCGAGCCGGTGCCGCTGCCGCCGGAAGCGTAAGTGAGCGCCCCCGGCGTCTTGCGCGCGAGGGCGATGAGCTGCTTCACCGTGGTGACCGGTACGGACGGATGCACGACGAGGATGTTCGGCACCGTCCCGACCAGGCCCACCGGCGCCAGGTCTTTCCCGGTATCGAAGGCCATGCGGGAATAGAGGGACGGATTGATTGCGACGCTGCTCGCCGACAGCAGCAATACATGCCCATCCGGCGGCGCCTTCGCCACGACCTCGGCGCCGATGTTGCCCCCGGCGCCGGGACGGTTTTCCACGATGACCGGCGATGACCACAGCTTGTTCATCTGCTGGCCTACGAGCCGCGCCAGTATGTCGGTCGAACCGCCGGGGGAAAAAGGAGAGACGAATCGAACGGGCTTGGTGGGATAGCCTTTCTGCGCGACCGCGCTGCCGGATACCAGAGCGGCGACGAATGCAGCAGCACACGTGATAGAAAGCGACGCCTTGGGTTTACGCATGATCTTTCCTCCCTGGTTCATTTCGCCATGCCGAGATCGGTCAGGATCGCCTGATGCTGCTGGCGCTCGCGTTCGAGGAAAGCTTTGCTCTGCTCGCTGTTGAGCCCGCTGGAGATCCAGAGCTTCGCGAGCAGCGCCTTCTTCCACTCGTCGGAGGATGCCACCCGCGAGAATAGATCATCCCAATAGGCTATCTGCTCTTTCGTCAAACCCCTGGGCCCGACCACGCCGCGCCATGTCGAGTACGTGGACGCGATCCCCTGCTCGCGCCAGGTCGGCACAGCGGCGAGCGCGCCGCTCAGCCTGTTCGCCGAAGAGACGGCGATGACGCGGATTTTTCCGGCCTCCAGGTGCGGGACGGCAATCGGCGCGGCGATTGGCACGACATCGACGTGCCCTCCGAGCAACGCGACGGTCACCTCACCTCCGGATTTGTAGACGATGTTGCGCAGCCGCTTCACATCGACACCCGCGACCTTGAGCGCAGACACGGTCGCAATGTGGTTCGCGCCGCCGAGCGCAGTCGCGATTCCGAAAGATATCGAGGCCGGGTCGTTCTTGAGCAGCGCGATCAGGGTCTTGGCGTCTTTTACTTTGGAATCGGGCAGGACCATGAAAGCGATATTCTCGTCGAACAGCTGCGCGAGCGGCGTCAGGTCCCTGAAATCGATGGCGCTCGCCCCGACGATCTTGTTCGTGACGATCCCCGGCGAGGTGATCGAAATGTAGTGCGCATTGCCGGGGTACTGGTTCACGTAGAGGTACGCGAGCGTCCCGCCTCCGCCGGCCTTGTTGACCACGGTGCTCGTCCCCGCGAGCAGCTTCTGCTCCTGCAGGAATCGGTGGAGTGTCCTCCCCGTCGTATCGAGCCCGCTCCCGGGACCCGAGGGGATGACGATCTCGACGTTGGCGCCGGGCTTCCAGTCCGCGCTCGCCGCGGCGAGCGGCGAGCAGGCGACGGCGATGACAGCCCCACGCAGCACCTGACGCGCTGCCCATCGTTGCAACATGGTTTCCTCCTTCGGTTTATTCTGCTTACGTTATCGGGCGTCGGCGGCCGAACCGGTGATCTCCTCCCACATCGCCGCGCCCCCACGGCTCATCGCATGCCCCCCGAGCCTGTCGGCCCAGTACGCCTCGCTTCCATACTCCGACCGCCACGCCCACAGCCGCAGCGTGCTGTGATGCAGGAGGTATTCATCGGTCACGCCGATCGCGCCGTGGAGCTGGTGCCCGATACCCGCACCGGATTGCGCCGCCTCTCCGACCTTGACCTTTGCGTAGGCGACGGCGAGCGCGCTGCGGTCGTCGGACATGACAGCGGCCGCGGCAGCCATGGCACTCGCCTTCGCTATGGCGGCCTCTCCCGCCAAGCGGGCGAGCTCCTGCTGTACCGCCTGGAATTTGATGATGGGACGGCCGAATTGCACCCGTTGCTTCGCGTACGCCGCGGTCAATTCCAGTACCCGCTCCAGGGCCCCGTCCATCTGCACTGCGCGAGCGAGGGCGCCGCGCTGCAGCGCCTTGTCCGCAGTGATCGATGCCGTCGCCCCGGCGATCTGCGTATCCTCGATCGTCGCCTCGTCGAAAACGACACAGTCTCTCGCTTCGCCTGCGAGGTTGGCATGAGGCAGAACCCGATACGCCGACTTCGGCGCACAGACGACTTTGGACTCGGCGCCGAAGGACGCGATCAGGACCACCGCCGACGCGTGTCGCGCCCACGGCACGTTCTCCACGGTTCCCGAAAGTCGCCACGCGTTGTCACGGCGGCGGAGCTGTAACGGGTCGGGAGATTCGATTATTCGGAACGCGAGCGGGCCTCGAGGCACGTCAATGCCGACACCGGCCAGCGCCCACCCGGCGAGCAGCGCCGTTTCCGCCAGCGGAACGGATGCGCAATACTTGCCCGCGAGCCTGAGAACCTCGGCCGCTTCCACCACGCTTCCGCCGGAACCGCCGGCCGCCTCGGGCACCGAGATGAGGCTCATTCCGGTCTCTTCGAGGGCTGACCAGAGCTCGGCGCTCCATCCCTGCTGCCGCGCGCTCTGCAGCCGATCGCTTTCGTAGAAATCCAGAAAGACGCGGCGAGCCGCGTCCTGCAGAAGCGCGCTGTCGTTCATAGCGAAGCCTCGAGTCGCTTGGCGACGATGCCCCGCAGTACCTGCGTCGTGCCGCCGCGGATCGTCGAAATGGGTGCGAAGATGGTGGCCTCCCCGAGCAGCCGTTCGAGCTCGTCCTGCGTATCGGTCGCGGGCGTCGCATCGAACAGCATTTTTGCGGCCTCGGTCACTTCGCGCTCGAAATGGGTACCGATGTCTTTCACGAGCGCCGCCTCGGTAGCGAGGTTCGGCGTCGTCTCCTTCGAGAATTCGGTGGCGATGGCAAGCGACATCGTCCTGATGCCGGCAAAGCGCGCGAGAAGGTTGCCGATCGTCAAGCGCGCCATGCGATCCGCCGTCGGCCCGGCACGGTCGATCATCGCGAGCAGGAGCGGCAACGTGTTCATGTAGCGCTCCGGTCCGCTCCGCTCGAGGGCGAGCTCCGAGGTGACCTGCTTCCAGCCCTGCCCGATTTCTCCCAGCACCATTTCGTCCGGCACGAAAGCTTCGTCGAAGAAAACTTCGTTGAAATGATGCTCGTTGTTGAGAAAACGGATCGGTCGTATGGTGATGCCTGGAGCCGGCAGGTCGACGATGAATTGACTCAGACCCTCGTGCCTGTTTTCCCCCAGCGGCGAAGTGCGGCACAGAACGAACATCGCGTGCGCCTTGTGGGCCCAGCTCGTCCATACTTTCTGCCCGGTGAGCTTCCACCCGCCGGCTACCCTTTCGGCCCGCGTTTTCACCGAGGCGAGGTCGGACCCCGAGTTGGGCTCGCTCATGCCGATCGCGAAATAGCACTCCCCTTTGGCGATGGCGGGCAGATACTTCTGCCGCTGAGCTTCCGTGCCCCAGCGCAGCAGGCTCGGCCCGCTCTGCCGGTCCGCCACCCAATGCGCCGAGACCGGGGCCGCCGCCGCCAGCAATTCCTCGGTGACGACGAAACGCTCCAGGTACGAGCCTTCATGCCCGCCGTACTTCCTGGGCCAGGTGATGCCGATCCAGCCGCGCGCCCCGACTTTCCTGCTGAACGCCGCGTCGAACTCGCCGTGCCCGAGATGAACCTGAAAGCTACCCTGCCGCCGTTCCGCCTCGAGGAAGTCGCGGACTTCCCGCCTCAGCCTGACGACATGAGAAGGCAGCTCGAGCGATGTGAAATCGGTGTTGTCGAAAAGCATGAGTCCCCCGCTGGTCGTGCATCGATTCGGTTGGTGCGTGGTTCAGTGCGCAGCCTTCAGGACGACCAGAGCGTCGGCCGCCTGTACGCCGTTGCCTGTTGGGCCCACAAAAAGAGGATTGATGTCGATCTCGCTTATCCTGTCCGCGTGGTCGGCGATCAGATGACTGAGGCGCGAGGTCGCAAGCGCCAGCGCGTCGATGTCGAGTGCCGGCATGCGTCGATAACCCTTGAAGATAGGCGCCGCCTTGAGCTCGAGGATCATGTCGCGCGCAACGGCTTCGGTGACGGGCGCAAACCGTCGCGTCACGTCCTTGAGCAGCTCTGCGTAAATTCCGCCGAGACCGAGAACGACCACGGGCCCGAAACACGGGTCGACGAAAGCCCCCAGGATGAGCTCGGTGCCCGAGCAGGTCTCCTGAACCAGGACGCCGTGGATGGTCGCGTCGCTGCAATGGCTCCGCGCCGATGCGACGATTCTCCGAGCACCCTCCTTGAGCTCGCGCAAGGAGCGTATGCCGATCATCACAGCCCCGGCTTCGGTCTTGTGCGGTATGTCGGGCGACTCCACTTTCGCGACCACGGGAAACCGGAAAGGGCTCTTCTTCAGCTGCTCGATTTCCTCCAGGCTGAAAAGCCGTCCCTTGACCGTCGGTATTCCGTATGCCGCCACGATGCGCTTCGATGCGTGCTCGCCCAGAGGTCCCGCCGCGGCGGGAAGGTCGAGTGGAATGCGCTTGGGGGAGACGCTCAGTTCACGCTGCGTTGCGCGCAGAGCCTGCTGTCGCGCCGCGAACTCGCCCAGCGCACCCGCTGCGGTCACCGTCCGCCCGGGGGTCACGAACCACGGAACGCCGTTCTTCTCGAGCGTCATCAGCGCCTGGGAAGCACGGTCCGGGGCGCGGCTCCACGCGACCAGCAGCGGCTTGTCCGATCGGCGCGCGATCGAAGCGAGCTCCTCGGCCCACGCCGGGGCGTTCGCGCTTCCCACGGCGCCGTAGCGAACCAGAACCTGGTCATAGGCGGGGTCTTCGGCAAAAGCCTGTACGACGCGGTTGAAACGGCCGGCGTCGTCACCGACCTGCGCCGTGAGATCGACGGGATTCGCCACGGCGGAATGCGGCGGCAGGGCACCGCTGATCCGTTTGAGCAGCGCTGCCGACGGCGGAGGCAAAGTCAACTGCGCCTCGTCGCAACGGTCCGCCATCAGGACACCCGAGCCTCCCGACGTGGTGACGACCGCCACCCGCCGGCCCCTGGGCAGCTTCCCGCCGAGAAAACCACGCGCAACGTCGACGAGATCCTCGATCTCGCGGATCTCGATGAAACCCGAGCGGCTGAACGCCAGTTTGAAAAGCTCGTATGGCGCGCTCAGGTTCGCGGTATGAGACGCGGCCGCCGCACGCGCGACATTCGAGTTTCCGACCTTCCAGCACAATATGGGCTTGCCGCATGCGAGCGCCTTCTCTCCGACCTCGAGCAGCCGCCGGCCGTCTTTGACGCCTTCCATGTAAGCGACGACGACTTTGATCTCGTCGTCATCCAGGATGTGCTCGATGATGTCCGCCGTCGACACATCGCACTCGTTGCCGGTCGAGACGATTTTCGAGAAGCCGAGGTTCTGGTGGTTGCAGAGACCGACCACGCTGAATCCGTATCCGCCGCTTTGCGTGACCATGGCGACGGGTCCGCTCGCGAGGGCGTGGTTTCGAAAGCCCGGGCCGAATCCGCAGAACATCCGGCGCTGGACGTTCATGAGTCCGATGCAATTGGGCCCCACGACGCGCACGCCGCTCGCCGCGATCGCCTGGTCCAGGTCTTTTTGCAGCGCTGCGCCTGAAGGCCCGGTCTCGCCGAAGCCCGAGCTCAGCACGACCGCCAGACCTATGCCCGCTTCACCGCATTGCCTGATGACTTCCGGCACCTGGGGCGCGTTCACTGCGACGATCGCGAGATCCGCCGCAGCGGGAATGTCGACGACGCTGGAAAAGCACGGGTAGTCGCTGATCCGGGCGGCGCGCGGGTTCACCGGAAATACGCGCCCTGTGTAGCCCCCCGACCTCAGATTCGCGACGATCTCGCCGCCGACTTTCCGGGTGTCTTCCGACGCGCCGATCACCGCGATCGAAGAAGGCTCGAGCAGCTTGCGCAGATCGGGCGCGTCACCCTGCGAATCGCCGGCGGGCGCTTCCGCCAGCCGCTCTCCCATGGCCCTTCCTTCTTCGCTCTCAGCTCGCATGACCTTGCTGCAGCAGAAAATGATAGTGGTCGGTCCTCGCGTGGCTCACTCGCACCTCGACCGGCACATCGTTGAACGTATATCCCACGCGCCGGATCTCGAGGACGGGCTCGCCGCGCTTCAACCCGAGGTGGCGGGTGACGGAGGCGCTGGCAATCACGGCCCGCAGCTTGTCCACCGTTCTCGTGACCGTGACCCCGAACTTCGCCTGATAGATCCCGTACACGGTATCCCCGCCTTCGCGGATCACCTTCTCCGAAAGACCCGGGAAATGCACGGGCGACACCGTGATCCCGGAGACCATCACGGGAATGTCGTTGATGCCGAGCAATATCGAGAACTCGACCACGCGCGCCCCTCCTTTCGCCGAAGGAAGATGAAGGATCTGCGCGATGTCCGCCGAGGCCGTGCCTTTCGAGAACGAGAGCAGCGTGAACCGCGGGCGCGCCTTCGGACCGAAGTCCGGCACCATGTGGAAGAACTGGTAGACGTTGTGGTGATTGTGCGAGGCGACGTAGGTTCCTTTGCCCTGCTTCCTCATCAGGACTTTGGCCGCGGCGAGCTCGGCGATCGCGGCCCTCACCGTGGGAATGCTGACGCCGAAACGCTCCGCGAGACGCGCTTCGCTCGGCAGGGCTTCCTGCGGCTTCCATTCACCCGCGACCAGCCCTTTGACGATTTGATCGCGCACCGCCTGATAGAGAGGACGGTCGGATGAAAATATCGAAGGGTCTATGGTTTCGGTTCGGGTCATCTGCGCTGGCTTCCCCTGATCGGCTTCAGTGTCCGCCGACGCCTGGTGATTTGGTCATTATAATGACTATAATCACTATAGCAACAAGGCGACAAAGAGGAAAACAAGATGGAAGAACCGGCGATGCGACCGCGCCCGGACACGCGCGGCGCGGGCAAGCGATACTGGGATCGCGCACACGCAGGCACGCTCGAGCTTCCCAAGTGCCTGGCGTGCGGCAAAGCGCACTGGTATCCGCGCCTGTATTGCCCGCACTGCGGCAGCGACGAGCTCGAGTGGATCGCGTGCAGCGGCAGGGGTGTGATTCACACCTTTACCGTGGTGCGGCAAAGCGGTCACAAGTTCTTCAAGGGCAAGGTGCCCTACGTGCTCGCGATGATCGCGCTCGACGAGGGCCCGCTCCTCATGAGCAACGTCATCGACTGCGACGTCGATGACGTGACGGTCGATGCGCCGGTAACCGTGGTTTTCGAAAAGCTCGGGGACGATGTCGGCATTCCGCTTTTCAAGCTCGCGGGAGGCGGAAAGTGATGGCGCGTTCGACGCTGTCAGGAGAAGCGGCGATCGTGGGCGTCGCCGCAGCCGAAGTCGGCTGGGAGACGTCGTATTCCGTCGCCGAGATCATGGCGCTGGCGACTCGCCGCGCCCTCGACGAAGCCGGCCTCACGATACGGGACGTCGACGGCGTGTTCGCGGTCACACCTTACTTCTGGATGTCGTCGGTCACGCTGGCGGAACAGCTCGGAATACAGCCCCGCTATACCGACTCGACCAACCTCGGCGGCTGTTCGTTCGTATCCCACCTGGGACACGCGCTGGGCGCGATCGCCACAGGACGCTGCAGCGTCGCGGTGATTGCGTACGGGAGCACGCAACGCACCGACGGTGGCAAGCTCGTGACGGGCGCCGACAACCTGCCCTACGAAATCCCGTACGGGTTCCAGCACCCGATCTCCGCGTACGCGCTCGCAGCGCAGCGGCATATGTATGAGTTCGGCACCACGCGAGAGCAACTAGCGAAAGTGACCGTGACAGCGAGTCAATGGGCGGCGCTCAATCCTGCCGCTCTCAAACCCGAGCCGGTTACCGTCGACGACGTTCTCAAGTCGCCGCTCGTGAGCGACCCTTTGCGCAAGCTCGATTGCTGCCTGATTACCAACGGGGGGGGTGCTGTCGTCGTCACGACCAGGGACCGCGCCAAGAAGCTCAGGAAGAAACCGGTTTCCGTGCTCGGCGCCGGCGAGAGCCACAGTCATCGCTACGGCGCGGCGATGCAAAGCTACACCACGACCGCGGCAGTGGCTTCGGGCCGCGACGCGTATGAAATGGCCGGTCTCGGCCCCACGGACATCGACGTGGTGCAGATCTACGATGCGTTCACCATCAACGTGATACTCGGACTCGAAGATCTCGGCTTCTGCAAGAAAGGGGAAGGCGGAGCGCTGGTGGAGCGCGGAATCGGCCCCGGCAGCAGGCTTCCCGTGAACACGTCCGGCGGCGGACTACGCTACTGCCATCCGGGGATGTTCGGGATCTATCTCCTCATCGAAGCGGTACAGCAACTGCGCGGGGAAGCCGGCGCCCGCCAGGTGCCGGAACCCAGACACGCACTGGTGCACGGGATCGGCGGCGTCCTGTCGGGACATGCGACGGCGATACTCGGCGTATGACTAAGAGCCCCTAACATAATGAAACGCGTGATGCGCTGTCACGATTTTCGCTCAGATCAAGGAGTGCGACGACGGCAATATCGCGAATATTG
>Ga0105107_10003439_pt1 | contig 10525 bp, 7 predicted proteins | sample PPLLaktember2015_6_FD_79335 | JGI IMG/M metagenome (GOLD analysis project Ga0105107, IMG submission 79335) | Freshwater sediment microbial communities from Prairie Pothole Lake near Jamestown, North Dakota, USA - PPLs Lake P8 Core (1) Depth... | ecosystem: Environmental > Aquatic > Freshwater >... | reverse complement strand
TGAGTGATAAAACTGTTGGAGTTGTCGGAATCGGAAATATCGGAAGCCGGGTGGTCAAAATCGCAGAATCTTTCGGGATGAAAGTTTTGAAAAACGATCCGCCATTAGAACGAAACAGGATAGGGAAAAACTACGTTAGTCTCAATAAGATATTAAAAGCCGATATTATCTCGCTGCACGTTCCGCTCTCGTTCCAAGGAATTGATAAAACACATCACCTGTTGAATGAAGATAATCTGAAACTGATAAAAGAAAATACAATAATCATAAATACTTCAAGAGGTCCTGTAATTGATAATGAAGCGCTCCTCGAAGAAACCAAAGAGAAAAAATTTCTTTTGATACTTGATGTTTGGGAAGAAGAACCCCGAGTCAATCTCAACTTATTAAGCAAAACGAAAGTAGGAACACCGCACATCGCAGGTTATTCATTTGAAGGTAAAGTAAACGGCACAAAAATGATTGTCGATGCATTAGGCCGGCATTTAAATAACAAACCAGTTTGGACACCAAAACTTCCGCCGATTGATAAAACAGAGCTGCTCCTGCTTGAAGGCAATTCAGACGAAGAGAGATTTTATAAACTATTTTCTTCCATCTATGACATCGAAAAGGATGATGATAGATTAAGAGAAATATCAGATTACAAACCGGATGAACAAGCAGCTTACTTTGATAAGTTAAGGAAAACTTATCCTGTTAGAAGAGAGTTCAGCAATTTTACTGTTCTTCTTTCAGAAAAAGAAAAACATCTGAAAGTAATACTTGAATCCTTCCGCTTCAAAGTTGAAATGGTTTAATCCTTACGATCTAATTTAAATTCTATTGGAATTTCCATCTGCACTTTTACTTTCTGACCTTTTATCAATCCGGGTTTAAAACGATGATAGAGAATTGCAAGTCTTGCCGCCTCATCACAGCCATAACCAATTCCATCTACAACCTGTGCATCGATCACCTCTCCATCTCTATCCACAAAAGTTAAAACTTTTACGACGCCTTCAACTTTTTCCTTTCTCGCTTCTTCCGGATACCCTATTTTTTTAAGGATTGCATCCATACCACCATAGGGTTCAGGCAGTACTTCTACCGTTTTATAAAATGCCGGATCATCTTCGTAATTTTTTTCTTCTTCAATAGTCGGAGGTAAAGAATCATCATTACTTTGCTTTTTCTTTTTCTGAGTGGTCGGTGGTTTGATTACATCAATCACATCTTCTTTCTTTTCTTCTTTCTTAGGTCCCGAATCAAGAACAATCTTATCAACCACAAGAATTCCCTCTTCGTAATAAATATCATCAACATATTTTCCTGTGCTATCAAAAAGCGAAGTCGGACCTTCTCTTTTGCCATTTTCAATTGAGAACATTTCTCTCAAAACTCCATTTTCATTGTATCTCCTAACAAGGCCCTCAACACGCCCATTAACGTAGGTAATCTCTTCTTTCGGATGCCCGTTCTCCCAATAAAAACTTGCATCACCGTCACGTACATTATCTCTCAGACGAACTATTGATTCAATTTTTCCATTGTTGTAGTATGAAACAAGTGAATCGAGCTGCGCTGCTATATCAACAGATGATATTAATAATGATACAATAATTATTCTAAACATTTTTTCATTTTGTTTTTTTGAAGAAAAAAGATACAACTTAATCGTGAGTTAAAAGAGGCATAATAGCAGCAGCAATAAAGACAATAACAGCAATTCCCATAAAAGTATATCCAACTATATAATCATATTCAAGAATTCCAACTTCACCAAGGATATAGTGCCAGTCGTGATAAACTTTTTTTCCACCAAGTAATGGGAGTTTTCGTGCCTGTGCATCAGCAGCATAAACACTTATGTTAATAAAATTTTGTCCAAGCCAAAGTAAACCGAATTGAACTCCTGTCCTGTAATTGTTCCTGAAAAAGTATCCGGCAATAATTAAAGGAAGAATGATCTGCATTAAAGTTCCACCGAGTGTATAAAGAAACTTGCCAAAAAGCATGAAGAAAAAATGTCCTGCTTCGTGGATCACAAGATCAATGCTATCCAGCAATCCGAATTCCCCCCGATTTATCACCCAATATGCAGCAATGGGTAAAATTATGATTGAGGGAATCCATCTTTTAAATTCATCCCGGCCAGAAGATGGTTTTGCCTTTTTTAAACTTAGTTCTGATTCTGTTTTATTTTCTTTTTCAGTGTGCATTGTTTATATGAAAATCACTCTTTAACTTCGCAACCAAATTTATAATTAAACAAACCTGTATCAAACAAATCAAAGGAGGAAAAAATGTTGAAAGTATTTCAACTCTCTGTAGCGCTCATGTTTATTCTATCCCTAAGCGCATTCGGCCAGCAAATAAAAACACCTCGCCCCAGTCCGGATGCAACTGTAATTCAGTTTGTTGGAGTAACTGAAGTAAAAATTGATTATAGCTCTCCCGGAGTTAAAGACCGAAAAATTTGGGGTGAGCTGGTTCCGTTTGGAGAAATCTGGCGAACCGGTGCTAACGAAGCAACTACAATTACATTCGGCGATGCAGTCAAAATTAATGGAAGTGAACTACCGGCAGGAACTTACGCTATCCACACTATTCCAAATGAAAGTGAATGGGAATTTATTTTCAGTAAGGATACGAAAGTAGATGGTAGCTCAAACTTTGACAAGGAAAAAGAAGTATTGCGCGTTAAAGCTAAACCTGAAGAACATCACTTTATGGAAAGAATGACTTTTCTTTTTACTGATGTAACTGACAACTCCGCTAACGTGAATCTGATGTGGGATAAATTGAAAGTGTCATTTAAGGTTGAAACCAATACACAGGAATTATTCCTCAGCAAAGCAAGAGAACAGTTAAGCTGGTCACCAACATTTCAGGCTGCACAGTATTGCTTAACCACTAATACAAATCTTGAAGAAGCATACAAATGGATAGAAGCTTCTTGTTTGATAAATGAGGTTTACTGGAATACAAGAGTAAAAGCTCAGATTCAATATAAGTTGGGAATGAAGAATGAAGCAATCACCACAATGGAAAAAGCCGTTGCACTTGGCAGCAAAATGGAAAGTGCACCTTTTGATTTTGACAATATGAAAAAGATGTTAGAGGACTGGAAGAAGTAAAGAGATAAAAAGGGATGACATCCGGCAAATGCCGGATGTCATCTCTAATGTTTAATCAGACTTTTAATAAACTCATCCATGAAATACTTTTCTTTTATTCACACTCGCCCTGCATACATCTGAACAGCAATACTCATTAGCAACCTTGCACTCGTGACAGGAGACAATAATTTTATCACAATCAACATTGTGGCAATTGATGTAATATGATGTTGGCTTCCCGCAGTAATGACATTTAGCAATATGCTTTAGTTCTTCTTTAGAATTTGGATTAACAACTCTTCTTTCATCAAAAACAAACATACCGCCTTCCCAATAAGTATCAGGAAACTTTTTGATGAAATCAACAATCCCTCCATCAAGCTGGTAAACATCATTAAAACCTTTTTCTACCATATATGCTGAGGCTTTCTCGCAGCGAATTCCACCTGTGCAATATGTAACAATGGTTTTATTTTTATACTCACTTAAATTCTCATCAACTACTTTTTTCCACTCACGAAAATTCTTCATCGGCGGTGTAATTGCATTTCTGAATTTTCCGATTTTACTTTCATACCAGTTACGTGCATCTACTATGATAAAATCTCTTTCTTCATCATACAATTGAAGTAATTTTTCCGGAGAGAGTCTTTTTCCGCTGTGTTCGATAGAAACATTTTCCAGGTCTCCGTGGACAATTTCATTTTTTAATCTGACATGCATTTTCTTAAACGCATGCTCATCGGCATCTTCTTCCTTAAACCGCAAGTCCTTAAATTCAGGATAAGCTTTGAGTTGTGATTTATATTTTTCAATATTTTCAGTTAACCCCGAAACAGTTCCGTTCACACCTTCGCTGGCAATAAATACTCTGCCTTTAATATCGTTTTGTAAGCACCACTCAAGGTGCTCGGTAACAACAAAGCCGGGATTATTCACCTGAACATATTTGTAGAATAATAAAATTTTATAACTATTCAACTTCGAGCCAATAATATTTTTTATAAAAGTAAATTATGATTAGAGCTCTGTAAATCTAATTTAAAAAATAAAATGAATTGAGTAAAAAAAGGCGGGTCAGCTGAGGATTTTTACACTTCGTTTAATAACAGGTTCTTATCCTGAGATGGAACTTCTAATAATATTTTGTCAAACACTACGGAAAAAACAGTGCCTTTATCTTTTTCACTTTGGACCGAAATTTTACCCTTATTAAGAATGACGTACTCTCTTACAAGTGCAAGCCCTAATCCATTACCCTCATAATTTCTGGCATGTCCTGTATCTTCCTGAGTGAACGGTTTGAAAAGATTCTTCAAAAATTTTTCAGAAATACCTATACCCGTATCCTCGACCTTTACGACTAATTTATTTTCCTCATAATCATCAATTGTAACACTAATGTGACCTTTCTGAGTATACTTAACGGCATTTCCAAGAAGGTTCTGAAATACCTGGCCAATTGTATACTTATCCGCTGATATTTCTGCACTGGATGAATTATTGCTGAAAAATAGCTCGAGACCTTTGTCTTTACAGAGAGCAGTAAATTCATATGTAATATTTTTCAACTCAACCGCCAGGTTGAACTTTTCAAACTTGGTTTTATAGTTACCGCTCTGCACAGCAGACATCGACAATATCATATCGATAGTTCTATGCAGCCTTTTACCAGCATTATCTACGGCATGTAAAATTGAAACAAGTTCTGTATCCTTTTGATCTATCTCGTCAGCAATAATCGGAATTGATGGCAGGATAACATTTAATGGTGTTCTTATTTCGTGCGACATTTGTGCAAGGAAAGCAGTTTTGAGCCTGTCAGATTCTTTAGCCTTATCTAATGCCAGTTCAAGTTCAGCCTGCACTTTTTTGATTTGAGTAATATCAAGCACCTGGAGAAGCGTATTGAGTGGTTCTCCTTTTTCGTCTCTGATTTTAATTGATTTAAGAAGTGCAATTAGTTTACGGCCATTTCGTTTTGAAAGCTTACATTCCAGATCAAGGCCATCACTTTCCAGGATCAATTGATAAGTTGATCTTATAGCTCCAACTGAACTGTCTTCAAAAAAATTTTTAATATTTAATCGTGCTATTTCTTCCTCATCATAACCTACAGTCGTGCAGAAAGCTATATTGGATTTAATAACTTTCCCGTCATTCGATACAATCAACATCCCGATTGGAGCATTTTCAAAAAGGATTTTGAACATTTCTTCTGTTTGCTTTAAAAAGATTTCAGCTTTTCTTCTATGGCTGATTTCAACATCAAGCTCATATATTTTTTCCCGGAATACACCCCTCAGCTTTTCATTCAAATTTTCTACTTCATGAGAGGACTTATCCAGTTGAACCATCATATCAAATATCTTATGAGCAAGCGAACCTACCTCATTACCCTTGAATTTTGACAACAAATCTTTTTGTTCTGCACGGTCTGTTTTATCCAGGATTGAGTATAATTTGAATATTGGCCTGAATGATATCATGCTAAGAAGATAAGTAATTAACATACCTCCAAACAATATTGCGAAGCTGTACAGAATAGTTTGAATTGTTTTTTGCTTTAATTCAACTGTTACATCCCCGGCTTTATAACCAATATATACTTTGCCAGCTTTTGATTTATCACCGTAATTAACTTTCGTATGAATACGATATACTGTACCATCAGAAGATAAGTTCTTAGATTGCTCAGAATGTAGATATAGATTATGTTCCGCCTCATCGAGATTTATTCCATCAATGACAACCCCCTTCTTATCCACCAATACAAAGTAAATAGCATCATTAAGATGCAATAACTGAGTTAGATCTTCCTTAACAATCAGTTTTCCATCACTGAATATCTGAGGGTTCTGCTCAATATACCTTGTGATAATTTCTGATTTAGACTCAAACTTCTCATATATATTTTCTTCAGTGCCGCGGTTGAAGACGTAAAAAACAAAAAAAGACAGCAATACGAAAAACGCTGCAAACTGAATTGTGAGGCTAAGTTGAAGTTTTTTAGACTTATTTTTCATTGTTAATTATTTATGTTCCATGAATCTGCTGTCTATCTCAAAATCAACATCCTTGCCGAAAATATTTGTTAAAATTCAGTAAAAAGGCATAAAATCTTGGTCTAATAAGAAGAAAGTGTGGTTGAGTGAGTAAATTTGAGTCAGTTTTATTACCGGGATATCCTAAATGAACTTCTTAATGTAGAAATTCAGGTCAAATTTTCGGCCAGCACCGTTTCTATTCATATAGCGAATTTTGCCAAAAACCGGGCGTTCCGCCCATGCCCTATCGTGTACCCCGCCAATAGACCAGGCGCAACCCACATAGCCATTAGGATCTCTGCCATCAAGTTCATATTTATCATTTAAATAGATTGCAATTCGTAATGCTTCTTCCGGTGATTTACTCCATTCCAGAATTTTTTTTGCCCAGTACATTCTCATATAGCCAAACATTTTACCTGTTATAATCAATTCCTTTTGTGCTGCGTTCCAGAGATCTTCGTGAGTACCAGCCTGCTCAAACTCTTCTAAAGAATAAACAAATTCTCTTTTATCTTTTCTATGCTTATTGAGTGTCTCTTTTGCCCAATTGTGAAATCCGTCAAACGAATCATACTTTGGATTATAATAACAAAAGTTATCTGAGAGTTCCCTTCTGATAATCAGCTCCTCAAGAAATGTTTCTGCGGAAGGGCTCTTTTGATAAAACTGTTGTACAGTTAAAGCAACTCGCTGAGCAGAGATTTGACCAAAGTGAAGATATGGGGAAAGATTTGACAGAGCATTTTTATTTGGATCGTTCCTGTCTTCTGAATATTGTCCCAATCTGTTTTCAAGAAAATCTTTTAATGCTTTTGATGCGGCTAACTCACCGGATTTTATCCAATCAACTTCCTTTACTTCACGATTAATTTTTAAAGATTCCTTTACTCTAGTCCAATCAATTATCTCCACAATCAGTGATTCTGCTTTTTGCATTTTTTTTATTTTCGGAAACTCATCCAGAAATTCCGGCAGAAGTTTATGAATTTTTGGACGAATGGTATACGCTGCAAATTCTAATTTGTTCGAAACAAAAGGACATGGTACGATATTATGAGCATCAACTTCGTAGAATGGGATTTGAATTTTCTCTGCAATTTCTTTTTTCCAGATTCTTTTTAATCTCAAAGGATCAAAGTCTGAAATTAGTACTGATGCATCAAACTTTTTTATAAACTCCGGTATTTCTACTTCAGGCTTGCCCTTGAGTAAAAAGAATGGAATGTTAAATCTTGTTAATTCTGATTCAACTTCCTGCAAACCCTTCAACATGAATCCATACTGACGTATTGTTGCTTTCTGAAAATGAGGAACCAGATTAAACACGACTAAAAGATGTTTTTTCTTCTTAAATGCCAAGTTTTGAGCAAATATCAATGCCCAGTTGTCATGGACCCGCTGATCGCGGCTCAACCAATAGATTATCGGGCCATTGGTTTCTTTACCGTTTTGAAGTAATCTGATTCTTGCTTCGTTCACTAAATTTTTTGCCTATACTTATTGACTTTCTCAAAAAAAAATTCAAAATTGATATTAAGATAATCAACTATATTCTAACTTAATCCTAATGGAGGGCCTACTATGAAACATTTCTTCCTTATCTTTTTTTTATTCATAATCACGTCTGGTTTAACACTGGCTCAGGATAAACAAGACGAATCCAAGGAGACGCTGCTCGAACAAGCAATGGCTTTGCTTGAAGAGAAATCACCTAGTGAAAAACCTAATCCGCCTTCAGGAATACTGGAAGTAACCCATCCACTTTTCATTGCTGTTGATGATGTAACAGTTCCAGCTTATGTTGGGAAGCCCGCAACGAATGAATGGCTGCAAGCATTGATTGGTTACCAATTTTGGGGCGCAGCATTTGATGTAGCTAATAACAAGGTTTACTTTAATAACGGATCAACACTATACGAATGGCCGGTTGGAGGTACCGTTACTCAATTAGGGACAATTATCGATACGCTTGGTGCTACACAGTCCGTTGTTAGCCTTGCTTTTTACAATGGTGAATTATACTGTACAAAAAATATAGCAAACGAAGCTGTTTATAAAATCAACACTTCGACACTTGTTGCAAGAGTTTATATTGACTATATCGATGCTGATTTTGATTTAGGAGGTCTTGCGATTGACCCCAATAATGGAAACATATACGCAACTAACGATGATACCACACCATTTGGTTCAGGATTGTTCCGTATTAATATGGATGGAACTGGAACACTAATCACAGCATATCCGGCTGGTGAGACTGACATAGATGGTCTTGCTGTCAGCAATGCAGGTATTGCTTACCTGATCACAGATCAACCAGGGTTCGTCTATGTTTACGATCTTGGCAGCAACACCTACCTCACACCGCTGAACAATCCATGGACTTCGTCCGAAGTATTTAGCAGCGGAACCTGGATCTACGAAGCAGGAAGCAGTTATGGATTGCCTGAAATATTATATTATTTATTTGATGAGACCGGGATGACGCAAACTACAAATTACGCCGTACCCGGAGGTGGTTTTCCATCTGCCCCACTCGTTGGTGGAATGACAATGGGTCCAACAGGTCAGTTTGGTTCTGCTCTTATCGGCGCCGGTGGAACAGGAACTACAGTTTACGTGAATACAGGTTGGAATATGGATGTTGGTACTTCAAGCTGGACTATATCAGTATGGATGAATAATTTTCCAACCGCAAGTTCCACCACATATCTTTTCGGCAATGACATTACAACAAGCTTCAGATGCTTTACAAATGGCGCAGCAGGTAATACGAACATAACATTAAGAGGTACTGGAATTGCAAATGTTAATGTTTTAGGTGTGCTGCCCGGACCAAGTGTGGTTCATTTTGTATATGATGCCACTGTTCCCGAAATTAGAGCTTATGTAAATGGAGCTTTCCAGTCCGCAGTTCCTCAAGCTGCACTGAATTTAAATGCTGCTGTTCCTTTTAAGGTTGGCAGCTACGGAACAGCATCAAGCATTCCTGTAGGAGCGTTGCTTGATGAATTCCGGTTTTACCGCCGTGCACTTGATTCAGCTGAAGTTGCAAATACCTGGAATATTTCTATTGTTCCTGTTGAACTCACTTCATTCACGGCTTCGGTTTCAGGAAACAGTGTAAAACTTTTATGGACAACTGCTTCCGAACTTAATAACAGCGGTTTCAGTATCGAAAGAAAATATTCAAACACAGAATTTACTGAAATAGGTTTTGTTCCCGGCTTCGGAACCACAACTGAACCAAAGTCATATTCTTTCACCGATAATAGCTTACGCAGTGGTGTCTACACTTACAGACTGAAACAAATAGACTTCGATGGAACATTCACTTATTCTGACGAAGTTGAAGTTGAAGTAATTGCACCAGCATTATTCAGTCTTGATCAGAACTATCCGAATCCATTTAACCCAACAACAAGAATTACTTTTTCACTTGCTGTTGATTCAAAAGTGAGCTTGAAAATATTTGATGTCCTCGGTCAGGAAGTTGCTACATTGGTTAACCAGGATCTTACTCAAGGAGTTCATACCTATGACTTCAATGCGGCGGGCATTAACAGTGGTGTTTACTTTTACAAGATTGAAGCTGCTGGTGTAAATGGAAATAAATTCGTAGATGTTAAGAAGATGATCTTGGTGAAATAATAATTTCATCATACAGTTAATTGAAGGGCACGGGCAGCTGTGCCCTTTTTTTTAGTCCTGAATTTTATTCAGCTTATCAAATAGTTAGCCGATAGAAACTTATCTGCATAAAACAAACTAATTCTACCCAACTTGTTTTTATAAAAGTAATTAACTGTTTTCATTAAAGTTCTAATAGTTCATTTTCCTGAAAAATAACAAGTTTTTTTATCTCTCAATACTTCCAGATCTAATTTCATACTTTATCAGCTCAATTATTTACTTAAGATTTTAGTTGACTTTCATAAAATATTTTTTCAAATTACATGCGAATCAATTCACATATCTTTTAAACTCTCATTCCATAAAGGAGGGCTCTTTATGAAAATACTAATTACACTTCTATTCACATTCTCTTTGCTTTGCGGAACAGCATTAGCTCAGAACTATGGTATTCCCGGTGTTGATTATAATGCGAATGCAACTCCGCAAATAATAAATGAGATAACCGGCGATAATGTATTGACTACATTAGCCTGGGCCTCATTAGCGCAATCTCTTAACGCTTATTCACGTAGCTGCGTTGCTTATATTACAATTGGTGGAGTTGACTACATTTACCAGTTTGGAGGCGGTTCAACCACAGAACATATAAATGTCGCAAGATATAACGTGGCTACAAACACCTGGACAAACGCGGGATTTGCAACAATACCCACGGGTATAAGTGCAGGGACAGCAGTT
>Ga0105107_10003436_pt1 | contig 10528 bp, 11 predicted proteins | sample PPLLaktember2015_6_FD_79335 | JGI IMG/M metagenome (GOLD analysis project Ga0105107, IMG submission 79335) | Freshwater sediment microbial communities from Prairie Pothole Lake near Jamestown, North Dakota, USA - PPLs Lake P8 Core (1) Depth... | ecosystem: Environmental > Aquatic > Freshwater >... | reverse complement strand
GATGCCGAGCCTGCGCACGAGCGCGCCGCCGAGCGCGGCACCGGCCAGCGTCGCGCCGAAGCCGATGCCGGCCTTCACCAGCGCGATCTCCTCGCGCGGGATGCCGCCGTCCACCCAGAAGGGCGCGACCATCGGGCCCATGGCGAGGTCCGGCAGCCGGAACAGCAGCACGAAGCCGAGCACGGACAAGAGGCCGCCGCGCGCCTGCCAGCCGCGGAACGCGCTGATCACGTCGCGGCGCTCGCCCGGCGGGAGCGGCAGCCTCGGCGTGAACAGCGCGTAGGCCGCGAGCGCGAGCGCCACCGCTGCGAGCGCCTCGTGCGTCGCGCCCCAGCCGACGAAGCGCGGCAGCAGCAGCACGCCGCCGCCGAACAGCAGCAGCGCGGTGCGGAACGCGGCGACGCGCATCGCGTTGGCCGGGCCCTCTTCGCCCTTGCCCACGAGGCCGATGCTGTAGGCGTCGATGGCGATGTCCTGGGTCGCGGAGGCGAGGCACACGACGGCCACCGCGAGCCAGAGCGCGCGCGGCTGGGCGGTCGGGTCGAGAACCGCCAGCCCGAGCAGTGCGAGCGCGATGGCGACCAGCCCGCCGGCGATCCAGTGCTGGCGCTCCCCGTAGCGGTCCACGAGCGGGGACCACAGCACCTTGAGCGCCCACGCCGCCGAGAGGCCCGACAGCGCGCCGATCGTGGCCCGCGAGACCCCGCTCTCGCGCAGGTAGACGGGCCAGACGTCCGCGAACAGCGCGGCCGGGAAGCCCTCGATCAGGTACAGGCCCGCGATCACCGCGAGCTTGCGGCGGAGCGTCACCGTCACCCCCGGCGGCGCAGTATGGCAACCCGCGCCGCCGGCCTCGCCCCGTCTCGACGGCCGGGAGGCGTCCCGCTAGCTTGCCGCCCGTTTCGCGCTTCGAGCGCGCATGAGGCGAGTCGGATGTCGCAGCAGTCGTCGCAGCAGGACCCGAGCGGGAAGCCCAAGGGCAAGGTGGACGCGGTCACGATCCTCTACATCCTCGGGGGGATCCCGGCGATCGTTGCCTACGTGGTGATCCTGTTCGCCCTGGTCAACGCCTTCCCGAGCATCCCGGCCTAAGGCCCGATCCGCCCCAGCCGGCCTCTGATTCCGCTCAACTCGCCGCGGTGTCGGGTCGATTCAGCCCCGCATGGGGCGAAATCTCATCGTCCGCGGGGCTGCACTCGCCGTGGCGCTGGCCGCGGGCGGCTGCGCGTTCCAGACCGCGGGCACGTGGATGGGGTACCGCTACTTCGCGCCGCCGGCGGCCGACGACCCCTGGACGGGGAAGATCCGCAGCTGGCAGGCGCGCGAGCGCGCGATGGGCGACACCGAGGCGCTGGCCAGCGCGCCGGCCTCCGTCTCGCAGCGCGGCGCCGGTGCGGGCGCGGCGCCCGAGGACGGCGACCTGCGCGCGAAGTACTTCGCCTTTCGCCGCGAGCAGAAGCGGGAGATGGCGGCGCAGACGGCCGCCTGGATCCAGCGTGAGGCGCGCAGTCACTACCGCCCCGACGGGCCCATCGACCACTGGGCCACGCTCGGCGAGACGCTCGACCGCAACGGCGAGGACTGCGACGGCCTCGAGCTGCTCGTCTACCACCTGCTGCGCGACATGGGCTTCCGCGACGACGAAGTGACACGCGCGATCGTGCTCCGCCCCAGCGACGGCCAACACCACATGGTGACGCTGTGGTTCGAGACCGAGGACGATCCCTGGGTGATCGATCCGACCGGCGCGATGACGTCGGGCATGCCGCGTCTGTCCGAGGTGCCCGGCTGGGTGCCGCTCAAGCTCTTCACCGAGGCGGCGGAGTTCAGCCCGAAGCCGATCGCCGCGGTGCCCTGAGCCTCGCTCTCGCCTCGCGCCCCGGTTAGAGTGGGCACCCGAGGAGGGGGCTGGGCATGTGGAAGACGCCGCGCGGCGCGACGCAGGAGCAGGTGCTGCTCCCGCTGGTCAAGCAGTCGGAGCACCCGTGCCACGGCTGCGCGAAGTGCTGCTTGTACGTCGCGATCGAGATCGACTCCCCGACCTCGCTGACCGAGTACGACCACGTCATCTGGTACCTCTACCACGAGAACGTGTCGGTGTTCGTCGACTGGGAAGGGCAGTGGTTCGTGAAGTTCGACACGCGCTGCAAGAACCTCACGCCGAGCGGCCTGTGCGGCATCTACGAGAGCCGCCCCGCGATCTGCAAGGACTTCGACTGGCGGGAGTGCGAGAACCACATGACGCCCGAGGAGGGGCCGCCGGACAAGTGGCTGTGGGAGACGCCCGAAGCCTTCCTCGCCTGGTTCGAGAAGCAACGCCCGAAGGCCTTCCGGCGCTACCGGGACTTCATGAAGAAGAAGCACCGCACGGCGGAGAAGCCGGAGCTGCTGCGCATCGGAACGACGGCGTGAGCCGCGTGGATCCGGATCGCCTGCGCGACTTCTCGCGCCGGCTGTTCGGCCACCTGAACGGTGCGGTCACCTCGGCGCTCGTGTACCTGGGCGACGAGCTCGGGCTGTACCGCGCGCTGGCGCAGGGCGGCGCCGCGAGCAGCGCCGAGCTGGCGGAGCGCAGCGGCCTCGACGAGCGCTGGGTGCGCGAGTGGCTCTACAACCAGGCTGCCGCCGGCCTGCTCGAGGTAGAGGCGGAAGGGCGCTTCGCGCTCTCGCCCGAGGGCCGCGCGGTGCTGGCCGAGGAGGCGCACCCCGCCTTCGGCGCAGGCATGTTCTCCCAGCTACCGAAGACGCTCGGCACCGCCGAGCGCCTGCGCGAGTCGTTCCGCAGCGGGATCGGTCTGCCCTACGACGCCTTCGGGCCCGAGGGTGCGCGCGGGATCGAGCGCGGCTTCGCGCCGTGGCTGCGCAGCTTCCTGGTGCCGGCCGTGATCGGGCGCGTGCCCGGGCTGCGCGCGCGGCTCGAGGCGGGTGGGCGCGTCGCGGACGTCGGCTGCGGGGCGGGCGCCGCGCTGCTGCTGCTCGCGAAGGCGTTCCCGGCGGCCGAGCTGCACGGCTACGAGCTCTCGCGCTTCGCCCTCGCCCGCGCGGAGGAGAACCGCAGCCGCGCCGGGCTCTCGAACGTGCGCTTCCACGCCGTGCCCGAGGACGCGCTGCCCGAGGATGCAAGCTTCGACCTCGTGCTGAGCTTCGACTGCCTGCACGACATGACGCAGCCGGAGCGCGTGGCGGCCTCCATCCGCCGCGCGCTGCGCGACGACGGGGTGTGGCTGATCGCGGACATCAAGGCGTATCCGAGCTTCGCGGAGAACGTCGCGCAGAACCCGATGGCCTCGCTGATGTACGGCTTCTCGGTGCTGACCTGCATGTCGTCGGCGCTCTCCGAGCCGGGCGGCGCGGGCCTCGGCACGCTCGGCCTGCCGGAGCCGCACGCGCGCGAGCTGGCCCTCGCGGCGGGCTTCGGCCGCTTCGAGCGCCTCGACGTCGAGCACCCGGTGAACGCCTTCTACGCCGCGCGACCCGTCTAGGTCCGAGCCCGGTCTCCGGACAGCTAGGGCGCCGGCTCGTCCTCGCCCTCGGGCACCGGCTCGATCTTCAGCTCGCGACGTTGTGTCGCGGCGCGCTGCTCCGCGCGCTCGCGTTCGATCTCGAGCTCGAGCTTGCGCCGGGTCTCCTCCTGGCGCTCCCGCTCGGCCTCGATGCGGTCGCGCCGCAGCGACACGATGCGCTTCTCGAGGAGCTGATTGCGCAGCGAGACCAGGGCGGGCGGGGTGGCGACAGGGCTCGCCCCCGCCATGAACTGGATCGCGACCTGCGCGCGCGCCTCCGTGCCGTCGCTCGCGCGCGCCCACACCTCGATCACGTTGCGGCCGGGCTGCACGGGCACCAGCGCGCCGAAGCCGCCGTCGGCCTTCTGCACCAGCTCGGTGGCGGGCCGATCGAGCGTGCCGTTCCGGACGCTCAGCTGGTCGAGGTTCGCGAAGTTCACGTTCTCGATCACCTGGATCAGGTCCCCGGGCTTTCGCACGGGCGTGAAGCGGCCCCGGCTCACGCGCGCCATCTCCACCGCGGCGATCGGTCCGTCGAGCGCCTCGGGCCCGAGCGCGAAGCTGTGGATGGTCACCTTCGCGCGCCGCGCCTGATCGGCCGCGCGCAGCACCGAGCGCACGTTCTGCTGCGGCGAGTTGTCGTAGGGCAGGGTGGGCTGACCGTCCGTGAAGAAGAGCACGACCTTCTCGCTGTCGGGATCGGGCTGCGACACGCCGCCGCGGAAGCCCTTCAGCTCGCGCACGGCCATGCGCACGCCCTCGGTCATGTTGGTGAGCCCTTCCGGGCCGCGCGCCAGCACGCGATCGAGGGCCTTCTCCACGAGCTTGTACTCGGTGGTGAGGGGCTGCTCGGTGATCGAGGGCGGCAGCGCCGGGGCGCCGACCACGAAGGTGCCGGGCGGCAGCAGCGGCGCGCCGGAGAAGGTGACGAGGCCGACGCGCGTGTTGCGCGCGTCGAAGCTCTGGAGGACGCGGCGCGCGGCCGCGACCTCGGCGGCGAGGATCGAGTCTCCGGAATCCGTGATCGGGAAGACGCCGAGCATGCGGTCTTCGCCGACCACTCCGTTCTCGTTGACGTCGCTGCCGGAGGCCGCGCGCGTCGAGTCCGAGGTGTCGAGCACCAGCATCACGTCGAAGCGGCGGAACTCGCCGAGCAGCGCCAGCGCGCGGCCCGCGACGAAGGCGCCCTCCGCGTCCGTCACGATCCCGCCTTCCGAGGGGTAGTCGATGGCGAGGCGCAGCTCGGTGGAGAGCGCGCCGGCCCGGCCGAGCAGCGGGCCCTGGCCCGAGCTGTCGTCGAGCACGCCCGCCGTCTCCGCGTCGGCCGCTGCGCCGGCGGCGGGCGCCGGCCGGGCAACGGACGCGCTCCGCTGCGCGCCCGGCGCGGGCGGCGCCACGCCGGCGCGCGCGGCGAAGCTCGCGAAGGGCCGCCCGAGGCCGCCGTCGAGCGGCAGCGCGAGGGCCGCGCGCACGCCTTCGATCGGCGCCACGCCGAGTCGCAGGCCGTCGTCGCCGGGCCACTGCGCCTGGAGCATGCCGATCACCTCGCCGCCGGGCTGCCGCAGCACCGGGCCGCCGCCGAAGCCGCGCAGGTCGGCGGGCACGTCGAGCCGGACCTCGAGCTGGTCGGGCTCGGCCTTCGTCACGACGCCGAACACGTCGTCTTCGTCCGCGGCGCCGTTCGCCGGCGCGCCGAGGATGCGCACGCGCTGGCCCACCTTCGCGCAGTCGCTGCTGCACAGCGCGAGCGTGCGCACGCCGCTCGGCGCGAGGTCGAGCGCGAAGATCAGGAAGTCGTCGCGCAGCTTGCCGCCGGAGGCCGAGAAGGGCCGGCCCGGCTCGGCGTGGAGCCGGCTCGCCACGCTGACGCGCTGCTTGCCGGCGGCGAGCTCGAAGCTCACCTCGCTCGCCTGCACCAGGTCGCCGAGCGCGAAGGCATGCGCGGTGGTGATGGCGACGGCGCCCGCGTCGCCGGGCGTGGCGACGAAGAAGGCGCTGCCGCCCGCGCGCGGCTCGGTGCCGGCGACGAAGCGCGGCCGCGCCACCGCGGGCTCGATGGCGCGCGCCGCCGGGGCGGCCAGCGCGCCCGCGAGCACGAGTCCGAGCGCCAGCAGCCGCGTTCGCGCCGTCATCGCGGCGGAGCTTACGAAAGGGGCACTGGCCTGCCATTCGCAGCTCCCTCCGATAACTTGCGCCGGGGGGAGGCATCTTGCTCAGGCGACTCGCGCTCGCCGTGGCGCTGTTCGGCACGGCTGCGGGCGGCTCTGCGGCCGCGGCTCCGCCCGGCGTGTCGGCGAGCCCGGAGCGGTTCGACACCGTGGTGGTGGACGCCGGGCACGGCGGCGACGACCACGGCGCCCGCGGGCCGAAGGGCCTGCTCGAGAAGGACCTCGTGCTCGATCTGGCCCGGCGCCTCGCGGCCCGGCTCGCCGAGCAGGGCCTCACGGTGGTGACGACCCGGGACGCGGACCGCTTCGTGACCCTGGAGGATCGCACCCGCATCGCGAACGACGCCGGCGCCGACCTGTTCGTCTCCATCCACGCCAACGCCTCTTCGCTGCGCGACGTGCAGGGCATCGAGACCTTCTTCGCCTCGCCCGAGGCGACCGACGAGTCGGCGCGCGTGCTCGCGCAGCAGGAGAACCTCGCCTTCGGCGAAGCGGCCCTCCGCATGGCGGACGGCGATCCGGTGCGCGCGATCCTCGGCGACCTGCTCGCCACCGAGCACCTCGCCGACGCGCAGGAGTTCGCGCGCATGGCGCAGCGCCGCCTCGCCACCGCCGAGGCCAGCCGCTCGCGCGGCGTGAAGCAGGCGCCCTTCGTGGTGCTGATGGGCGTGCACGCGCCGGCGGTGCTGGTCGAGGTCGGCTTCATCACCAACGCGCGCGAGGAAGGGCGCCTCACGAGCCCCGCCGAGCGCGAGCGGCTCGTTGCGGGGCTCGCGGAGGCCGTGGCGACCTTCCGCGCGCGGCAGGATGCTCGGCTCGGCGTGGCCGACGCCAGCGGAGGCGAGCGATGAGCAATCCGATCACCAAGAGGATGGACGGGCGCGCGCCCGACCAGTTGCGGGCCGTCCGCCTGCTGACCGACTTCACGGAGAACCCGCTCGCCTCCGTGCTGTGCGAGTTCGGCGGCACCAAGGTGCTCTGCACGGTCTGCCTCGAGGAGGGCGTGCCGCGCTTCCTGCAGGGGCAGGGGAAGGGCTGGGTGACGGCCGAGTACTCGCTGTTGCCGGGCTCGACCGACCGCCGCACCGAGCGCGAGATCTCGCGCGGCAAGGCGTCGGGCCGCACGCTCGAGATCCAGCGCCTGATCGGCCGCAGCCTGCGCTCGGTGGTGGACGCGAAGGCGCTCGGCGAGCGCACGCTGTGGGTGGACTGCGACGTGATCCAGGCCGACGGCGGCACGCGCACCGCCTCCGTCACCGGCGCGTGGACGGCGCTCGCGCTGGCGACCTGGCGGCTGCGCCGGCGCGGCGCGATCGACCGCGAGCCGCTCGTGGACTCGATCGCGGCCGTGTCCGTGGGTCTGGTGGACGGCCGGCCGCTGCTCGATCTGCCCTACGAAGAGGACGCGCGCGCCGACGTGGACATGAACGTGGTGGCGACGGGCACGGGGCGGCTGGCGGAGATCCAGGGCACTGGCGAGGGCACCACCTTCTCGCGCAGCGAGCTCGACGCGCTCACCGACCTCGCGCTGCGCGGCATCGCCGACCTGACGAAGCTGCAACGCGAGGCGCTCGACAAGGCCGGCGCCGGCGCATGAGCCGGCGGCCCGGGGCCGGCGCGCGGACGCTGCTGCTCGCCACCGGCAATCGCGGCAAGCTGCGCGAGCTTGCGGAGATGCTGGCGCCGTTCGCGCTCGAGCTGCGCAGCCTGGCCGACTTCCCGGGCGTCGCGCTCCCGCCCGAGGGCGAGGACTACGCAGAGAACGCGGCCGCCAAGGCGTCGGCCGCGGCGCAGGCGACGGGACTCGCCGCGCTCGGCGACGACTCCGGCATCGAGGTGGCCGCGCTCGGCGGCGCTCCCGGGCCGCGCTCGGCGCGCTACGGAGGGCCCGGCCTCGACGACACCGGCCGCTCCGCGCACCTGCTCACAGCCCTCGCGCGAACGGGCAGCCGCGACCGCAGCGCGCGCTTCGTGTGCGTCGCGGCGCTCGCGCTGCCCGGCGCCGCGCCGGCGCTCGCCCGCGGCGAGTGCCACGGCCGCATCCTCGCCGAGCCGCGCGGCGCCGCCGGCTTCGGCTACGACCCGGTATTCCAGCCGGACGGCTACGACGTCTCGATGGCGGAGCTGCCGGCCGAGCTGAAGAACCGCATCTCGCACCGGGGCCGCGCCGTGGCTGCGCTCGGCGCGGCGCTCGAGCGCGCGCTCGGCGCGGCCTAGTCGGACAGGCGGGCGAAGTGCTCTTCCGGCGTCAGGTAGCTCGGGTCGAAGCGGGCGAGCGTGCGGGCGACCTTCACGACGCGCGTCTCGGACATCGTATAGCCGTTCTGGCGCAGCCAGCGGGGCAGCTCGAGCAGGCAGAAGCGCTCCACGTCGGCGCCGGTCCACCGCTCGGGGTCGAAGCCGGCCCCGTGCACCGCCTGCCAGAGCGGGTAGCGCGGCACCCAGCGGTCGAGCGCGACCGAGAGCTCCTGGATCAGGCGATCGAAGCGGCGTCGTCCCATGCTGGTGGCCTCGTGAGTGGGTGGCGCCGCCGCGCGGGGAGTGACGCGCGCCGCGCGAATTCGAGCCCGATGCGAGGCGCCGCGTTCCGTGCGGGCGGCTCGGTGCTGCTGCTCGCGCTCGCCTGCGTGGGTCCGGGCGAGCGCACGCCGGTGCCGAGCGAGCGCCTCGCCGCGCTCGCCCGACGGGTCGAAGTTGCGCGCGAGCTGCGCTTCCGCGCGCCCGTCGAAGCCGAGAGCGTGACGCCGGAGGGGGTGCCGGCGCTGCTCGAAGCGGAGCTCGACAGCACCACGCCGCCCGCGCAGCTCGCCCGCGACGAGGCGCTGGCCAAGGCCCTCGGCCTGCTGCCGCCCGGAGCCGATCTGCGCGCGACCCTGCTCACCTGGCAGTCCCAGTCCGTCGCCGGCTTCTATGCGCCGGCGACGCGGCGCCTGTTCGTGGTGCAGGGCGCCGGCGGGGCGGGCGGCGGCGAAGAGGGCGGTGTGCTCGTGCACGAGCTCGCCCACGCCCTCCAGGACCAGCACACCCGCCTGCTCGAGGCGCGCATCGGCATCCAGTCGAACGACGACCTCCAGTTCGCGCTCGGCGCCTTCCTCGAGGGCGACGCGCTCTGGACCGAGCTGCGCGACGAGGCGCTGACCACGGGCTTCCCGCAGTCCACCGGCGCGGAGTTCGCCGCGCGCTTCTTCGTGGACGCGCCCGACGGCGCGGGCGTGCCGCGCATCCTGCGCGAGTCCTTCCTGCGGCAGTACCCGCTCGGCTACGGGCTGGCCTCCGAGCTGGTGGAGCGCGGCGGCGTGGCGGCGCTGACCGCGGCGCTGATGGATCCGCCGCTGTCGAGCGAGGAGCTGCTGCACCGGGAGCGGTATCTGACGCCGTCGGCGCGGCGCGCGCTCCCGCTGTTCCCGGAGGCTTCGGAGCCGTTCGCGCCCGAGTCGGGCTGCGACGCGCTCGCCAGCTCGAGCTTCGGCGAGCTCGGGGTCGGCGTGTGGCTGCGCGAAGCCGGCCTCGACGAGGACGAGGCCGCGTTCGGGGCGGACGGCTGGGACGGCGATCGCGCCTGGCTGCTGGACTGTGCGCGCGGGATGGTGGTGGCGTGGCTGATCCAGCTCGACAGCGAGCGCGACGCACGGGAGCTCGCGGCGCTGATGCGGCGGGCGGGCTGGCCCGCGCGGCGAGAGCTCGCGGCGCCGAGCGGGATCGAGCGCTCCGGCCTGCGCGTGCTGCTGTACTCGGGCCTCGACCCCGCCGGCCGCCGCTTCCTGCTGGAGCGGCTCGAGGCGGAGCGCTACGACGGCCTCCCCGCGCTGCTGCGCGAGCGGCCCGAGATCCTCGAGCGCGCCGGGCGTCAGCGGGAGAGCGGCCGCTAGCAAGCGCAGCGCGCAGCGAGCTGAAGGGCCTTCCGGGCCCGGCCGTGCTCGCGGTGCGAGGGCTGGATGCGTCTCCTAGCCTGCCTCTCCCATGCTGCGCCTGCTCTGCATCCGTCACGCGGAATCCACCTGGAACGCCCTCGGCCGCTGGCAGGGGCAGGCCGATCCGCCGCTCAGCGAGGCGGGCCGGCGCGCGGCCCACGCGCTCGCGGAGCGGCTCGCCGGCGAGGCCGCCGGTGCCGCGGCGCTCGTCAGCAGCGATCTGCTGCGTGCGCGCGAGACGGCCGGCATCCTGAGCCGCGCGCTGCGGCTCGAGCCCGAGGTCTGGCCGCTGCTGCGCGAGGCCGACATCGGGAGCTGGAGCGGCCGGGTCAGCGCGGAGATCGAGGCGCTCTGGCCCGAGGACTACCGCCGCTTCCGCGCCGGCGATCCGGAGCTGCGGCCGGGCGGCGGCGAGAGCCGGCGCGCCCTGCGCTCGCGCGCGCTCGGCGCGGTGCGCGAGCTCGAGCAGCGCTTCGCCGGCGGCAGCGTCGTCCTCGTCACGCACCTCGGCTGGATCCGCTCGCTCGCGCCGGGGCTCCAGCTCGGGAACACGGGTACGCTGTGGCTCGACAGCGCCAGGCTCGCCGAGGCGGAGCCGGCATGGCGCGCGGAGGAGGCGATATGAAGGCACGCACCGGAGCGAAGTGGCTCGCCGGCATCGGTGCCGCGCTCGTCGCGCTCACGACCGCCTCCTGGCTCGCGCCCGCAGCCGGCCTGTGGCTGCTCGGCGTCTCGGCCTGGCTGTGGCGCCGCCCGGCGCCTGCGGCCGCGGCGTGGGCCGTCGTCGGCGGCGGGCTGACGGCTCTGCTCGGGCTCACGCTCGCGCTGTTCGGGGACTTCGGCGCCGGCCTGCTGACGGGCGCGCTCGGCGCCGCCGCCGGCTTCGTCGGCGCGCAGCTCTCGCTCGGGGCGCACCCGCCCACGCGGCCGCTGCCGGCCCCGCGCT
>Ga0105107_10003434_pt1 | contig 10530 bp, 7 predicted proteins | sample PPLLaktember2015_6_FD_79335 | JGI IMG/M metagenome (GOLD analysis project Ga0105107, IMG submission 79335) | Freshwater sediment microbial communities from Prairie Pothole Lake near Jamestown, North Dakota, USA - PPLs Lake P8 Core (1) Depth... | ecosystem: Environmental > Aquatic > Freshwater >... | reverse complement strand
GGCTTCGGGCTACTGCCGTCGGGCTACTGGCTGCTGGCTACTGACTACTGGTCAGGTACTCGTACAGCCGCTGCAGCTCGTCTTCCGACCCGAAATCTATCTCGATTCGTCCCCCTTTGCCGCGCCGATTGATGCGGACGCGGGTGCCGAGCGTCATCCGCAGCTTCTCTTCCGCCGCCCGGGTGTGCACGTCGGGCCCGGCCGGTGCGGCACGCTCCTTCGCAACGGGCTGCGCCGCGCGCTTCGCCATCGCCTCGGTCTCGCGCACCGAGAGGTTGCGTGCGATCACTTCACGCGCGACCTGGCGCTGGCTGCCCTCGTCCACAATCGCAAGCAGCGCGCGGGCGTGCCCCATGGACAGACGGCCGCCGGCGACCTCGGCTCGCACTTCCTGGGGAAGCTTCAACAGCCGCATGTGGTTGGCGACAGACGAGCGATCTTTGCCGACGGCCGCGGCAATCTCTTCCTGCGTCAGGTTGAACTCGGTGCTCAGTCGTTCGTAGGCGGCCGCCTCGTCTATCGGGTTGAGATCTTCGCGCTGGATGTTCTCGATGAGCGCCATCTCGAGGAGCTGGGCGTCGTTGCCCGCGGTCACGTCCTTGACGACGATCGGCACGCGCGTGAGGCCGGCACGCTGCGCGGCGCGCCAGCGGCGCTCGCCGGCGATAATGCGATAGCCGGCGCCGACCCTCCGGACGACGATGGGTTGAATGACGCCGTTTGTCCTGATTGACTGCGCGAGCTCGTCGAGGCGTGCGTCTTCGATGCGATGACGCGGCTGGTGCTCGTTTGGCGAGAGCTGGTCAACGTCGACTTCGGCCGGTGCGCCACCCGGACGCACGTCCGGAACGTCAGGGATGAGCGCGCTGAGTCCTTTTCCAAGTGCCGGGCGTTTTTCCATGCAACCTCTTTTGGCCAACCCAACCGAAGATTAGAAGATTAGAAGTCGTTTCCGCTTCGCTGGCCTTCGGCACGGAGGCACAGAGGACGAAGCACTGCATCGACTTTCGTGGGCCGCGTCCGCGGCCCACGCGCACCTCGTCGTGTCTTCGTGCCTTCGTGTCTTCGTGGTCTATGCTTTGTGCGAAAGACCTTCTAATCTTCCATTCTTCTGTTCAACGTTTCCGCTGCTGTCTCACTCTCGACGCTCTCAGTTGGCACAGTCTGTCCGTCTGCGCGCGCGATGAATTCGCGCGCCAGCGCAATGTAGGCGTCGGCGCCGCGCGACTTCGTGTCGTACACGGTCACCGGCAATCCGTGACTCGGCGCTTCGGCCAGCCGCACGTTGCGCGGGATGACCGTCTGGAACACTTTCTTTTTGAAGAATTCGCGCACGTTCGAGGCGACTTGCGCGCCGAGATTCGTGCGCTCGTCGTACATCGTCAACAGCACGCCATCGACGTCGAGCGTGGGATTCAACCCCGCACGGACGCGCCGCAACGTCGTCATGAGATCGGCCAGCCCCTCGAGCGCGAAGTACTCGCAGTGCAGCGGTATGAGCACGGCTTCGGCCGCGACGAGGGCGTTCAACGTGAGGAGCCCGAGCGACGGAGGACAGTCGATGAAGATATGGTCGAAGCGATCGCGGAGCGGGATCAAGAACCGGCGCAACTGCGATTCGCGTCCCGGCAAGCCGACCATTTCGATCTCCGCGCCAGTGAGATTGCGATCGGCCGGCAGCACGAACAGATTGGGGACGGATGTGGCGAGGATGAAGTCGTCCGGTGTCTTCACTGCCGCGCCATCGACCGCGGTGAGGAGGTTGTAGATGTTTCCGCCGGACCCGGAACGGCCGCGCAGTCCGACGCCGCTCGTCAGGTTCGCTTGAGGATCGACGTCAACGAGGAGGACCTTGCGTCCTTCGGCTGCGAGGGCGGCGGCGAGGTTTATGGCCGTGGTCGTTTTGCCAACCCCGCCCTTCTGATTGGCTACCGCCTGTATCTTATTCATTTAAAAAGAGATAGACTTAGCCGTTGTTGTTGGGTGGTCGACCAAATCTAAGGCGACCTTGGGGGAGGCGTCGCGCGCGAGGAGGATATCGCAATGCGTGTGAAAAGCGAAGCAGAAACGTTGTTCCACGTGGAACAACGCGCACATTTGGTACATCAGAGCGATGCTTTTCGAAGGACTTCCAACTGGCTTCCCCACTGCTTCAAAAGCGGGTGGGTAGCGACGGGAATCAGCTGCGGAGTGGCTGCGTCCGCAAGACCCGAGCGCGTTCCGAACAGCAGGAGCAGGCCACCGGGCTTCAGGAAAAACTGAAGGCCCGCGAGCGTCCTTCCCTCCACCTTCACCGCCCGCATTGTGATGACATCTGCAGTTTCGTGCAGCGCCGGCCGCACCAGGAGCTCCTCAAATCTAAGGGCATCAACTACTGTATCGCTCAGCGACAGCGCTCGAACGACCTCTCGAAGAAACGCGGCCTTGCGCGTCTTCGATTCCACCATTCGCATCGAGATGCCTGGCGCAGCCAGCTTCAGCGGGATAGCCGGCGAGCCACCCCCTGAACCGATGTCTATCGCTTTCGCGGCGGGGCCAGGGAGAAACCTCGCGGCAAGCAGCGGCTCGACAAGCAACCGGTCAATCGCCTCGTCTCCGGCGTCTTCAACGGGTAAGGACGTCAGCGAAACCCTTCGATTCCATTTCCGCAGCAGCTGGAAATACGCCTCGAGCCGCTCGACGAGCGCGTCTGGTAGGGTTAGTCCGGCCTTCGATGCGCGTCTGGCGACCTTCTCTCGCACTGACACGCCTCCAGGATATTAGATTTCTCGCGAGACATACCTAGACAGCACCGCGATGGCCGCTGGTGTGACGCCAGGAACTCTCATAGCCTGCCCTATCGTCTGAGGCCTCACCTGGCTGAGGCGCTGGACGACCTCTGCCGAAAGACCAGGGACGCCCGAATACCGGAATTCCTGTGGAATCCGGCGGTGCTCATCATGAGATCGCCGCCTGATCTCGGCCTCCTGGCGCTTCAAATAGCCCTCGTACTTCACCGTCGTCTCCACGCTCGGCGAATCCAGGCGGCTTACGGGCTCTTCCAGCCCGAAACCGCCCGCGGCGAGGTCTTCCAGCCTGGCGGGCGGCTGGCGCAGCCACTGTGCGGCTGGAATTCTGGATCCGCTTGAATCCCTCACCAGGACCTTCTGAAGCTTCTCGAGATTGCGCTCAAACCGAGTCTGCCGCGCCAGGAAACTCTCCCATCGCTCATCGTCAACGAGCCCAATCGCGCGTCCTTTCGGCGTAAGCCGCAGGTCGGCATTGTCTACGCGCAGCAGCAGACGGTACTCGGCGCGAGACGTGAACATCCGATACGGCTCGAGGCAACCCCTCGTGATTAGGTCATCTACCAGAATTCCTACGTACCCGTCGCTCCTGCCGAGCGCAAATGGCGTGTCACCGCTCACATGCAGCGCGGCGTTTGCGCCAGCGACAAGGCCCTGCGCGCCCGCCTCCTCGTAGCCCGACGTGCCGTTGATCTGGCCCGCGAGAAACAATCCGGCCACGCGCTTGGTTTCGAGCGCGCTGGTGAGCTCGGTGGGCTGGATGAAGTCGTACTCAACGGCGTACGCCGGCCGCAGCATCCGCGCATTCTCGAGTCCGGGCACCGCGCGGACGATCTCGAGCTGCACATCCGCCGGCAGGCTCATCGAAAACCCGTTCATGTAAATCTCGTCGACGTCGACGCCTTCCGGCTCGAGATAGATCTGATGCCGCTCGCGCTGCGGAAAGCGCACGATCTTGTCTTCGAGCGACGGACAGTAGCGAGGGCCGATGCCGTGAATCTGGCCGTTGAAGAGCGGCGACTTGTCGATGTTCGCCACCACGATCTCGCGCACACGATCGTTTGTGTACATCAGATAGCACGGTGTTTGCTGAATCTCGATCGATTCGGTGAGAAAGGAGAACGGAACCGGCGGCGTGTCGCCCGGTTCGAGCGCGAACCGGCCGTCGGCGACGCCCCGATCGAAATCGATGGAGCCTCGGTCGAGACGCGGAGGCGTGCCCGTCTTCAATCGTCCCCAGCTGAAACCGAACGACTTGAGCGACTCCGCGAGCTCTCGCGACGGCGGTTCGTCTGCGCGTCCGGCCGGGCGCTGCTCGCGGCCGATGTGCACCAGCCCGTTCAGAAACGTGCCGGTCGTCATCACGAGCGCGTCGCATCGGACACACGCACCGTCTTCGAGCCCGAGACCGACGACGCGCCCATGCTCAACCAGAATCCGTCCGGCTTTGCCGAAAATCCAGTCGATGTTTCGTGCTCGGCGCAGCGCCGCCAGCATCCACTGTCCGTAGCGCTTCTTGTCTGCCTGCGCTCGCGGCGACCACACCGCCGGTCCGCGGCTGCGATTGAGCACCTTGAACTGAATGCCGGTCGCGTCGATCGCGCGGCCCATCAGGCCGCCGAGCGCGTCGATTTCGGCGACGAGGTGCCCCTTCGCGGTGCCGCCAATCGCCGGGTTGCATGGCATGTGCGCAACCGTGTCGGGCGACAGCGTGCAGATGGCGACACTGCGCCCGAGGCGCGCGGCGGCGAACGCCGCCTCGCACCCGGCGTGCCCCGCCCCGATCACGATTACGTCGTACTTGTCAGACACCACATGCCTCGGCTATCACCACCAAACAACCACAGAGGGCACCGAGGCCCTCCTATTCACTTTCCAATACAAAACCGCGAAAAAATATGCCGCAGCAAATCGTCCGACGTGCGTTTGCCGGTCACCTCTTCCAAGGCCGCCTGCGCCTCCTGCAGATCTGTCAGGACGAACTCCTCCGCGACCGGACCACCGGGCGCTTCGACGGCCTCCGACGCGCGTCCGAGCGCCGCGCGCGCTCGCTCGAGAAGGGCAGCATGACGGACATTCGTGACTGCCGCCGTATCGCGCGGCGTCGCGGTGCCGCCCTCGAGAGCGACGCGGATCTCGGCGCGCAGCTGGTCGAGGCCATCCCCGCGTTTCGCAGAAACCGGCGCGACGGGCGCCGCAACAGCGCCACTGTTCCACGCCGGGAGCAGGTCTGACTTGTTTGCGACGACGACCCGAGGCGACCTGCTGGTTTCTCGAAGCAGCTCGACATCGGCATCCTCGAGCGGCCGCGACGCGTCCAGCACCACGACAATCAAATCTGCGGTGCTCCACGCACCGCGCGCGCGGGAGACGCCCTCGGCCTCGACTTCGTCGCCGGTTTCGCGAACGCCGGCGGTATCCACGAGCTCGAGCCGCAGGCCGTCGACGTCGGCCGTTTCCGTCACGAGGTCGCGCGTCGTGCCCGGTACCGGCGTCACGATGGCCCGGCTTGCGCGAACGAGCGCGTTGAAGAGACTCGATTTGCCGACGTTGGGTTTCCCCGCGATGGCGACACGCGCGCCTTCGCGAATCAGCCGGCCCCGTCGTGCCTCGCACAGCAGCGCATCCAGCTTGCGCTCGATCGATCGGAGCGCCGCGCCGGCTTCGCCGGCCGCGACGAAGTGATAACCCTCGTCGGAAAAATCGAGCGATGCTTCGAGCCGCGCGACGAGATCGAAGAGTTCCGAATCGATTTCCCCGATGCGTTGCGTCAGCGTGCCTTCGAGCTGATCGAACGCCGCCCGCGCCTGCAGGGGAGTTACCGCGTCGATGAGATCGGCGACGGCTTCGGCCTGGACGAGATCGATACGGCCGTTGAGGAACGCGCGAAGCGTAAATTCGCCCGGCTCGGCGAGGCGCGCGCCCGCAGCCATTGCCGCTTCGACGATCTGCCGGAGCACAACGGGGCTGCCGTGCGCGCTGATCTCCACGACGTGATCGCCGGTGTAGGAATGCGGGGCAGGGAAGGAGATGGCGACAACCTGATCGCCCTGGGTTCGCGCGAACGTGGCATGTCTGGGTTGAAGAGCGGCGTCGAGCTCGAGCAAGTGGCTCGCGATGCCGGCGGCCGACGGACCGCTGATTCGTACGACGCCAATGCCTCCACGGCCGGCTGGCGTCGCAATCGCGACGATGGTGTCTTCTGTGGAGAACATGGGAGTTAGTTTTCAGTTGTCAGTTATCAGTTCTCAGTTATCAGTTATCAGTAAGAACGCAGTAAGAAACTGACAACCAACTGACGACTGACAACTGAGAACTGAGAACTGATAACTGACGACTGACGACTATTTTTTCGCCGTAATCGTGACGGTCTTGACGGCGGCGTCGCCGATGCTTTCGGAGGTCGCACCCGGAATTTCCGCGACGGCGAGGTGCACGAGACGACGCTCGTAGGCGTTCAGCGGGCCGATGTTCTGCTCGACGCCCGAGTTCAGGGCTTTCTCCGCGAGGAACTTTGCCATGTGGCGCAGCTCGTTGTCTTTGCCGCGCCGGTATCCCATGCAGTCGATGAGCAGCCGCTCGTCGCCCAGCTGCTTGCGGAAGGCGCTGTCCACGATGTGCTGCAGCGCCTGCAGGCCCTCGCCCCGCCGGGCGAGCAGCGCTTCGGCGCCTTCGCCCTCCAGGTTGATGCGCGTGCCGTCCGCGTTCGTTTCAACCTGCGCCTCGACCGCGAGCCCCATGTCGCTGGCGACCTTCACGATGAACTCGACGACTTGTTGTGCGCTCATGGACTTTTGACTTTTGGACTCTTTGACTCTTGGACTTTTTACTTCTTACTTTCCACTTTCACTTTCACTGGCGCTCCCGCCAGCTTGTTCGTCAGCAACTGCTGGCCGATGATGAGCACGTTGCTCGCGAACCAGTACAACGCGAGCCCTGCCGGCGAGGTGAGGAACAGGAACGTGAACATCACCGGCATGAACAGCATCATCTTCTGCTGCACCGGATCGGCGCCCGTCATCGGCATCATCTTCTGCTGCAGCATCTGCGACGCGCCCATCAGAATCGGGGTCACGTAATACGGATCGGGTGCCGCCAGGTCATGAATCCACAGGATGAACGGCGCGCCCCGCAGCTCGATGGCCTCCGACAGCAGGTTGTAGAACGCCAGCAGCACCGGGAAGGTCAGCAGCATCGGCACGCATCCGCTCGCCGGATTGACACCCTTCTGACGATACAGCTCCATCAGCTCGGTGTTCATCTTCTGCCGCCCCGGGTCGGTGACCTTCAGCTTCGAGTAGCGATCCTGAATGGCCTTGACCTGGGGCTGGATCGCCTGCATCTTGCGCATCGACACGTTGCTCTTGTGGCGAAGCGGGAACATCGCGGCGTTGATGATCACCGTAAGGGCGATGATCGACCAGCCGTAGTTGCCGATGAACGAATGCAGCCAGTTCAACGCCGAGAGCAGCGGTACGCAGAGAAACGCGAACATGCCGAACCAGATCGCGCGCACCAGATCGGCGTCCACGCGCCGCATCGTTTCGAAGTGCTTCGGCCCCACGTAGAACCGCACGTTGGCCGGTCCATTCGGCATCGACTGAAACCGGATGTCGTAGCCGATGTAATCGCGCGTCAGCGCCTCCTCGGCCGATTTCGACGGAATGGACAGCGGATAGTACTCGATCTCGGTGCTGCCCGGCTGCACAGCCAGCGACGCGAAAAAGTGCGTCTCGACGCCGGCGAACTCGTAGTTCCCCTGATAGCGCGGCGTGGTGACCAGATCGGCGGCCAGGATGCGCTCGACATCGCCATCGGTCGAGAAGATCGCCTGCGACTTGCGCACGGGCATGAACATGCCGCCGCCGCTCGTCGCGAGCACGTCGCCCAGTCCTGGACCCCACTGCACGTACGGATTCACGGGCTGGCCGCCGTCAGTCACCGTGGCCGTCAAGGTGACAACGTAGGAATTCGGTTCGAGGCGGAACTCTTTCCGCACGCGCAGCCCTGCCGCGTCCTCGTATTCGAACGCCAGCGTGACAGGCGCGGTTTTCGCGTCGGCCGTGGCGCCGGCGGTGGTCGTGAACAGCGCGCTGTTCACGCGCGCCGATTTGGCCGCGTCTTCGAGCTCGAGCGAAAACGGCTTCGGCTGATTCGGCGGAACGTCGTGAGGCACGAGATCGACGGGCCTGCCGTCGGGGGCCTGGTAGTTGGCGAGCTCCCACGAGGTGAGCGTGGCACCTCGATTGGAGAAAACGGCACGGACAGCGCCGTTGTCTACCGTCACGGTTCGTTCCGCCGTGTCGGCTTGAACGGTTTCGACGGCGGGAACGGGAGCGGGCGTCGTGGCGGCAGGCGCCTGCGCGGTATCGCCAGCCGGCTGTTGCGCTGCCGACACATTCGCATCTGCCGTGGCCGCCGGCGCGGCCGGCGCCGGCGCCGGCTGCGGCGTCGGCACCAGCCACTGATACGCCGTGAGAACGACGAACGTGAGAACTATCGCGAGAAGAAGGCGGCGTTCCATCAGCTATGGGACCGGATCCAGGCCCGCGCCGCCGAAAGGGTGGCAACGGAGCACGCGCTTGAGCCCCAACCAACCGCCGCGAAGCGCGCCGTAGGTGACAATCGCTTCGGCCGCATACTCCGAACAGGTCGGCAGATACCGACACGAGCCCGTAAGTAGCGGTCGAATAAGAATTTGATAGCCTCGAATCGCGCTCAAGGCGATGCGCTGTAAAGGGGTCAGACCCCTTTTTTCGGTGGTTCTGCCCGATATGGCCGAAAAAAGGGGTCTGACCCCTTTACAGCTTTGCAAACCGCTGGAGTGCGGCACGATAGTCGGCCTCAATGTTCCGCCAGGATGCATCCACCATCTCCCGGCGAGGAATAACGACGATGTCTATTCCTGTCAATGGTTTATGGCTTCTAAACAGTTCGCGAACGAGCCGTTTTGCCCGGTTCCTGATGACTGCGTTCCCGATTTTCTGGCTGGCCGCGATGCCCAAGCGAGGTGAGCCGACCTCGTTGGGAAGGGCGAAGCAGGTCATCAATCGGCCCCGGTACCGGGTGCCGTGGTCGTAGACCCTGATGAACTCCGCCCGACGGCGCAGTTTCACCGCGATGTGGAAACCGTCAGCCGCTTCCTGCCCTTCGCACGCCGGCGCTTGAGCACAATCCGGCCGTTCTTGGTGCTCATACGCACGAGAAAACCATGGGTGCGGCGGCGACGCCGCCGGTTGGGTTGATACGTACGTTTCATTGAAAATCCTTAGGAAATTAGAAAGATTCGCAGCGCGCGAACCTACAATCCTAATGGGGCGCCGGCCAGCCTGTCAACGAACCTGCGCGTGTGCTACAGTCGCCGTTCGCAATCGCCGCTGCCAGTGACACGAGCGCGTTATGGAATTTGGTCTCCTCCCAAAGATTTCCACACCTGTGCAAAAACCTGTGGAAATTCGTGCCTCGAGGCGTTCCAAATTGAGAATCTGCCGTATTCATGGGCAATTTTCGCAGGCAAAAGTGCGCCGAGCACGGTTTGACGCCGATTCCGGCGGTACTCCAATAATCCGAACGCAACCCGCCGACGGGCGGTAAAGCGAAAGCGTACGAACCGCTCATGATTGCCAGCAATATCTGGGAAGACATCCTGTCGCGCGTCCAGGCCAAGGTGAACCGCCATAGCTTCTATACGTGGTTCAAGCCCACGGCGTTCGTGGCCGACGACGGGCAGACGGTTACGGTGCGGGTGCCGAACGCGCTGTTCAAAGATTGGATTACCAAGCATTATTCCGGCGTGATCATCGAAGCGCTCGGAGAAGTGCAGCGATCGGAATCGCTCGTCAGCTTCGTCGCCACCGGAACAGCGGAAGCCGACACGCCGAGACCTGCCACGCCGCTGGCAGTAGCGTCGGCGCTGCTGACGCTGGAAGCCGGCGCGCACTCCGAAAACAGAGAAGCCGGCCTGAACGATCACACGCTCGCCGCCGTTCAACCCACGTCGTCCGCCGGATTGAACCCGCGCTATACGTTCGACACGTTCATTGTCGGTTCGTCCAACCAGTTCGCGCACGCCGCGTGCCGCGCGGTGGCCGAAGCGCCATCGCGGTCGTACAACCCGCTGTTCATCTACGGAGGTGTGGGGCTCGGCAAGACACACTTGATGCATGCGATTGGTCACTACGTGCTGCAGCACGGCCGCAATCTCGTGCTCACTTATATTTCGTCGGAACGCTTCATGAACGAGATGATCAACGCGGTCCGCTACGATCGGCTCATCGACTTTCGCGAACGCTATCGCAGCGTGGACGTGCTCCTGGTCGACGATGTGCAGTTTCTCGCCGGAAAAGAAGGCACACAGAACGAGTTCTTCCACACCTTCAACGCACTTTATGATTCTCAAAAACAGATTGTCCTGAGCAGCGACTGCCCGCCGCACGAAATCGAGCAACTCGAAGAACGTCTTCGATCGCGGTTCGAGTGGGGCCTAATCGCCGACATCCAGTCGCCGGATCTCGAGACGAAGGTCGCCATCCTGAAGAAGAAGGCCGAGGGCGAGGCGCTGCAGTTGCCCGATCACGTGGCGATGTACATGGCCACGCGGATCAAGTCGAACATCCGCGAGTTGGAAGGGTCGCTGATTCGACTGATCGCCTATGCCTCGCTCACCAGCAAGCCGCTGACGATCGAGCTGGCGCAGGACGTGCTGCGGAACGTCATCGATCACGACGAGAAGGCCGTGACGATC
>Ga0105107_10003433_pt1 | contig 10533 bp, 8 predicted proteins | sample PPLLaktember2015_6_FD_79335 | JGI IMG/M metagenome (GOLD analysis project Ga0105107, IMG submission 79335) | Freshwater sediment microbial communities from Prairie Pothole Lake near Jamestown, North Dakota, USA - PPLs Lake P8 Core (1) Depth... | ecosystem: Environmental > Aquatic > Freshwater >... | reverse complement strand
TGAAAAGGAATATCTTATTTCAGATGGTATTCTTACTAAGGCATGGGATATGATGGGACATATTGAGATAATACTCCATGGGGTAAAAGAAAAAGTAAGATAGATACTATGATGCATAAAAGAGCATCATATATGAAGATGACAAAAGGAGTACAATCTGAACTTGGATTTGGTTCTGAGATAATAGGTGTAACATTTAAAAACAATATAGATAAAGGTCGTGGAAAAAGAGGTAAGTTAATATTATGGGAAGAAGGTGGTAAATTTCCTGACTTATTACCAGCATGGAACATCTCACTTCGTAGTATGGCACAGGGAAGAATAGTTTTTGGACTTTGTGTTGTATTTGGAACAGGAGGCACTGAGACTAATGACCTTATGGGACTTGAACAGTTGTGGACAAGAGGAGATGGATATAAAGTTTATCTTATCCCTAATAAATATGAACCTGAATTAGGCTATGATAAAGTAGGATATTTTGTTGGAGAACAAAAGAATCATGAGATTGCAATAGACAAAGATGGCAATTCACATCAAGAAGTAGCATTAAAATTTATAGAAGAAGATCGGAAACATCATCTTGAAAAGACTAAGAACAGAGAGATGCATCTGAGATATTGCGCAGAAGCTCCAATAAAGCCATCTGAAGCACTAATGCAACTAGGTAATAATATATTCCCTGTTGATCTTTTAAAGCAACATAGAGCATTTCTTTTATCTCACAGAGATATTTATATTGATTCGGCATGGATAGGATCATTATCTATGAATGAAGAGTCACAGAAAGTAGAATGGAAAATCAATAAAGATGCTATCCCTATAGATCATTATCCTCATAACGATCTTATAAATATTAATGGTGCAGTAGTAATATGGGAACCACCTATAACTAACAGAGATGGTATAATACCACCAGGATTATATATCTCAGGAAACGATAATTATGACCATGATCAGAGTACCACAGATTCTTTGGGATCTACTTTTATTATGAACAGGATGACAGAAAGACTTGTAGCAGAATTTACAGGCAGACCTGCAGTAGCATCAATGTTCTATCAGACAAACAGATTGCTATTGATGTATTATAATGCCATCCAAAACTTTGAAAATAACCTTCAGGGATTAAGAAATGATGCAAGGAAATTCCATTCAGAACATATGCTTTGCGATACTCCTGATATTATAAAAGATAAGATAGACGATAAAAGAGTACTAGCAAGAGGTAAAGGTACTCCAGGGACTGTACCTATTATTAAATACGGGCTAGAACTTATTCTTGACTGGTTAATGAGAGAAACAGAACCTGGTAGTGGTATTCTTAACTTACATAAAATTAAATCAGTACCATTACTTGATGAATTGATATATTACAATAGTAAAGGAAACTTCGATAGGATAATGGCATTAATTTATTTATTAATTTATCATGAAGATAAGTGGCATTTTAAGGCAGATATAGATTATAAACCTAAAAAAGAGCTTCATCCGTTCTTTGCAAACAATCCTTTATTCAAACAAAACCTAAAAAATAATAACATTATAACCCAATCAGGAGTTATAAAAATAACAGATAAATAATATTTTTATTAATATTAATTTTATTATAAATTGCACGTCATAAATTCCAGATAATATGTCAACGAAGATATATTCCTTCCCAAAACAGAAATTATCTTATAGGGATAAAACCGAAGAATGGGCAAAGGACAACGTTAGAATAGGAATTACACTTACAGACTATGATCCTGGACGATTAAGAAAAACAAAAGATGAGATGGATCTTAACTACAGATTGATCTCAGGAGATTTTGATGAGAAAGACGTAGACAGATCATTAAACCCACTCAACCTGAAAGGTCTTCGATGGCCTGCAAAAATTCAGAATTATCCTATAGAGCTTGTAAAACTTGATGTATTAAAAGGAGAAGAACTATCCCGTCCTTTTAACTGGTTTCTTCGTGCTGCAAATGATCATGTAGTTATTCTCAAGCAGGAACGGGAAACAGAAGATGTAAAAAACTACATTGTAGGTCAACTTGATAATCCTAACTATTCTGAAGTAGCAGTAAAGAAAGATCTTCAAAAGATGAAGAAATATTACAACTACGATTATCAGGACGAGAGAGAGGAAATGGGTACAAGGCTTTTACAACATATATGGAAAACACAGAAAGTACCTTATATAACAACAGACGCATTCTATGATATTCTTACAGTAGCAGAAGAACAGTTTGCTTGTGATGTCCAGCATGGAGAACCAATAAACAGAAAGATCAGACCTAAGAACTTATCAATATTCGGTAATGGAGAAAGTACTTATGTAGATAACGCACTTGTTATAGTAGAAGATTCATACATGTCAGTAGCAAGTGTTCAGGATCTATTCTATGATGAACTCAAAGAAGATCAGGTAAAACAACTTGATGAAGGAGCAGTTAATAATAGGTTAGGACAGAACATAATGTTTTCCGGTCCGGTGAATCTATCAGAAGAATATGCTCTATCAGTTGGAACGCAAGTCATACCTATCACAAGTAAAGATACGTTTTATCATGGTGGAGGTTTTGATGATCAGGGAAATGTAAGGGTAACAAGAGTATGTTGGCAAAGTAAAGTTAAAGTAGGTTATCTAACATCATACATGGACGGGGAAGAAGTACATGATTATGTATCCGAAGATTATAAAATCAATGAGGCTTTTGGTGAAAAAATCACTTGGCAATGGCTTAATGAATGGTGGCAAGGCTACTGTATTGGAGGACCTTCAAATGGTATGTACTTAAAACTGGAAAGGCTTCCCCGTTTAGGTATGACTGTTAATAATCCTGGCAGATGTCTTTCTCCTTATGTAGGAACAATCTATACTATGGGAGAGAAAGCATATGCGCTTGTAGATCGGATCAGGCCATATAAATACCTTTATAATATAACAATGACAAGAGCAGAACTAGCTTCTGCAAGGAATAAGGGTGTATTGGCTGAAATGGATCTTGCAAGGATTCCTGATGGATGGGAACCTGATATATGGATGATGTATGCAGAACTTAACGGATGGTTTGTAACAAACAGTTTTAAAGAGGGCAATGAAGGTGCAGCATTGGGTAAACTTTTATCCAATTTAAATAATAGAGCACCATCAACAATGAATCTGGATGCATCCCAGGTGATAATATCAAATCTTGAACTTGCAAGATATATCAAGAATGAGATAAACGAGATAACAGGAATTACACCACAGAGAGAAGGACAGGTAAGCAACAGGGAAACTCTAGGTGGGGTTAATCGTTCTTTACAACAGTCGTCATTTATAACAGAACATTATTTCTATATCCACGACAATACCAAGTTAAGACTTCTTGAACTTAACCTTGAAACTGCAAAATATTGTTATAGAGATCAGACATTCTCCTTAAATGTGATGGATGATGGACTTATAGGAAAAGTCCTTAATGTGAACGGACCATTACTTGCAGAAACATCATATGGAATGTATTTAAGTGACGGAAAGGATGATGCTGAACTCTTCCAGTTTATACGTCAATATTCTCATGCTGCACTTCAAAATGATACTGCTAAGTTTAAAGATCTATTTGAAATAATGAGATCAAAGAGTATAGCAGCAGTAGGAAGAAAGATGGAAGAGGCAGAAGATGTACGTCAGGCAGAGAAAGAAGCAGAACTTGAACGTGGATATCAGTCACAACAGCAGGCAACAGAATCTCATATAAAATGGGATCAGATGAAGTTTACTCAACAGATGGAACTTGAAATGCAGAAACTTCAGAATGCCATAGTGCTTAAAGAAATGGATCTTCAGGGTATAATACTTAAACTTGGATCGGATAATGATATAGAGGCACAAAAGATTCAAAAAGACATACAATTATCGAAAGACAAATTAACTACAATGGTTAAACAACTTGAACAAAAGAATGAAGAATTTAATAGAAAACTTGCACAGGAACGAGAGTTGTTTACAAAACAACTTGCAAGTAAGAACAGAGAAAAGGTAAAAGCAGATGTATAATAATTAATATATAAATTAATTTTTTTAACATATTCCATTAAAGATTATATATTTTTTTATGAATTAATAAAATTATAAACTTGGTAAATTATTAGCAGTATGGGAAAAAATGATTCATTTGGTTTAAGTTCGTTTGAAGATCTCAATATTGAAAGCATCGAGAAGGAACTTGGACTGATCCTGCCTCCGAGTGGTGACGAAGGTAAGACAAAAGAAAAAATAAAGGCAAAACCTGAAAACAAGTTAAGTCCTATAATAGATTTAACTCAGAAGATACAAATACCGGAAACGGAAGAAGAAAGAAAGATTTTTGGTGACGCAACAGTAGCAGAGAAAGAAGAGGAAGAGGAGATAAAGAAGGAAGAAAAAACTCCAGATAAAGAAGAAAGTGAAGAATCAAAGGGGGATGAGGATGCCGAAATAACAGAAGATTCACCACTTTTTCTCCATGCTGCTACACTTCATGAAGAAGGCATCCTCCCTACCCTTGATTTAGAAAGCCTTAAAGGTAAAAAATATTCAGAAGCATTACAACTATATCTTGATGCACAGAAAAAGTACATTGAAGATGGTCGTAATGAATATCTTAATAGTCTATCTGCAAGACAAAAAGAATTTCTTGAGATGATAGAGAAAGGTATTCCAGAAGAAGAAGTAGAACATCAATTTACTATTGAAGATAGTTATAGCAAGATAACTGATGAAATACTTGCAGATAATACAGATTTACAGGAACAGTTAATCATTCAAAATTATAAGCTAAAAGGAGTTGCTGATAAAAAGATAGATGCATTCCTTAAAGTTGCAAAAGACGAAGAAAGATTATTTGAAGAAGCAAAGGATGCAAAGGATGAGATCAATGTATACATTGCCAATCAAAAGAAAGAAATGCTTCGCAAAGCTGAAGAAGAAGAACGTGATGCTGAGAAGAGAGAACAGGAGTTACAGAAATCCATTAAAACAACTGTTGATTCATTAGATGAAATTTTGCCAGGTATAAAGGTTAGTGCTGCTGAAAAGACTAAACTTTATAATTACATGACAAAACCTATAGAAGAAAGAGTTATCAATGGACAAAAAATTCCTATCAATCTTATCAATAAAACACGTATGGAAGATCGTATTAACTTTGATCTTAGATTGAATTACTTTATAGAACAAGGATTGTTTAAGAAGGAGTTTGATTTAAGCAAGTTTAATAAGAAAATCACATCAACAGCAGCAGCCAGGTTAGCTAATAAACTTAAAGAAGAAACAGGTGGTCCCTCTGGTAAAGGATTAACTATAGAGAAAAAGAAAGAGGAAAAACCACAAAAAATTATTTTTCCAACATTTAATACTTAATTAAATTATGAAACTTATTTCACCTCTACAGGAATATGAACCACAAGATTTCAGTGGACTTGTAACAACAAATCATCTTGGTGCATTATATCAGGAAAAACCTACTGAGACATCTAATTTGGTTACTATGCTTTATCGTGCAAATAAAGGAATGAACTTTGGCATGATATTGAAACAGTTTACACCTTTTTATTGTGAGACTGATGCTGACTTCCGTTGGCTTCTTCAGGGAGATTCAAGAAAGAATGTCCCTTTAGTTGAATGCTTTGTCAATGGTGCAACTATTACTACAGCCGTTAAGGCTGGATTTGCAGGAGCAAAATTTGATCTTGTATTTGCAGAAAGATATTTTTCTGATACAAACGTTATTGTTGGTGAGAAGAATTCTGTATATCCACTCAGGGTTATTGGTATTCCTGAACCTTATGGAGCAGGACTTTGGAAATATACAGTAGAACTCTTTACTGGTGATACCACGTTGTTTGTACCTTATGAAGAACTTCTTCCTGGAAAGAAATTCAGCAAGGAATGGTCTATTGTAAGTAAGACTCTTAGTGTAAAAGGGGGAACACCAAACTACACATCTCCTTTCGCTATGAGAAACGTGTTCTCAATGATTCGTATGGAAGATACCCGTCCTGGTAATATGATCAATCGTCCGGTAGCTTTCTCTTGGCCAGCTATTGATGAGAATGGCAAACAGAAACTATTTACCACATGGACACAGTATGCTGACTGGGAATTTGAACAGCAATTTCAGGATGCAAAAGATAAACTTATCAACTTTGCAACTCTTAACCGTACTGATGATGGTAAGTTCCTTCAGAAAGATATTTCAGGTTTTGAAATTGAACAGGGAGCAGGTCTTGAACAACAGATCGAATCATCTAATTTATCATTCTATAATGGATATGAACTGGATATTGAATGGCTGACAGAGCATATCATGGATCTTACTGACAATGAAAAAGGTTATGGAGAAACCCGTAAGGTTGTCATGAGGACAGGTAAATGGGGAGCTTATAACTGGTCATTGGCACTTAAAGAATATTCAGCTCTATATACACCTCTTGCCACAGAGAAACTTCTGTATAGTGCATCAGGCGGACTTGGATTCAAAGATAACTTTGTAGAATATGCTGGACCTGATGGTTCGATAATCAGTGTACTTGTAGATCCTGCATTTGATGACAGAGAACGTAATAAGATCATGCATCCATCAGGAAAGGGTGTGGCTAAATCATATGAGTATCAGATCCTGAACGTAGGTAAAGTAGGTGGAGAAGATAATATCCGTCCTGTTTATCTTAAGAATGGTTCTGATATCTTTGGGATGGAGCCTGGACTTCGTGATCCATTCCAGCCTAATCTTCCTAGTAGATTCATGTCTACAGGTAAAGACGGATATACAATTCATCGTGCATTTGTAGGTGGACTTATGGTGAAAGATCCTACCCGCTGTGCAACAATCCGTCCTTCGGTTCTTGGATAATAACTAAAAAATGTAGCAGTATGGAAACTTTTATGACAGACGCATTAACAAAAAGACGAAGAGGTTATATTCGTGAAGGTATAGTAAAGGTACTTCCCATTAAACGGTCCAGTGATTGGTTGCCGGAGAATGCGGATAGTGCCTTTATGAATACCGGAGCTAAAGTGGAATATGTTGTTCCACGATTACAGAGATCAGGTCAGCTTATAGATCCTCTTGCAGATGTGACAGACGAACAAAAGAATTCCCTTGCAAAGCAATTAGGATTTAAAGAAGGATCTGATCTTAATATTATGAAAGATGAGAAGAACAATTTCTGGATCAACCGGCCTGTTCTCATTGATAAAAATGGCAAGCATCTCAATCTGTCAAGTCCGGCAGATTATATAAGTTATAAAATTCTTGAAGTTAATCTTGATTATATTGCACCTTCATGGGAAGAAAGATATAATAAAGGTACATATAAGTTTGCACTTGTATTTGAAGATGAAGAAGCAAAACTTAAAAATGTCAAGATAGATACCAAGAAAGAAGCTTATATGATGTTTGGAAAGATTGATGGAAGTGTAAAGAAACTTTCAGATTTTCTATGGATACATTATCTTACAAACAAAGAAGGAAAGAGATTGCCAAACAATCCTACTCTTGATTATTTAAGAGGAGAAGTAGGAAGAATAATTGAAGAAAGACCAGGTGAATTTCTTACTATTGTAACAGATCCATTATTTGATACAAAAGCCTTAATTCAGAAAGCAATTAATATAGGATTGATACATAGAGATGGAATGACATTCAAGGTCTTTGGAGAAGAATCATCAAAGAATACTCTTGATGGTTTAATAGGATTCCTGCTTGATGAACGTAATAACAATATTAGGATTTCTCTTATAGGAAAGATTGAAGAACGAAATAATGAAGGAATAGTAAAGAAACCTACAGTAGAAGATAAAGAACAGGTTAAAAATGCCATTCCTGATGATAATCTTCAAAAGCGATTAGAGTTAATAGAAAAACAAACTAAAGAAGCTATTGAACTTAATAATCGTTTGAAAGAAGAAAATGAAGAATTGAAAAAGAAACTGGAAAAGAAACCTGGAAGAAAAAAGAAAGTTTTAGATGACTAGTACAGAGATGATACAAAATTTCAAGATGCATTATGATATAGTGAATCTTGAAGGGCCTGGTTATGAAGATGAGGAAATTCTTGTCTTTCTTAACCAGGCTCAGATCATTGAGGTTATGAAAGAGGTCTCATTAAAAAGATGGACATATATTTCAAATATTATCGAGAACGAAATGATGAGTACAACTATTCCTGTATGGAGTAATTATATCAATTTCAGATGTGTTACTCCTACTTTGAATAGTTATATAGGTTATGTTTCATCTAAAAGTAAAATAGTCAGAGATACCTTTAAAACAACTCCTGCAGTACAGTGGGTAGACAATATATTGATAAAAAAGGAGGTATCTGGTAAGTATCTGACAAATGCATTAAATAGAGTACTATTACTTGTGCCAAGAGTATATGAGGATGAAGATGGAACGATTTCAATTATCCATGATAGCTATACTACATTCAATGGTACAGATGATTTTACTCTTGAATATGTTCACTTACCAGTAAAGATTGAAGTTGCAGTAGATTGCGAAGTAAATGAAATAATACATGAAAGGATAGTTACTGCAGCAGTAGATCTTGCCAAGAAGGTATTTAATCCACAGGAAGCAGGAAACAGTCAGCAAGTAGATCAGTTAATGGTTAATCCTAAACAGTAATGAATACATTTGAATTACAGCATCGGTTTAATCTTGAAATGGAAAAACACCAGATCATTGATCCTGTAATGTCAACTATTGTAGAGGACTATATAAACTACGCTTATCAGAATTATATCACAGAGAAGTTTGATAGTCTAATAAACAATGTAGAGAAGTTTGAAATAACTGAGAGGATAAGCAGAATACTTGCACCATTGCTTTTAGACTTTAATGCAACAAGCGTAGATTTTCATTCACTGACTACACATAGTCCTTATGGATACTATATTACAATACCAGCAACAAATCCTACTGCATTACAATTTATCGTAAGTGAAAAGGCAGTAGTGACATATACAGATTGTAATGGAGATTCGGCTTTAAAGGTATGTAAAGTGATTCCTATTAAACATAGTATGATATCATCTAATCTTGATAATCCTTTCCTTAAACCAGAAAATGGAGAGATATGGAGAGTTAATTTTTCAAGTAATAGGATTGAAGTCATACTTTATTCAGGAGCAATACCTTATTCATATACTTGTAGATATTTAAAAAAACAATTACCAGTAGATTTCGCAACAGATACTACAATGGAAATTGATTCATCAGTACATGAAGAAGTGGTTGTAAGAGCAGCATATATGTATTTGAGCGATTTAAGAAATCAGAATAAAGAAAGTAATACAGGAAAAAATGCGTAAAATTATCCGATTAAACAGATTACTCGCAAAACTGGTGACTAAAGTAAAAAAAGTCAAAAAAGGAAAGACAGAACCAGTTGTTGTAGAAGAGAAAGAAGAAACAGGTAATACATCAAAAAAAGTCTATGCGTTTTTAGACGGTAAAAATGTTGGTGTATACGATTCCATAACCAAATGCGGAACCGCACTTGGGTTATCAAGGCTCATGGTCAGGAAGGCAATCGAAAACGATGTAACTCTTGAAAATGGGTGGAAATTAAAATTAACTAAAAAATAGAAAGAAAATGGAACAGATGCATGTTATGAATTTAGTCATTGCAGAAGATGTTGGAGTATCGACTACTGCTGCAGGACAGAGAATTGATGCACTTGCTGATCTTGTAGACGGTGAGTGGAAAATGGTAAACGATGAGAATCTTATTCTTGATGCTGCTACAGTACTTACTGATGATAGGGCAGTTATTACAGGATTTAGATTTCTCGGAAGAGTAGATAATGAACTTGTCAGGACAGACATGATCCGTCTTGATGATATCATTAATATTCGTGCAAGGGATTATCTTGCTGCAACACAGCAGGTAACTCATGTAGGCTACACCGGAACGGGTGGTGCTATTCAGGTTCTGAATAACAATGTTTATAAGATCAAAATTGATTTCTATGAATCTGGAAGAACAGGACAGGGACTACGTGATTTTGTAAGTGCTTTTTATGAATCAGATGCTACTGCAACAGGTACAGAGATTGCTTTTGGCATTGAAGAACTTCTAAGGAAATCATTTGATCGTCAGCCAGAAAGACCTGTTCAGATTGATGTTCTTAATTCAGCAGCGGTAGTTGCTGGAAATGCTCTTGATGAAAACATCACTGTGGTACAGGGATCGAAATTCATTACAAGTGCAGTAGACTATGATTATGGAGGCGTTGATCTTGCAGTGGGAGATCTTCTGAGGATTGGAACTGTTGGGGCAGCAACTGCTTTAACAGATGATGTTTATAGAGTCGTTGCACTTACATCTGCTACTGTTACTGAACTTGACAGACCTGTAACATCAGCTTCAGGTCTTTATGCTACAGCTACAGATGATATTGAAGTTATTCCTGCAGCCAGTATTGTTAATTATGGACTTCAGTTTACTGGAATTGCAAGGACACATCAGGTAGGGAAACATCCTTATAGTCAAGTAAACTTTACTGTAGGT
>Ga0105107_10003430_pt1 | contig 10535 bp, 14 predicted proteins | sample PPLLaktember2015_6_FD_79335 | JGI IMG/M metagenome (GOLD analysis project Ga0105107, IMG submission 79335) | Freshwater sediment microbial communities from Prairie Pothole Lake near Jamestown, North Dakota, USA - PPLs Lake P8 Core (1) Depth... | ecosystem: Environmental > Aquatic > Freshwater >... | reverse complement strand
CCCGGCATTAAATGCGCCGCGGAAATGCTCGGATATGCAGCCGGAGAACCTCGTCCACCGCTCAGACCGGTGAGCAGGGAGGCAGGCGATTCGATTCGAAAAATATTGAAGGAAGGCGGGCTTCTCCAGAGAAGTCAGTGATCGGTCAGCAGTGAAGGGAGGAGAGGCAAAGGACGAGAGTTAGACGGATAACGGTTAACAAATAACAGATAACGATTCAAAGCTTGAAAGTCATACCCGCGGCCACGCCGAAGCATTGAAGACGGGCACCGGCTTGAACGACTCTTTGCCGACAATCTTTGACAAGCTTATCCATTTGACGGTCTGTCCTGGCCTGATTCAAATGAAAGAGACCCAGCTTCTCCACCCCCGCCTGTAAGGCCAGGTCCAGAGCTCTGGTGTACGTGGAATGCCCCCATCCCCTTGTTTTCTTGTACTCCTCCGGCGTAAATTCGCCATCGTGAATCAGAAGATCGGCCCCTTCTGAAAAACTCCCGTACTCCTCGAAAGAGCGGCCGCCGGGATGGCAATAGTCCAGTTCGTTGTCCGTCAGAAAGACAAAGGCTCTGCCCCCTTCAATGAATTTGTAGCCGTTGCCGTCGTTTGGATGGCACAGGGGAATGGGGATCACCGTAACAGAGCCGATTTGAAAACGTTCCATGCACTCCGGCTCATAATGGATGCGGGCCTTGAGGTTGTCATAGCCTACAGGGAAATTGGGCGGGTCCACAATTTTGGAAAGCATGGTTTGGATGAATCTCTGGGCAAAGGGGCAGCCCTGGATGCGCAGCCGGGTTCTCTTCGTGTACAGGGGCTCGAAAAACGGGAACCCCATGAGGTGATCCCAGTGGGCGTGGGTGAAGATCATGTCATAAGAATACCTGCCTTCTTCTATCAAACGGCGACCCAATCTCCGTATCCCGGTCCCCGCATCCACAATGATGATGCGATCGTCCTTGGTCCGGATTTCAACGCAGGTCGTATCGCCCCCGTATTTCACATACTCTTTCCCCGACACAGGGATAGAACCCCTCGACCCCCAGATTCTGATGAGCATGTCAGTCTCCTCGACCCTTGCAGGCATTTGTGCTAGTTTATCACATCGATGAACCCTTTCACCACCCTGATTTAACGGATCAAGTAGGAGTCGATAGAGATGGTCGTGATTGTTCTTAAACCTGGACGCGAAAAGTCTCTGCTCCGACGTCATCCCTGGATTTTCTCAGGGGCGATCGAAACTGTTGAAGGCGATCCCCGTCCCGGTGAGACGGTCGAAATCCTCACCAGAGAGAGAGATTTCATTGGTTTGGGAGCCTATTCCCCGCATTCACAGATCCGTGTCAGGGTCTGGACGTTCCGAAAGGACCAAACTCTGGAGTCCTCCTTTTTTCATGCCCGAATGGACAAGGCGATCCAATCCCGCGCAGAGTACCTCAGCAACAAGGAGAGCGCTTGCCGTCTGATCAATGCTGAATCAGACGGCTTGCCGGGTTTGGTGGTGGACAAATACGGTCAGTTCCTCGTCTGCCAGTTCTTGAGCGCAGGGTCGGAGTGCTGGAAAGACGAGATCATCCTTCAACTGCAACGAATCCTTTCGCTGGCAGGCATCTATGAAAGGTCGGATGTCGACATCCGTCTCAAGGAAGGTCTTGAGCCACGCACGGGCGCTCTATGGGGAGAATTGCCGCCTGAGCACGTGCAGATTCAGGAAGGGTCCTGTCGCTTCCTTGTGGACATCAGGAAGGGCCACAAAACAGGCTTCTACCTGGACCAGTGCGACAATCGGCAGGCTCTTCAGGACTATGCCCATGGACGTTCGGTCCTCAACTGCTTTGCCTACACCGGCGGATTCGGGATCTGGGCATTGAGAGGCGGAGCAGACCATGTGACGGATGTGGAGTCTTCCTCAAGTGCCCTAGAGCTCTGTGCACGACATGTGGAGATCAATGGATTTGACGCTCGAAAGGTTGATCACCTGCAAGGGGATGTGTTTCAGGTTCTGCGCGAGTTTCGAAACTCCAGAAGGTGCTTTGACGTCATTGTTCTGGATCCCCCAAAATTCGTGGACTCCCGAAGCCAGATGTTCAAAGGGACGAGGGGTTATAAGGACATCAATCTCCTTGCTTTCAAGCTTCTCACGCCAGGGGGAATTCTCTTCACCTTTTCATGTTCGGGACTTGTGACCCCTGACCTCTTCCAAAAGATCGTGGCCGACGCAGCCCTCGATGCGGGGCGTGATGCTCAAATCCTGCGGGCTCTCACTCAAGGCCCGGACCACCCTACGTCTCTCAACTTCCCGGAAGGCGCTTATCTCAAGGGACTGGTTTGCAGGGTTGCCTAGGGCGGAGACCACGAACCAAGCGCGCCTGCCCGCCTGGCGAGTTTGTCGGTGCCACCCATCATCCACTATTGAATTGACACCCCCTCCCCATTTTCCTATCATCCCCGTGAAAATTGAGCGGTTGTGAGTACAGGCCTTAAACCCTTCAAGAAGAAAGGACACTGTCATGAGGGAAGTCAAGCTTCACTACGGCTGGATCGTCATCTTTATGGGGCTTCTCACTACAATCGCAGCGCACGGTTTTGGACGCATGGCTTACACGATCATTCTTCCGGCCATGAAAGACGGTCTGAAGTTCGATTACACTCAGCTAGGTCTTCTCGGCACCGGGAACTTCATCGGGTATCTGACCATGGCGATCATCGGGGGTTTTCTCGCCGCCCGGTACGGAACCCGCATCGTGATTACCTTGGCACTCCTTCTCCTCGGAATCACACTCATCCTGACAGGTTTGGCTCAATCCTTCGGCTATGCCCTTTCTATGCGTTTCTTGACGGGCTTGGGCAATGGCGCCGCCTATGTCCCTGCCATGGCCCTTGGGTCCGTATGGTTCGCCATGAGAAGGCGGGGGTTTGCCACTGGAATTGTATCGGGAGGGATCGGAGCGGGGACCCTTATCTCTGGGCTCCTCGTTCCTCCTATTCTGCTTGCTTACGGAGGCGAGGGGTGGCGCTACGCCTGGTACATTCTGGGGGGAATTGCCCTCGTGATCGCCGTCATTGTCTACTCACTCATCCGCAGCAGGCCCGAAGAGAAGGGGCTGTTGCCTGTGGGGGCCTCTGGAAAAGATGCCCCGCCTCCTTCTCCCACTGGGCCCAAGGTGACCTCCCTTCAATGGAGTACGGTTTATGGGATGCCCTCCGTCTGGTACCTGGGTCTGGTTTATTTCTTCTACGGGTTCTCCTACATTATTTACATGACCTTTTTTGCCGCGTACCTTGTGAAAGAAATGGGGCACACCCAGGCGTATGCAGGCGGACTCTGGGCTTTGGTCGGCGGTCTCAGCACCTTTTGCGGGATCATCTGGGGACACCTTTCAGATCGGCTCGGCCGGAGCCGCGGTGCTGCCCTGGCGTATCTCGTCCTGGGATTGTCTTATATTGTTTATGCACTCATCAAGTCGGAATTCGGGTTCTATCTTTCGGCCGTGATGTTCGGCCTCACCGCCTGGAGCATCCCGACCATCATGGCCGCGGCGGCGGGCGATTTTGTAGGGCCGCGACTGGCGCCCGCCGGCCTGGGCTTCATCACGCTCTTTTTTGGAATTGGTCAAGCTCTGGGGCCGGCCCTCGGAGGATACCTGGCGGACATCAGCCGCTCCTTTACCGTTCCTTTCCTCGTGGCCGGTGGGATCTCACTCGCAGGCATGGTGGCTTCCTTATATCTGAAAAAACCAGCCACCCAAATCTGACAAAACAGAATGGGAGTCAACGATGATTCAGATCATTCCCGCCAACAAACGGCATTTTTCCGATTTCGGATGGCTGAAGACTTACTGGCTCTTCTCCTTTTCAAATTACTATGACCCTTTCAACATTCAGTTCGGAGCCCTCAGGGTATTCAACGACGATATAGTCGAACCCAAAACCGGGTTTCCAACCCACCCCCATGAGGAGATGGAAATCGTCACCATCGTCCTGAGCGGTGAGATCACTCACAAAGACAGTATGGGCAACAAGAATGTGATCAAAGCAGGCGACGTCCAGCGCATGTCCGCAGGAACGGGACTCACTCATTCCGAATTCAATCTTGCCAAAGAGCCCGTTCACTTCTACCAGATCTGGATCTATCCGGACCTGGCCGGGCTCAAACCCTCTTATGACCAGAAAAGCTTTTCCCCCGAGGCTTGGAAGAACCGCCTTCTCCCTGTGGCCTCGGGTCAGGGGCTACACGGAGCAGTGACCTTTCACACCTACGCGACCATTTATCGGTCCGACCTCGAGGCCAGGCAGAAAATTGATTTCAAGGTCACCGAGTCCAGGCGGGTCTTCATCTACCTGACATCCGGCAGCCTGGAGGTGAATGACAAGAAACTGGAGGCAAACGATCAGGCCCGGATCGATCTCGAAAACGATCTAGAATTCCGGTCTTACCGGGATTCGGCTTTCATCCTCATCGATGTCCCATCCTGCAAGGGCTGGGGCTATGATGAGAAAACCCTGCGAGGCTCTAAAGCATGAAAGTCAATGTCAACGGGATTACGATGCATTGTGAGCTGGAGGGTCCTGAGTCAGCGCCTGTGGTGACTCTCAGCCACTCTCTGGCTACGGATCTTTCCATGTGGGACCTTCAAGCGGCTGTCCTGAACTCCGGGTACCGGGTCCTTCGCTATGACACCCGGGGACACGGACGTACCGACGCGCCGAACGGGCCCTACACCCTGGAGCAATTGGCTGAAGATGCAAGAGCGCTTCTAAAGGCTCTCGGCATTCCTAAGACGCATTTCATGGGAATTTCCATGGGAGGGATGATCGGGCAGATCCTAGCGCTCAAGGATCCCGGCATGCTTCGAAGCCTTATTCTTTGCGATACCTCCAGCCGAATCCCTGAAGAAGCCCTGCCAATCTGGGAGGAACGAATTGGACTTGCTCAAGAAAAAGGAATGGACGCCCTCGTGGAACCCACCATGGAAAGATGGTTCACAGCGTCCTTCCGTGGGGAACCGATTTCTATGCTCGAAAAAATCCGGGGTATGATCCGTGCGACTCCCCTGAAGGGGTACGTTGGATGTTCACGGGCTATCATGAAGTTGAATCTCACGGAACGTCTGAGTGAAATCGCGCTGCCCACCTTGATCATCGTTGGAGAGGAAGATCAGGGAACTCCGGTCGCCGCCTCCCAGGCCATCCACAAACAGATCAAGGGCTCTGAGCTCCTGATCCTCAAGTCCGCCGCACATCTTTCGAATATCGAGCAGCAGAACGCTTTCGACACCGCAGTGCTGGATTTCCTCAGACGATGGGCATGATGGACTGGAACATTTCGCACTTCCTGCACAGAGTCATCTTCTTTTCCCAGGTTGCCTGAATCTTGCCATGGCACACGGTCCCGTTGATGAACCAGCACAGATGGCCTAAACGATACTCCCAGGCCGGGCAGCGCTGCCTGCTCTCTTTGGGGCAGTTTCTTATGGCCCAGCAGTTCTGTCTGCTTACGCCGGACAAAGGAAGGTGATGGGCGAGAAGAAAGAGCACTTGCCGCTCAACATGGACAGGGATTCTTCGCCACCCCTGCTCAAAGCTCTGGATGGCCTTGAGAGACGTCCCAAGGAGTTGTGACAGCTCTTTCTGTGTCTTACCCAGATAGCCCCTGATGCTGGAAAATTCGCCTTTGCGCACCTGATAGACCCCTGCTGAGCCGTTCGTCCCCGGCGTTTGTGTTTGCCACATTCCAGGCCATTCGAAAGCGTTTCAATTGAACCCTAGCACCTTTCCGGTACCGTTTCAATGAATTCGTGGGCTACACCGTTTGCTGCCCATGCTCGGCACAGCTCGAAAGCCAAACTTCGTGAAAGGAATCTTTGTCGCTGCGCAGAACGCACCTGAAAATAGCTGAAAATACCATGAAAATACCATTGACTCATCGCTCCTCCGATGTATATAATGCTATCTCAGAGTGCCCACCCGAATCTCACTTTGGGGGTGGGATCTGCATACAGAAATGGAAAGGACGCGAAGCGTGGCAAATCCGCTAGTTTTCTTTTCCCTTCCTGACAATGGAGGAAGGCGATCAGGAATTGATCGCAGAAAATTTTCATACAGCGCCCATATTCCGGAAAGACGCCAGGGTGTTGACCGTAGGAGCGGCCATGACCGCAGACAATTGATGTCCGGCGAAGAAGGAGGCACCCGGAATGAGGCCTCTCGCCCCTGGGGCAAAATGGAAAGAAGGATCGGGCTCAAACGCCTGCTGGCTCCCCCCCACCCATATTGATTTCCCGAGTTTTTCGTGCTATGTTTCTACCTCAATGTCGCAGTGCCGTTCGAACGAATTGGAGATTCCTTTCATTTGGTTTTTGATTTCGTTTTGCCCTCAACCAGGGATAGAGGGCGGGCCGAATGAGATAAACGCTAAATCGAAGGGAAAGCCATGAAAAACCTTATTTTGACAGCTGTGGCCATCGCGATCGTAATTGCAATAGGCAGTGCCGCAAAGCCTTATTGGGACAAGTACTGGATACAAAAGGAGATTGAAGTAGCCGCTGTCTACGGCACAAAGAACACCTTGGATAGCACAAAGGCATTCCTTCTCGGTAAGCTCAAGGAAGAAGGATACCACGTCAGGGAAGAAGGGATTTTCATCGAGAAAGATTCAAAGAACACCGTCACGATAACGGTGCGGTATTCAGACAAGATCTCTATCTTTGGGAACGAGGTCCAGAAGCTTAACTTCACGCTCACAGCGACTGAAAAAGAAATCAAAGCGTACTATTAGTCAATTCAGGGCTGCCCGATCGGCTTTTCCTGAGCTCTCCCTTTCGATCGCCGACAATAACCTTCCAGCCATTTCGCCAGCGATACCCATAAACCATCGCCCTTGAACATGATCTTTTTATTCCTCTTGCGCACCGTAGACAGCGAGTCTAAGATGGTGCTCGTATCGTGCATAATGAATCCCGGGAGGAACCATGATGGTGCCCATACGAATCGACCTCTTTAGCGATACCCTCACAAAGCCCACCCAGGGGATGAGGAAATTCATGGCTGAAGCAGAGGTAGGAGACGAGCAACAAAAAGAGGACCCTTCGGTCAACAAACTGGTGGAAATGGTCTGCGATCTTCTGGGCAAAGAGGATGCCGTCTACCTGCCTTCGGGGACAATGTGCAATCAAATCGCCTTTCGCGTCTATTGTCGGCCGGGCGATGAGATCATCATGGATGAAACAGCCCACACTCGCCATTATGAAACAGGCGGTCCGGCGGCACTCACAGGGGCAATGACGTATCCTGTTTCGGGCAAGCGGGGTGTCTTCACTGCGGCGCAGCTTGAAGCAGCCGTGCGGCCTGCCAGCAATCATTTGCCCCGTTCCAGAGTGGTTCTCGTGGAACAAACCTCGAATCTGGGCGGTGGATCGATCTGGCCTCTGGAGGGGATTCGATCGAACTGTGCTGTAGCTCACAACCACGGCATGCTCTGCCACATGGACGGTGCCAGGCTCCTGAACGCTGTTGCAGCCACTGGGATCCATGCCAGGACCTATGCAGAGCCCTTCGATTCAGTGTGGATCGATTTCAGCAAGGGCTTGGGCGCTCCTGTGGGCGCTGCCCTGGCGGGTTCAAAGGGCGTGATTCAGGAGGCCTGGCGCTGGAAGCATCAATTCGGAGGCGCCATGAGGCAAGCGGGAATCATTGCAGCCGGGGCGGTCTACGCTCTGAACCATCACGTGGAGCGGCTTGCAGAAGACAACGAAAACGCTCAGATCCTGGCCCGCGGTCTGGCGGAAATCGAAGGGATTGTCGTTGAACCGGTCGAGACCAACCTCATCTTTTTCGATGTCTCAGGGCTCGGGGTCACTGCCGAAGCGTTTAACGCCCTTCTAAGAGAAAAGGGTCTCCGCGTCTCTGTTCTCGGAAAAACCAGAGGAAGAGCGGTCACCCATCTCGATGTGTCACGGGAACAGGTGAAGGAAGGGCTTGAAATCATTCGACAGGTAGCCGCACAGATCACGAAGAGGAAAACGTGGCCTTGAGGCCTGACGCCCTCGTGGAAACCTTTTCAGATCTAATCCTTGCGGAGAGGCCCGAGGGCCCCGTTCTGGACCTGGCATCGGGAGACGGCCACAACGGGCTTTTCCTGGCAGCCAAAGGGCTTCCTGTGATTCTCGCCGATCGTTCCGACGAAGCTCTCAGCAAGGCGAAAGAGGCTGATGATGATGTGCAGGGAAAGGTCACGATCTGGAAGGTCGATTTGGAGAGACCCGGGGAGAACCCGCTCACAGAGAAGGCGTACAGCGCTATCCTTGTCTTCCGGTACCTTCATCGGCCCCTGATGCCGTGCATCAGAAAGGCCCTAAAGGCGGGCGGGTTCCTTGTCTACTCCACCTACACCATGGAGCAGGCGCAGTTTGGAAAACCGCGCAACCCTGACTTCCTGCTCAAATCCGGGGAACTGATGGACTGGTTCAAGGACTGGAAGGTCCTCCATCACTTTGAAGGCATTCAGGAGAATCCCCGTCGAGCCGTGGCAGAAATTGTTTGCAGGAAACCGTGAACCGACGGGAGTTGAGGATTAAGGTGAGAGTCGAGGCGGAACGCAGGTGAGGTATGAGGTACACCGATGGCTATTAGAGAAATCCTTCTTCTGGGAAATTCCAAGCTCTACGAGGTATCGGAAGCCGTCAAAACGGATGATTTGAAAGATCTGTCTGCTGTGGTTGCTGATCTGCACGACACCCTTCTGGAGTTCAGAAGGGAATACGGCGCCGGGAGGGCCATCGCCGCCTGCCAGATCGGTTTCGCTAAACGCCTGATTTACATGTTTGTTGACAGACCCGTTGTTTTCGTCAACCCCTCGTTGGAGAACAGAAGTCAAGAGATGATGGAACTCTGGGACGACTGTATGTGCTTTCCGGATCTTCTCGTCAGAGTGAGGAGACACAGGCGCTGCACCATCCGGTTCAGAGACCTTGGCTTCCAGGAGCACACGATCAATCTGGAGGATGACCTGTCGGAACTCCTTCAGCATGAATATGACCACTTGGACGGAATCCTCGCTGTATCGAGAGCCATGGACGGCCGGTCTTTTGCTTTGCGAAACCAAATAAGGAGATAGGAGTCATGGGGAAAAAATATCAGCACATCGACACCAAGCTCATCCACGCCGGAGAGCCGGAACCCCGAGTTCTCGGGGCAGTGAGCATGCCCATTTTCCAGTCTGCCATGTTCGAATACGGGGGGGAAAAGAGCTACCATGACCTCAAATACATCCGGTTGAACAACACACCCAATCATGCGGCCCTTCACGCCAAACTGTCAGCCCTCGAAAACGCAGAAGCCGCCCTGGTCACTGCGAGTGGCATGGCCGCTATCTCCACCGCACTCCTCGCCGTCCTCTCTCAAGGAGATCATCTCCTGGCCCAGGATTGTCTTTACGGAGGGACTCATGATTTGATCACCAAGGATCTGCCGGGCCTGGGCATTTCCTTTGATTTCATTGACGGGAATGATCCTGGATCATGGGAAAAGAAACTCAAACCTAGGACGAAAGCCATCTACGTAGAGACCATGACCAACCCGCTCATCCAGGTCGCGGATCTAGAAGCAGTTGTGGATTTTGCCAAAGGCCATCACCTTGTCTCCATGATCGACAACACCTTTGCAAGTCCCATCAACTTCCGGCCGCCCGAATGGGGTTTTGACCTGTCTCTCCACAGTTGCACGAAGTACCTGAACGGCCATTCCGACATCGTCGCAGGAGCGGTGATCGGCAAGGGGGCCCTCATCGAAAAGATCCTTCACAAACTCAATCACCTGGGCGGATCCCTGGATCCTCACGCCTGCTTCCTTCTCCACCGAGGGATGAAAACCCTCGGGATCAGAGTTCGACATCAGAACGAGAGCACCCTCAAGATTGCCGGTTTTCTTGAAGGCCACCCCTCCGTTTTGAAAGTCAACTATCCGGGCCTCCCGAGCCACCCGGCCCACGAGAGGGCACGCTCTTTATTCGAGGGATTCAGCGGAATGCTCAGTTTCGAGGTGAAAGGAGGTTTGGAGGCGGCCGAACGATTTATGAAGAAGACGACCCTTCCGGTTATCGCACCAAGCCTCGGGGGTATCGAGACCCTGCTCACGAGGCCGGCGACCACTTCCCACGCGGGTTTATCCCCTGAAGAGAGGCGCCGACTTGGAATTTCCGATGCTCTCATCCGCATGTCCGTGGGCATCGAAAGCCCTGAAGACATTATTGATGATTTCGAGCAGGCATTGAAGCCTTAGACCAGAGGCACAAGGGAATGGGCCGGGACCGCGAGCAGCGAGTCTTGTATTTTAATCCTTGTGCCTTAATTTTTTGCAGTCTTGCTCCGTGAACCTTGCGCCATAGGTTTCAAGTTCACGGTGCAAGTGATACCTATAACTCCAGGAACAACGATGATTCAATCAAAAGACTCGCCTTCGGTCATCCGGATCAGGGGTGCCCGGCAACATAATCTCAAGAATCTCGATCTCGACATTCCGCTCAACCGCATCATGGTTAT
>Ga0105107_10003429_pt1 | contig 10535 bp, 7 predicted proteins | sample PPLLaktember2015_6_FD_79335 | JGI IMG/M metagenome (GOLD analysis project Ga0105107, IMG submission 79335) | Freshwater sediment microbial communities from Prairie Pothole Lake near Jamestown, North Dakota, USA - PPLs Lake P8 Core (1) Depth... | ecosystem: Environmental > Aquatic > Freshwater >... | reverse complement strand
TTTGTGTGGAACTGCCAGAATAACAGCTTCAGCATCCTTTAGAGCCTTATCGAGATTTTGTTCAATATGAATTTCTTTCAGTTTTTCCTGGTTTCTGAAAAACCTTGATTTACTCTGTCCGATTCCCGGGAAAGTATCCTGCTGCTCAAATTCCCACCAATGTTCAACATAAGGATCATGCACACGAATCTCGGCGCCCATTTCAGCCAGTTTCCTTATTACAACTTCGGAGCCGCTGTAGCGTGTATCGCCAACATCCTCACGATATGCTGCGCCAAGAACCAGAATATCAGCTCCGGCAATCGGTTGTCCCATGTTACGAAGAGCATCCCTTGTAAGCTGACCAACATGAAGTCCGCGGGTATCATTTATATCAATAGCCAATGGCGTGATTTTGAAGATATCATCCTCAAAACCAAGGATATGCTTGTATGCCCATAATCCGAGTCCGCCGTCTTTAGGCAGGCAGTACCCTCCTATTCCCGGTCCGGGGAAAATCATATTGCTGTGCGTGGGGCGCATTTTGATAGCTTTTATTACTTTCATAAGGTCCACACCGTTGCGTTCAGCAAATAGGCTCCATTCATCAAGAAATGCCAGTATTGTTGCCCGATAGCTGTTTTCTACAATTTTAGCGGTCTCTGATTCAATTGGCCTGTCCATTACAGTAAGCGGAAACTCTTTGGTATTTAGTACCTCAGTTAGAAATTTCTCAACCCGAATTTTTGCCTTTTCGTTAATTCCACTGCAAACCCTCCAGAAATCGCGGATACTTGCAACATAATTCCGTCCGGGCATGACTCTCTCATAACTGTGAGCCAGTAAAGGATCTGATTTAATCCCGCGTTTTTTAAATACTTTTTTCATTATCGGATAAGCAACCTGTTCAGTGGTTCCCGGGGCCACAGTGGTTTCGATCAGCACCAGGGCTTCTGCCGGAATGTGCTGGGCAATTACATGCAATGATGCTTCCAGGGCAGCCATATCGGTCTGGCCGGAACGAACATTGCCCAGATCTTCCTTTATGTAGTCACACTGAACATCAACCACAACAACATCGGCCAGTTTCAGAACATCATATGTGTATGTTGCCACAAGAGTCTTCTTCTCATTCACGCACCTGGCTATCATTGGATCCACTTCAGGATCTTCAGCCTTTACAGGCGATATACCACGGTTCAGCAAGGGTATTTTCCAGAAGCTCCGTGCGCTGGGACGCTGCATTCCTATCACAAATTTTGATGGCTTCCCTTTCTTATCAACGGTATCGGCTACAATCGCTGCCATAACAGCGCCAACGAATCCCACTCCCATCACTACCACAATCTCCCGGTTCTTCGCACGCTCTTTTTCAACGCGCTTTTTAAGATTTTCAAATTCGGTTTTGTAATCTTCAGGTTTTGGCAGGGGAAATTTTTCACCGGCCGGACTAATTGAAAAGTTCTCACTCATATAGCTTTAATACTTTAATTATTGATTAGAATATTCGGGGTTTCTGATTTACCTAAATTAATAAAAAGTAACACAGATTTACTAATACGTATATTTTATTCTGTTATTGCGTCCGTTTCCGCTAATAAATCAACTTTTAGAGGAATTTTGTTAATAAGTGGTTCACATCTGAAGTTCGTTGACTTAATATTAAGATATGAAAATAATGTAAATTGCAAATGAGTTTTGTTGCAGTACAGTTATCGCACAATGTTATTATCAGGATATAATAAGTTCATATTCAGTATTTTCTCAGAAAGTAAAGATTATATAATCCTTACGGTGTATGCTTTGAAATTTGGAAAAAGCTATATATCCTTTCTTCAGATTAGCTATGCAAGAACAGATAGTTCAGGAAAATACCTTCCATCATTTGAATTCAGCAGCAGATTGAAGATTATAGACGGTACTGACTGGGATATTAATTTTTCGAAAGGCCGTATTATTTTTAAAGAGGACGCTGTTAAAATTGAGTTTTCTTTTGACCTGGTTATGCTCTACCTGAATTATACATGGGACAAGCGAACTTCAAATCCGTTAAATGTACTTGGAAAAGTAAATGCAGAAGATAACCAGGTAGTATGGAGTTCTTTCGATTATCAGAGCGTTGTTAAAGGTAATTTCGTCACACCGAATATCAGTTCAGAATTTATTAATGCCTCAGGAAATATTGATCTCGTAAAATCAAGGAAGGTTACGCTTGGTGCTAATTACCTTATATGGAGTCGGTTACATGACAAGGAAATAGATTTGGCTTATTCTTTTATTATGAAAAAAGCGCAGAAATCTGATTCAAAATTGTCTCTCCTGCATAATAAGAAACTGATACAATTTTCAGATATTGAATATCAAGTCAGCAAAGAAGAAGTATCTCGGAAATCTTCAGTTAAGTACCCGGACAATATCCTACTCACGGCAAACAATGATGAATACCAGATTTTAGTTAAAATACATGATCATTCGGAAGTAATAATCAATGAGATGCTAAACAATATTGACTTTGTCGGAAAGCTCTTTTCTTTACTTTTCAGACGTTTGTCGGGAAATACTAAAGGATTGAAACTTCGCGCCAAAGCTGATATTGTTATCAATAACCGGCTTACAAAAACAGAATATAAAGGAATTGCATCAATAAGCGATTATGTAAGCTTTATAAGGTGATGCAAGTACCAGCAGGGAGCCGTTTTTATTTGCCTTCAACCATCTTTTTATCTATTATTTATTCCGGACGATTCACATTCTTAAGGTGCCTTATCTTCCGATAATCAGGATATTCTCCCTGCCAATAAGTTTTTGTCCCTGAGAAATCTGTAAAACATAATACCCGGATGCAAGGTCATTAATATCGAAACTAATATACTGATAACCCTGGCTATCAGGTAAAAATTCATTATTAAATACTTTTCGTCCCAACAGGTCAATTATTTCAATTCTTATCTCACCGGAAAAGGTAAGATAAAAATACAGATTCATCATGTCCCTCACAGGATTGGGAAATACCAGAATACCCTGTTTTGACGGATTCTCCGAAACACCTTCTGCAAACATTATATTGGCGTCAATCCATGTTACCCTGTCGGTGACCCAGGTCTTTAGATAATCTACTTCATCCTCATAAGTCTCTCCGATAAAATAATTGGGCCAGACATATTCTCCAATAATGGGCCATCGTTCAAAATTTCGGTCAATTGCTTCTCCAAGGTAATTAATTGTACTATCCAGATAAGTCATGATCGAGTCGGTGCTGAATGCTCCGTTTCTAAGTACCTTCCATCGCGAAATAAATGCGCTGCGATAGCTTAAGTCTTCCATCAGGCGCGCCCACCAGTGCATTCTCCCTCCATATTCATCGGGATATTTTGTATAGAGCCAGATATCTGTTTGCAGATTAAAATCAGTATAATCTTCATTCCCGTAACACAAATCGAAATCCCATAGCGGGCCTGCATGCAACTTACCTCCTTTTGAGTCTTTATCCTTATAAAAGAAAGTGCTGAAACGATAACCATCGACATTATTGGTCAGCTCCTGAATAATCTGAAAGTCAACAAAGGATTTGACATCAAGATATTTTCGGAATCCGGCAGAGGGATCCGAAAATAATTCTCCGTTAAGTGAATTCTCAGTGTCAGTAAGAAACTTTTTAATGTAGCTTTTCTGCTCCGGAACTATTTCATCAAAATCCGGGTAAACGTAGGTAAACCTGTAATTGTCAGAATTATGATAGTGAATTGTTGGCATGATTGTGAAATATTCGTCTTTCCCGATATCAGCTGTCTTATCCCCCTTAATAATATATCCTCCGGTAAGATCGTCACCTGCGACCTCGTCAGGCTTAAGCTTACTTATGTCAACCCTGTTGCTGTCGCGTTTAATATTCTCCATCAGCACATAAACGCCGTTATATTCCCCATTCAGATAAACCTCACAGAAACGGTTGCGCGGCTGCCATCCGCCCAGTTTACCTCCAAGATGAAATGTCAGGGAATTGCGCAGCATGGTTTTATCAGAATAAGGTGCATAAAGAACCCAATCTTCTTCTGCAGGCATTCCAAGAAGACTTACTGAAGTATCAGATCCGGCTTCCGTTCGAAGTTCTATCAAATAGCTTTTTTTGGGAAACATCCGGGAAGATTGGCCCCGGATCTCAATATTGACATTCCCCTCATAATCTGTTCCGTCCTGAAACTGATTATTAGTGTTTCCTGGTTCGTTATAAATTACTTTCAGTCCGGCAACGATCCTGGGATCATCCTGGATAATCTGACCCCGTGTATCAATTACCACCAATGGCAGATTTGATGTTTCTGCCACCTGCGAATCGAGTTCATAACATGAAATTGCAAAAAGAAGAAAAATAATGATTTTCCCTGAATGAATATTGCTGATAGGCATCATTGATTATGGTCTACACTGTTAGTTTCTTTAACATTCATTTTCAATAATTTATTGCATCACAGGGTTTTATTTTTAAAAAATGGTTTTAAAAATAAGTAAAATACAATGATCCCTTTTGAATAATTTATCAACAAATACGCTTAATTTGTAATAGCTGATTTACTATTACTGAAAAACATATGGAACAGATAAAACAATCAACCATGGACTTCCTTTCCGATCTCAAAATGCACAATGAGAGAGAATGGTTTATGAAGAACAGGAAAAGATATGATGACGCAAAAAGTAATTTTGAAACGTTTGTTCAGGCTGTGATTGAAAGCCTGTCAGAATATGATCCGATCCTTAAAGGTCTTGAAGCTAAGAGCTGTACTTACAGGATAAACCGGGATATAAGATTCTCGAATGATAAAACGATTTATAAGACTCATCTTGGTGCTTTTATAGTGAAGGGAGGCAAAAAAAACGGCGACCGGTTTGCAGGATATTATTTTCATGTTGAACCTGGAGGAAACAGCATGATTGCAGGTGGTGCATACATCCCTCCAATGCCCTGGCTTACAGCGATCAGGAAAAAGATTGATGAACAGGGAAGCGACTTACTGAAAATCATTGAAAATAAAGAGTTCACAGGATATTTCGGAAAGCTTGAGGGAGAAACTTTAAAGAGCGCCCCAAAGGGTTATTCCAGGGACCATCCGTATATCGAATTTCTTAAACTTAAGAGTTACCTTGTTACTAAAATGATATCCGACAGAGAAGTTGTGAGCAGGGATTGTTTTGACCTGGTCATCATGGCTTCAAGAGCTATGAAACCTCTGAATGATTTCTTAAACGATTACTAAGTTTCTGATCTCATTTTGTACAAACCGTAACCATTACAGTATCGAATCTTAAAGAGCCATTTGTATAAGACGATGCACCTGTGTTATTTCTTTCATATTCCCTGATTTCGTCCTCTGATAAGTCACATTTAACCTGTACATCGGAACCCGAGTGAGAAAAAGATTCTTCAGAATTTTTAATTGTAACTGTAATTGTTGTTTTGCAATCATAACAGCCTGAATCCTTATTACAGGAGAATAATAAACCAGCTAAGAGAGTAAAAAAGACTTTCCTCATTCCTGATGGCTGCTTTAAGGTTTGGATCTTGGATATCCAGGGATCTTCCTTATCCTGAGATTCAGGGGTGTAACTTCGAGATACTCATCATCTTTTATCTGTTCCATCGATTCCTCGAGTGAGAACTTAAGCTTTGGAGCGATCTTAAGGCTTTCGTCCGAACCTGAAGCTCTCATATTTGTGAGCTTCTTACCTTTAATAACATTGACATCAATATCTTTTGGCCTTGTGCTCTCCCCTATTACCTGCCCTTTGTAAACATACTCACCTGGATCTATATAAAATCTTCCACGGTCCTGAAGCCGGTCAATTGCATAACCTGTCGCCATTCCCTGTTCAAGTGATGTGAGTGACCCATTCTGTACCGGTAAAATATCTTCGCCCTTGAATTTATCGTATGCCCTGAATCTGTGATGCATAACAGCTTCTCCCGATGTGGCTGTCAGCATATTGTTCCTAAGGCCTATGAGACCTCTTGCCGGAATATCAAATTCAAGATGGATAAGATCTCCCTTAGGTTCAATTACAGTCATCTCCCCTTTTCTGATTGTCACCATTTCAATTGCTTTTCCCGACATTTCATTTGGCAGATCAATTGAAAGAGTTTCGTAGGGTTCATGTTTAGTGCCGTTAATATCTTTATATATTACCCTTGGCTTACCCACTTGAAACTCATAGCCTTCTCTTCTCATTGTCTCAATAAGAATTGAAAGGTGCAGGATTCCCCTGCCATAAACGTTGAATGTGTCTTCCGAAGTTGTCTCTTCAACTTTAAGAGCAAGATTTTTTTCAGTTTCTCTGAAAAGTCTCGTTCTTAAATGTCTCGATGTAACGAATTTCCCTTCTTTGCCAAAAAGTGGTGAGTTATTTATAGTAAAGACCATGCTCATTGTAGGTTCATCAACTTCAATCCTTTGCAACGCTTCTGGTGATATCAGGTCAGCAAGGGTATCCCCTATCTCAAAATCTTCAAGACCTATGACAGCGCATAAATCACCGCACCTTACACTGTCAGTCCTGACCCTTCCCAGTCCTTCAAAAACATAAAGTTCCTTTACTCTCACTTTTTTTACAATCCCGTCTTTTTTACACAGGGTGTAGTCATTCCCAATAACAATTTCACCCCTGAAAACCCTTCCAATTGCTATTCTTCCAACATAGCTCGAATAATCGAGCGAAGCAACCTGCATCTGAGCGGTTCCTTCTACAAATTCAGGTTCAGGTATCTGTTCAAGAATTGTATCGAGCAGAGCTGTGATATCGGAAGCCGGAGTTTTCCAGTCTTTGCTCATCCATCCGTATTTTGATGATCCGAAGATAGTCTCAAAATCAAGCTGTTCATCAGTCGCATCGAGGTTGAACATCAATTCAAAGATGTCCTGCTGAACTTCGTCGGGCCTGCAATTTTCCTTGTCCACCTTGTTTACAACCACGATAGGCTTAAGTCCCAGATTTATGGCTTTCCCAAGCACAAACCTGGTCTGGGGCATCGGTCCCTCAAAAGCATCAACCAGAAGCAACACACCATCGGCCATTTTCAGCACCCGTTCAACCTCCCCTCCGAAGTCAGCGTGTCCGGGAGTATCTATGATATTTATTTTAACCCCTTTATAAGTTACTGAAACATTCTTCGATATTATCGTAATGCCTCTTTCCCTTTCTAGGTCATTGCTGTCAAGAATCAGTTCCCCAACCTCTTTCCTTTCATCCAGAACCTTGCACTCCTGTATAATCCTGTCAACAAGTGTGGTCTTTCCGTGATCGACGTGCGCAATAATCGCAATATTTCTTAATGACTGCATAAAAATATTTAAGACCTGCAAAAGTAATACTGTTGACCGGATTAATGTAAAGATCATTGAAAATTAATTTATATTAAAAAATTCATATATTTAGAGAAATTTAAACCTTGTCCCAATGAAAAAACTGATTATCACCATTTTCTTGTCAATTATGACTATACCGATGTTAATTGCTCAGAAAGGTCTTGAAGTTGGAAGCAAAGCCCCTGAATGGATGTTTAAAGATGCAGACAAAAAGGAATTCACGATGGATACATGGGCCGGTAAAGTATTGCAGGTAAACTATGTAGATCCCGATGAACAGGATCTTAATGAGCCATACAATGAAGCTGTCGACAAGGCAGTAAAAACAGATAGCCGAATAGACAGTGTTTATTTTAAAGGAATCGGGATCGTTGACACCAAATCGACCTGGAAACCTAACGGTCTTATAAGAATGATTGCGGGCAATAAGGCAAAAAAATACAAAACCACCATCCTCTTTGACTATGAAGGGACGCTTCACGAGATATGGGGCATGCCAAAAGACAGTTACAGTGTTGTCATTATTGATAAGAGCAGGATTTGCCGTGCAATTTACAAGGGGAAGATTGCTGAAGAAGATAATGAAAAAATAATTCAGCTTATCATCGGACTCACAAAAGAATAGTTTTAGATAACCAGCCTTTTTGAAAACTCTGTGAAGCTCTGTGGTTCTCAGTGTTCCTCTGTGTAAGTTTTTAAACCATTTGTTACACAGAGTTCCACTGAGTAGTCACGGAGAGACACAGAGTTTTAATTTATGCCGAACATGATAATCCCGAATCTATTAATAGCTGATCATTTAATTTCAGTTATATCGGAAATATCTTTACCCAGTCTGGCCTTTATCCTTTCAAGATCGTTTTTAAGAACAGCAATTGACTGAAATATCTGTTTTTCAGGAAGGACTGGTTCCGGAAGCTCATTGCTTATATAATTCACGAATTTCCATATTTCCTTTACCTCATTTATATGAACATCATATGGTTCATAAATGGGATTCAGGGAATAGAGTACAAGTTTTCCATCTCTTGTTATGTTATTTTCAATGATTTTGAAAACAATACCGTTATTCATAGTAAAAACAACATAAGCCTTTCCGCTCTTTAGATCCATCCAGTCTTGCAGAAATTCTCCGGTAACCCATGATCCGTCAGGTATCGGCAGCATTGAATCACCCTTTAGCTGGAATGTCCTGTACTTTCTCTTGTCAGAAAGAAAAGGGAGTGTAAACACGGGAAGTTCTCCTATATATTCAGGATCGGCATAACCTGTTGTATAACCTGCTTTTGCCTTTTCGGCAACAAGCTCAATATTTTCCCTTTTTTCTGAATTTACGGTTGTTGTAAGAACTCTCAGGTTGCTTCCCCTGACATAAGCATCATATCCCCTTTCCAGTTCTCCAAGCTGGCTTTCGGACAAACGTGTCATATCGATTTTCAGGAGCGTATCGATCGACATGTTAAAATATCCTGAGAATGATACAAGAATATCTATTCCGGGCTGGGCCACGCCGTTCTCATACCCGCTGAGGGTTGAACGTTTCAGGTTCAGGGCAACAGCAACATCATCCTGTGTTCTGCCCCTTCTTTTTCTTAAAAATTTTATGTTGGAAGTGAAGTACATAAAAAATATTGATTATATTGTAATCAAAGATTTGATTAATTTTTAATCAAAAGTAAAATTTAATTGTTATATATACAAGGATTTTTATATTTTTTTTATGATGAAGCAGTAAAGATAAATATATGCAGGGCTAAAGCCCTTATTCTGGTGGTATCTGATAACCCCGGCATTAATGCCGGGGTTTGAGGAAAAAAACCAGCCCGGGCTTCAGCCCAAAATATTCGATGGTTTTTAATTAAACGAAAGATGTTTCTTGCCGGCAACATAGACCGATCAGTTCTCCATCTCGACATGGATACATTTTTTGTTTCAGTCGAGAGGATTAAGAACAGCAGGCTTATCGGAAAGCCTGTCATAATCGGTGGCATGTCGGACCGTGGTGTGGTATCGAGCTGCAGCTACGAGGCAAGGAAGTATGGAGTAAGCTCAGCCATGCCTATGAAAATGGCCAGGAGTATGTGCCCCGATGCCATTATTATACGAGGCGATATGGAATCGTACAGCAACTATTCACACATTGTTACGGGGATAATTGCTGAAAGATCACCGCTTTATGAGAAGGCATCGATCGATGAGCACTACATCGACCTTACCGGAATGGACCGTTTCTACGGATGCTGCAAATGGTCGCACGAACTGCGGCACTTCATAATAAAGGAAACCGGATTACCCATATCTATCGGCCTTTCAGTTAACAAAACCGTATCAAAGATAGCTGCAGGCGAAGCAAAGCCAAACGGGGAGAAAGAGGTAAAAAAAGAGATAGTCCTCCCCTTTCTTGACCCGCTGTCAATAAGCAAGATCCCGATGATAGGCCAGAAGACTTATCACGTACTTCGCTCGATGGGTATTGCAACAATATATACCCTGAGGAACATCCCGGCTGAGATGCTTGAGAACCTGATGGGCAAAAACGGCATCGAGATATGGAAAAGAGCCAACGGGATAGACTCCACACCTGTCATCAGCTACTCTGAACAGAAATCGATAAGCACGGAGCACACTTTTGAAAAAGACACCACCGACATTGTCCGGCTGAACCAACTGCTGGCAGGAATGGTTGAAAAAATTGCCTTTGAGCTTCGGAAACAGGAAAAGCTCACATCGTGCGTCACGGTAAAAATAAGGTATTCAAACTTCGATACTCATACCCTTCAGAAAAGGATACCATATACCTCTTTCGACCATGTGCTTTCAGATATAGCAAAAGAGCTTTTTGGCAAACTCTACCAGCGGCGCATGCTCATCAGGCTTATCGGGATCAGGTTCAGCCATCTGGTAAGAGGAGTTCAGCAGCTTGACATGTTCGATGACACTCCCGAAAAGGTAAGCCTTTATATGACCATGGATAATATCAGAAAACGTTTCGGCCGCGATGCAGTGCGCAGAGCCGTCGGCGTGATGACTATAAAGGAAAGGGAGGAAAAGGCCCTTAAACAGCTTGAAAGTACACTTAATGAACAGAAAATGATGGAAGAAAGACTGAAAGGGTATATGATGTGGGGGGCTGGGCATTGAATTGAAGGATCCCCTCCTGGGAGGGGTAAGGGGTGAGTTTTTAAGAAAAAACCATCC
>Ga0105107_10003426_pt1 | contig 10537 bp, 12 predicted proteins | sample PPLLaktember2015_6_FD_79335 | JGI IMG/M metagenome (GOLD analysis project Ga0105107, IMG submission 79335) | Freshwater sediment microbial communities from Prairie Pothole Lake near Jamestown, North Dakota, USA - PPLs Lake P8 Core (1) Depth... | ecosystem: Environmental > Aquatic > Freshwater >... | reverse complement strand
CGCCGTTCATCGGCGCTGGGCTCGCGCTGCTGCTCGGCGATCGATCCCTGGGATGGCCCATGGCGCTGGGTTGTGTGCTCATGCTGGCGGGTGTCCTGCTGCACCTGACCGAATCACATAGCCACGAGCATGAGCACGAGGCGCTCGAACACGAGCACGCCCATCGGCACGATGACGGCCACCACGAGCACCGTCACGATCCCATGCCCGCCGGCGAGCACAGCCACCTTCACCGCCATGTTCGGCTACGGCACACGCATCCGCACGTGCCCGACCTGCATCATGGTCATCGCCACTGAAGCGCAGTGCGTCGATCATGCCGCTTTCTGGGCACAACCCGCAGGGACGGGGCGATTTGCGCGCAGGGCGGTGTCGAACGACTTGCCGATATTCTAGATATCGGCAAGTCGTCCTCCTAGTCTAGCCCTGCGCGCAAATCGCCACCGTCGCACACGTGAAATCAAGTCCGGCTCCTAGGGTTCGACGAAGTGCCAGAGCAGACCTGCGACGCTGCAGCCTGCGAGGACGAGCAACACGTCGAGCTTGTAACGAAAGAGCGCAACGAAAGCCGCGGTTCCGATGACGAGCGCGGCCCACTCGAAGTCGCCGGCAAAGGGCGCGGCCTCGGAGGCCTGCGGCCACAGGACATGCCAGGCGAAGAACACCGCGAGATTCAGGATGACACCCACCACGGCGGCCGTGATGCCGGTCAGTGGCGCCGTGAACTTCAGATCTCCGTGCGTCGTCTCGACCAGCGGGCCGCCCGCGAGTATGAAAAGAAAGCTCGGCAGGAAAGTGAAGTACGTGACGACGGCGGCTGCAAGCGCGCCCGCAAGAAAGAGCGACTCGGATCCCAGGATCTCCTTGACCCAGCCGCCCACGAAGCCCACGAACGCAACCACCATGATGAGCGGCCCGGGCGTGGTCTCGCCCAGCGCGAGCCCGTCGATCATCTGGGTGGCGCTGATCCATCCGTAGTGGTCCACCGCACCCTGATAGACGTAGGGGAGCACCGCATACGCCCCGCCGAAGGTGAGTAGCGCCGCTTTGGTGAAAAACCACCCCATCTGCGTCAGCGTGCCCTCCCAGCCGTGCAGCGCCCACAGGACCGCCATCGCGCCTGCCCAGAGGACGAGCCCGATGACCCCGACGCGCACGGAACCCGACCACGAAAAGCGTGCATGCGCGGGTGTGGGCGTATGGTCGTCGACGAGCGCCGCCCCGTAGTGCCTCTTCGCAGCGCCATGACCGCCGCCGGTCGCGAACTTTTCCGGCACGAACCGCCCGCCGAAATAGCCAACGATGCCGGCCGCGATGACGATCAGCGGAAACGGCAGCTTCAGTGCGAAGATGGCGACGAACGCTGCCGCTGCGATCGCGACGAGGTACCCGTTCTTGAGCGCCCGCGTGCCGATGCGGTAGGCCGCAAACACGACGATTGCCGTGACGGCGGGCTTGATGCCATACAGAATTCCGACGACGACGGGCAAGTCGCCGAACGCCACATAGATCCACGACAAAGCGATCAGAATGACGAGCGAGGGAAGGACGAAAAGGCCGCCGGCGACGATGCCGCCCCATGTGCGATGCAGGAGCCAGCCGATGTAAGTCGCGAGCTGCTGCGCCTCGGGACCCGGCAGGACCATGCAGTAGTTGAGCGCGTGGAGAAAGCGGTTCTCCGAAATCCAGCGGCGCTTCTCGACCAGTTCCTGGTGCATGATCGCGATCTGTCCCGCCGGCCCGCCGAAGCTGATGAAGCCGAGCTTCAGCCAGAACCGGAAGGCCTCCGCAAAGCTCGGCGCGGCGGGCGCCGTGCCCTCTGCGCGCGGGGTCGTCTCGGCTGTCGTGGACGAGGACGGCATGGCTTGGTTCCTCCTTGGTCGCGCTATGCGGGGGCGTTCCACTGCCAGGTGGCCGCCTGGTCGCAGCCTTCCTTGCACCATCGATACAAGGCATCGTAGAGGACCGTGCCGTGCCGGAGCATGACGTGATCGTCGGCGTGAAGAAGTGAGAGACCCATCGAGGCAGCCAGCAATCCGGCCGACTCCGGAGCAAGGTCGAGCCGCCCCGTGTCGGCGCCTCGAACGATGGCAGCGAGCTTGAGGAGGGCGGGGTCGCTGCCGAGGCGAAAGCGGGCGACGAACGCATCGAAGCTGCAGCGATCGCCCGCGTGTCCGAGCTCGACATTCTCGATGTCGAACGCCGTGGCCGTGCGAGCGGCGGCGACCGCGCGAACCTCCGGGGCGGGGACGTAGAGGAACTCGGCATCGCGATCGATGAAGCGGGCGATCAGCCAGGGGCAGGCGATGCGATCGATCTTCGGCCGCTCGCGCGTGACCCAGCGCGTGGCGCTGCCTTGCGGCTTGCCTTGCACGGGGCCACCCGTTTCACGCCAACCCTCGATGCCGTGATCGAGATACCGCGCTTCCCGCCCACGGTCGCGCAGCGCAGTCGCGGCATTCTGACTCACTTGCTGCCCGTGTACGCAATAGACGACCACGCTCGCCGCCGGCGGAATTTCCTCGGCCCAAGCGTCGACGCGGTCGGGATCGCGCCGCAATGCACCGGCGATAAGATCGGGAGCGCCCCGGAAAACGAGCTCGCGGCGTACGTCGATGACGAGCGGCGGCGTCTCCGACGCGAGGCGAACGCTGAGCTGCTGTGTTGAGATTGCTGCGTCCATACCAACTCCTTCGCGTAGCCACAGGTACACGAAGGCAGTGCTTGGACGCGGGGCGTCTTGCCGAGGCGCGGGGAGCCTGCCGTTATCCCCGCCAGTGAGGCAGCATTATCGCGCTCGCCGAATCAGTGTCAACCCCGACTCGCCGGAGCCGAGGCGACGTGGTAGCGGCCCGCGGTCGCGCTCAGGCGCACCAACGAGATCGCAGGTCGGGGTCTCAATCTTCGGCTTGGACGCCGGATTTCCCATTCTCCTCGCTTGCGGCGGCCAGTTCCGGGAGTCGAGTCGCAAGCACCTTGTCGATACGCTTACCGTCTCTGGGCCAAGAGCTGCTTCGCGCTGATGATGCCGATCACGTTGTCCAGGCCGTTACGGCAAACCGGAGGGCGCGAGCGCCCCGAGGGACTGTGCGCTGCCGCACGGACGTGCGGCGCGGGCGCTCGTAAGGTCTTGCTCCCAGCGTCGGAAAAGCCTTGTTGCAAGGTTCCTTTTGACGAACCCACTCCCAGCCCCTACGGCAATGAAAGCGAGGCGGTGATGAAGCAATACATGATCGTTCCGAGGAAAAGCCAATGGCACATGTTGGTCGATGGACAAGAACCGGGCCTCATTCGGCACGACAGTAGAGAATTTGTCATCAGCATGGCGGCTGCCTTAGCTGCCTTGCACGACGATTCGATCGCCGTCTACTCGGAAAGTGGTCAGCTTGCGTTCGCAACCCAGTTCCGGAGCGGGCTTGCCGTACCCGCGGACGGAATGAGCAACACCTTCCAAGAGCGAGCCCCATAGCCCGTCATCGACGAGTCGGCTTGCCCCACGATCCGGCTCCGGCCGTTGAGTGGCGTCGAGCCGACGCTTCGGCGAATGGCGAAAGTTCGCTTGCTTTGCCACGGCCGCATGACACATACGGAGGTGCCGATGGAAGATGCTTCGCCTCATCCCTGGCAACTTGACAGTGCGTCCGGCCTGTTGCTGGCGACGCGGCGACGAACCGCATGAAGCACCACGAGCCGGTTGCCGGCCACCTCGTCGCTGCGGTGCTGCGCGCGCGCGCGGATGAGACGGCACTCGCTGTGCTCGCGCGCCTGCGCGCCGAAAAGCCGGTCAGCGTCGAGCTGGTGCTGGTGGAAGGCGAGGGCGGCCTCCTGGAAGGCGCCGTGCCCATCGCACGGCTCATCGCCGCGGGCGACGCGCCCCTCGCGGAACTGGTACAGCGCGACTTCCCACGCGTCACACCGGACATCGATCAGGAGCATGCCGCCTCGCTTGCGCTGCACCACGCCGTCGATGCGCTGCCAGTGGTGGACAAGGACGGTCGCGCTCTGGGCGTGATGCCGTCGCAGGCGCTGATGCAGGTGCTGCGCCGCGAGCACGTCGAGGACCTGCACGTGCTCGCTGGCATCCACCGTGAGGAGTCCCAGGCGCGGCACGCCATCCAGGACCCGCCCATGCGCCGCGTGCGCCACCGCCTGCCGTGGCTGCTCGCCGGCCTCGGTGGCGCGGCGCTGGCGACGGTGGCGATGGCAGGCTTCGAGTCCACTCTGAGCGCGCACATCGCGGTGGCGTTCTTCGTGCCGGGCATCGTCTACCTGGCGGACGCGATCGGCACCCAGTCCGAGGCGGTGGCAGTGCGCGGGCTGTCGCTCACGCGCACGGGTATTCGCCACCTACTCGCGGGCGAACTGCGCACCGGCATGGCGATCGGCGCCACGCTCGGTCTGATCGCATTCCTCCCGATTTGGGTTGCCTTCGGCCAAGTTCGCCTCGCCGCAGCGGTGGCCATCGCCATCTTCGCTGCCGGCGCCATGGCCGCAGCGCTCGGCTTGCTCCTGCCCTGGCTGCTGGCGCGCCTCGGGGGCGATCCTGCGATGGGCAGTGGGCCGCTCGCCACGGTGATCCAGGACATCCTGAGTCTCCTCGTGTACTTGGGCGTGGTACGCGCTGTCGGCCTTTGACGGACACCTGGTCCGGTGCGAATTCGTAAGTCCTGGCTCGAAAGCGACCCGGTGTACACGCTTGACGCCGATCAACGCCGACGCGGCGCATTGCGCGAAACTAGCAGCGCACGCCGGCAGGCAATCACTGCCGTTGCCGTTGGTGGTGTCTGGTCGCCGCGATCAAGCGGGCAGGCGTCGGCTATTGCAATGGCGCACTCATCCACAACCCGGGGGAGCTCCAAATGGAACGGCTTGCTATCGTCACCGGCGGCACGCGAGGCATCGGTGCGGCCATATCTCATGAGCTGAAAGCGGGCGGGCGCCGCGTGGCGGCGATCTATCATGGTGATGTTGCCGCGGCGAAATCGTTTTCCGACGCTACCGGCATCGCCACATACAAGTGCGACGTTGCAGATTTCAGCGCCTGCGAGCGCGGGGTGGCGGCCATCGTCGCTGAGCTCGGGCCGGTGGACATTCTTGTCAACAACGCCGGTATCACGCGCGATGCGATGCTGCACCGGATGACGCCGAAGCAATGGCAGGAGGTTCTCACCACGAATCTGTTTTCCTGCTTCAACATGTGCCGCGCGGTCATCGAGTCGATGCGGGCGCGCGGATTCGGCCGGATCGTGAACGTCTCGTCGATCAACGGGCTCAAGGGCCAGATGGGACAGACGAATTATGCCGCCAGCAAGGCCGGGGTCATTGGCTTCACAAAGGCGCTCGCCCTGGAATCGGCCGCAAAGGGCATTACGGTGAATGCGATTGCGCCGGGTTATGTCTCGACGGACATGGTCGCAGGAATGCCTGAGGATGTGCTTGCCAAGATCGTTGCACAGATCCCGGTCGGCCGCTTAGGCTCGGTCGAGGAAATCGCGCGCGCCGTGCGCTTCCTGGTGGCCGACGAGGCGAGCTTCATCACCGGCGCAACGCTCAGCATCAACGGCGGGCAATATCTCGCCTGAAGCGGGGCGCCCTTTCGAGGTCGAATCTTGGGCGGGACTTTGGGTGGGAATTTCGCTGTGCTGCCCAGCCGCGTGCGCTGTCGATCTGCCCTGACGGCATACGTGCAGGATGCCTGCCGATATGTTGAACAAGGAGCTCGTGCACCCGGCGCATGCCCCCAGCCGTTGCGTGGTGAGTCAACAGACCTTAGAATTCGTTGACTTAAAGGTCAACGAGTGGAATCGGTCCTTTCAGCCCTCCGCGCCGCGGCGCGCCGCCAAGGGCTCAGCGACGCGAGCTGGGCGGCGGCGGCCGGGCTGCGCAAGGAGACCCTCTCGCGGCTGAGGGATCGGCGGACGTGCGAGTTCGCCACCCTCAAGGCGCTTGCGCGCGCCGTCGGGGCGACCGTGATGGTATCCACCGAGGCGCCCATGGGGCTGAGCCCCGACGGCCATTTCCCGGCCGCCGTGGATCGGGACGGCGAGGCGCGGCTGCTCGACCTGTGCGCCTCGGGCACCGTCGATCCCGCGGTCTGGCGTCGCGCGGGCCCGCCGTTCTTCATGGCGGGGCTTGCGGTGATGCTCGCCGGCGTGCGGGGGTTCGACCGCGGCCGCTACCTCGCGCTCGCCGAGCGGCTCCACCCAGGGGCCTCGGCGCCGGAGGTGTTCGCGCTGTGGCTTGCGCGCAGCCCGCTCCGTCCCTCCCGGTTCCTGCCGATGCTCAGGGCGCGCCGCCGTGCCGGCTAGCCCGAAGGTGCGGGGCCCGTATCTCGACGCGTTCCGCACGATCGCGGGGCGGATCGCGGATGCGCTTGCCGATGTGCCGAAACGGTCGCTGCCCGTCGCCATGTACGTCGCCGGCGGCGCCGCGCTCCACTTCTACACCGGCGCCCGGATCTCGGAAGACATCGACGCGGTGTTCTCGCGCCGCGTGGTGCTCCCCGAGGACCTGGACGTCGCGTACCGCGACGCCGACGGCCGGGCGCGGCTGCTCTACTTCGACCGCCAGTACAACGACACCTACGGACTGCTTCACGAGTCGGCCCACGACGACGCCGTGTCCCTCGCGCTGGAAGGCGTCGATTCCCGGGTTCTCGACGTTCGCCTGCTCACGCCGATCGATCTCGCCGTCTCCAAGATCGCGCGGCTCTCCGATCAGGACCGAGAAGATATCGCGGCGCTCGCTCGCGCCGGCCTGGTGAAGCCCGGTGTGCTGCGCCGGCGCGCCGAGGAGGCGCTCGGCGGATACGTCGGCGACGTCGCACGAGTGCGGACGTCGATCGATATCGCCTGCCGGATCGTCGAGGACGCCGCACCGGCGCCTCGCAAGGGCAGCCGGCGGTGAGGTGACCGCGCATGAAGATCCGCGCCGTCCACTTCGACCTCGACGGCACGCTGCGAGACAGCGTCCCCGATTTCGCCGCCGCCGCGAACGCGACGCTCGCCGAGCTCGGATTGCCGGCCCGCGAACCTGCGGTGATCGCAACCTACAGCGGCAAGGGTCGATCAGCCATGTTCTCGTGGCCATGTGGACGATAGTCTCGGGATATGCATCCGGTGCGCCCTTGCTTGTTCGAGTTTCTTTACAGCGCCGTGGTCCCGGTTTTCAGGGACTAGTCATAACGTCATGATTAGGCGAGCGGCATGAGGGAGCGCTGAGCGGCTCTTACCACACCTGCCTTTACTGCTGATTACGGACCAGGGTGCCGTTTTCCACCCTGACCCTATCACCTACCCTGAATGCGGGTTCGGTCTCGTAGGAAACGGCCTGGATGCCCCCGCCGTCCAACCGGACGATCGCTTCATAATTCTTCCTGGCCTTCATCCTCTTCTCGATCTCGCTGCCGGCGTAAGCCCCGCCCGCGGCGCCGGCGACTGTGGCGACCGTCTTGCCCGTGCCGCCGCCAACCTGGTGTCCGAGCAGCGCACCGGCGATACCGCCGGCGATCATCCCCAGGTAGTTGCCTTCGCCCTTGACCTCGATCACGTTGATCGCCTCGACCACGCCGCAATTGGCGCAGCTCCTGGCGACCTGCCGGGCTCCCGGCTGAGCGCTGGCGTCAGCCAGCAGGGATTTACCCAGGACCGCGCTCGAACGACGATCACCCGAACGCAGATGAGCGGTGACTTTGCTGTCGGGCGCGATCCGGTCCACGGTCTTGATCGTGTAATTACCCTCGTAGACGCCGTCGCGCGTTTCTTCCAGAAAGACTCTCCCCGTCACCCCCGCGATCTTAACCCTCGCTTTCCCCCCGGGCGTCCCGCGCAGGGTGAAGGCCAGGTCGGAGCCCGTAACCAGCGGGCCCGGCACCACATCAAAACGATCGATTCTGGGATCGGCGAGCGCAGCCGCCGCGTCCGCCTTGCGCTGGGCAGCGGTCCGCTGAGCCGAAGCGATCAGGGGTTCGTCCAGGACCACGCTGGCGACCTGGTTGCCTAGGCGCAGGTTGGCCGTGACCCGGCTATCGGTCGCGATGCGGTCCTTGGTCTTGATCGTGTAGGTCCCCTGGTACAGGCCCGTTTCCATTTCTTCCAGCAGGAGCCTGCCCGATGCGCCGGAGATGCTGATGATCGCGATGCCGCCCGGGGTCCCGTACAGGGTGAAGTTCAACTCGGTGCCGGCACCCAGTTTACGGACCTGTTCTACGTCAAAACCGCTGATTCTGGCTGCCGTGGACGAGGATGCTGACTGCTGGGCGCGCGCTGGGCTCGACGGGAACGTCAGCGGAAGAAACGCGACGAGCGCGAGCAATCCAAAGGATATCTGCTTGAGGATGTTCATGGTCTTCTCCGGGCTTCCTCACGGTATGAATAAGAAGCAGCGACTCGTTACGTCATGCGTCCTGCATCGCTTCGATGACCATTCCCGTCCCGAGCGCGATCAGCAACATGTCGCTTGCCACCCGAACGTAGCGATGCGCGGCCGGCGGTTGGCCAAACTGCACGACCCATCCTCGCGTTCCCGGCTCGTCCGCTCATCGGCCTTGTCCCTGAGTTCCCTCTTTTCGCCCGCGTATAGAAAACCGAAACTTTCCGCTAACGGCCACTCTACCGGCCGCCGATCACGGTCACCGAGGTTGCTTGACCACCGTGACGTCGACAGCCCGGTTGCGAGGATTCACCGCGTCGTCAGCCGCCGCGGCAGTCTGCACGCCCTCGCCGATCCAGCTCGTATCGATGCTAGCGGCCGGCACTCCGGCGGCGACGAGGGCATCGCGGACCGCGTTCGCCCGTCGCGCCGACAGAGCGACATTGTCGGGCGCAGAGCCGACACGATCCGTTCTGCCGATAACCGTCACGCGCGCCGGGCCGCCATTTGCGATCACATAGGCGACGTTCTTGACGATCATCTGTCCTCTCGCGTTGATGGCGGCACTACCGGTATCGAAGTAGATCTGATACCAGGCGCCGGCCAACTCGGGACCGCCCGTCGCAGCATCGTGCGTCGGCGGCGGTGCAGGAGCCGTTGCCTGCTGTGCGCAACCAGCTACGAAGGAAAGCGCGAGCGTCGCGACGGCCAACCGTAGGGTTCTCTGTGATTGAAGCATCGTTACCTCCATTGTCAGGGCAATATTTTCTGCACTTGAGCCGCCTATCGCCAAATCGGCCGGCCGAGGTTGATACGGTCTGGATCGGTGAGCGCGCCGGTGCCCGCACCAACGGCACCACCGATCAACGCGCCCTCGACGGGAGAACCCAAGATGTATCCGCCGACCGCGCCGACCCCGGCACCGATTGCGCCGCCGCTGATCGCTCGGTCAGTGGCTGTCGTGCCGCACGCGCTGAGCGCGAGCAGCAGCACGCCCGCCAAAGTAATCCGTTTCATGATATGTCTCCAGGTCAGTAGATCATCTATTCCGCATCGCGCAGGTCGAGAACATCGTACATGCCATCGTCACACTGGCACGCTGCCAACTCACTCCCGCGCATTTAGCCGCTACATTTAAAGTGTACGGACCTGGATCAAACTCTTCTGTGCGCTGGCGCACAATGTAGATACCTGTCGATACAGACCGGGGGCGGTGGATGCTTGCATCCACCGGAAAGCGTCGCGTTCGCACGACGCACGGCCAAAACCAGTCAGCCAATCCGTAATACCATTGCCGTTCGATTGGCCAATGTGAGGCGGAATGTGTCCCGCGCAACCCCAGGTGAGAATCGGTGCGCAGGCGGCAGCTTAGCCTAACAGATGCTCGGGACATGCAACCACGATGATCCGGTATCTCGACGGCAACCGGGTGACCTTGTTGCGATCGGGGGTCCAGTACTTCCCGGCGCTGGAGCGTTCGATCGAGCAGGCTCGCACCGAGATCTATCTTGAGACGTACATCTTCGCGGACGACCGGACCGGACGCCGCATCGCAGCCGCACTGTGCCGCGCTTCACAGCGGGGCGTGCGAGTGTATGTCTTGCTGGATGGCTTCGGTGCCAAGGACATGGCCGAACCTTTGCGCCAGAGGATGCTCGATGCGGGCGTCGGTCTGCTGGTGTATCGCCGAAAGGTCTCCCCGCTGACCCTGCGCCGTCACCGGCTGCGGCGCATGCACCGCAAAATCGCCGTGGTGGATGGATGCATTGCCTTCGTGGGCGGCATCAATGTGATTGACGACATGAACGCTCCTGGACAGGTTCCGCCGCGATACGACTTCGCAGTGCAGATCGAAGGTCCGCTGCTTGCGCCGATTCACTACGAGGTCACGCGGCTGTGGCGCTGGGTCGCCTTGGCGAACCTGCAGCACCGCTGGCGCGGGTCCGCTCGCGCTGAGATCGATTCTTCGGCCAAGGGCACGCAGCGTGCAGCGTTGGCGGTACGCGATAACATCCGCCATCGTACCGACATTGAGGACGCCTATCTTGAGGCCATCGAGTCGGCGCGCGAAGAAATCATCATCGCAAACGCTTACTTTCTTCCGGGAATACGTTTCCGGCATGCGCTCGGACGCGCCGCCGCGCGCGGGGTGCGCGTGGTGCTGCTG
>Ga0105107_10003425_pt1 | contig 10537 bp, 6 predicted proteins | sample PPLLaktember2015_6_FD_79335 | JGI IMG/M metagenome (GOLD analysis project Ga0105107, IMG submission 79335) | Freshwater sediment microbial communities from Prairie Pothole Lake near Jamestown, North Dakota, USA - PPLs Lake P8 Core (1) Depth... | ecosystem: Environmental > Aquatic > Freshwater >... | reverse complement strand
TCCGAGATTCTGTATGCCTTCTCGTCGGCGGGCAACAACAACGGCAGCGCATTCGCCGGGCTTTCCGCGAACACGCCGTTCTACAACACCGCGCTCGGGATCGCCATGCTGTTCTCGCGCTTCTGGATCATGGTGCCGGTGCTCGCGCTCGCGGGTGCGCTCGCCGCGAAGAAGAAAGTGCCCGAGAGCCCGGGAACGCTGCCCACGCATACGCCGCTTTTCGTCTTCTTCCTGATCGGCGTCGTGCTGCTCGTGGGCGCCCTCACCTTCGTTCCTGCACTGGCGCTCGGTCCGATCGTCGAGCACGTCGTCCTGTTCGGTACGAAATGAACCCGAGCCCCGAATTCACGCAAAGCAGAGGAACCCGCCGCTCATGAGTGCCCACACATTGCCTCAACTGCCCGCATCGCCGCGCGCGCTGGTGACGCGCGGCATCCTGCGCGAAGCGCTCGCCGACACGCTCGTCAAGCTGCTGCCGCAACACCAGTGGCGCAATCCGGTGATGTTCGTCGTCTATCTCGGCAGCATTCTCACCACCATCCTGTGCGTACAGGCTTACGGCGGAGAGGGCGAGGCGCCCGCGGGCTTCATCCTCGGGGTGACGCTGTGGCTGTGGTTCACCGTGCTTTTCGCCAACTTCGCCGAGGCGATCGCCGAAGGGCGCAGCAAGGCGCAGGCGGCCGCGCTGCGCAGCGCGAAGCGCGACATCGTGGCGAAGAAGCTCGACCGTCCCGATAAGGCCGGGCGCGTCTCGCGCGTTGCTTCGACGAGCCTGCGCAAAGGCGATCTCTTCCTGGTCGAGGCCGGCGACTTCATCGCGGCCGACGGCGAAGTGCTGGTGGGCGTCGCATCGGTGGACGAGTCCGCGATCACCGGCGAATCCGCACCCGTCATCCGCGAGTCCGGCGGCGATTTCTCTTCGGTCACCGGCGGCACGCGGGTGCTTTCGGATTGGCTGGTCGTGCGCGTCACGGTCAATCCGGGGGAGGCTTTCCTCGACCGCATGATCGCGATGGTCGAGAGCGCGCGCCGGCAGAAGACGCCGAACGAGATCGCGCTCACCATCCTGCTGGTCGCCATGACCGTGATCTTCCTGCTCGCGACCGTGACTTTGCTCCCGTTCTCCCTATTCGCGGTGGATGCCGCGAAAAGCGGAAGCCCGGTCTCGATCACCGTGCTGGTCGCACTGCTCGTGTGCCTCATCCCGACCACCATCGGCGGGCTGCTTTCGGCGATCGGGCTGGCCGGTCTCGGCCGCATGCTGCGGGCGAACGTGATTGCGACTTCGGGCCGCGCGGTGGAAGCCGCGGGGGACGTGGACGTGCTGCTGCTCGACAAGACCGGAACGATCACGCTCGGCAATCGCCAGGCTGCCAATTTCCTCCACGCCCCCAGCGTCACCGAGCTCGAGCTTGCCGATGCGGCGCAGCTCGCCTCGCTCGAAGACGGCACGCCCGAGGGCCGCAGCATCGTGGTGCTCGCGAAACAGAGATTCAATCTGCGCGAGCGCGACATCAAGGCCCTCGGCGCGACGTTCATTCCCTTCTCGGCGCACACGCGCATGAGCGGCGTCGACTGCGAAGGACGGCGCATCCGCAAGGGCGCGGTCGACGCGATCCGGCAGTACGTCGAAGCCCAGGGTGGGCGCTTCCCCGGCCCGGTCGAGGTCATCGTCGAAAACGTCTCGCGCCGCGGCAGCACGCCGCTCGCGGTGGCCGACGGCGGGAAGATCCTGGGCGTGATCGAGCTCAAGGACATCGTGAAGGGCGGCATCAAGGAGCGCTTTGCCCAGCTGCGGCGCATGGGCATACGCACCGTGATGATCACGGGCGACAACCGCCTTACCGCGGCGGCGATCGCGGCGGAAGCCGGCGTGGACGACTTCCTCGCCGAAGCGACGCCTGAAGCGAAACTGAAGCTCATACGCGAGACCCAGGCGCAGGGGCGGCTCGTCGCGATGACCGGCGACGGCACCAACGACGCGCCGGCGCTCGCGCAGGCCGACGTCGCCGTCGCGATGAACACCGGCACCCAGGCGGCCAAGGAAGCCGGCAACATGGTCGACCTCGATTCCAATCCCACCAAGCTGATCGAGATCGTGGAGATCGGAAAGCAGCTTCTGATGACACGCGGCTCGCTCACGACATTCTCGATCGCGAACGACGTCGCGAAATATTTCGCGATCATCCCTGCGGCATTCGCGGTGACGTATCCGCAACTGAACGCGCTCAACGTGATGGGCCTCGCAACGCCCGCGAGCGCGATCCTGTCGGCGGTGATTTTCAACGCGCTCGTCATCGTCGCCCTGATACCGCTCGCGCTGCGCGGTGTGCCCTACCGCGCGGTCGGTGCGGCCAAAGTGCTGCGCGACAACGTGCTGATCTACGGCATCGGCGGCCTCGTCGTGCCGTTCGTCGGCATCAAGCTGATCGACATGATCCTCGTCGTCCTCGGCCTGGCTTAGGAGAAACGCATGTTCAGCGAATTTCGACCCGCACTGACGATACTCGCGATACTTACCGCGCTTACCGGGCTCGTCTATCCCCTTGTCGTGACTGGCATCGCGCAGACGACGATGCCGCACCAGGCGAGCGGGAGCCTGATCGAACGGAACGGCAGGGCCGTCGGCTCGGAGCTGATCGGACAGCCGTTCAGCGACCCGAAGTACTTCTGGGGACGCCCTTCCGCGACGGCGCCTTTTCCGTACAACGCCGGGGCGTCGAGCGGCTCGAATCAGGGCCCGCTCAATCCGTCGCTTGCCGAAGCGGTCGAGGCACGCGTGAAGGCGCTGCGCGAAGCAGACCCCGACAACAGCGCCCCGGTGCCGGTGGATCTCGTCACCGCCTCGGCGAGCGGGCTCGATCCGCACATCACACCTGCCGCGGCGCACTACCAGGCGTCGCGCGTTGCGCGGTTGCGCGGACTCGATGTGCAGAAGGTGCGCGGGCTTATCGCGGAAGCCACGCAACCGCCGCAGCTCGGTTTCCTGGGGGAGGCGCGGGTGAACGTGCTGGAGGTCAATCTCGCCCTCGACGGGCTTCGCTGACATACTCCGTCGATGGTTGAACGTCGCCCCGACCCCGACGCACTCCTGGAACGAGTTCAGCGCGAGGAAGCGAAGCTGAGGCGCGGCCGTCTGAAGGTCTTCCTCGGGGCGGCCGCGGGGGTCGGCAAGACCTACGCCATGCTCTCGGAGGCGCGCGAGAAGCGCGCCGACGGCGTCGACGTCGTGGTGGGCCTGGTCGAGACTCACGGCCGCGCCGAAACGGCCGCACTGCTCGAGTCGCTCGAAGTGCTGCCGCCGAAGCTGATGGAGTATCGCGGCACGCAGGTGAAAGAGCTCGATCTCGACGCGGCGCTCGCGCGCAGGCCCGGGCTCATTCTCGTCGACGAGCTCGCGCACACCAACGTCGAAGGTTCGCGCCATCCCAAGCGCTGGAACGACATCGAGGAGCTGCGCGACGCCGGCATCGACGTCTACACGACGCTCAACGTGCAGCATCTCGAGAGCCTGAACGACGTGGTCGGCGGCATCACCGGCATTCGCGTCTGGGAAACGGTGCCGGACACGGTGTTCGAGCGCGCCGACGAGGTGGAGCTCGTCGACATCCCGCCCGACGACCTGCTACAGCGTCTGCACGAAGGCAAGGTATACCTCCCCCAGCAGGCCGATCACGCGATCCGCAACTTCTTCCGCAAAGGTAATCTGATCGCGCTGCGCGAGCTCGCGCTGCGGCGCACCGCCGAGCGCGTCGATGCGCAGATGCGCGACTACCGCGAGGACGAAGCGATCCGCGAGGTGTGGCGCGCCGGCGAGCGCGTGCTGGTGTGCATCGGTCCGACTCCGCTCGCCGAGCGGCTGGTGCGCGCGGGCAAGCGGCTCGCGTCTTCGCTGCACGCCGAGTGGACCGTCGTCTACGTCGAGACGCCGAAGCTGCAGCGGCTTGCCGCAGCCGCGCGCGACGAAGTGCTCGGCTATCTCGGGCTCGCGGAGTCGCTCGGCGCCGATACCGTCACGCTCACGGGGCAGGACATGGCGCGCGAAATCCTGCGCTATGCGCGCGAGAAGAACGTGACCCGGATCGTGCTCGGGAGGCCGACACTCAGCGGATGGCGCCGCTGGCTGCTGGGCTCGGTGGTCGACACGCTGGTGCGCGAAGGGAGCGATCTCGACGTGCATCTGCTCGCACTGGAAAGCGCGGCGGCCGGGAGCGCAGCGGAGCGCGCGCTCATCACGCGCAGCCGCGCCTATCTCGGATTGAAGGAAGCCGAGGTCGACTGGAAGCGGCGCGCCCCGGGCTATCTGTGGGCGCTCGCCACCACGGCGGCCGCGACGCTGCTGTGCGCCGCGATGTTCGGCTATTTCGAGCTGTCCAACCTCGTGATGGTCTACCTCGTCGGCGTGGTGGTCGTCGCGGTGCGCTTCGGGCGCGGCCCGTCGGTGCTCGCGTCGGTGCTCGCCGTGGCCGCATTCGATTTTTTCTTCGTGCCGCCGCGCTTTACCTTTGCCGTGAGCGACGTCGAGTACGTCGTGACGTTTGCGGTCATGCTGCTCGTCGGGCTGGTCGTCAGCAATCTCGCCGTGAATCTGCGCTCGCAGGCGAAAGTGGCCACGCACCGGGAAAGGCGCGCCGGCGTGCTCTACGAGTTCACCCGCGAGCTCGGCGCCGCGCAAAGCGAGGACGTCGTCGCGCGCACCGCGGTCAAGCACATCGCCGCCGAGTTCGAAGGCGCGAGCGTGCTCCTCTTCGCCGATGCCAACGGAAAGATCCGCTATCCGCGCGGCCAGAGCATCAGCGGCTCGTTTCACGGCGCCGATCTCGCCGTGGCGCAGTGGGTCTACGACCACGGCCAGATGGCGGGACGGGGGACGGACACGCTTCCCGGCAGCGAAGGCGTGTACTTTCCGCTCAGAAGCGAAAGCGCAACGCTGGGGGTGCTCGTCATGCTGCCCGCGAACCTGCGGCGCGTGTTCCTTCCGGAGCAGCGGCGGCTCGTCGAGACCTTCATGAGCCAGATCGTGCTCGCGCTCGAGCGCATACGCCTCGCGCGCGACGCGCACGACGCGAACGTCAGAGTGCAGACCGAGAGCCTGCGCAACTCGCTGCTGAGCGCGATCTCCCATGATTTTCGCACCCCGCTCGCGGCTATCGTCGGGGCCTCGAGCAGCCTCACCGACCGCACGACGCCGCTCGCGGATGCGGCGCGCTACGAGCTCGCGCAGACCATATACGAGGAAGCGCAGCGCATGACGCGGCTCGCCAACAATCTGCTCGACATGGCGCGTCTGCAGGCGGGCAGCGTCGCACTCAACCGCGAGTGGTCCGCGGTGGAGGAAATCGTCGGCAGCGTCGTGATGCGCCTGCAGGCACGATTGCACGCGCACCCGGTCGCTCTCGCCGTCGCGCCTGCGCTGCCGCTCCTCTACGTGGACCCGGCTCTGGTCGAGCAGGTTTTCGAAAACCTGCTCGAGAATGCGGCGAAATACACCCCTGCCGGAACGCCGATCGAGATCGGCGCTGCGCCCGGGCGCGGCGAGCTCGAGCTGTGGGTCGCGGATCGCGGCCCGGGGCTCGCCCCCGGCACCGAAGAGCGTCTCTTCGAGAAGTTCTTCCGCGGGGCGACCGAGCGCGCGCAGAGCGGCGCGGGCCTGGGCCTCACGATCTGCCGCGCGATCGTGGAAGCGCACGGCGGGCGCATCCGTGCCGAGAACCGCGACGGCGGCGGCGCCATCTTCCGGTTCAGTCTTCCGGCGCACGAGCGCTCACCGGCAGTGGCGCGCGAGCAGGAAGAGCCCGCGGCGATCTCATGAGCGAGCCCGCGATCGTGATCAACGTCATCGAGGACGATCCGCAGATCAGGCGTTTTCTGCGCACCGCACTCGAGGCGCACGGTTTCGAGATCCACGAAGCGGAGTCCGGCCGGCAGGGGCTCACGCTCGCAGGCACGCGCAAACCGGATCTGATCATCCTCGACCTGGGCTTGCCCGACATGGACGGGATCGAGGTCGTGACGCGGCTGCGCGAATGGACCACGCGCCCGATCATCATCCTGTCGGCGCGCGACAGGGAAGCGGACAAGGTCCTCGCGCTCGACGCGGGCGCCGACGATTACCTCACCAAGCCCTTCGGAATCGACGAGCTGCTCGCGAGGATACGCGTGGCGCTGCGTCACAGCGCGCGCGTCGAGGCAGGGGAGTCGCAGCAACGACTGACCGCAGGGCCTCTCATGGTGGATCTCGCCAGCAGACGAGTCGAGCGCGACGGCGTGGAGGTACACCTCACGCCGATCGAGTATCGATTGCTCGCGCTCCTCGTCAGGCACGCCGGCAAGGTGGTCACGCACCGGCACCTGCTGCGCGAGGTGTGGGGGCCGTCCCACGTCGAGCACACTGAATATCTGCGCGTCTACATGGGCGCGCTGCGCCAGAAGCTCGAGCGCGACCCAGCCCGGCCGCAACTCCTCATCACCGAGGCCGGGGTGGGTTACCGGTTGAAGGACCAGTAAAGCTCAGTGCGGCTCGTTCCACCCCGTCGTCTTGGCCTTCGGTCGCGATGAGGATAAAACGCCATCACGCACGGCTCGGTCCCGCGGTTGTTTCGGCATCACGTTACGCGGCCACGCGGAAGTTCACCATCATGCCGTGCGTCTCGTGCTCGAGGTTGTGGCACTGGACCATGTAGATCTGGTCGCCCTGATAAGGATGCGAAAAGTCCATCAGCAGCCGGATCTTTTCGCCGGGCCACAGCAGCACGCTGTCTTTCCAGCCGAGCTCCGCCGCCGCGAGCCCGCGCTCGTCGACGGCGAGGCGCTTCACGTGCTCCGGGCTGCCTTTGCGGTCGAGCATGCGGTACTGAAAACCGTGGACGTGCACCGGGTGCGGCATCGCCGGTCCGCTGTTGCGGAATTCCCAGATCTCGCGCGCGCCGCGATCGACCGAAAACGCAGCGTCGGTCATTCGATAGCTGTGGCCGTTGATGCGCCACAACCCCCTGGCATGGTCGAAAACGAAGCTGCGCTCGCGTGCCGATCCGGCGTCGGCCGGCTCGAGCTTCGAGAGCGTCTCCGGAACGAGCCTCTCGTAGCGAACCTTCTTCGTGACGCGGATCAGCATGAGGTCGAGCGGCGCGCCGTTCACGGGGATTTCGGGTGCGGGTGCGGGGGCGGGGGCGTGCTTCGCGTGCGCCTTCGCCGGGAACTGCATCGCGTCGAAAGGCAGGCTCGCGAGCATGACCTGATCGCCGAGCGCGGCGCCCGAGAGGTCGAGCAGCACCTCGGCGCGCTCGCTCGGCGACAGAAAAAGCTCGTTCGCCGTAACCGCCTTGTCCAGCAGGCCGCCGTCGGCGCCGATCACCTGGAAGCCGAGCTGCTGCTCTCCGTGCATGAAAGCGAGGCGGTAGATGCGCGCGTTCGACCCGTTGACGAGGCGGAAGCGATAAAGCCGCGACGCGCAGTCGAAGCACGGGGAAGGCGTGAGGTTGACCAGCACGCGGTCGCCGCAATAGCCCAGGAAATTGTCGTGCGCCCCGGGAGTGTACTGAAACGAGCCGTCCGCAGCGAAACGCTTGTCCTGTATGAGGAGCGGGATGTCGCTCTCGCCGAGCTTCAGATCGAGCGCGCGCTCGAGTGCGAGCTCCTCGGCGTCTTCGACGAGCAGCAGGCCCGCCAGTCCCAGATACGCCTGTTTGCCCGCGAGGTGGTGCGGGTGCGGGTGATACCAGTAGGTCCCCGAGCGGTTCGACACGGTGAACTGGTAGTCGTACGTTTCGCCCGCGCCGACGGCGTAGTGCGGGTGACCGTCGTTGTTCGTGTCCACCTTGAAACCGTGCCAGTGCACGATGCTGGTTTCGTCGAGCGCATTCCAGTAGCGCACGCGCACGCTCGTCCCGGCTTCCATGCGCAGCACCGGGTTCACCAGCGTGAGCCCGCCGTCGTCGACCGCGTAGCCGAGCATGGTGGTGCGCTTGCCCGGGAGGATTTCCTGCTGCAGCGGCGTGCTCACGATCGTGAACGAGCGGCCGACGTCGAATATGCCGTGCAGACCCTCGTCGCCGGGCACCCTGAGCGGATTGGGAAAGAGGGGGTCGGGCGGCAGGCGCACGGCGGTCGGCTCTTTCGGAACGGCCAGGTGGCGCCATGCGCCCCAACCGGCCGCGCCGGCGAGCGCCGCGGCACCGGTTCCGAGGAGAACGCGCCTGCGCGAGATTTTCATTATGTTAGGGGCTCTCAGTTATTATGCGCCTCGGCCTAGTCACTGAGCGTTTCCATGGACGGATATTCGCGTGCGTAAGACCACCGGGCTCACGCTCGCCGCGCTGGGCGTCGTCTACGGCGACATCGGCACGAGCCCGCTCTACGCGTTCAAAGAGGCGTTCGCGGGCGCCGATGCGCTGCCGCTCACGCAGCAGAACGTCTATGCGGTTCTCTCCATGATGTTCTGGGCGGTGACGCTGATCGTCTCGCTCAAGTACGTGACTTTCATGCTGCGCTACGACCATCGGGGAGAGGGCGGCGTGCTCGCGCTGCTCACCTTCGCGCTGCGCTCGGCGAAGGACCGCATGGGCTTCCACTCGGCAGTGGTGATCCTCGGCGCTTTCGCCGCCTCGCTCTTCTTCGGCGATGCGCTCATCACCCCGGCGATTTCGGTCCTCTCGGCGGTCGAAGGCCTGTCGGTGGCGACCCCGCGCTTCGAGCACTGGGTCGTACCGATCGCGGTCGCGCTGCTCGTCGGACTCTTCCTGGTGCAGCGCCGCGGCACGGCGCGCATCGGGCGCTTGTTCGGCCCCGTCATGGTGGTGTGGTTCCTCGTGCTCGCTACGCTCGGGGTCGTGAGCATCGTCGAGACGCCGGGAATCGTCGCGGCGTTGAACCCGATGTATGCCGTGGATTTCGCATCCGAGCGCCCGGCGCTCGCCATGGTGGCGCTGGGCGCGGTGTTCCTCTGCCTCACGGGCGCCGAGGCGCTGTACGCGGACATGGGGCATTTCGGCAAAGTCCCCGTGCGCATCGCGTGGTACGCGCTCGTTTTCCCGTCGCTCATGATCAACTATTTCGGACAGGGCGCTCTCGTGCTTCGCAATCCGGACGCGGTGAAGAACCCGTTCTACCTGCTCGCCCCGGAGCCGCTGCTGATGCCGATGGTGCTCCTCGCCACGTGCGCGACCATCATCGCCTCGCAGGCGACGATATCCGCGGCTTATTCGGTGACGCAGCAGGCCTCGCGCCTCAATTTCCTGCCGCGGCTGCGCGTGCTCCACACCTCCGACAGCGCGCGCGGCCAGATCTACATTCCGGTCGTGAACTGGCTGATGCTGCTGGGCGTGCTGTCGCTGGTGCTGGGCTTCGGCTCGTCGAGCGCGCTCGCGGGCGCTTACGGCATCGCGGTCAACGGCGACATGATCATCAGCTCGGTGCTGCTCACCGTCGTCATCGTCACCGGATCCGGGCGCGCGAGATACGGCGTGCTCGCGGCGGTGGCGATCTTTCTCGCGATCGAGGCGACCTTTCTCGCGTCCAACCTCGGCAAGATCGTCGACGGCGGGTGGTTCCCGCTGGTGCTGGGTCTCGCGATCTTCACCGTGCTCACCACGTGGCGCAAAGGCGTGGAGCTGCTGCAGGCCAAGCGCGCGGTACAGCCGGAAGCGCGTCCGGACAACGTGCGCGCGGAGCTTGGCTCCGCCGTGCGCATCCCGCGCACCGGCGTTTTCTTCAGCTCCAGGCGCAGCGGCTATCCCAGCGCTTTCCTCCACAATCTGAAGCACAACATGGTGATCCACGAGAGGACGATATTCCTCACGGTCGAGTTCGCCGACACCGCTTACGTCGACGATGCGGAACGCCTCGACATTGAGCGACTCGACGACGGCACGTGGCGCGTCATCGCGTGTTTCGGCTTTCGCGAGGACCCCGACATCTCGACCATCCTCGCGCTTGCGGCGAGGCGCGGTCTGCACATCGATCCCGAGACCGCATCCTTTTTCACGAGCAAGGGCGATATCGTCTCGGTGAGCAAACCCAGGGGCTTCGGATTGCGGCGCAAGCTTTTCATCTGGATGCTCCAGAATTCGCCGACTGTTGCAGACTACCTCGGCCTGCCGCCCGACCGCGTGGTCGAGCTGAGGACGCAGCTCGCGGTGTGAGTACGTTAGCGTTGACCGGTCGACGAAGCTGCTGATACGCTCGGGGTCGCGCGGGGAATAGCAGCCTCCCCGTTTTCAAGACGCGCTTCCCGCGTCCAAGGCTTGCTCTGAGGGTTTATCGCCTGAAAGGAGCGTGCTTTGGAAAACCACCGTGACCGTACCGACCCCGCCCCCGACTCTGCGGGTGTAGCCGCGCGCGTGCCGCACGAGCCGCTCGGGCGTCTCTTTCTGCGCTTTCTCAAGTTCGGCTCGCTCGCGTGGGGCGGCCCGGTTGCCCAGATCGCGATGATCCGCGACGAGCTCGTCGTGGAAGAGAAGTGGGTGACGCCGCAGCACTTCAATCGCGTGCTCGCGATGTATCAGGTGCTCCCCGGCCCGGAGGCGACCGAGCTGTGCGT
>Ga0105107_10003424_pt1 | contig 10541 bp, 10 predicted proteins | sample PPLLaktember2015_6_FD_79335 | JGI IMG/M metagenome (GOLD analysis project Ga0105107, IMG submission 79335) | Freshwater sediment microbial communities from Prairie Pothole Lake near Jamestown, North Dakota, USA - PPLs Lake P8 Core (1) Depth... | ecosystem: Environmental > Aquatic > Freshwater >... | reverse complement strand
CTTCGACCACCTGCGCACGATCCCGCGCGGCAGCGGCGGCGAGATCCAGCTGACGGATGCGATCGCGCAGATGCTGGCGGACGGGTCGACGTACGCGTACCGCTATGCGGGGCAGCGGTTCGACTGTGGGTCGAAGCAGGGGTTTCTGGAGGCGACGGTGCACTACGCGAGGAAGGGGGGATACTCGATCTGACCTTCGTCCCGGAGGGGCGCGTGATACTGGTAACCGGCGGCGCCGGGTTCATCGGCAGCAACTTCGTGCTCGACTGGCTGGCCAGCACGGACGAGGCCGTCGTCAATCTCGATTGCCTCACCCCTGCCGGCAATCTCGAGAACCTCGAGTCACTCAAAGGCGATGAACGCCACGTCTTCTTGCGCGGCGACATCTGTGACGGTGCGCTGGTCGGACGACTGTTCGCGCTGCACCGTCCGCGCGCCGTGGTCCACTTCGCGGCCGAGAGCCACGTGGACCGCAGCATCCGGGATCCTGGTGCGTTCGTTCGCACGAACGTCGATGGAACCTGCTCGCTCCTGGAGGCGGCCCGGCGCCATTTCAACGGGCTCGCAGGCGATGACCGCAGCAGATTCCGGTTCCTCCATGTGTCGACCGACGAGGTGTACGGATCACTCGGTGCCTCGGAGCCTGCCTTCACCGAGTCGTCTCCCCACGCGCCCAACAATCCCTACGCCGCGAGCAAGGCCGCCAGCGACCACCTGGCGCGAGCCTGGCACCGCACCTTCGGGCTGCCTGTCATCACCACGCACTGCGGCAACAACTTCGGGCCGTTCCAGTTCCCGGAGAAGCTGATTCCGCTGATCATCGTGAACGCGCTGGCCGGCAGGGCGCTGCCGATCTACGGCGACGGAATGCACGTGCGTGACTGGCTCTACGTCGGCGACCACTGTGCAGCCATCCGGTCCGTGCTCGAAACTGGCCAGCCAGGCGAGACGTACAACGTAGGCGCACGCGGCGAGAAGACGAACCTCGAGATCGTGCGAACGATCTGCGAACTTCTCGACGAATTCCGTCCCGATGCGGCGGGTTCGCATCATCGCCTGATCACCTTCGTTGCCGATCGCCCGGGGCACGATCGACGCTATGCGATCGACCCGCGCAAGATCGAGCGCGAACTCGCGTGGCGCGCAGCGGAGCCGTTCGACACGGGGATCCGCAAGACGGTGCGGTGGTATCTCGACAACCCGGCCTGGCTGGCCGACGTTCAGTCCGGGGCATACCGGGACTGGATCGACAGGCAGTATGGCGGGCGCAGCGCACAGGCCGGTTGAGTCGTGGAGCGTGGTCCGATGAAGGTGCTTCCCACCGCGCTGCCCGAGGTCCTGGTGCTCGAACCGCAGATCCATGCGGACAATCGCGGCCACTTCTTCGAGAGCTGGAGCGCGCGCGCGTTCGCCAATGCGACCGGGCGCGACGTGGAGTTCGTGCAGGACAACCAATCCTGCTCGCGACGCAACGTGCTGCGCGGGATTCACTATCAGGTCGTCCGGCCTCAGGGCAAGCTGGCGCGCGTGGTCGCGGGGACGGTTCTCGACGTCGCGGTGGACCTCCGCCGCTCGTCGCCCACGTTCCGGCGCTGGGTGTCGGTCGAACTGAGTTCCGAGAACAACCGCCAGGTGTGGATACCGCCGGGATTCGGCCACGGGTACCTGGTGCGCAGCGAGGCGGCAACGTTCCTGTACAAGACCACCGAGTACTGGAGCGCGGAGCATGACCACTGCGTCCGCTGGGACGACCCCGACCTCGGCATCGACTGGCGGCTGACATGCGATCCGATCCTGGCCGCGAAGGATCGGGATGCGCCGCGACTCGCAGACGCGGCGCTCTTTCCGTGAAGCGCATCGTCCTGCTGGGCGGCAACGGCCAGCTTGGCTGGGAGCTTCGGCGTTCGCTGGCGCCCCTTGCCGAGGTCGTCGCGCTGGAACGCGGCAGTTCGTCGATGAGCACACCCCGCTCAGCGGCCGACCTGCCGCCACCGTGCGGCGACTTGCGCCGACCCGACGCCCTGGCGACGGCCATTCGGAAACTCCGGCCGGATGTAGTCGTGAATGCGGCGGCGTACACCGCGGTGGACCGGGCGGAGTCGGAACCGGCAGTGGCCGCGTCGCTTAACGCAACGGCGCCCGGTGTGCTTGCCCGCGTGGGTGCCGAGATCGGCGCCTTGCTCGTGCACTTCAGCACCGACTTCGTGTTCGACGGCAGCGGCGACCGCGCCTGGGCCGAGGAAGACCGCGCCGCGCCGCTCAACGTCTACGGGCACACGAAGCTCGACGGCGAAGAACTGGTCCGTGCAAGCGGGTGCCGGCACTTGATCCTGCGTGCAGGCTGGCTGCATGCGCCGCGCGGCGTGAACTTCCCGTCGACGATGCTGCGGCTCGCTTCGGAGCGCCGTGAGTTGCAGGTCGTCGACGATCGATTCGGTGCGCCGACAGGAACGGATCTCGTTGCCGACGTGACCGCTCAGGTGCTGCGCACGTTGGCGAGTCGTCCCGAACTCGTCGGCACGTATCACGTCGCGGCTGCCGGAGCTGCCAGCCTGTTCGAATACGCGCGCGATGTGATCGAGCGCGCGCGCGCGCGCGGCTGGCCTCTCAGGACCTCGTCATCCTGCATCGTCCCGGTGCCTTCCAGCGCCTTTCCGACGGCTGCAAGGCGGCCCCTGAACTGCCGCCTGGATTGCCGCAAGCTCGAGCGGGCATTCGGGATGCGCATGCCGCCCTGGCAGGATGGCGTCGACAGGCTGGTTGCCGAGCTTTCGGACCACGCAGCGGACGGACGAGGGTACGTGTCGCCCGGTGACCGGCGCGGGCCTCGGAGTGCCGCGGAGCGGGACTCGGCTTAGTCGGACCGTCCGTCGCCGGCGTCGCGTTCGTACTCGTCGATGTACGTCAGTCGCGAGCGCAGCCGGTAGAAGCGGAACGGCAGGAAGAACACCGCGAAGTAGACGACGCAGATGCCGAGGAACGACCAGAAGATCCACCAGTCCGGCACGCCGAGGCGCCACATGGCCAGCCCGATGAAGGCCAGCACGGCATTGGCGCCGATGAGGGTGGCGAGCGTCAGTCGCGGGCCCAGGCCACGCCGCAGCAGGACGTGGTGGATGTGGTCGCGGTCCGGCGCCATCGGGCTGCGTCGCCGCACGAGGCGGCGGATGGTGACCGTGAACACGTCCATCAGCACGATGCCGAGCACCCACAGCATCACCGGAGGCGGCACGGCCATGCCTGCGCGCTGGGTGAGCGACACGGCGAACCACGCGATCGAGAAGCCGAGCACCATGCTGCCGGCGTCGCCCATGAAGGTGCGGTGACGGCCGCGCAGCGGCCATGGCAGGTTGAAGAAGAGGAAGCCCGCGACCGCGCCCGCCAGCACGATCAGGATCTTGGTCGCGTTCAGGTCGCCGATCGCCCACCCGAAGCTCGCGAAGAACAGCAGCATCACGAATGCAAGCCCGCCCGCGAGTCCATCCAGCCCGTCGAGCATGTTCATCGCATTGATGACGGCAAGCGCGGCGAACAGCGTCAGCGGAATTGCCCAGTTCTGCGTGTTGATCGGATTGGTGCCGAACAGGTCGCCGAGATTGACCAGGAAGTTGTTTCCCCACGAGGTCATGAAGAGCGCCGCCACCAGCTGGAACAGCAGCTTCGGGCCGGCCGACACCTCGCCGACGTCGTCGAGCAGGCCGACCAGCGTCAGCAGCAGGACGCCGACGAAGAAGGGCGTGAACTCGCCGAACGCGGAGAAGCTCGCGACCAGCGCGCACATGAAGCCGGCGGTGATCGACACGCCGCCGGTCAGGGCAACCGGAACGCCGTGGCGCTTCCGCCCGCCGGGGTGATCGACGAGCTGCCAGCGCAAGGCGGGCCGGCGCAGGATCAGGATCAGCAGGGCCGTCACGCAGGCCGCAAACGCCGCCTGCGCCGGATAGGTCGAGAGCATGCGTGATTATCGCGTAGCTAGCGCGGGCGGCTCAGGACGGATCGGTAGACGTCCAGCGTTCCCTGCACCATCTGCTCGATGGTGAACACCGCGCGGACCCGCTCGCGGCCGGCTTCGCCGAGGCGGTGCCGCGCGTCGGCATCCCCCAGCAGTCGGCCGATCGCCTCGCGGAGCGCCTGGGTATCACCGGGCGGAACGAGCCATCCGGTCTCACGATCGATGTTGACGTACTCCACGCCGGTGCCGAGGCGCGTGCTGACGATCGGCTTTCCGAGGTGCATCGCTTCGAGCTGCACCAGGCCGAAGGCTTCGCTGCGGTCCGTCGACGGCATCGTGAAGACGTCGCACGCGTCGTAATACGCGATCAGTTCCGCGTCCGGGATGTACCCGGCGAAGACGATGCGGTCGCAGGCCGGCGACGCGGCGGCCCGGCGCTTCAGGGACTCCGTCAACGGGCCCGTGCCGCCGATGACCAGCAGCGCATCGATGCCGGCCATCGCATCGATCAGCACATCGAAGCCCTTGTAGTAGACGTGCCGGCCGACCGTGAAGACGATGCGGCGTCCGGCGGCGATGGCCGCCAGGTCGCGTCGCTTCGCCCGCGCTCGCTCGGTCCACTCCAGCTGGGTCGGGTCGAACCCGTAGGGCACCACGCGACGCACCTGCCCCTCCTTGGCCGGCGGAATCTGCATCGAGGCATTCAGGTGCTGGGGCGTGGCCCCGATCAAGGCGTCCGCGCGATGGACGAAGCGGCGCAGGAACGGCCCGTAGACGGCCAGCGCACGCCTCTGGCGAATGATGTCGCTGTGCCAGCTGATCACACGGCGGACGGAGTCCGGGAGGGTGAGGGCGGTCAGGTGGCCGAGCGGGTCGGGGAAGTGCAGGTGGACGATGTCGAAGCGGTGCTGCCGGTGCAGTCGGCGCGCGAGCAGCGGCAGGGACGGCGCAAGCGCAAGGCTGAACGCGACGCCATGGCAGGGAGCGGCGACAGTGGGATATCCGTAGTCGCGATGCTCGCTGCCGCGCGGCGAGTCGGCGGAGACCAGGTTGACGATCTCGACATCGCCGGTGGCGACCAGCCCCCGCGCCAGCGTCTTCACGTGGCGCTCGATCCCGCCGAGCGTATCGAACTTGCCGAGGTGGAGGACTTTCACGCGCGGCCGAGCACCGATCGGTAGATCGCGATCGTCTCCCTGGCGCACCGGGCCCAGGAGAAGCGGGACGCCTGACGCAGGCTGGCAACGTGTCGGGCTGTCCAGTGCTCACTGTCTTCGGCGAGTCTCAGAACGGCATCTCGCAGACCCGGCACGTCGTGCGGATCGATCAGCACTCCGGCGTCACCGACCACTTCGGGCAACGTTGAACTATTGGAGACGATCACTGGGGTCCCGCTGCGCATCGCTTCGAGCGGCGGCAGCCCAAAGCCCTCGTAAAGTGAGGGATAAACGAGCATCGATGCGCCTGCATAGAGCACTGCAAGATCATCTTCGGATACGAAACCTAGAGACCGCACCTCTCCAGAGGCGACCAGGGTCTGCATTACCGATTCAAGCGATGAGGTCAGCCACCCCCTCATGCCGACCAGCACCAGCGGCCAGCGGGCGCGGAACGCGGGCGGCATGGCTGCGTATGCCCTGATCATCAGCTCGAGGTTCTTCCTCGGCTCGAGAGTGCCCACGCACAGGATGTACGAGCGGTAACTCAGGCCTTGGGCGCCGAGCACCGACTGGCACTCCTCTTCGCTTCGCGGGTGAAAGTTGTCGCGCGCCGCAAGAGGAACCGAGGTGATGCGGTCCGGCGCAATGCCGAAGTACTCGATGATTTCCTGGCGGGTGAACTCGGCATCAGTCACCACATGCGCCGCCTGTTCGAGCGAGCGCGGGAAGACCCGATTCATCAACTTCACCCGCTCGGCCGGATGCGTCTCGGGAAATCTGATCCAGGAAAGATCGTGTGCCGTAATCACCGTCGGCCCTGGAAAACGATGTGAGAGGAAATTCGGTTCGTGGTACAGGTGCAGGTTCAGGTGTCGCACTCCCTTCGAGAAGCGGACCTGTTGGATCGCCCGGCTGACGAGGTATGGACGCGGCACCATCTTCTTGATGATCGACTTGAACCTCGTGATGTTGGGCAGTGGCGCGGTCCGGATGTCCTGGCTCCAGGTCGCCAGGTAGAACAGCCAGAGATCGACTTCACCGGTCGCCAGAAGCGCTTCGGCTAGGTTCTTCGTGTACTGGCCGATGCCCGTCAACGGCGACAGAAGGGCCGTTCCGTTGATGCCGATCCTCAAGCGGGGCGCAGCCATTCGCGAAGGTGGCTGCGGACCGTTGAGCGGGTCATTCTCCAGGACGGTCCTCCATGAGCCGCTTCGCCAGGAACGACATGGACGGCGGATGACCGGACTTCAGAGTCGTGAGGAAGAATCTGGCCGGCTGATACAGCTCGGCCGGGGAGTAATGACCAAACAGGTTCGTCGCGCAATCTCGTCGAACGAAGAACGCATTCGTGCCCGCCAGGTTGCAGCTCACGAGGACATAGTCGCTCTCAAACGTCTCGACCCAGGCAGCCAGCGAGGCCCCCTGATAGTCGTCACCGCTCCAGCCGGCTGGTGCGGCGTCCTCGACAGAGAGCGCAAGCGGATAGGGGAACTTCGCGTTGTATTCACCGATGAGCACCTTCGGGCGCAGTGCCTCGACCGCACTGCGAGCGATCTGCAAGTCGATGCTGTCTACGTCGACTGACAGCAGATCGAGCGCGGACGCTGATCCTGGCAGCGGGGCGACCAGATCGACAACGTTTCCAGGCGTGACCATCGCCTCCACGACGCGCAGCCGGTGCGTGGCAGGCAACGCCGCGCGGATCGCAGCGATGTTCTGCGGATTGCCGTCGACCCAGACTCCACGCCAGCCTTTCAGGAGCAGGTAGTGGGAGTTGTTCTCTCGGCCGTCGCCGCAGCCGATTTCGACAAAGGTCCCTGCTTCGAGTCCGATCCGCCTGCAGATCGAATCGATGATGCCGTCCTCGTCAGCCTGCGAATAGACCTTGAAGCCCCAACCCGCAGGGTTCTCGGGCATGGACTGACGGACCAACAAGCGAAGCCTCTCGAACTCGCGGGCTACCTCAAGCTGCAAGGCGGGATCGAGAACCGCAGTGACCGGCGAGGCGGGTGAGTGGGCGAGGCGGCGAAACGCGCGCTTGACCGTCGAGAGCAAGTCCATCGTTCAAGGAAGTTCGTTCCGCCGAAGACGGAGAGCGAGTGCCTCGAGCACCCGTGCTTCCTCGGGCGAGAGGAGCCGGACGATAGCACGCACGAGGTAGAAGGTCGCGACTGTACTGGTGCCTGCCGCGACGAACAGCAGCCAACTGGAAACGCTGTCGTGCCAGAGGCTGAGCACGACGGACTGCGCAGCCAAGCCGACCGCTATCCCCGACCAGAATCGCAGGCGGCCGGCCGGGGACGGCAGCGCGAGCGTCCTTCGGGCCACGAAGTTGAACAGGGGCGAGGTGGCCATGCCGAGGAGCATCGCGACCGCGGCGCCCCTCGCGCCCCAGGAGGGGACGAGAAGCAGGATCGACCCAATGACGATGATCACCGTCAACCATGCGAAGCGGGCAGCGAGTCCGGTGTTTCCATGTGCCGCGAGGATCGACCCGATCGGAACCGAGAACGCGTTGAGGGCGAAACCAACCCACAGGATTCGGAAGATGCTGACGAGTTCCGGAGTGCCATGCTGTCGCAGCCACAGGGCAAAGAAAGGCTCCGCAAGCAGCACGCCTGGCAGCAGAATCGGCACAACGAGCACGATCACGCCGCGATCAAGGGCGTGCAGGAAGGAGGCCACATCCGCACGGTCGCCGTGCACGGCCAGCCCGGAGGCGTGCGGCAGCGCGAAGGATGTGAGCGCGACGACGCCGGCCAGGGTCTTGTTGGCGATGTTGGCGCATAGTGCATACGCACCCGCAATGGCCGGTGAACCGACGGCAGAGACCAGGACCCGGTCTCCCTGATAGACGATAGCGCCCGCGGCCTGCGAGACGAAGATTCCTGCGGAGAACCTGGCCTCGTTTCTCAAGAGACTCACGTCGAAGCTGAACGGAGTGCGCCACCGGATGTGACGTCCCATTGCCAAGGCGGTGGCAAGCGCTGTCACGAGGTTCATGACTATTCCGGCGACGACGACCTCGGACAGCGAGCGCCCGGACCGTGCCACCGCGAGCGCGGTCAGCCATAGCACCGCCGTGTTTACTGTTTGGACTGCAGTGATCCATGCCATCGCCTGCGCTGCGCGGGCAATGACTCCCGGCATGGGCGTCAGCAGGCAGATGGCGATCCAGACCGCACACAAGCGAACTATCGCGACAGTGTCCGCAGGCCCGAGCACGTCTTCGAAACCGAGCCATCGACCGAGCGGTTCGGCCAGAAGCCAGACTGCGGCGCCGAGGGCGACGCCGAGGCTTCCCAGCGCTAGCGAAAACGTTGCGAGCGTCCGGCCAGCATCCACGGGGCCGGTCGAGAGCATGGACGCTATTCGCCGCACGCTGCTCGTCGAGATGCCGAAGTCGAGCTGGCTCGCGAGTAGCGGAGCTACGAGCACCGTCATCAGGATTCCGAAGCGCGCAGGGCCGAGTTCGCGGACGAGCGGCGGGGTAATAAAGAAGATGAGTCCGAGCGGAAGTGCCCAGCTCGCAAGGCCCCAAAGGGCGCGAGAGGAGAGCCGCCGCCTGCGCATTGGCCGCTCAGACGCGGGTTGCACGGACGCGTGCGAGCAGATCGGTCGTCGACCGGTCGTGCTCGATCGGAATCGCCTGCGCGACGCCACCCCACCGGCGCACGAGGGTCGACTCCGGGATGGCGTCCATGTCGTAATCGCCGCCCTTCACGTAGACGTCCGGCCGGACGATCTCAAGCGGCACGAACGGTACTGCTTCGTCGAAGATCGTCACCAACGTGACGCACTCGAGGGCGGCCAGCAGTGCTGCCCTGTCGGCCTGTCCATTGATTGGCCGGTCGCTGCCTTTCCCGAGGCCCCGCACCGAGCTGTCGCTGTTCAGTGCGACGACGAGTGAAGCACCCAGCGCTCTCGCTCTGGCCAGGTAGGTCGCATGGCCCCGGTGCAGGATGTCAAATACGCCATTCGTCATCACGATCGGGCGCGCCAGCGAGGCGACCGCCGCGGCGAGATCCGCGCGATTAACTACCTTCCGCTCGAAAGAGATCATGGCTACGCTTTCGATTGAGCGAACGCGGCGAGTTCGCGACTGCGCGCCGCGTCAAGAAGGCTCGTGTAGACGGCGGTTGCGAGGGTGGGATCATCCGGGGCTGCCGGCAATTTGGTCCCGTCGGTGCCGAGCAGGAATCGCGCGGGCACGCCGGCCGCGCGCGCGGCCTGCAAGTCGCTTGCGCGGTCACCGAACATTGCAGACCCTTGCAGCCAGAGGCCGAGATCGCGTTCGGCGTCCAACAGCATCCCTGGTTGCGGCTTCCTGCACCTGCACTCCAAGCGGTGCGGCGGGTGCGCCTCGGTCGGGTGATGCGGACAGAAATAGACGCCCGCGAGTCCGGCGCCTTCGTCGACGAACCGCTGCTTCATCCAGTCGGTGAGTACCTCGAACTGCCGCACGTCGTAGAGCCCGCGACCGATGCCGGACTGATTGGTCGTCACGACCGGCAGGAACCCCATCCCCCGCAGAAGGCGGACCGCTTCGAACACGCCTGGCAGGAACTCGAAGTCCTCGATCCGGTGGACGTACTCCCGATCGAGATTGACCACGCCGTCACGATCGAGGAACGCCGCTCGGCGCTTCACGACGCCAGCAGCCACTTCACGTAGTCGGCCGTCCCCTGCTCGACGGTACGGAAGCGCACGGGACAGCCCGCCTGCCTCAGGGCGGCCAGGTCCGCCTGCGTGAAGGCCTGGTACTTCCCGAGCAGCGCTTCGGGAAAGGGCGTGTACTCGATCCGCCCCGCCTTCACGGCATCGGCGAGCGGCAGCGCCGGCTGGCGGTCGGCGCTGCGCAGGGCGTTCACGACGGACAAGGCAACGTCGTTGAAGCTCTGAGCCCGCCCCGTGCCGACGTTGTAGATGCCGCTCTTCGGCTGTTCCCGGAAGTGGAGGTTGACAGCCACCACGTCCTCGACGTGGACGAAGTCGCGGCGCTGCTCCCCGGCGTCGTAGCCGTGGCTGCCTTCGAACAGTCGCACCTTCCCTTCACTCCGGAACTGGTTGAAGTGATGGAAGGCGACGGAGGCCATGCGACCCTTGTGACTCTCGCGCGGCCCGTAGACGTTGAAGTAGCGCAGCCCGATGACTGGCGCCGTCAGCGAGGACAAGCGGCGCCGAACGACCTGGTCGAAGAGGAACTTCGAATACGCGTAGACGTTCAGCGGGCGCTCGTTCTTCCGGTCCTCCGCAAACACCGGACCGAGGCCGTACACCGACCCGGACGAGGCGTAGATGAACGGAATCCGCTCCTGCTGGCACCAGTCGAGCAGCTCGAGCGAGTAGCGGAAGTTGTTGTCCATCATGTAGCGGCCGTCCGACTCCATCGTGTCGGAACAGGCACCCTGGTGGAAGACGACCTCCGG
>Ga0105107_10003423_pt1 | contig 10542 bp, 13 predicted proteins | sample PPLLaktember2015_6_FD_79335 | JGI IMG/M metagenome (GOLD analysis project Ga0105107, IMG submission 79335) | Freshwater sediment microbial communities from Prairie Pothole Lake near Jamestown, North Dakota, USA - PPLs Lake P8 Core (1) Depth... | ecosystem: Environmental > Aquatic > Freshwater >... | reverse complement strand
TCCGACGCCAGCAGCCGGTAGGACGCCAGGCGCTGCAGCGAGTCGCGCTCGCCCGGCGACAGCCCCGGGGCCTCCCGGCTCGCGATCCCTCCGTCGGCGCCGCGGACGTAGGCCCGCGCCGGGCCGCCGTCGCCCTCGGCGACGAGCACCATCGAGAAGTCGCACGGATAGAGGCGCTGCAGCGGCTCGAGGAAGCAGGTGACGAGGGCTTCCTCGTCGCGGGCCGCGAGGATCGCCCGGTCGATCTCGATCACCTTCTCGAGGGAGCGGAACTGGGTGTCGAGGCGCCGGGCCATGGCGTTGAACGAGGCGGCCAGGTCGCCGAGCTCGTCGTCGCTCTCGACGTCGACCGGCGTCGAGAACTCGCTCTCGGCGATCCGGCGCGTGCCGGCGCGGAGCCGCTCCAGCGGCGCCAGCCGGCGTCGGATCTGCCCGACCGAGAGCAGGATCACCGAGAGCAGCGAGAGGGCGGTCACCAGCGCCAGGTTGGTGCGGAAGGCGGCGATGGGGGCGTACACCTCGGCCTCCGGCTCGGCCACCAGCACGGTCCAGCCCGGGTGCTGGAAGTTGGCCCGGAGGAACAGCGCCCAGGGCACGGCGATGTACTCGGCGTCGCCGAGGGTCCAGGTGATCGCCTCCGGCCCGTGCCTCGGCCCGGACGACTCCGGCAGGGCGACGGACGCGCCCGTCGAGCAGTGGAGAGCGCTCCCGTCCGTGTCGAAGACGCAGAACTCGCCGTCCGGAGGGAGCACGTTCTCCGCCGAGACGTCGAACAGCAGGTCTTCGCGGACGCGCGCCGCCGCGAAGGGGCGCCCCGCCTTCCCGTGCAGCAGCACGATCGCGCGGCCCGCAGCGTCCGGGACCACGCGCAGCACCGGCTGGCCGAGGGCCAGGGCGCCGAGCTCGCCCGCCGAGAGCGGCGGCACCGGGACCGGGGTGCCGAGCAGCGCCCGCCAGGCACCTTCCTCGTCCCGGATCGCGATCCCGGCCACGAGCTCCAGCCCTCCGGCCGTCGCCGGCGCGGGGCCGCCCTCGGCGACCTCGAGGCCCGAGAGGGCGCGGTCGATCGCCAGCAGGTTCTCCACGATCCGCATGCCCGCGGAGCGGCTCGCCGTGTGCAGCCGGCGCTCGCTCTGCTCCCGGAGCTCCGCCGCGACGCGGACCCACGAGATGGCGGCGAGGACGGCGATCGGGACCAGCGCGCACGCCACGAAGACCGCGAAGATGCGGCGCCCGAAGCGGGACGAGAGGAAGCCGGCGAGCCTAGTAGTCCGAGCCCCATCCATAGAAGGTCCCGTCGTTGGCGCGCACGATGTCGTCGCGGCTCGCCTTGGCCGTCAGCGGCGGCACCGACTTCCCGTCGGGCCCCATGCTCCACAGGTCGTAGGTGGAGTTGATCGGCACCAGGAAGCGGTCCTTGCGCCACTCGCCCTTCGGCGAGATCGCGAGGTTCGTGTACCGGAAGGGCCGGCGCCACGGATCGAGGACCGAGTCCATGCCGATCTCCGCCAGGTCGGTGGGGTGCCGCCCGGCGGCCGCGGCGAAGGCGTCGATGGCCGAGGAGATGCTGCGCATGGTGGTGATCGCGCTCGCCTTCAGCGCGCGCTCCCGGTACCCGCGCCAGCCGCTCGAGGCGAGGGCGGCAAGGACGCCGAGGATCGCCACCACGAGCGCGATCTCCACGAGCGTGAAGCCGCGCCCGCGGACCTTCAGCGGGGTCCGGGAGTCCACAGGTCCGCTCGCGAAGCCAGCCGGATCGCCCGCCCGCCGCTCCCCACCCGGGTCACCACGAGCACGTCCTCGTACCCCTCGTCGGCGACGAAGTGGAAGCGGTAGATCGCGTTGCCCTCCGCGTCCGAGGTCCAGTCGATCTCCCGGATCGGCAGCACGTCGAGCTCGCGGCCGGCCACCCCGAGGACGAGGGCGTCGCGCCGCACCTCGAAGAAGTTGTTCTCGTAGCGGGGCGCCTGGGTCCGCCAGGTGCCGAGCAGGTCGGCCGGCACGTCGTCGAGCCGTCGCGGCCCGCAGGCGAGCGCCGCGAGGAGCGCCACGCCGGCCGCAAGGGCGCGGGCCGCTGCCGTGAGTCGGAGCGGCACCCGTCGGGGGGGCACACACATGCATCTGCGGGAATCGGCCGGCCGCGGGCCCTGCTTGAGCGCACGGCGCGTTACGGGGCGTGATGCCGCACCGGCGCCGGGCTGGTTCCCCGAGGGGTACCTCCTGGCGCCCACCGACGGTGAGTGCCGTTTCCTGCTCGCCACGGCCGGCGATTCGTGGTTCCATGGGGGCGAGGGAGACACCGAGCGGCGGCAGACGGGAGCGGATGTCGGGGGGCCTTCCGGGAGGATCGTCATGCACACTCTCGCCCACGCATTCCGCGGCCGAGCCCTCGTCAGCGCCAGGCCCGAGGAGCCCGTGCTCGGGGTCGCGCGCCGCATGTGCGACGCCGGCGTCGGGGCCATCGTCGTGCTCGACGGCGACGCGCTGGTGGGGATCTTCTCGGAGCGCGACCTCATGACCCGCGTCGTGGTCGCCCATCGCGATCCCGCGAGCACGCCCGTCTCGGCGGTGATGACGCGCGAGGTCTCCACCGCCGCGATCGACGACAAGGTCGACGTGTGCGAGGAGAAGATGCGCAGCGCCGGCTGCCGCCATCTGCCGGTGCTCGCCCAGGGGCGCGTGATCGGCATGATCTCGATGCGCGACCTGCTGCGGGACGAGCTCGAAGAAGAGCGGAGCGACGCGCGCGAGCTGCGCGCCTACCTGCACCAGTCGCCCCTCGACCTCTAGGCGCTCGGCCGGAGGGGTCCTCTAGGCGCTCCGCTCCAGCAGCCGCAGGTACATGCGGGCGTCGTCGCGCGAGGGGTCGCGCGCGAGGGCGGCGTTCCACTCGTCCCGGGCCTCGGCGGCGCGGCCGAGGGTGTAGTAGGTAACGCCGAGCTGGACCTGCGCGTCGAGGTAGTCGGGGTTCGCGCGCAGCACGCGCTGAAACTCGGCGATGGCCCGCGCCGGGAGACCGGCCTCGCGCAGCGCCACGCCGAGGCGCTGGCGGATGTCGTGGTAGCCGGGGCAGCGGTCGAGGGCCTTGCGGTAGGCCTCGATCGCCTCGCGCAGCTCGCCGACCTCGCGGTACGCGTCGCCGAGGGCGGCCTGCAGGTTCGCGAGCTTACCCCGCGTCGTGGCGTCGAGGCCCTCGCTGGCGACGGCGGGCCGCAGCTGCGCCCCGATCTCCCGCGAGCGCTCGTGCTGGCCGCGCAGCTCGTAGATCGTGATCAGCGCCAGCGCGGCCTCGGCGTAGGACGGGTTGAGGTCGAGGGCGCGCTCGAGGCTCGCGGCCGCGCCGTCGAGGTCCTGCTCGCGCTCGCGCAGGATGCCGATCATGTAGTGGAGGTCCGCGTAGCGCGGGTAGCGCTGCGCGAGCTCCTCGAGGGGAGCGCGGGCCGCCGATGCGTCGCCGCGCTCGAAGCGCTCGCGCACCGCGGCGTAAGCCTCGCGGTCCTCCCGCGTCATCCGCTCGGCGTGCACCCGCAGTCCCCCCTGCGCGGCAAGCGTCAGTTCGCGGACGGAACCTGCTCGGGCGGGAGGAGCTCGGCCGCCGACTCGGCCACCTCGGTGTCCCCGTAGTTGTCGAGGATCACCTGGAAGATGCGGCTGGCCTCGTCGGTGAGGTTCATGCGCTCGTAGCAGATGCCAAGCTTGTAGAGCGCCTCGGGGTCGAGCCCCAGGCCCGGGTAGCCGTTCAGCACCGCGCGGTAGCGGTCGGCCGCGCTCTGGTACTCGTCGCGCGCGAGGTAGAAGTCGCCGATCTGCATCACGTGGCTGCCGAGCCGGGTGCGCAGCTCGCGCCACAGGGCCTCGGCCTCGCGGGACTCGGGTGCGTCGGGGTAGCGCCGCATCAGCTCGTCGAACTGGGCCACGGCCTGCTTGGTGGCGCTCTGGTCGCGGCCGGGCTCCTTCGACTGGTGGTAGAAGCACAGCGCCGAGCGGTGGAGCGCGTAGGGGACCCGCGGATGGTCCGGATGGAGCTCCGCGAAGTCGCGGTAGTAGGAGAGCGCCTCCTCCCAGCTTTCGCGCTGGTAGTAGGTGTCGGCGATCTCGAGGCCGGCGAGGACCGCGTAGTCGCTGTAGGGGTAGTTGTCGATGATGTCCTGGAGGCGGTCGATCGCTTCCTGGTACTTCGTGGTGTCGAAGACCCAGAGGATCTCGGTGCCGTCGGCGAGGATCGCCCGCGCCTCCTGGTAGAGCTGCTCGGCGGAGGGAACCTCGCCGAGCTCCGTCGGATCCGGGCTGCCGCCGCAACCGGCGCTGCCGAGCCCGAGCCCTGCGCCGAGCGCGACGACGGCCGCCACGCCCCGAACCGTGCCGAACGCTGTCTTCGCCATGGGCCACCCTCGCCTGCGACGGGCCGAGGCTACCCGGTCCGCCCCGCGGCTGCTACGGTTCGCCCCCCCAGGGACGGAGGCACCCATGCTCCAGGACTCGATCCGCTCGCTGAAGCTCGACCGCCGGCTCCGGAACCGCCGCGGCTGGGTCTCCGACGAGGAGCTGAGCCGCGCCCTCGAGCAGCTTCCCGACGTGAAGGACAAGGCCGCCGAGCCGGCGCCCCCGCCTCCCGCCGACGCCCCGCACAATTCCTAACTCCTTGCGGGAGAAGGGCTTCTTCCATACGGTGAAGCCGTGATCAAGGACAAGTTCGGAGCGCGCCTCGACCACGTCGTCCACGCGCTCTTTCCGTTCCTCTTCTGGCGCCCGCTGAACCCGAACCTGCTGTCGCTGTTCGGGGCGGTGGTGTCCGTCGGAGCGGCCTCGGCGTTCCTGGCCGGCCATCTCCGGACCGGGGGCTGGCTGATGATCGCGGCCGGCTTCTTCGACCTCGTCGACGGCGCCGTCGCGCGGCACAACCACACCGCCTCGACCTTCGGCGCCTTCCTCGACTCGACCCTCGACCGCCTCGTCGACATGGCGGTGCTGGCCGGGATGATCATGTTCTACGCCGCCCACGGAGCGCCGGGCATCGCGCTCGTGGCGGGGGTCGCCCTGGTTTCGAGCGTGCTCGTCTCCTACGCGAAGGCCCGCGCCGAGGTCGTGATGGGCCACCTCGAAGGGGGGCTCTTCGAGCGCGGCGAGCGTATGGGCATCCTCTCCTTCGGCGCGGTGACCGGGTTCCTGCCCGTCGCCCTCGCCGTCGTCGCGGTCGGCGCGACGATCACCGCGCTCCAGCGCATCGCGATCGCCCACCGCGCGATGGCGAAGATCGATGCGGAGCGGGTCTCGGAGGGCCAGGCCCGGTGAGCTCGGAGCAGCAGGGCGAGCGAGGCTTCGTCGTCGTCGACAAGCGCGGGAGCGCGGGCGCCGAGGAGCCGGGCGCCGCGAAGCCCTCCGAAGCCGAGCGCGGCCTCCCGAAGGCGGACTTCGCCTCGCTCGCGATCTCCCTCGGCCACTCGGCTCTCTACCACCTCGGCCTGGTCGCGGACCCGGAGAGCGGGAAGAAGGGGGCCGGGAACCTCGCCCTCGCCCGCCAGACCATCGACATCCTCGAGATGCTCGAGGAGAAGACGCGCGGGAACCTCCGCGCGGACGAAGCCCGGCTGCTCGAGGAGCTGCTCTACGACCTGCGCATGCGCTTCGTCGAGGCCTCGAAGTAGGCCTGCGCCTCGCTGCGCCCGCCAAGCTGAACCTCGGGCTCCGCATCGTCGGGCGGCGCGCCGACGGCTACCACCTGCTCGAGAGCCTGTTCCTCCCCCTGGACCCGGCGGGGCCCCTGGCCGACGGCGTCGAGGTGACGCTCCGGGAGGCGCCCGGCGTCGCCTTCGAGCTCTCGGGGGGCGGGCCGGACGTGCCGGCCGACGAGCGGAACCTCGCCCACCGGGCGGCGCGCTCCTTCCTCGAGCGGGCGGGGGCGGGCTGCGGCGCCCGGGTCGCCCTCGCGAAGCGCGTGCCCTCGGGCGCGGGTCTCGGCGGCGGCTCGAGCGACGCCGGAGCCGTGCTGCGCGCCCTGGCGGAGCTGCTCCCGGGAGCGGTCCCGGAGCCGGAGCTGCTTGCCCTCGCCCTCGACCTCGGCGCCGACGTCCCCTTCTTCCTCGCGCCGCGGCCCGCCCGGGTCTCGGGGATCGGCGAGCTCGTGGCTCCCCAGGACGGCCTCCCGGCGCTCCCCGTGATCGTCGTCCACCCGGGGGTTTCCCTCGCGACGGCGGAGGTTTATCGGGCATTTGCGGCGTCGGCGGGCGGTTTGACGGGGGACGCCCCGGCCCCTACGTTCCGCGCCCTTCCTCTCCGGGACGGCGCCCTCGGCGGCGCCGGCGCCCTCGAGGAGCTGGTCCACAACGATCTCGAGCCGGTCGCCACCCGCCTGTGTCCGATGGTCGCGTCCCTCCGCGCTGCGCTCCGCGCCGCCGGGGCCCTCGCCGCCGGCATGTCGGGGAGCGGGCCGGCCGTATACGGAGTGTTCGAAGACGAAGAGCGGCGAGACCAGGGGCTCGGGCGGCTCTCCATCGCGAAGCCCGCGCGCGCCTACGCGACGGCGACGACGCCGTCGCCCTGAGCGCGCCGGGACGCTGGGGTAGTCTCTGGCAGCCCGGATCTCCTGGGGCGTCGCCTAACTGGTAAGGCAGCGGCCTTTGGAGCCGCCTCATGTAGGTTCGAGTCCTACCGCCCCAGCCACCTCGGCCTCTCTTTCGACGTCGGAGCAGAGTTCCATGCACGGTCTCAAGCTGTTCGCCGGAAACTCGAACCGCGCCCTCGCGGCGCGGGTGGCGGCCTACCTCGACGTCGAGGTCGGCAAGGCCGAGGTCGGCACGTTCAGCGACGGCGAGGTCGCCGTCGAGATCCAGGAGAACGTGCGCGGCATGGACTGCTTCGTGATCCAGCCCACCTGCGCGCCGGCGAACGCGCACCTGATGGAGCTGCTCATCATGGTGGACGCGCTGCGCCGCTCCTCGGCGCGGCGCATCGTCGCCGTGGTGCCCTACTACGGCTACGCGCGCCAGGACCGCAAGGTCGCGCCGCGCCAGCCGATCACCGCCAAGCTGATCGCCGACCTGATCTCGGTCGCCGGCACCGACCGCCTGCTGTGCGTCGACCTCCACGCCGGCCAGATCCAGGGCTTCTTCAACATTCCCGTCGACAACCTGTTCGCGACGCCGGTGCTGCTCCGCGCGGTGCGGGAGCGCATCTCGGGCGAGGTGACCGTCATCTCGCCGGACGCCGGCGGCGTGGAGCGGGCCCGGGCCTACGCGAAGCGCCTCGGCGCGACCCTCGCCATCATCGACAAGCGCCGCGAGCGAGCCAACGAGGCGCAGGTGATGAACATCATCGGCGAGGTGCGCGGGCGCACCTGCGTGATGGTGGACGACATGGTCGACACCGCCGGCACGCTCACCGAGGCGGCGCGGGCGCTGGCGGGCGCCGGCGCCCGCGAGGTGCTCGCGGTGGTGACGCACGCCGTGCTCTCGGGCCCGGCGATCAAGCGCATCGCCGAGTCGCCGCTCCGCGAGCTCGTGGTGACCGACTCGATTCCGCTGCGCCCGGAAGCGGCCGAGTGCCCGAAGCTGCAGGTCGTCTCGGTTTCGGAGCTGCTCGGCGAGGCCATCCGGCGCATCCACAACGAGGAGAGCGTCAGCTCGCTCTTCGTCTGAGCTGCAGGAGGGGAACGTGGGAGAGTATTCGATCGTCGCCGAGGAACGCAGCGGCACCGGCAAGGGCGCGAACCGCAAGCTGCGCGCGACGGGGCGCATCCCGGCCGTGGTCTACGGGCGCGGCAAGGCGACCCGCCACGTCACCCTCGACCCGACCGCGCTCGGGAAGCTGTTGCACCGCTCCGGGTCGGGCATCAACACGCTGGTCGACCTCGAGATCGGCGGTGCGGAGACCGTCGTGCTGGTGCGCGAGATCCAGCGCGAGCCCGTGGGCGGCAGGTGGCTCCATGCGGACCTCTACGAGGTCGACCTCCAGCAGAAGATCCAGGTCAGCGTGCCGCTCCACATCGTCGGCCGCCCGATGGGCGTCGAGAACGGCGGCATCCTCGACCATCCCCTGCGCGAAGTGGAGATCGAGTGTCTGCCGCGGGCGATCCCGGACTCGGTCGAGGTCGACGTCTCGAGCCTCGACGTGGGCGACTCCATCCACGTGCGCGACCTCGCGCTGCCCGAAGGCGCCACGATGCTCTCGGACCCGGACCTCGCGGTGGCGTCGGTGGTGCTGCCGAAGGCCGAGGAGGAGCAGGTGGCCGCAGCGGCGGTCGTCGCCGAGGGCGCCGCGGCGGAGGGCGCCGCGCCGGCCGCGGAGCCCGCAGCCGAGGAATAGCCGCGGGCGCCGCGCCGCGTGAAGCTCGTCGTCGGGCTCGGGAACCCCGGGCGCCGCTACTCCCGCACGCGCCACAACGTGGGCTTCCGCGTGACCGGGCGGCTGCGCGAACGCTGGCGGCTCCCCGAGCCGGAGGAGCGCTTCGAGGCGCGCTTCGCGCGGGCGCGCGTCGCCTCGCTCGGCGGCCTCGACGTGGGCGTGCTCGAGCCGGAGACGTTCATGAACGAGTCGGGGGCCTCGGTGGCGGCGGCGCTCCGCAAGCTGCCCATCGAAGACCCGGCCCGCGACCTGCTCGTCGTCCTCGACGACGCCGACCTTCCCTTCGGGCGGCTGCGGCTCCGCGCCGAGGGCGGCGACGGCGGCCATCGAGGCCTCGCCGACGTGATCGCGCGCCTCGGCCGCCGCGACGTGCCGCGCCTGCGCTTCGGGATCGGGCGGCCCGCACTCCCGATGGGGACGGCGGACTTCGTGCTCGCGGCCTTCTCGAAGGAGGAGGAGGAGGCGCTGGCAGGCCACCTCGAGCGCGCGGCCGAGGCCGTCGAGACGTTCCTCCTCGAAGGCATCGCCCCGGCCATGAACCGCTTCAACGCCGGCGCCTGAGCCGGCGCGCTAGGCTCGGGGGCCGGTATGACGTTCGCGAAGACCGACAGCCTCGCGGCGCGGCTGAGCCAGCCCTTCGTGCGCTTCGCGGCGGTCGAGTCCTCGAGCGCGCTGCTGCTGCTGGTCGCCTCCGGCGCGGCGCTCGCCGCCGCGAACTCCCCCTTCGGCGCGGCCTGGCAGGCCTTCTGGCAGACGCCCCTCTCCCTTTCCCTCGGCGACGCCTTCCGGCTCTCGCTGCCCCTCGTCGCCTGGGTGAACGACGGGCTGATGGGGATCTTCTTCTTCCTGATCGGCCTCGAGATCAAGCGCGAGCTGCTCTCGGGGGAGCTCTCCTCCTTCCGGCGCGCCCTGCTCCCGGTGGCGGGCGCCTTCGGCGGGATGGTGGTCCCGGCAGCACTCTACGCCGTCTTCCATCTCGGCGAGCCGACGATCCGGGGCTTCGGCATTCCCATGGCGACGGACATCGCCTTCGCCGTCGGTGCCCTCGCGCTGCTCGGGACGCGGGTCGCACCGGGGCTGCGCGTCTTCTTGCTCGCCCTCGCGATCGCCGACGACCTCGGCGCCGTCACCGTGATCGCGCTGTTCTACACCGAGGAGATCCACCTCGGCGCCCTCGGGATGGCCGGGGCCGGCCTCGCGGCTTGCTGGGCGCTGAACCTCGCCGGGGTGCGCTCGCTGCTGGTCTACCTGGCCGTCGGCGCCTTCGTCTGGCTGGAGACGCACCACTCGGGGGTGCACGCCACGATGGCCGGCGTCGCCCTGGGCTTCCTCACGCCGGCGGGCCGCGACGAGGCGGACCACGAGACGCTGGTCTCGCGGGCCCAGGGCGCCCTCGAGCGCCTCGGCCGGGAGCTGCGCGGCGAGGCCGAGGAGGGCCAGGACCCCCACGGCCACGCGCGTCACGGCGCGCTGCGCGAGCTGCGCCGCGTGGGCCGGGAGGCCCTCTCGCCCCTCGACTACCTGACCCACGAGCTGGAGCGCTGGGTGGCCTTCGCGGTGATGCCGATCTTCGCGCTGGCGAACGCGGGGGTCGCGATCGAGCTCGACGTCCTCGCCGATCGCGACGCCCAGCGCGTGGGCGTCGCGGTCGCCCTCGGGCTCCTTCTCGGCAAGCCCCTCGGCATCGCCGCCGCGAGCTGGCTGGCCGTCGCGAGCGGCGCCGCCTCGCTGCCCGCCGGTGTCTCCTGGGGCGCGATCTTCGCGACCGGCCTGCTCGCGGGCATCGGCTTCACCGTCTCGCTCTTCGTCACGGCGCTCGCTTTCGACGCGCCGGCCCTCGTGGTCGGAGGCAAGCTCGGCACCCTCGCCGGCTCCCTCGTGGCGGCGGTCCTCGGCCTGCTGCTGCTCTCGCGCACGCTCCCGGCGCGGGCCGTTCCGTGAGCTGGGCCGGCGAGATCCGCCCCCTCGGCGAGCGCTCGAGGCGCGCCCTCCAGCTCAGCGCGCCGCGCCTCCTGCTCGCCTCCTTCGCCGGGCTGATCGCCCTCGGCACGGCGGGGCTGATGCTGCTGCCGGGCGTCTACGCGGGCGAGCCCCTCGGCTTCGTCGACGCGCTGTTCACGATCACGAGCGCCGTCTGCGTGACGGGGCTGACCGTGGTCGACGTCGGCGCGACCCTCGCGCCCTTCGGGCAGGTCTGGCTGC
>Ga0105107_10003422_pt1 | contig 10543 bp, 9 predicted proteins | sample PPLLaktember2015_6_FD_79335 | JGI IMG/M metagenome (GOLD analysis project Ga0105107, IMG submission 79335) | Freshwater sediment microbial communities from Prairie Pothole Lake near Jamestown, North Dakota, USA - PPLs Lake P8 Core (1) Depth... | ecosystem: Environmental > Aquatic > Freshwater >... | reverse complement strand
CCCTGTTCCGGAAGGTAAGGTTTCCTTCGCGCCACTTGAATCGTCCGGTAACTTGCCGGGTATTTTCGAATTCTTTTATCTTGAATTCAGCGGAAACGGTTCCTCCGGTCTCAAGGGTCGCAAGGAAGGGTTTTTCGGTCTTATAGGGCTCCTGCAACAGGTGATGGAAGATCGGTTTTAAGGGCGCCGGCAGGATGTTCACAACGAAATCGGCAGCACGCATCGATGGACCCTGTTTAATGGATCCCTTGATTTCAAGGGGCAGAATATCCGCCAGGTCAAATCTGAGCCTGGAAAGCTGCAGAAATCTTTGTTGAAACTGATAGGTTCCATTGCATGACGTGACCATGGGGTTTGTTGCGAGGTTCAGATAATAACGATCATAAAGGGCTTCACCGGCCTTGGCTTCTAAAGCAACGGTAAAGGTCATAAGGGAATGATTAAAGTCGACAACACCTTCCATCTCGGTTGAAAGGGAGATATTTTCCCCTATCAGACTCCCGTCTTTGTTTTTAAATGCCAAATCCGTAAGCGCTAGTTTTGCACTCACCTGCCAGGGTTCGTCCGGCACTCCTGTGACTTTGATCCGGACGAAATCCCCGGCCGAAAGATCCCAATCGGACGGGAGAAGTTGGTAAGCGGCGGCGGCATGGAGAAGTCCGGTCTTTTCCCCCTGAAACATCAGGTTTATCCTGCCGTCTTTTAGGCCAATGGCGAGCAACATATTTTTCAAATCAAAAGTGTTGAAGCGGACTTCCGGGAGTGCGATGGATCTTTTTTCAGTGTCGATGCGGCCGCCCGGGATGTGGATCCGGATATCTTTGATCAGGATGTCCCTGGTTCCCGTGTGAATTTTCATTTGGGGAACTTGCAGGGTCACATTCGTGATATCGACAACGGAATGCCGGCTTGAGATGCCTTCTGCCTTAAGGCTGATGTCCATGAGCGGCAGACGCCCGGCCGATTTTTCGATCAGGGCCAGGCCGTTGATATCGAGTTTCAGGGGAGCAAAGGCGATTTCCCCCCGGCTCATGTCATAGATAAGCGCGGTTTGCATCGATATGGATTGGGCGGCGGATACAGAGATGATCGATGATCCCGTCTTTTCCGAATCAGGCGTTAAAGCAATCCCCTCGCAACGGACTTGAAGATTTTCAAGATTGAGATTTTTATGAGTATGGCTATAACTAAATGGTGATTGCACGTCCATTCTTTGGATTCCCAGATCGACGGCCTGGAGTTTTATCTCTTCGGCTTGGAGCGTGCCGCTGAACTTGAGATCATTAATGTCAAACCTGTTGTTGCTGAAAAGATTCACATGCGGCGCTGTAAAATGCATATTGCGGGAAGAATTTTTAACTTCCAGGGCAAATGATAAGAAAAACGGGTTGTCATTACCTGCTTTGGCATGGATTTTATGGGCTTGAATAGTTTGATCGCCCCAGGACGTCGTGGTTTCTCCGTCAAGAATTTCCCCGGACTGGAATCTGATGTCTCTGAAAAAAAAGAGACTGACAAGCCCCTGAATCATCCTGGCCGGAAAAGAGGAACTTTTTTTTCCGGGCAGGATAAGGGGCCATGTGAAGTTCATGGAAATGCGGTTTATCAGTACGTTTTTTAGAATAAGGGATCTGTGGCCCCATGGCCCTTCAACGCTCATATCCGCCCTGATGAAAGGGAGTTCCATTAAGAAGGCCTGCTGCGTCCTCAGGGGTTTTAAAAAAATACCCCTGGCCTCTAAGGCCATCGGTTGAAAAGAGAAGGAGATGCTTTCGATGGTGCAGGAGGACTCCGTGATTCCAGAGAGCGATCTTTCTATCAGCGGTTTTATTCGTTCAGGATGATAATAGAGATAAAGGCCCATGCCTGAAAGGATAATTGCGACAAAACACAGGGAAAGACCTGAAACCCAAAATATTTTTTTTATGCGCTGCATAAATGTCAAGCTCGAGGTCGCGGAGTGTTCTTGATGGGGATAAAAGGTCTCTTTAAGAACTCGATGCCGGCCGCGAAGTTCGAATTTATGGCGCCGGCCACCCCATGATCGGCACCGTGCTGATGCTGTTCTTTGGGCTACCCTCGATAACCCGATCGCTATACGCCACGTAAACCAGCACATTACGCTTGCGGTCGAAGAAACGCACGACCTGAAGTTTCTTGAATATGAGGCTGCGGTGCTCGTCGAAGACCGGCTCGCCGTCCTTTAGTTCACCGACGATCCGGATCGGGCCGACCTGACGGCAGGCGATGCTGACGTCACTCGTGTCCTCGGCCACACCCAATTCTCCCTTAATTCCTCCTGTTTGCGCACGGGAGATGTGGCAGGCGACGCCTTGGACTTTGAGGTCGTCGAAGCCGTCGATCACGATCTTGTCGTTGGGCCCAAGCCAGCGAAAACGTGTGCTGACCGACCCGGTTGTGCCGCGATCGGGGCGACTGAAAATCCACCATCCTAAGAGCACAATGACCAAAAGAATGCTTACGCCGATGATAATTCCGATCTTTTTCATGACTTCCTGTTTGGATTATGTCTTTTAGGTTTTCCTTCTATTCTTTCAATTGGATCATTTACATAGACTTTTCCTAGTCCAATCGCTGAAGTAATGACTCCCCCTCTCTTATCTTCACTAATTCCCTCAGAATACCCGAGATCCACCGGTACTTTACCTCTTCCACCTTGTGCATCTACTACATATGTCGGGCGAAGAAAACCTGTAGTGGTTCCGCAAAGGTCTCTGCAGATTTCTTTTCCTTTGTAAATTTCTGTTCTAAAATGACCGGTTCCCTCAACAAGATCAGCGTAATATAGATAATAGGGTCTTACTCCCATTCTGCCGAGGCCGTGTACCAAATCTCTCATGACATCTGTTTCATCATTAACTCCCTTTAGCAAAACACTTTGGTTTGCTATGGGGATGCCCAGATCCCTTAAAATTTTAACAGCCTGATAACTTTTATCAGTTATTTCATTTGGATGATTAAAATGGGTGTTTATGAAGAGCTGCGGATTGTTAAGTGACCGGGGCGTATGTTTTTTTAGCATCTCAACGAATTCTTTATCGTCAATAATTTTTTGCGGCCAGACGCACGGGACTCTTGTGCCGATTCTAATTAAATCGAGGTGTTGAATTTCTCTTAGTTTTCCGAGGATTTCATCAAGTTTTTTTGTTGGAATCAGCAGTGGATCACCCCCGGAGATTAAGACATCTCTTATATCTTCGTGAGAGGCGACGTATTTAATTCCCTTAATGATATCCTCTATCGATGGGTTTTTACGGTCGTCGCCTACTTTTCGTTTTCTGGTGCAGAATCTGCAATACATTGAGCACTCGTTTGATACAAACAACAAAACCCTGTCTGGATACCTATGGATTATTGTCCTTGGACCACCCAGCGGAATATCTCCTTCCTCATTTAGCGGATCTTCCGTCAGGTCCATATAATGCTCCAGTTCCTCGACATCAGGAATTGCTTGTTTCCAGATACCGTCATTCATCTTTTCAATGAGGCCGAGGTAATATGTATTTACCCTCATAGGATATTTGGCAATTACATCCTTAAGTCTGGGATCAACTCTTGCCTTCTGCCCGATTAGCCATTTCTCCAAATCTTCGAATGTTTTTATTGAGTTTTTTAAAATATCTTTATATGCCATTAAAAATTCTCCTTATAATAGGCAGCTTGTTTCATTGTTGCATTATTTTAGGAACCAAGTAACTCCAAAATGTTCCTGGAGACTGCAAGCAGATCGGGATCTTTTCGCACTTTTTGGACCGCCCGGCTGACGGCAGAGCGATCCACATGCAGACTGAAAGCCACTTCGCTTCCGGAGATCGATAATTCCTGGGTAGCAATATGTCCGATCACAGCACGCGCTCGTGCAATCTCCAATCGCTTTGTCCGACTTGTCAGCTCCTTTAGGTCGATTTTAAAATAACTGCACGCAGCCATAATTACCCCGGAAAGATTGAGGCCGGAAGACTGCAGCCGCATCCTTCGGTCGTAGGCCTCACCAGCCAGTTTTAACGTTGCTTCGACAAATTCACTGCTTCCCAGGATTCGTTCGTCGCTGGATATTCGAATTCCATTCCGATACGCCGCTTTAACGGCACGCCATCCGCCGGCAGAACGGATTAATCCGCCGCCGGCCAGTTCAGGGCCGGTCTTCCTGGCTGACCACTCGATAAGATGCTTCTGGAGGTTTTTCCTTGCAACTGAAACGCTCTTTCCGAAGAGCGATAATACGTACTTGGTATCCTGCCATGGTCGGGATTCTTTTCCCATCAGCGCACTTTGACCGGTGAAAGGGTAAACGGTCAATGCGGTAATATCTTCGACGATTCCGGAGCGGACCGGGTTGAGGTGGATATAGGCTACCAACTGCTCAAGATATCGATTCTGTTCGCAAAGGATTGACTTGTACCGGTTTTGGAAAAGGTGGCCGCAGCGTTCATGTCGTTTGTTGTACCTCACTGCGTAGCCAGTCAAAAGTCGTCGCATGATCGTTGCGATGGGAACGCTGCCGGTGCGTAAAAGGAGATGCGCATGATTGGGCATCAGCGCCCAGGCGTAACACGGGGTAAACGTTTCTTGCAGCAGACTGGAAAGCCGTTCAAGAAAATCCCTACGGTCCTTATCATCCTGGAAAATCGACTTTTTTTCGATCCCTCGAATAATGATGTGGTGCATGGCACCTGGGGCATCTATGCGGGCTTGGCGCGGCATATGTCTCAAATACAGAATCAGCTGACGTTTGTCAACAAAGAAACAACGTCCCTTTGATGCCAATCGGGAACTGTGCTGACCGGCATTCAGTTTTCAGAGCCGATGATCAAGGGAGATGAGTTGTCCGTCGAAATTATTCCCAGGCCGAAGAGAAAGCAGCTATGCCTTCCATGCCCGCCGAACAGTCGCTTCAGGCATTGGATAATGCCTGGTATTTAATGTGTATATTTCCCCGTTGGCCTGGGTGGCAGTGGCGGCCAGAATGGCGTCATTGATATCGGTGCCATGGCGGGAGTTCCATCTGCGATAAAGCTCGCCCGCCTTGTCGATGAGGTGTTGATCAACCGGTGCGGTATGAAACTGAGATAGGAATAAAATGAGAACATCGGAATCGATAAATACTTTCAACGCCTGTGCCTTTCCTGTGATTTGCGCATAGTATCCCTGATCGATTGCACGGTTTCGGCCGCCGATTCATCGCGCTGCCAGCTTCCAAAGGTATGGGCCAAAATATCGAAATCCTGTTCGGCGACAACCTTTTCAGAATAACACCGTACGGCATTTTCAAGAACGGCCTTTTTTGATGTTCCCAACTTTTTTGCCAGCAGTCCGATATGCTGAATCACGGCTTCATCGATTCGGGTTGACATAATCTTATCCATGATGACCTCCAATTTCTTACGTAAGAATATAACGTAAGAAATTAAGCCTGTCAAGCAGGGGCATGGGCAGAAGAGGCATGGGCGGTGTTAGAACCTTTTTTCCTCGATTTCAATTGCAAAATCATCATGGTTCAAAAATTCGACCACGGATCCAAGATCCTGATTAATATTCTGAATATAAAGTTCGGTGGTCCTGACATTTTTTATTCCTGACCCCTGAAATAAGACACGGAGTTGGTGCTCTCATCCTTTTCTGTTATAATCCGTGTTCAGGTTCTGTACTCATAATAGGGGGACAAAATGACGGACTTTGCAGTTCTTTTAAAAAAGGGACGCTCGATTCGGGACCATGAGGATAAGGAAGTTCCTTATGGCAAAATGTTGTACGATCGGGCAAACTGATTGATGAACAGGCCGGCTGAACTCATGCTCCAGGGCTTTATTTTATCCAGCGACCAGATAACAGCGGAAAACCAGACCCGCCTGGTTTTCCAGGGACGGTTATCCGACGGCCGGCGATTTCACTGGGCCGTCACCCGGCCCGGCATCGTCTTTTTCATTGACCGCAATGAGGTCTGGACACCCCCCGGAGCTGTGCGCAAAGATGTTAAACTTTGCAGTATGCGCGGGAAATCGGTGGATGCCCTGTATTTTAAAAACACCCTTGAATTGAATCGGGTCCGCAAGGAATGCGATGCTCGCAATATTCCCACGTATGAGGCTGACGTAAACCTTGTCGCCCGCTTTTTGATGGAACGATTTATTATGGGCGCGCTCTCCTTTAAAAGCGATCCGGTCCAGGTAAAAGATAACACGCTCTATTTTATTGATCCGACCGTTAAGCCTTCAGAATATCTGCCCGGCTTAAAACTTCTATCCATCGATATCGAATGTTCAGCAGGGATGGATCTCTATTCTATCGCCCTTTTCGGGAAAGATCTTGCGACAGTGCTCATGGTGGATGCGAACCACAGAGCAGGTGCCAATGCAGATAAATATAGGGGCTTCAAAAACGAAAAAGAACTGCTGCTTTCCTTTTTCAATAGGGTTCGAGAATACGACCCGGATGCCTTGATCGGCTGGAACCTGGTAGGTTTTGATCTGCAATGGCTGGCACGAAAATGTGAAACGCTGGGACTAAAGTTTAATATCGGCGCCGACGGTCCGGCAGAGATCCTCTCCCCGGGTAAAACGACCAACCGGTGGATTGCCCGCATACCCGGAAGGGCGGCCTTGGACGGCATTACCATGCTTCGAAGCGCTTATGTCCAGACAGAAGGCTATTCCCTGGCTGCTGTTGCCGGGAACGTGCTCGGCCGCCGGAAGCTCATCGATAAATCCGGACTTGAAAAGGTGGAAGAAATAAGCCGCCTATTTCATGAAGACAAAGTGAGCCTGGCCCAATATAACCTTCAGGACGCAAGACTGGTTTATGAAATCTTTGAAAAGCTCAGCCTCTCCCAGCTTGCTGTCCGGCGTTCACAATTGACCGGTTTGCCGATCGACCGGGTAGGCGGCAGTGTGGCCGCCTTTGACTTTTTATACCTGCCTCGCCTGCACCGGCACGGTTACGTTGCCGATACGCATCCCCAACCTCCTGAAGATGCCAAGCCGGCTCCCGGCGGCCTGGTGTTTGACAGCATCCCGGGCTTTTATCATAACATTGCGGTCTTTGACTTTAAAAGCCTATATCCCAGCATCATCTTAACCTTCAGTATCGACCCGCTTGCCGCCAACGTCATTTTGCATGGTTCCGGGAATAATCAGCGGGATGTTGCGAAAGGGTATGGCAAGACTGTCAAAGGCCCGGCCGGGCTTGAATTTGCCCAAGAATATGCCATCCTGCCTTCCATTATCCAGGAACTCTGGGGTGAACGCGAAAAGGCTAAAAAGTCCAGGGACGCCACGTTATCCCACGCCGTAAAAATCATCATGAATTCTTTTTACGGGGTTCTGGGCAGCACCGGGTGCCGTTTTTATGACCCGCGTTTGGCCGGAAGCATTACCCGCATCGGCCACTGGATTTTAAATTTTTCCCGTAAATTCATTGAACAGGAAGGGTATCCGGTCATTTATGGCGATACCGATTCTCTGTTTGTTCATCTGGGACCGGATCAAGGCAAATCAGTCCATGAGATTGTCAGCAGCCTTTCCGGAAAACTCAATAGTTACCTGAAAGAAGAATTGAAGCAGCGTTTTAACGTGGAAAGCAGGCTGGACGTTGAATTTGAAAAACTGTTTATCCGGTTTTTTATGCCGACTATCCGCGGCCAGGATACAGGCTCTAAAAAACGCTATGCCGGCCTGTATACTGCTGAAGACGGCAAAACAGAGCTGTATTTTGCCGGCTTGGAATCAACCCGCCGCGACTGGACCGAACTTGCCAAAGATTTCCAGGCAGACCTTTTTACGCTTCTGTTCAATATGAAAGAACCTGCGGAGTTCAAAGAGGAACTCCGCAAGTTGGTTCAAAGTCGTCATAAGGAGTTATATGCCGGCAAGCTGGATGACAAGCTTGTCTATAGAAAGGGGATCAGCAAGCGGCTTAAGGATTATACCAGAAATGTCCCCCCGCATGTTCGGGCCGCCCGGATGCTGGACCAGCTTGATGGGAGAATAATCCGTTATGTGATGACAACCTCCGGGCCCGAACCTGTCCAAAAACGTTCCGGGGCAGGGTATGACTATGACCATTACAGTGAAAAACAACTGGCTCCGATCGCGGATATGGTTTTAAGGTTTTTAGATATGGACTACCTTTCAATTGTCAAAAACCAAATGCAGCTGAATCTGTTTTAATACCGTATTTTTGACCTTCATATAAAGGCTATCATTTATAGACAAAACGTTCATAAGCGCCTAACCTGGTATAGAATATCCATCAAAAAGGAAAAGCCATGCCAAATTTGGAACTGGTGCTTAAAGCCGATGTCGCGGGAACTCTTGAAGCGATCAGCACAACCCTCCAGGCCATCAATATTTCGGGGGTAGATTTAAAAATCATTCAGGCCGGTGTGGGGCCGGTTTCCAAAGCAGATCTTCTGATGGCCCAAACAGGAAATAAACTGGTGATCGGATTCAATGTTAAAGCTGCACCGAAATTGGAAAAGCAGATCATTGAATCCGGAATCGAGGTGCGGCTTTATGAGGTTATCTACAACTTATCGAAAGATGTAGAAAATATTTGCCGGCAGTTAGAAGCCAAGGAACCAAAAGAAAAAATAACCGGGGAAGGGAAGGTCATTGCCACCTTTAAGGCCGGCAAGGGAATGATCATTGGGTGTGAAGTCACGAAGGGGATTGTTGAATCAGGAAAACATTTTCGAATAATAACCGCCATGGGACCATCCTATACGGGAAGGATTGAATCACTCCAAATTGAGAGAAAGGCGGTTAAAATAGGCAAAATCGGCCAACAGGTCGGTATTCATATCCCGAACTGGGAAAAAGCTAAGGCCGGTGATCTGATTGAGTGTTTTGAAGCCGTTTCTGCCAAAGACGGTATCTGGCGCCCGAAACCCGGTATTTTTAACCTTTAACTTCAAAAGGCTTCTGCAACATCGAGATTTAAAAAGAGTCCAAAGATGATCCATAAAATAGGTGACATACTCAAACAAAAGCGGGAAAAAAGAGAGGCGGTCTTTTCCTTTGAGGTTTTTCCGCCCAAGACGCCCGGGGGAACCCGCAGCCTGTTCAACGCGGTTGCGGAACTTTCGGCCCTGGCACCCGATTATATTTCGGTGACCTATGGCGCCGGGGGATCCACCGCCGCGCCGACACTCGATTTTTCACAGTTTTACCTTTTCCGGCGGGCGCCGCTCCGGAACGTATGTATGCGGAATCAAATCCTGGTTCCATGCCTTTGATACATACAAGTTGCAATAGCAGCTGCCGTATTCGGCAATATCCGGAATACTGTAGACACAGGGGCAAATAATATCCCTGTCATTTTGACGATCTCCGGAAAGCAGCCGGCAGGGGCACCCCAGGTATCCGTAACGACTTTTATTTTGAAGAAGCCCCTCAAGCAGCTCAAAGGTTGTCTCCATATTGCGGTTGAAATAGTATCCCTTCGGTTCCTGAACCTTTTTCATGCGTTCATACAATTCCTTTGCATCCATTTTGTCGCCCCTTTTTCTAACTGAATAAAAATTCACCGCACAGCGGAAATCCCAACGTCCGGAAAACCGGAAACATCAAGGGTTTTATTAATATCACTTTAATTTCATGGAACAAAATTTATATATAGGGGTGATGATGTATTTTTATGGATTTGAATGTGTATTTTCAGTGATTCAGGCGCATACAAGCTTTCCGGCAGCAGTTCCTTTACATCGATAATTCGGGCATTATATTTTAAATACGGGTTTAAAAGGAGGGAAGCAGCCATGGAACTTGATAGCGCCTTAAGGGACGATGATTGCGAGTCGGAGGAAAGCTGTGAATTGCCGGACCCTGATTTCGAAAAAACCATCACCGAATGTATTTGCCCCAGATGCGGGGTGCGGCATAAAATGAATTTATGGTGGACGGGCTGGGGAGTGCCGCGAAAGTTCTGTAATGCCTGTCGGAAAAGCGTCTGCATTTATGATGTTAACGAATCCTTTTCTGTGAATATCAATTCTGAATAGAAAATCAGCTGACTGATTCGATTTCACTTGCGGGTTTCCGCGGGTCCAGCCGGACAACCGGCTGCCTTGCCGGTATTCTCCTTTAAAAATAACGCCAGGTCGGGCGGCCCAGGGGTTGATTCGAAATAATGAACACCATCGCACTCACAAGCAATGCGTTAAGAATCCTCGAGGAACGGTACCTGCGCCGCGACGCCGAACGGCGAATCACGGAGACTCCCCAACAGCTCTTTGAGTCAGTGGCTGCCGGGGTGGCGTACGCCGAACTTCTGATCGGCAATGCCGGGCAGATGTCTGCCTGGCAGCAAAAATTCTATGACATGCTGGCGGCACTCGATTTTTTGCCCAATTCGCCCACCCTCATGAATGCCGGCAAACCCATTGGGCAGTTGAGCGCCTGTTTTGTGCTGCCGGTGGAAGACTCGATCGAAGGAATCTTTGAGACGCTCAAACAGATGGCGCTGGTTCAACGTACCGGGGGGGGCACCGGTTTCTCTTTTTCCAAGCTGCGGCCAAAAGGAGATG
>Ga0105107_10003420_pt1 | contig 10545 bp, 7 predicted proteins | sample PPLLaktember2015_6_FD_79335 | JGI IMG/M metagenome (GOLD analysis project Ga0105107, IMG submission 79335) | Freshwater sediment microbial communities from Prairie Pothole Lake near Jamestown, North Dakota, USA - PPLs Lake P8 Core (1) Depth... | ecosystem: Environmental > Aquatic > Freshwater >... | reverse complement strand
TGGAAGGTGGCGAGCCCGGAGATCGCGTGGCCGCTCGTGCACCCCCCGGCGTACCGCGCGCCGAAGCCGACCAGGAAGCCGCCGACCACGATGAGCAGCGGCCCGCCCGGCGTGACCAGCGCATCCCAGCCGAAGAGCTCCGGGGGGACGATACCGGCAGGCTGCTGCAGCCCGAGCTCGACGAGGTCGGCGCGGGTCGCATCGGAGATATGCCCTCCGGCGTCGGGCATGCCGAACAGCCGCACCGCCACGAAGCCTCCGGCGGCCATCCCGAGGACGAAGACGAGGTTCCACCCACCGGTCCGGCGCCACTCGTAGCGCAGATAGCGCGGCTTCCAACGCTCCGGCACCGGCACCGCCGCGCAGAGATGGCGGAGGTTGGACGAGACGCCGAACGTTTTCCCCCCGAGCAGGAGGAGGAGCGGAACGACCAGGCCGATGAGCGGGCCCGCGACGTACCAGGGCAGCGGAGCGGTGAGAGGTCCGAGCATGCTTACGGCGGAAAAGATAGCCGGGCGGCCCGCCTCCGCGCCTACGCAGCGGCGGGGACCGGAGGCATCCTCCCTCCGATCCCCGCCAGTTCACCTACTGCCGCGTTCCGATCAATCCTGATCCGTGACCCTGCGCTCCTGGCTGGCGCGCCGCTCCTCGAGCAGCTCCTGGTAGCCTTCCTCGTCGAGGTGGGTCACCGCGATCCAGGCGTGCGACATCTCGTCGGCCGTGCGGCTCCCGCCATCGACCCAGAGATCCGGGTCCACGACGTTCGGGTTGTTCGACGTGTTGTCGTACCACTGCTTCATGATGAGGACCGCACCCGCCGGCACGAGCGGAGCTGCGTCGGGCGCGTAGATATGGCTCTGGTGCCAGACCGCGCTCCAGTTCGAGATCATGCTGATGACTTCGATGCGACCCGTTTCGGGATAGAGGATCTCCAGCGAGGCCGATCGCATCCGCAGGTGACCATGCGGCTGGAAGCTGTCGATGCGCACCGGGTGATCGAACGTCTGGAAGCCCTGCGTCATGGCCGTGCCGTGCGGCTTCATCAGCAGCTCACCCTGGCGGATCCCGTAGAGGGCCAAGTCCTGCTTGTACTCGTATTGGTAGCCCTCGGGCCACAGCCACAGGCCCATCTCCACCACGTTGTCCTCGACGACCTGGTCGGTCGCGTTCGCGCCGAGACCGCCGGGGAAGAGGTGGATGTCCCACGCGACGTACGAATCAGCTGGGAGGATCCGGCACACGCCCTCAGGAATCAGCTCGCCCGCCTTCCCCATCGCATACTCGCTCGCCCGATTCCCCGTCGCCTCGAACGACCCGTCGTCCTCCATGCGCGAGAACGTCGAGTTCGCGTGGTGCACCACCGCTTTGGCGGGTCCCGGCGCGGGCTTCACCTGGATCGCGCGTATGCAGCGGTCCGAAGTGACTCCCACCGGTACGATGGGGCGATGCCACATGTCGAGGCCCGCCGGCGGAATGTCGATCGGCGTCGAGCGCACGATCACGTCCGGCGGCCCGAACTCGGGCGTGAATCGCCACTCGTCGGTGTCGAGAACCGGGGCGAGCGTCGGCATGTCGGCGGGATCACCCATCGGCGCCCCCTGGTCCACCCACGACACGATCGTGTGGATCTGATCCGGCGATAGGCGCCAGTCGTGCTCCAGCTCCTGAATGCCGATGTCCCGGTCGTACGCATACGGAGGCATCAGCTCGTTGGCCACCTGCTCGCGGATACGGCGCGCATAGCGGCGGGCATCCTCGTAGGTCAGGAGGTCCATCGGCCCGATTCCGTTCGGACGGTGGCACACCGCGCAGTTGTCGCGGATGATGACGGCCACGTCCTTCGCGTAGGTCACCTCGGCGACGTCCGTCGTCGAGGCGAAGCCCACCTGGGCGCTCAGCGGACTTTGGAAGGCGAACGTCGCGACCGACGCGACGGCGGCTCCGATCGCGCGTGCACGCGCTGTACGACCCTGCAGGTTCATGTTGTCTCCCCAAGGAAGGCGTGGAACCGGTAGCGGGACCGCCACCTCCGGGGCCCGAGGCCCTCGACCTCGGACCCCTCGATTACCGGCGCCCCTCGCGCGCCGGTGGAGGTGCTGCGACTCGCTCCCAAGCTGCAGACGCAGGGCATGGGGGCGGGAGTCGGGAAAAAGCCGCTCCGGCGTGTAGGGGAAATCCCTACAGCTTCCTCAGCGTCCGGACGGTGGCCTTCGCGGCAGCTGCACCGTGAACGTCGACCCGTGACCGGGATCGCTCTGCACGGCGATGTGGCCCGAGTGCGCCCGCACGAGACCCTGCGCGACGGACAGGCCCAGGCCGGCCCCTTCGGCCAACTCGGGTCGCTTCCGCTGGAATGGCGCGAAGATGTCGCCGCGCTCCTCTTCCGACATGCCGATCCCGTGGTCACGGACGGCGACTCGCGCCTCTTCGTCGTCGACGTCCACCGCCACGTCGATCCGTCCTCCGTCGGGCGAGTACTTGATGGCGTTCGAGAGCAGGTTGGCGATGACCTGCTCCATACGATGCGCATCCGCGCGAACGATCACCGACACCTGGGGTCGCGAGAAGACGATCTCGTGTCGGGTAGTCGTCGGCCGGTAGAATCTCACGATCTCCTCGGTGAGCCTCGCGAGATCGAGGTCCTCGAGCTCGAGCGACACGTCACCGGCCTCGATGCGGGTGGCGTCGAGGAGGTCGTCCAGCATGCGCGTGAGGCGCTCGAACTGTCGCTGGAGAAGCGAGATCGTCGTGCTGCGCTCCTCCTGAGGGCGATCGTACGCGAGCGCGTGCAGAGCCATTTGAATGCCGCCGATTGGGTTGCGGAGGTCGTGCGCCACGCCCGCAGCGAAGGCGCGCTGCCCCTCCCGCATCCTCGCGAGCGCCTCGGCCATCTCGTTGAACGACCTGGCCAGATCCGCGCTCTCGGCCGGCCCCTGCTCTTCGGCGCGGGCATCCTCGTCTCCGTGACGGAATCGGGCGATCGTCTCCTCGAGCTCGATGATCGGTCCGACGATGTAGCGGCGCGCGCCGACGACCGTCAGGACGAGACCGACGAGCAGCAGGGAGGCCACGCCGATGCCGGTCAGATTGGCCCGTCGATTGATCTCCATGGCACGCTCATAGGCGCCCGAGACCTGCGATTCGTTCACATCGCGGAGCGATTCGATCGAAGCCAGAGACGCCTCGAGCTCCTCGAGTGTCTCACGCGTGATCTCTTCGACCCCGCGACTCGCGGCTTCCAAGCTGCTCCGTTCCGCCCGGAACTGCTCGATCCGCCGCCCTGCCTCGGCGATGAGCGCCCGTTCGGCGTCACTGGCGGACAGGGCATCGGCCTGCGCCAGGAGTGCGGCCAGTCGCTCGCCGGTCTCGTCTCGCAGGCTGAGCAGGGCGCTGTCGCGGGATGCGATGAAGAGATTCGAGAGGCGCTGGTACGTCAGCATGGAAAGCTCGAGCTCGGCCGCGATCGCCATGCTGCGCGTATCCCGGTTCACGACGACGATGGCGTCGCGGAGCCGTGTGGATGACCAGACGAGGGTGCCCGCGGCCAGGATCGACAACGCGCCGAGGACGCCGGCCACGACGACCACCGCCCATTTGATCGAGGGGCGTGCTCGCCCCTGAGCGCGATTCGACCTGTCCACTCGTGCCCGTGTGACCGGGACCATCGTCCCTTCCCAGGTATGCGTCTTTCTCGATACCTGGCCTCGAGTCAGCAGGGTCCGTGCAACGAGGTCAGGACCCGCTCGAGTCCGGGTCTTCGCCCGCCGTGCCCACGACCACCCGCCCGATCGCGCTCAGCCACGCGTATCCCACGACTCCGGCCGTCAGCGAAGCGAGCAGGATCGAGAGCTTGGACGCCGTGACCAGAGAGGGGTCCTCCACGAACGCGAGGTTCGTGATGAAGATCGACATCGTGAAGCCGATTCCGCCCAGGATCCCCGCGCCCGCCACGTGCCGCCATCCGATGTCACCGGGGAGCCGACAGAGCCCGAAATGAACGGCCAGGAAGCTCAGGAGGGTGATGCCGAGCGGCTTGCCGATCATGAGGCCCGCCATGATGCCGATGCCATTCGTGGTCGTCAGCGCGGCGACCGACTCCGCGTCGAGGACGATGGCCGTGTTCGCCAGCGCGAACACGGGCAGGACGATGAGTGCCACCGGCCTGTGCAGGGACAGCTCGAGCCGATGTGACGGAGACTCCTTGCCCTCACCCCCCGCGGGGAACGGGATCGCGAACGCGAGCAGCACGCCGGTGATCGTGGCATGCACGCCCGAGCTCGCCATCAGGAACCACATCGCCACGCCCCCGATCAGGTAGGGCGGCATGGCCGTCACGCGCACGCGATTGAGGATGCCGAGAAAGGAGAACACACCGAGAGCGCCCGCCAGATGGGCGAACGAGATGTCCGTCGCGTAGAAGACCGCGATGACGACGATGGCGACCAGATCGTCGATCACGGCCAGCGCGACGAGGAACACCTTGAGCGAAGAGGGCACGCGGCTGCCGAGCAAGGCGATGACGCCGAGCGCGAACGCGATGTCCGTCGCCATCGGGATGCCCATGCCGGCCTGGGTCGGCGTTCCGGCGTTGAGCGAGAAGTGGATCAACGCAGGGAGCACGACGCCTCCCACGGCCGCGAGCACCGGCAGCAGCGCTCGCCTGGTATCCGACAGCTCGCCGACGTAGAGCTCGCGCTCGAGCTCCAGCCCGATGAGCAGGAAGAAAATCGCCATCAGGCCGTCGTTGACCCAGTGCTCCAGGCTGCGTCCCAGGACCTCGGCGTGCCACAGGTCGATCCACGCCCCGCCCCACGCCGAGTTCGCGAGCACGAGCGAGATGACTGTGCATCCGAGCAGCACGAACCCACCGGCTTTCTCGGAGTCGATGAACTCCTTGAACGTGCGCGAGAGCGGCGCGCGCCCGCCGTCGGGCTGGGAGGGCGCGGGTTGCGACGCCATCAGCGGACCTCCGTGCTGGGTATGTCGGTGAGGGTGCGCACGGCGTGGCACGGCCAGGACAGGAGCGCGGTGAGCTCGGCCGCCACACGCTCCGCCTCCGCCCGCGAGCCGAAGAGGCCGAACACGCTCGAGCCGCTTCCCGACATCAGCGCGAAGCGTGCGCCTCGGGACTCGAGCGCGTCGAGCGCGCGCCGGACCTCCGCGTGTTGCGTCGAGATGATGGGCTGAAAGTCGTTGACCGCCTGCAGGGCAACGTCGTCCCAGGAACGCGGCGATGGAGCCGACGACTCAGGGGTTTCTGCGCTCGCGCCAAGTCGCGAATCGCTCAAGGCGCCGTACGCCTTCGCCGTCGATACGTGCACGGGCGGCGACACCAGCACCAAATCCGCAGTCGGGAGAGGGGTCATGGGCTCCAGAATCTCGCCCCGGCCCCTGCCCCGAGCCAGCGGCCTCCCGGAGAGGAAGAACGGCACGTCGGAGCCGAGCTGCTCGGCGGCCTCGCTCACTCGTCGGTCCTGTTCAGGGACGTCGAGCAGCTTCGCGAGGCATCGTAGCACGGCGGCCGCGTCGGACGAGCCGCCGCCCAGCCCCGCGCCGGCCGGGATGCGCTTCGTCAGGCTGACGGCGATCCCGCCCTCGTACCCCAGGCATCCTGCGAGCCGCGCGGCCGCGCGATAGGCCAAGTTGTCGGTGACCGGTCCGAGGTCCGCGTTCTGCACGTCGAGCTCGATGCCTTCTGGGCACAGCTCCACCTCGACCTCGTCCGTCAGGTCGATCGCCTGGAACAGCGTATCGAGGTCGTGATAGCCGTCCGTGCGGCTCCCCAAGACGCGGAGGCGGAGGTTGACCTTCGCGGGCGCGAGCACCCGGACGACCGACGTCACGTCTCGGCGGGTCGTGACGCCTCGACGACTTCGGTCGTGTCGCGCTCCACCGCGCGCTCGACCCGCTCTTCCGCGGAGCCCACGTCGCCGAGCGAGAGGCCGAGCTTCCACGCATACCAGAGGCCGATGGCCGTGATGGGGATCCAGCCGCCGAAGTGGTAGCCGAACGCGAAGGCGAGCGCCTGCGCCTCCGGCACGCCGTACACCTCGCTCAGCGCGATATTCGCGGCGAAATGGAACGTGCCGAAGAAACCCGGTGCCGCGGGGAGTGCGACGCCGAAGCCGACGAGAGCCTCGGTGAAGATTGCGGACATGAAGCCCGTGTGGATGTCGAAGGCGAGCATCGCGAGCCAGAACGAGATGCCGTGCCAGGCCCAGAACCCGAGCGTCCAGGCGAAGCCCAGCGCGAGGAGCCGCGGGTTTCGCATGATCGCGAGCGAGCCGAGGAATGCTTCGAGCCCCCCGAGCAGCGGCGTCGAGACGGACGTCGGTAGGTAGCGCGCGCCCGCGTGCGCGGCCCGCGCGAACGCGCGCGGCCAGGCCGCGAGCACGATCAGGACGAGAAGCACGATCACGACGGCGATCACCCCGGCTCTCAGGACCGCACCCCCCGTCCCACCGGACAGAGCCCCGCCCGCCGGAAAGCCCTCCGTGAAGATCGGAAGGACGAGGAACAGCAGCAGAACGACCCCGTCCATGAAGCGTTCCACCACGAGCGTACCGAACGCCGCGCTCGCCGTCACCGGCTCCAACCGGCTGAAGGCGTAGGCGCGTGCGAACTCGCCCACGCGGGCCGGGAGCACGTTGTTCGCCATGAAGCCGATCGACACACCGGCGAACCGCGACCGCAGGCGAGTGTCGGGCTTCACCGGTGCGAGCAGAACGTTCCAGCGGAGCGCGCGAATGAAGAAGCCGAACGTCGCGACGGCCACGGCGGCGAGCAGCAGCCACATGTTGCCAGCCCGGATATTCGCCCAGAGCTCGTCGAACGCGACGTCGTTGAGCGCGAACCACAACAGGACGATCGTGACGGCCAGCCCCAGGACCAGCGTGCCCCAGTGTTTCCTCACAGTGGCTTCCTCATGCCCGCGGCCGCGCGCGCCGGAGGATCTCGGCCATGTCACGCACGGCGCCCTCCATCCCGGTGAGCACCGCACGAGACACGATGCTGTGCCCAATGTTGAGCTCCTCGATTTCGGGGATGGCCGCGACCGGGTGGACGTTCTCGTACGTGAGGCCGTGGCCGGCGTGGACAGCCACGCTCAGCTTGCGCGCAATCGAAGCCGCACGGTTGAGGCGTTCGAGCTGCTGGCGTCGGTCGTCGCCGCGGGTGTTCGCGTACTCGCCCGTGTGCAACTCGACCGCGTCGACGCCGAGGTCGACCGACGCGCGAATCGCGGACTCGTCCGGATCGATGAACAACGACGTCCGTATGCCGGCCTCCGACAGACGCTGGAGCGCTCGACGGGTCGCTTCGAGCTGACGAGCGTCGCCGAGCGCGAGCCCGCCCTCCGTGGTGATCTCCTCTCGCTTCTCGGGCACCAGCGTCGCTTGCAGGGGCCGGAGCTCGCAGGCGATGTCGACGACCTCCGAGGACGCGGCGAGCTCGAGGTTCACGCCGGTCCGCACGGTCTCCATCAGCAGACGCAGATCGCGGTCCTGGATGTGACGCCGGTCCTCGCGCAGATGCACCGTGATGCCGTCGGCGCCACCGAGCTCGACGAGCACGGCCGCGCGCACCGGGTCGGGCTCGTCGGTGCGGCGAGCCTGCCGGACCGTGGCCACGTGATCGATGTTCACATAGAGCCGCATGGCATCCGCAGACCGACGGTCCGCCTCCTCGAAAGGACGGAGCGAAGATAATCAAGCGAAGGTCGATTGGGCCGGACGAGCCGATTGGCTGCCCGTCCCTTCGACCCACTGCTAGCGATCTACTGCGCGTCCTTCAGGCTATGCTCTCGACCCTCACGCCCGAGCGCGCGGCGAGGCGGCCCAGGATCGCCCGCGGGACCCACGCGGTGAGCATCACCCGCGAGTCCTCCTCCGCACGCCCCACGACCTCGCCCTCACGGTAGAGCGCCGCGATCGCCTCGCCGTCCGTGGACGGAAGGTTCACCACCACGTGCGCCAGTCGGGCCAGCACGCGAGCCCGGAGCGTCTCGCGGAGCGCCCCCAGCGAGCGCTCGTCGTGGGCCGACACGAAGACCGCCGGTTCGGGAGCGATGCCGTGGATGCGCTCCCTGAGCGCTTCCTCTTCGGCGTGCGTGAGCCGGTCGATCTTGTTGAAGACGAGGATCGTGTCCTGCTGGTCCAGGCCGAGATCCTCGAGCACGCCGTTCACGACCTCGTAGTGCTCTTCCCAGTCCGAGTGAGACGCGTCGATGACGTGGAGCAGCACGTCCGCCTCGCGCGCCTCCTCGAGCGTCGAACGGAACGATGCGACCAGGTCGTGCGGCAGCTTGCGGATGAAGCCGACCGTGTCGGTGACGAGGGCCTCGTGGCCGGAGCCGAGCGGAACCGCTCGAGTCGCCGAGTCGAGCGTGGCGAAGAGCCGGTCCTCGACGAACAGCTCGGCGCCGGAGAGCGCCTCGAGCAGCGACGACTTGCCCGCGTTCGTGTAACCGACCAGCGACGCGCGGAACTTGTTGCTCCTCCCCTGCCGCTGGACGGCCCGGGCTTTCGTGACGTCGCCGAGCTTGCGCCGCAGCTCGCTGATGCGCTTGCCGATGAGCCGGCGGTCGGTCTCGAGCTGCGTCTCGCCCGGGCCCCGGAGACCGATGCCGCCTCGCTCGCGCGAGAGGTGGGTCCACATGCGCTTCAGGCGCGGAAGAAGGTACTCGAGCTGCGCCAGCTCGACCTGCATCTTCGCTTCTTTCGAGCGCGCGCGTGTCGCGAAGATGTCGAGGATCAGCTCGGAGCGATCCATGACGCGCACGCCGAACAGCTCCTCCAGGCTCTTGCCCTGGGCGGGGCTGAGCTCCTCGTCGAAGATCACCAGGTCCGCACCCGTCTCGCGGACCGTCGCGGCCACCTCGTGCGCTTTGCCCTCGCCGATGTAGTAGCGTGGATGTCGTTGCGCGACCCGCTGCACGACGGAGCCGACGACGCCGCAGCCCGCCGTATCGGTGAGCCTCGCCAACTCCTCGAGGTGCTCGTCGGCGAGCCGCTTGGGCAGATCACGATCGGGAGCACCCACGAGCACGGCACGCTCCATCGGCGTCCGCAGATCGATCAGCTGGGTAGGGATTTCGGTTCCTCTTCGACTAAGTGCTGGACTAAAGGGCTCGACGAATGGGCCCGACGTGAGAAGTCCTCGTGCCTCCTACGCACGACGATCGGTGCACGTTCCGTGCGCCCCGCGCGGCCCATCAACCCGTGGGCTCCGTTCCCGCACCTCCGCCCCTGCGACGCTTCGCCCACCAGGCCAGGCGCTCCGCGATGGCGATCTCGGCGCCGGTGCTCGCCGGCCGATAGAAGATTTCGCCGCGCAGGGACTCCGGCAGATACTCCTGCTCGGCGACGCCCTCCGGCTCGGCCGGATCGTACCGGTAGCCGCTCCCGTAACCCAGCTCCTTCATGAGCCCCGTCGGCGCATTACGGATGTGCAGCGGCACCGCCGCGCCCGGTGTCTCGCGCGCCTTGGCGAGCGCCGCGCCCCACGCCTCGTACGCTCGGTTCGACTTCGGGGCGGTGGCCAGATAGATCGCCGCCTCGGCGAGCGCGAGCTCGCCCTCCGGTGAGCCGAGGAAGTGGAACGCGTCCTTGGCGGCGACGGCGACCTGGAGCGCCGCGGGATCGGCGAGGCCGATGTCCTCCACCGCCATGCGCACCAGCCGGCGTGCGATATAGAGCGGGTCCTCGCCGCCGTCGATCATGCGCGCGAGCCAGTAGAGCGCGCCGTCGGGATCGCTGCCGCGCACCGCTTTGTGCAGCGCCGAGATCAGGTTGTAGTGCTCTTCGCCGCCTTTGTCGTAGGTGGCGAAGCGGTGCTGGAGCGCCTCCCGGGCGGCGGCGAGGTCGATGCGGCCACCTCGGCCCACCAGAGCGGCCGCCGCTTCGAGCACGCCGAGCGCCCGACGCGCGTCGCCGTCGGCCGCGACCGCGATGAAGTCGAGCGCGTCGCCCTCGATGGTGAGCGACTCGCCGCCGAGACCGCGCTCCGCATCCTCGAGCGCCTCGCGAAGGATCGCTCGCAGATCGTCGGGTGACAGCGCATTCAGCACGTAGACCGGCGCCCGCGAGAGCAGCGGCCTCACCACCTCGAACGAGGGATTCTCCGTCGTGGCCCCGATCAGGATCACGGTGCCGCGCTCCACGTGCGGGAGGAACGCGTCCTGCTGCGCCTTGTTGAAGCGGTGGATCTCGTCGCAGAAGAGGATCGTTCGCCGTCCCGTCGAACGGAGCCGCCCGTCGGCCTCGGCGATGATCTCGCGCACGCGCGCGACCCCCTCGGTGACGGCGCTGAGCGCGACGAACGTCGTGTTGCTCTCGGCGGCAACCAGGCGAGCGAGCGTCGTCTTTCCACTTCCCGGAGGACCCCAGAGAATCATGCTCGACGGACGTCCGGCGTCGAGCATCGCCCGAATCGCCTTTCCGGGGCCGAGCAGGTGCTCCTGTCCCCGGAACTCCGCGAGCGTGCGGGGCCGCATGCGCGCGGCCAGCGGTGCGGCCAGCGGTGCCCCAATGGCGCGTTTCGCGCGGA
>Ga0105107_10003419_pt1 | contig 10546 bp, 5 predicted proteins | sample PPLLaktember2015_6_FD_79335 | JGI IMG/M metagenome (GOLD analysis project Ga0105107, IMG submission 79335) | Freshwater sediment microbial communities from Prairie Pothole Lake near Jamestown, North Dakota, USA - PPLs Lake P8 Core (1) Depth... | ecosystem: Environmental > Aquatic > Freshwater >... | reverse complement strand
GCGCCGGCGTTGTTGCCGAACTCGGCAGAGAACGTCGACGTCTGCACGCGGATTTCCTGCACGGCGTCGGGCGGCGGCGGGTTGAAGCCGGCCGTCTGCGAGTAGTTGGTGAAGTTCGCGCCGTTCAGCGTGAAATTGTTCTGCCCGCGCGACGCGCCGTGCACGATCATCGTCGGGCCGCCGCGCGTACTGGCCATCTCTTCGGACGCATTCACGTCGGTGATGCCGGGCAGCGTGCTCGCCAGCTCGACGACGTTGCGGCCGTTGAGGGGCAGTTCCTGCACGCGGCGATCGTCGACAAGACCCGACATCGTCGCGCTGCGGGTTTCGACGAGCGCCGCGGTGCCCGTCACCACGACGGTTTCGGCGAGCTGCCCGAGATTCATGCGGAAGTCCACGCGCAGGTTCTCGCCAGAGGTCAGCTCGGCCTTGGTCTGCTGCGTGGCAAAGCCCGTCAACTGCGCGGTAATCTCGTAATTGCCTCTCGGCATCGCGAGCAGGTTGAAGAACCCCGTTTCGTCGGTGATGGCCGAACGGGTCACCTGCTGGCCGACCATCGTCGCGCGCACCTCGGCGCCCGGAATGACGGCGCCGCTTTCATCGCGCACGTAACCGCTGATCGTACCTGCAACCTGGGCTTCGACGGCGAACGGCATGCCGAGCGCGGTACAGAGGACGAGCAGAATCGCTATTCGCTTAATCACATTCCCCCCCGTTTAATTTCCGATCCGATTAATCAAACACGAGATTAGGAGAGTAGGAGAATTCCTGTGGAAAGAATTCTCCTCTCTTCCTAGCCTCCTACTCTCCTGTGCGGGTTATGCCGTCGAAGAGAGCTCCGACAGTTCCTTGAACGTTCCTGTGCTGTCGCCCAGCCGGTCTACAGGCACGCCGATCTTGTCGAGCAGCGTGACGTGCAGGTTGGTCAGCGGCGTCTGGTCCGGATACATCAGGTGCCGCCCGCCCTTGATGGTCCCCGCGCCACCACCGACGACCACCGTCGGCAGCGGACTGTGCGTGTGGCGATCGCTGTTGCTGAGGCCGGCGCCGAAGAGGATGACCGAGTTGTCGAGCAGCGTGCCCTCGCCGTCGGGAATCGACCGGAGTTTCTCCAGGTATTTGGTGAATAGCGTGACGTGATGGACCTGAATCTTGGTGCACTTCTCGAGCTTCTCCGGATCGTTCTGGTGGTGCGTCAGTTGATGGTGCGGATCGGAGATGCCGATTTGCGGATACGTGCGCGCGCTCTGCTCGCGCCCGTACATGAACGTGATGACGCGCGTCAGATCGCACTGGAACGCCAGCGCCTGCAGGTCGTAGAGCAGCTCCACGTGCTCGTCGAACGAATCGGGAATCCCGACCGGCCGATCGACCTCAGGCAATTCCCGCGAGCTCTGTTCCTCGGCCTTCTGGATACGGCGCTCGACATCGCGCAGCGACTCGAGGTAGTCGCTCACCTTTCTGTTGTCATCGGGCCCGAGCTTCAACTGGAGCTGCTTCACGCGCGCCGTCACGGAGTCGAGAATGCTCCTGTCCTGCCGCAAACGCGCCATCCGCACCCGCGGATCCGTGCTGTCGCTCGAGCCGAAGAGCCGCTCGAACACCACGCGCGGATCGTTCTCCGAGATGAGCGGCAGCGTCGGCGTCAGCCACGACAGCGTGTTGCTGTACGCACAGCTGTAGCCGGTGTCGCACGACCCCACCAGGTTGTTGTTGTCGACGGTCAGCTGCAGCGACGAGAGCTGCGTCTCGCGCTCGAACGCCTTCGCCGCGATCTGGTCCATCGACACCCCGTTCAGGACCATGCTGTCCGACTTCTTCACGTGCACGCCCGTCAGATACGAGCCCGACGCACGCGAGTGATCGCCGCCTCCGTCACCGAGTGCTTCCGCCTGCCGATCGGCGAGCCCCGTCACGACGACGACCCGATCGCGGAATGCTTCGAACGGCGAGAGCACCCGCGAGAACTCGAACGTCGATCCCGAGCCCGTGGGCAGCCAGTTTTCGTAGATGACGCCGTTCGGATGATAGACAACGCCGAGACGGCGAACCGGTTTGGCGGCGGTCTTCTGCGACGCCGTCAACGCCGGCACCATCGCATCGAGCAGCGGCAGGGAAAGCGTGACGCCGATGCCGCGAAGCACGGTCCGGCGTGAAATGGCCTTTTTGGTGATGATCATGAACGAGATCTCCTGAATTGAAACGGCGTGCTCTTCACGATACCCAGAATCATCGACGACCAGCGGTAGTCGTCGGCTGCGGCCCCTCGCACGACGCCGCGAATCGCCGGCGCGTCGTAGTACTCCATGTGCCGCCCGACCGCGTAGGTCAACAGCTTTCCGGTCACCGCCTGGACGAACTGCTCTTTCTTCCCCACCAGCGCGGCCCGAAGCGCGGCCGGGCCGTCGACCTTCGTGCCGTCGAGCAGCACGCCCGAGGCATCGATCGGCGTCTCGCCGTCGATCGTTCGCCACTGCCCCAGCGCATCGAAGTTCTCGAGGCTGAGACCCAGCGGATCCATGCGGGCGTGGCAGCTGGCGCAACCCGGATTCGTGCGGTGATGCTCGAGCATCTCGCGGATCGAGCTCGGTTTCGACTTCTGCCTCTCGTCGATATTGGTGTCCACGTTGGGCGGCGGAGGCGGCACCGGCGCGGCGAGAATGTTTTCGAGCAGCCACTTCCCGCGGATGGTCGGCGACGTGCGATGCGGGTACGATGTAATCGACAGAATGGCTGCCTTCCCCAGGAGACCCCAGCGGTTCTGGTCGGCCAGCGTCACGCGGCGGAAGTGACTGCCGTACACGTTCGGGATGCTGTAATGACGCGCGAGCTGCTCGTTGACGAACGTGTAGTCGGCTGTCAGCAAATCGACGACGCTGCGGTCCTCTTCGAGCTGGTTCTCCAGGAAGAGCTCGGTCTCGCGGACGAACGAAGTCCGCAGGTTGTCGTCGAACCAGGGAAATCTGCGGTTGGCGTCGGGCGTCAGCAGCCAGACATTGCGCACCTGCAGCCACTGGCTGAAGAAGTTCGCGACCAGCGCGCCCCGCGCGCGCGGATCGGCGAGCATCCGCCGCACCTGCTGGTCGAGCACCTTCGGTTCGCGCAGTCGCCCCTTGATCGCCAGGCCGAGCAATTCCTCGTCCGGGATGCTGCTCCACAGAAAGAACGACAGGCGCGAAGCCAGCGAAATGTCCGACACGCGGTACGCCTCGCCCGGCTTGACTCCATTCGGCTCGGCTTCGATCCGGAACAGAAAATCCGGGCTCACCAGAATCCGCTCGAGCGCCACCCGGATACCGTCGTCGAAGGTTCCGCCGGCCCGGCCCTTCCGATAGAACTCGACGAGCGTCTGCACGTCTTCGTTCGTCGATGGCCGCCGGTAGGCGCGGCGCGCGAGATTCGACAGAATCTTCGAGGCACAGCCGGTTTCTTCTCTCGGCGACGCCGGATTACACACGAAGATGCGCCGCCGGCTGGGAGAATCCTCCGGCACATCGGCGTCGTAGGGCCCTCCGATGAGGAGCAGCGAAATGATCATCGGCGCTCTGATGTCGCCGTCATAGTCGTGGCCCCAGATTGGTATGCGGTCGGGCCCCATCCCTTCGGGCTTCGCCGCATCGGCTCTCACGGCAGTCACGGTGACGTGCCGCAGGCCGGCCTTCACCGGAACGCGCACCTCGAGCGCACTGTCCGCGGTGAACAGAGGATTGGACGGATCCTCGTCATCGGGCGCCGCCTGAATCCGGGAAGACGGCAGCAGCGACTCGCCGCCGATCGTGAACTGGCCGATCCGCGCGCCGTCCACGCGAATCTCGATGTCGTTCGGCACGTGAAGCCCGCGAACCAGCCCGGTGTAGGTTCGGTCGAGCCGGACGCGGAAGACGTACTCGCCGTCAACCGGAAAATAGTGGCGCGCGGCAATGCCGCCGCGCGAACCGAGCGGGAACTCTTCCCCCAACCGTTCCGTCTGCCAGAGCCAGGTGCGCTCGTTGGAGTTGTTCTTGACGGCGGTGTACCGCTCGAACGCGGGCCGCAGCGTCGGATCGCCGACCGCGAGACGCGAGATCTTGGCTGCCGCAGATAAGTACCGGTCCAGCAGCGCGGGCACGACGGTGAGGGCGTCGGCGTTGGTGTCGAAGCCGTGCGCCTGCTCGTCGGGCGGAAGCGTCGCGGTGCTGTCGAGCTCTACGCCGAGCAGATCGCGAACCGCATTGGCGTACTCGGTGCGGTTCAGGCGGTGGAGGTCTGCCGGGCGACCCGGATCGGGATTGCCGGCGGCCGCGCGGTCCAGCTCGGATTCCAGCCACGACGCCACCTGGTCGTACGTAGCGCTGTCCGGCCGGCGCACCCCCGGGGGCGGCATCGAGCGGCTTCGCAGCTGCACGATGACCTTCTCCCAGATCTCGGCCGAGTTGAACACGTGCTCGGCGTCCGCCTTGTCGAGCACGAGATCGCCTCGTCGCAACTTCTCGTTGTGGCAGGTGACGCAGTAGCGCGCGACGAGCTCGCGCGCCGGCGTCGCGGGCGCAGCGGCCGGGGCCGGTGCCTGTCTGGCCGCGTTGCCGGATCTAAAGGAATCGCCGGGTCTAAAGGATAAGACCCGGCCTACGTACCCGTCGTACGTAGGGCGGGTCCTGCTCTCCGGACCCGCCACCACAGTACCGGTCCTGCGCTTCGGACCCGCCGCATCGTGACCCGTCGCTGCCAGGCCAATCGCAATCGCCGCCGTCCAGGCAATGCACACGGTGATGAAGGTGTTCTTGTTCATCCTTGTCACCGGCATTTGGTCTGAGCCATACAGGGTTTACCGAGCTTCGGATCTGCTCCGTGCTTGACGAGCAGCGCGGCCGTGTCCGGGTTGAAGAGGACGCCGCCGAGCCGGTCGCCAAGACCGGATGCGGCGAGCCACGGGGTGATGCTCGCCTTGCTCATGGCATTGACGTCGGCGCCCTGGTCGATGAGCAGCTGAAGCAGCGTGTTCCATCCGCGATACGAGGGCCCGAAGAGCGCGTTCTCGCCGTTGGCGGCCAACGCCTTCGCGTCGACGCCCAGTTCCAGGAGCAGCTTGACGGTCTCGAGCGCCTGCGCTTCGGTGACGGCACTCTCGCCGATCGTCCGGTTCATGCCGGTCGCCGCCATGATGGCCGTCGTGCCGGCCTTGGTCACCGCTTTGGCGTCGGCGCCCTTGGCGAGCAGGAGGCGCATCACCTCGACGTCGGCTGTGGCGGAGGCGAGCAGGAACGGCGTCGCGCCTACCACGTCGGTGAACCCGGCCGCAAATCCCGGAGGCCGCCGGCTCATGCGCGCGTTCGGATCCGCGCCGTGCGCCAGGAGGGCGTTCACCAGATCCAACTTCGCCTGCCGGTTCGGAATGCCGCTCATCGCGTCGCTGAAACCGAACACCGGGTTCGCCTCGCCGCCCTCCCACGTGCCCGCCGCCCAATGGAGCGGCGTGAAGCCGGCGGCACCCGCATTGGGATCGGCACCCTGTTCGATCAGAAACAGCGCGAGGGGCACCTGCGCTCTCACGGTCGCCACGAGCAACGGAGTACTGCCGGCCGAAACGGACGCCTCATAACTGGGGCCTCCCGACCTCGAGGGGCCCGCCCTGTAGCCTGGCTCCCCTGCCGACCCCCGCTTCTCTGCAACCTCGGGTTGCGACTGAATGTTCACGTCAACGCCGGCGGCCAGCAGCAGCCTCGCGCTCTCGATGTCGCCCTCACGCGCCGCGAAATGGAGCGCAGTGAATCCCTTTTTCGTGCGGGCTTGAAGGTCTGCGCGGTGCTCGATGAGCAGGCGCACAACGTCCGGATGCCCTTCGGCTGCCGCCCACATCAATGCGGTTTGATTCTGTACGGGCTCTCGGGCGTTGACGTCGGCCCCCCGCGCGACGAGCAGGCGGACGGCGTCGGCGCTGCCGGCGCTCGCGCAGGTCATCACCGGTGTTTCGCCGGTGGCGATGGCAGTGTTGGGATTGGCGCCCGCGGTGAGCAGGCGATCGACGAGCGCGGCGTTTCGGTTGGTGCACGCCAGCGACAACGGGGTCATGCGCAGGTGGTTCGCCAGGTTGACGTCGGCGCCGGCGCGAATCAGCAGATCGGCGGTTTCGAGATCGTTCCAGTGCGCCGCCCAGAGCAGCGCCGTCGTGCCGTCCTCCGACTGGCCGTTCACGTCGGCGCGCTCAGTCAGGAGCGCACGAATCGCTTTCTGGTCGCGATTCCTCGCCGCGTCCACGAGCCGGCTCTCGCCCGTGGCCGTCACGGCCGCCGACACCACCAGCAGCGCCGCGAGCACCGCTGGTGGTCTGAGGAGGGCGGATGACATCGTGTCTTCTTCCTTGAGTCCGCTCAGCGCTGAATGACCGTGCGTGCGAGCTTCAGGGTGGCGTCCATCGGCGCCTCCAGGCCGCCGCTCGGCAGCGATGCTATCCGAAAGCCCTGCTTGAGCCGGTTGACGACATCGGCTTCGGTCACCGTAATCGCCGCTGGAATATTCCTGGCCATGCACGCCTTCAGCACGGTTTGAACCGCCTGCTCGTGCTCGGGCGAACCCTGCGGCACGCCGAGCGACCACGACAGATCGTTGGGCCCGACGAAGATGACGCCGATGCCCGGCACCGACAGAATCTCCTCGATGTTCTTCACGCCCTCCGCGGTCTCCACCTGCAGGAACAGCAGCAGTTCGCCCTGCGGGTTCACGGGCCAGAGATCGGCGCGCCGCGAATATTCAGGCCGGGACAGCCCCCAGAACCACGCGGCTGGCATGTTGCCATTGCCGCGGCGGCCCACCGGGGTCGGATACTTGGAGCCCTTCACCTGCGGATAGCGCGCAGACGAAACGGCCTCGAGTGCCTGTTCCTTGTTTTCGATCGCGGGGAACATGATCCCGAACGCCCCCATGTCGAGCACCTGCTTGACGACCGCCTCGCTCGGCGCACGGCCGTATGTCGGAATGCGGACGATGGGCGGGACGCGCACCTGCAGGTTGCCCTGTTTGGCAATCTCCGCCTTGTTGGTCGTCCCGAGCAGGAACGTTTCGAGGCGCTCGTAATCGAGGCCGCGGTGTTCCATGTCGATGATGATGAAGTCGAGATCGGAGGAGGCGAACTGCGCCGCGGCGTACAGCGAGAAGTCGTACATGATGGCGCCGGCGAGCGACTTGCCGTTCGCCAGCTTGTCGATGGCGCCGTTGATACGAACCGCTGCCTCTTGTGCCGACACGAAGCCCGCACTTAACCACACCGCGACGAGCATCGCCGCCACCGCTGGCACACCGACCCGGAACCTGGACTGACGCATGGACACATATCCTTTCGATGAGTTCTCAGTCTTCAGTTATCAGTTTTCAGTTCTTAGTTTTCAGTTATTTCATCGGCACTCGTACCGATTCCTTCTGAGCCATCTGCCACACGCCGTCCGTGTTCTGCGTGTAGACCTCGAGCGTGCGGACGCGGTACAGCTCGCCCTTGCCGGGCTGAATGTCCACGAAGCTCCAGAGTACGGCTGTCTTGCCGTAGACGCGAATCCTCGTGTCGCTCGGCGTCATCGACTGGTAGTGCGACGGTCCTTTCAACACGTTGGCGATGTATTCGGCTTTCGTCTCGCTCCTCCCGCCCCCGTGCGTGTACACGAGATCGTCGGCCAGGTATTTTTGAAGGAGGGCTTTGTCCTGCTTGATGGCGCCTTGTCTCCACCCGGCGCCGGCCTCCTGTACGCCGTCGGCGGGCCCGGCGGCGGCCAGCACGGTCGCAGCCGCCACGGCAATCGTCAACGCGAGAAATCGTCTCATCGCATCCTCCCGGTGTGGGGACTTTTCCCTACACACTAAAAAAGGGGTCAGACCCCTTTTTAAAACTTCACGTTCATGCCGAACTTCAGCATGCGGCCGCGCGAAATATTGGCGGCCAGGCCATAGGCCGGGCCGAGCACGCTGTTGCGGCTCTGCACCGTGGCCACGTTCATGAGGTTGTGCACCTCGAATACCGGCTCGAACGTTCGCTCGTTGCCGCGGAAAATCTTCCGGACGTTCATATCGACCAGGGTGAGGCTGGGCGTGCGAGTTTCGCCACGGGGCTCCACCTGGACCGACTGGTTGACCTGCGTCAGCGTGACGGTGTTGCTCGACACCTGCACCGTTGTCGACTCCGGGGAACCAGCGTAGCTCTGTAAATTTCCGGCAACCATTATGCCGTACGGGGCCTCATAGATGCCCGATGCTTTGAGTACCCACGGGAGGTCCATGCCGATCGCCCCGATCCGGTGCTGGAAATTGGGGTTGTTGAGATCGCTCGTGGCGAAGGTATCCCCCTCGTTACGACCGAAGCTGGCGCTGCCTGACAGCATCCAGCGGTCCGAGAGCCGCTTGTTGATCCGCAGATCGATGCCTTTGTAAGCCGTATCCAGCTCGGAGAAATTGTCCCAGAGCACGTCGAACCGCCCACGGTAAGCGGGATCAAGATTGTAAACCGTCACCTCGCGGCCGCTGTTCCGTTCGGTGACCTGCAGCGGCGTGTAAGCCGAGGTCGGAATCGCGATGTTCCTGTTCCCGATGAGCCGCTCGTTGGTCCGATAGTAGAACCCGACGGCGGCGACGGTGTTCCTGGCAATCTGCCGGTCGAACTCGACGAAATACTCCATCGAATACGGGCGCTTCAGACCATCGGCGTACCGGTTGTTTGTGCCGAAGTTGAAGCCGGTGGACGGCCCCAGCTCGCTCAACTGGGGAATCCGATCCCCGTTGGCATCGCTCCACGAGCGCGTGTCGTTGGTGACATCGACCGGGTTGACCCGATCGATGTGGCCGGTGGCCGTGCCGATGTTGTAGCGGCTGGCGCCCACTTTGATAGCCGCGCGGCCGTCGCCGTAGATGTCGTAAATCGCGCCGATGCGGGGCGAGGGATCGAGCCAGTCCGGCACATCTTCGAGCGCGGCGAAGCACTGGCCGGCGACGAACTGCGTCTGCACCTGGCACACTTCAGGCTGCCAGCCGCGGAACTTCTCCACGCGCAGCCCGACGTTGACCGTCAGCCTCCGCGTGGCGGACCACTTGTCCTGCACGAACACCGCGGTGTCCTGCACATACGAGGTTCGCGACACGGGCGTGTTGTAGGTGTTGACCGAGTCTGGTACCCCGTTGCGGAAGACCGCGCGCATGCCCGAGGTCGAGAAATTCTCGGCGAAATATCGCCCGTTGTCCCATTGCAGCCCGGCCTTCAGATCGTGCCGTCCCGTGAAGTAGCTGACGCTGGCGTGCGCCACCGTCCGGCGGTCGCGCGACACCTCGTACACTTCCTGCGCCACCATGTGCGACCGTCGGAGGCTGTCGAACTGTGCAATGGCGCCCGGCTGCACTTCGGGTCGCGGCACCTGGGGCTGATAGTTCTTGATGTTGCTCGCCGACACGTCCATGACCATCTTCGGCGAAAGCGTCTTGGTCCACCTCGCCTGGTTCAGGTGCCCCTCGAGCTCCTGCAGGTGCGTGGCGGCACTCTCGTAGAAGTCGGTGAGGCTGTTCCCGCTGCGATGGAAACGCTGCTTGTTCGAATACAAGTAGGTGTAGTGCAGCTGGCTGCTCGTGCTCGTTGCGTACGACAACTTGCCCGAGTAGGTCACCATCTTGTTGTCGTCCACAAACTGCGTCCCGTCGGGGTTGTAGCTGCCCACGCGAAGCTGGTCGAGGAAGGTTCGCTTCATCGTGCCGACGAACCACAACTTGTCGGCGAGGATCGGGCCCGTGACCGTCAGCCCCAGGTCGTACATCTTGAGCACTTTCGAACCGGGTTGAAGGTCGGGATTGGCGGCGAGCGCCAGGGGCGGCACGCCGCGGAGAAGCTCTTGCCGCAGCTCGGAAGAGATGTTGCTGAATTGCAGCGATTCGTCCGTGCCATTGACCACGAACGAGCCGCGAAGCCTGTTGGTGCCGGTCTGCGTCACCATGTTGTAGACGAAGCCGCCGCGCGACGTCTCGGCCGACACGCCGCCCGTCTGGTAGTTCAGCTGTTCGAACATGAATGGGTCGTAATAGATCTGGATGCCGCCATCACCCGATACCGACCCGATGTTCATGCCGTCGATCAGGTAGTTGGTCTCGGACCCGCCTCGACTGCCGTGAACGCTCGTCGTCGATTGCTGGAACGCCCCAGTGCCGCCGACGTCAATGTTGTTCTGGATGACGGCGGGAACGAGCCGTCCGATCGACCACACATTGTTCGTATCGGGCAGAAGATCGAGCACCTCACGCGTCATGACGGTCTGGTTCAGCACGGCCGTCGTGTCGAGCAGCGGAGCTTCGCCCGACACGGTGACCGACTCCTGCACCTGGTCCACCTGCATGGTGAGGTCGGCGCGCGAGGTCGCCTGGGCGTTGACCGTCACATTCTCGATTGCCGCCGCACGGAACCCCGTCAGCTCGCCCTTGACGGTGTAGCGGCCGGGCACCAGGCGCGGGAACTGGTATGCGCCGCGCGCATCGGTGACCGTCACCTGGTTTCCGCCGATGGTGCCAGGATTGGACAGGGTGACCGTCACGCCCGGCAGCACGGCTCCTG